>ERZ778022.4310-NODE-4310-length-12392-cov-3.954608_pt1 | contig 12392 bp, 11 predicted proteins | sample MGYA00375752_ERZ778022 | MGnify/ENA primary metagenome ERZ778022 (study PRJEB29350, sample SAMN05389826) | bioreactor metagenome | isolation source: Thiocyanate bioreactor | place: South Africa: University of Cape Town | collected 2014-04-04 ... | reverse complement strand
CGGGGAGCAGCTTCGGACCGTCCGGAGAAGGCTACGTTCGGGTGGCTTTGACCGCACCGATCGAGCGCCTTACCCAAGCAGCGCAAAGGTTGCAGCGCTTGACGCTTTGAGAGCTTTGCCGGAGGGACGCGGAAAGCCGGTCTCCACAGGGGCTAACCTGTTCCTCCGGCTAGTTCATCATCGACGCCCTGTAGCTCGCAGGTGACAAGCCTGTATGACGAGCGAAGAACCGCGTGAAGTTTCCAGGCGCCGAAAACTCGAACTCCTGCGCGATACGCGCGAGCGAAAGCGACCGGTCCCGCATCTTCTCGATGATTGCATCCATCAGGAGAGAATTCAGGAACAACCGCGGCGACACCCCTGCGACCTCGACGAATTGTTTGTGAAAGTGCGGGCGCGACAAACCGCAGGCTCTTGCCAGGGAGGAGACTTCCAGTGAGGTTTTCGGAAACTCGCGCATAATCTGCATGGCCTTGCGGATACGGAAATCCGCCGCAGCCGTCTTTCGATGATGCACCTTCGATGCGCTGTCATCCGCGGCTTTCGCCACGTAGTCCAGCAGGATTCCGACGCTGAGATCGTGGAACGGTTCATCACCGTCCTCATGGTTGCGACCCGCGGTGAAGCTGCCTCTGATCAGTCCCGCCATTCGCGGCGTGATGGCGAACAGGATCGTGCGCGCATTGTCGCCCTTTGCCGCATCGAAAATGAACGGTTGGGCGCTCCGCAGCCAGTCGGTATCGAGATTGAGCATGAACAGCGAGGCTTGCGTGCCGGCTACCGGCGAGCAGTGGTGGGGGCAGCAGGCCGGCAGGAAAACCGCCGTTCCGGATGGCAGATCGAGCTTCTCGTCTTCAAGCAGACAGAGCGCCCTTTCATCCGAGACGTTGAACACAATCTGGGCATGAGGATGGGCATGGGTGGCCGTCGGGCTGGACATCAATACCCAGGAAGCACGTCCAAAACCGCCGTGCCAGTAACGTGGTTCCGGCCATGCCGGGTTCGCCCCACCGGCCGGGTTCATCGGTTCGTGCGCCGGATCAGTCGACAATCGCTCCTCCCATCCTGTATTGCCCGCATTGCCGTAACCGGTGGATTTCCAGGATAACCGCAACAGCCTGGGGTCGCGGCCAGCATTATCTTTGAGCGTAACTGATGACCGAAAGATACCGGGCAGGCAGCTTTACCAACACCTGGGGGCCATGCGGCGCATCGGCGTCGAAGAACAGGCTGTCCCCTACCTGCATGGTGTATAGCTGATCGCCGTGCCGATACACGACCTCGCCTTCGAGCATGTAGATCAGTTCATTGCCTTCGTGCTGAAACGTCGGAAAAACATCGGATTCAGTGGTCAATGTGATGAGGTACGGCTCTACATTCACACCGCTGCTGTTGTTATCGAGATGACCGAGAAGGCTGTATTGATGACCGGCTCGTGTCCCTCTCCTCTCGATGTTGATACCTTGGCCGGCTTTCACGAACGTCGCGTTCCGCGGCTCTTCGAAACTTCGAAAGAACGCGGTAAGCGGCACTCCAAGCGCCCTGGACAGACTTTGCAGCGTGGTAAGCGATGGAGAGATGTTTCCATTCTCAATCTTGGAAAGCATGCCGACGGACATCCCGGTCGCGGATGCAAGATCTGCCACGGTAACGCCGAGTGTCTTTCTGTAGGCACGCACCTCATGCCCGATCGCCATTTCGAGATTGTTCTCACGCGGTTCCCTTACCGCATGGGGATCCTGACCAAATCCACTGGGCGCCGCCTTCGTCGAAACGCTCTTACTAGCCATCTCAGCCTCTTTTGAATATCACGCTGTGACAGACATAATGCCGTTTTCCTGAGAAGAAAATACGTTTCGTCATCTATACCGCGTGAAGTTTTCCGGAGGCCCCGGTCGGAGCGATCGGTTGGCTGACGGCGCTGCTACCGGGGGATCACCGCGTAGCGGCGATGCTCAAGGCAGGGCAAAATCTTTCGAACGTCCGCAAGTCGCTGTTTGGATATCTTCGCATAGATCAGATCCTGCGCCGCTGCGGCAGAAGCCAGCGTCACGCCATTCGGATCGAGTATCATGCTCCGTCCCGTGCATATCGGCGGCGGCTGGCATGCGGCGGCAACGAAACATGTGTTTTCGATCGCTCGCGCCTGCAGAAGTGTTTCCCAATGAAACTCCTTGAGCGGCCCACTCACCCAAGCCGCGGATATGAGCAGGACATCGATTTCATGATCGACCAGCGCCCTCGCCAGCTCGGGGAAGCGAATATCATAACAATTCATGACGCCGAATCGAAAGCCCAGGAGATCAAAATAACAGAGCTCCTGAAAATCGGGCTTCAACCGTGCAAGCTGATTCTTGTCTGACTCCCGATAGTGAAACGCATCATACAAATGGAGCTTTTCATATCTTCCCAGTTCGGCGCCGCCTGCTCCCCAGGCGACCACCATATTGGAGGTAAGCTGCCCTTCTCCCTTGGCATACAACCCGGCAACGATGGCAATACCGTGCCTGGATGCGATATCTGCCAGCGCCCCTTCGACCTTTTCCGCGTATTCCTCCACTGCCGCGGCAAGCTGCTCGCCCGATGCCGTGAAATCATACATGACGGCTTCGGGCAGAAGCAGCAGAGACGCCCCCTCGCCCGCAGCCTCGGCGGCTGCCTTGTGCACGGTATCGATATTTTTCTCCGGATCCGGCACGCCCGCGAATTGACCGACAGCAATGGTGGCCGTGGCTGGGCGAAGAATGGTCATCGGCAGGCTCCTCCGTTGGGCATTCCAGAAGTCAATAGCAGTCATGACGTAAAGCGTTCGAGCATGAGCAAAGCCCTGCCCATCATGCAGGAAGAGACGATGTCACCATCCGGGTTGCGAATTCGGCCGCATCTTTTCCAAATGCGGCCGAAACACGCTGAACGGCTAGAAGCCGGTCCTGCCGGGATACCAGCTGGTGCCGGCAAGCGGAATCTGGGCCATGGCGGCAGCTTCCATGGTAAGAGCGCAGAGATCCTCCGGCTCCAGATTGTGCAGGTTGTTCTTGCCGCAGGCGCGGGCGATCGTCTGGGCCTCGAGCGTCATCACCTTCAGGAAATTTGCAAGGCGGCGACCAGCCGCGATCGGATCGAGCCGGGCGGCGAGTTCCGGATCCTGCGTGGTGATACCCGCCGGATCCTTGCCCTCGTGCCAGTCGTCATAGGCGCCGGCGGTGGTGCCGAGCTTCTGATACTCCTCTTCCCATTTCGGGTCGTTGTCGCCGAGCGCCACAAGAGCCGCCGTGCCGATGGCAACCGCATCTGCGCCGAGCGCAAGGGCCTTGGCCACGTCCGCGCCGGAACGGATGCCGCCCGACACGATCAACTGCACCTTGCGGTGCATTCCAAGGTCCTGCAGCGCCTGTACCGCCGGCCGGATGCAGGCGAGGATCGGCATGCCGACATTTTCGATGAAAACATCCTGGGTTGCCGCCGTACCGCCCTGCATGCCGTCGAGAACGACGACATCCGCGCCGGCCTTGACTGCCAAAGCCGTGTCGTAATAGGGACGAGCGCCGCCTATTTTCACATAGATCGGCTTTTCCCAATCCGTGATTTCGCGTAGCTCGAGCAGCTTGATTTCGAGATCGTCCGGGCCCGTCCAGTCCGGATGGCGGCAGGCAGAACGCTGGTCGATGCCTTTCGGCAGATTGCGCATCTGGGCGACGCGGTCGGAAATCTTCTGGCCCAGCAACATGCCGCCACCACCGGGCTTGGCGCCTTGGCCCACCACGACCTCAATGGCGTCCGCCCGGCGCAGATCCTTCGGGTTCATGCCGTAGCGAGACGGAAGGTACTGATAGATCAACGTCTTGCTGTGCCCGCGTTCCTCGTCGGTCATGCCGCCGTCGCCGGTGGTCGTTGACGTACCGGCGATCGTAGCGCCGCGGCCAAGCGCTTCCTTGGCATTGCCGGACAAAGCGCCGAAAGACATGCCCGCAATGGTGACGGGCGTTTTCAAATGGATCGGTTTCTTGGCAAAACGCGTGCCCAGTACGACGGAAGTATCGCATTTTTCGCGATAACCTTCCAATGGGTAACGCGAAATGGAGGCTCCAAGAAACAGAAGGTCGTCGAAATGCGGCACCTTCCGTTTGGCGCCGGCACCGCGAATGTCGTAGATGCCGGTTGCGGCGGCGCGGCGGATTTCGGCAAGCGTCGTATCGTCGAATGTCGCGGATTTGCGAGGCGGGGTGTAAGGATTGTTGTAGCTCATCGTCTGGTTCCCCGGTTCAGTAGGCGTCGGCGTTATCGACGTTGAAATTGTAAAGCTTGCGGGCCGAACCGTAGCGCTTGAATTCTTCCGGCGTAACGCCGGTCACGCCGGCCTTCGCCAGCAGTTCCGCCAGTTTTTCCAGGTGTTCGGGCCGCATCTTCTTTTCGATGCAGTCGGCGCCCAGGCTCTTGACCGAGCCGCGCACGAAAAGCTTGGCTTCGTAAAGGCTGTCCCCGAGAGCATCGCCAGCGTCGCCCAGCACGACCAGGTGACCGGATTGCCCCATGAAAGCGGACATGTGGCCAATATTGCCATGCACGACGATATCGATGCCCTTCATCGAAATTCCGCATCGCGAGGCGGCATTTCCCTTGATGACGAGAAGCCCACCCCGTCCGGTCGCCCCGGCATATTGCGAGGCGTCTCCTTCGACGACGACGGTGCCCGACATCATGTTTTCGGCGACGCCAGGGCCGGCCGAGCCGTGTACGGTGACGGTGCCGCCGTCGTTCATGCCGGCGCAATAGTAGCCGACGGAACCCTTCACATCGACGGTGACGGCACTGTCGATGCCGACCGCGACGGCATGGCTGCCGCGGGGATTGACGACTTCGAATTCCGTGTCGTTCGCTCCGCTGGTGAGAGCATGAAGGGCGCTGTTCAGGTCACGCAGCGGCGTGTTGGATAAATCGATTACAGGCATCTATCAGTTCTTTCGATGTCAGCCGCTCAGGCGGCCTTTTCGTGATCCCAGAAGTACACGGTCGCCGGTTCCGGCTCCCAAACGCGGGCGTTCTCGATTCCCGGCAAGTTGACGAGCGCGCGATATTCCGAACCGAACGCGACGTATTGATCGGTTTCAGCCATCACCGCCGGCTTGCAGGCGATCGGATCGCGCACGACGCCGAAACCTGACTTGGTGCCGACGACAAAGGTGAAGAAACCGTCCAGATCGTCCAGGGCGCCCTCCAGCGCCTGGCCCAGATCCTTGCCTTTGGCCATCTCCGAGGTGAGATAGGCTGCCGCGACTTCCGAGTCGTTCTGCGTCTCGAAAGTCATGCCTTCGCGCACCAGGTCGCGACGCAGATTGTTGTGGTTGGACAGCGATCCATTGTGCACGAGGCACTGGTCGGCTCCTGTCGAGAAGGGATGCGCGCCCAGTGTCGTCACGGCGCTTTCGGTTGCCATGCGGGTGTGGGCGATGCCGTGCGACCCGCTCATGGAGCGAATATCGAAACGGGCGACCACGTCCTTCGGAAGACCGGTTTCCTTGTAAATCTCGACACTCCCGCCCGACCCCATAATCCGGATAGCCGGACGGATTCCGGCAAGCACGGAGCGAATGACGCCAAGCTTGGCCGCTTCGATTTCGACAACGGCATGGGTGCTCCTCACGGTCACCGTGGCCGGAATCCCCTTGCTGACGAGGTCCTCTTCGAGACCGAAAAAATCGGCATCCGGCGTTGCCGATTGCAACGTCACCTTAGCCTTGCCGTCGTCTGGCGATCCATAGATCGCGATGCCCGCCGAATCCGGTCCGCGATCCGTCATTGTGATCAGCATATCCGAAAGCAGCTCTCCGAGCTGCGGCTCCAAGCTTTTGTCTTTGAAGAACAATCCAACAATGCCGCACATGAGCATCTCCATTTTGTGACCATCGGAGAGTTAACACGACATGCGCGCATAATCAACTGGTAGGAATAATTATTTCCTAAAAGGCAATATCACAATTGTCGATCCCAGGCTGAGCTACCCTCGGGCGGTAAAACCGGAACGTCGAAATGGCGCTGATCCCGAAGCGGATTCGCGGCGCAAAGTAACGGCACCTTCAGGGTGTTCGGCATCAGGAAATGCGGGGGTGCGGAAAACGACGGATCCAGAATTACCTTGGCAGATTGCCGCAAGGTCGATTCGCGATGCCGGCGGCCTCTTTCCGAGAGGAGGCGCCGATGTCGGGATGTGCATCGGAGCTTTGTTGTTCTCGCAGCCCGTTGTCGAGCGGCTAAGACATGGCAAGCACCGCGTGATGTGCGCGCTTTATATCGCCGCGCTGAGCGGTCCCGGAGACCGCAAGAATATCGAGCCGCTGGTGTTTGGGGCAACGAACCGCTCACGCATGAACGGGTACGGCAGGCCGACAGGATGGTCGGCGCCGACGATGCATTGCTTGTGATCGACGACACCGCCTTGCCCGGGAAGGGTTAAGCATCCGGTCGGTGTCGCGCCGCAATATGCCGCGATGCCAGGCATGCGAACCAATGGCCAGACGCTGGTATCGCTGGCACTTGCACGAGACGAGGTTCGCCTGCCGGTATAGTCGTCCACGCAGAAGGTCCCCCCTCTGCGTGGACATTCATTTCAGGCCGAAGCATCAATCCCCGTAGCCGACGACACTCTTGATCTCGAGGAAATCATGGATGCCGAAATCGGCATATTCGCGACCGTTGCCCGACTGCTTGTAGCCGCCGAACGATGCCATCGTGTCCCAGTCGGGGTAATTGAGATAGACCGAACCGGCGCGCATGCGCGATGCCACGCGACGGGCTCTTGCGATATCGGTTGACTGGACGTAGGCGGCGAGGCCGTAGACGGTGTCGTTGGCGATGCGGATCGCGTCTTCCTCATCCTCGTAGGAGATGATCGACAGGACCGGACCAAAAATCTCTTCCCGGGCGATCGTCATCTCAGGCGTGACGTTGCCGAAAACCGTCGGGCGGATGTAGTAGCCGCGGTTGAGACCTTCCGGTCGCCCCGGACCGCCCGTCACGAGAGTAGCCCCCTCCCTGATCCCCGTTTCGATCAGGCGCTGGATCTTGTCGAACTGGATATCGCTCACGACGGGACCGAGATTTGTGTCTTCCGCGTTCGGATCGCCGGTGCGGAAGGCGTCCGCAGCGACCTTTGCAATAGCAAGCGCCTCGTCGTGGCGCGCACGCGGAACCAGCATGCGTGTCGGCGCATCGCAGGACTGCCCGGTATTGCTGAAGCAGCCGCGGACGCCCTTCGTCACCGCCGTCTCGAAATCGGCATCGGGAAGAATGATGTTGGCCGACTTGCCGCCAAGTTCCTGCGCCACACGCTTGACCGTATCGGCGGCAGCCTTCGCGACGATGATGCCGGCCCTGGTCGAGCCGGTGAACGAGACCATGTCGACATCGGCATGCGAGGCCATGATCTGCCCGACATCAGGACCCGTGCCGTTGACGAGGTTGAACACGCCCTTCGGCACGCCGGCGGCATGCATGATTTCGGCAAAAACGATGCCGGAAATCGGCGCTATCTCCGATGGCTTGAGCACGACGGTGCAGCCGGCGGCAATGGCCGGCGCCACCTTGCAGACGATCTGGTTGAGCGGCCAGTTCCACGGCGTGATCAATGCGCAGACGCCGATCGGCTCCTTGACCACCATCGTGCTGCCGCGCTTTTCGCTGAACTCGTAGGTCTCGAACGCCTTGATGGTCGATTCGAGATGTCCCCGCCCGGCCCAGGCCTGCGCATCACGGGCAAAGGCCAGCGGCGCCCCCATCTCGGACGATACGGCCTGCGCGATATCTTCGAAACGCTCGAGATAGACCTCATGGATGCGCTTCAGGAGCGCTAGCCGTTCGGCGGGCATCGTCCGCGAAAAGGTTTCGAAGGCCGCTTTCGCGGCGGCAACGGCCTTGTCCACGTCGGCCGCGGAGCCGACAGAGATTCGGGTGAAGGCCTCTTCTGTCGCCGGATTGATCACATCGAGCGTCTTGGGAGTAACCGGCGAGACCCATTCGCCGTCGATATAGAAATGTTCGTGATGGCTCATCGAGCTGTCCTTTCTGTCATTGTTTCAAGGCGTTCTTCCGCAAAACCTCACGCGAGGACGATGCCGCCTTCGACGATCGGCCCCGTCTTCTCGAAACGATCGAGAGCGAATGGCTTCATGCGCCGGTCGATCCGGCCTTTTGCGATCGCCTCCGCCAACAGCCTGCCGGCGGCCGGCGCGCCGGCAAAGCCGTAGGACCAGCCGGCCGAGAACCAGAGGTCCTTCAGGTCTGGATGTTCTCCCAGAAGCGGCGCGTAGTCCGTCGAGGCATGGAACTGTCCGGCCCAATGGCGCAGGATGCGCACCTCGCCGAGCTGCGGGAACATCTCCAGATAGACTTTCGCCATGTTGGCCATGACAGGCACGTCGACCTTCAGCGACATCCGCGGCCTTTCCGGCACTTCGGTCCCGCCCACCACTTCGCCGCGCGCGGTCTGGTGGAAATAGGCCAGGCTGTCGATCAGGGCGATGGCGGGCTTGATTAGCGGTCGCGTCGGCTCGAGCGCCATCGCTTCGATGCGCATGCCGAAACCGTTGAGCGGCACTGCGGCCATTGCCGCGATATCAGGATTGTTCGGGCCGGCACAGGAGACGATGCAATCGGCCTCGATCCTGTGATCGCCGGCCAGTACCGCGCTGACGCGCGGCCCGGTGCGCTCCAGGCCGGAAATCTTCGTTCGGTAGCGAACATCGACACCATTGCGCTGGCAGAATGCCAGCAGGCCCTTCATGACCGCGTGGTGCGGTGCCACACCGCCGTCGGGCTGATGCTGCACGGCGCGGACGCGGGCCTTGTTGATCGCCGGAAGCAGATCGTCGATCTCGCGACGCGACAGCATCCGGCTGTTGACGCCCAGGCTCTGCTGCACCTTCAGCCCTTCGAGCAGCATCGCTTCGCTCTTTTCGGCCTCGGAGACCACGGAGTAGCCGCGCTGGGTGAACATGACGTTCTCGCCGAGGCGTTTCGACCAGCTTCGCCATTCGTCGACGGTCAGGATGAACAGTTCCGTCCATGGCACCGACGCAAAACCCGGCCGGATGAGCGTGCCGTTGCGGCCCGAAGCGCCGCCCTGCCAATAGCCGGCATCAAGGACGAGGATGTCCTTCTGCCCGCGTTCGACCAGGTTGAAGGCAACGGAGAGACCCTGGACGCCGCCACCGATGATGACGACGGAGGCGCGTTTGGGAAGCGGCAACGTATTCATTGGTCAGGCTCCACCAGTGCTGCAAGTCCTGCCGCCTGCGCGACGGTGATCGACCGGCGCGGTGGCCGGTGCGTCGGGCGGGCAAACATCTCCGGCTCGACGCCGATGCGGGCGGCCAGCAGCGCCAGCATGTTTTCCCAGCAGGGAAAGCCCTGGCAGGTTCCCATGCCACAGGAAGTAAGCCGCTTCAGCACCTCCGGGTCCGTCTCTCCCGCATCGATATGGCAATAGAGTTCACCGGCCGTGACATCCATGCAGGGGCAGACTAGCGTGTCCGGATGCACGTGCCGCGCGGCGTGGATGCGTTCATCGCCGCGCGCCGCGGCGCCGACAATGGAAAACGACTGCGGCAGCGGGTGGGCCTGGACCTGGAACATTCCCTCGCCCGACGCCTGGAAGCCGAGACTCGGGTCCGCCCGCCATGGTCCGGCGTGAACCACGGCATCACAACGGATCTGCGTGCCGGCACGAATGCCCGTCACGCGCCGCCGCCCCATGATTTCAGAGAGTTCGGCAACCGGCCCGCGATGGACGACATCGACGCCGAGGACAGCGAGCTTTTTGGCAATATCCATCTCTGCTCCGGTGCCCACCACCGCAACGCGCTGGCCGGCCATCACACGATGCACGGCCGCGAGTTGCAGCGCGGCATACGCATCCAGAACGCCCGGCAACTGGCTGCCCCTGACCATCGGCGGGATCGAACGGCGTCCCGTCGCCAGAACGGTTTCCCGCGGCACGAATGCGACCGCACCGCGCCGATTGTCATGCGGTGCGCCGACCATGAGGGCACCATCCCGATAGGCGCCGAACAGCTCCATGCCCGTGAAGAGACGGACCCGGGGATCGAGAGTGTCGAGCGCCGCCCCCATGGACGAGGCAAAGCGGGCGAGGCTGTCCCCCCGCGTCACGAGTGCCACTGTCCCGCCGCGTTCCGCATGTCTGTTGGCTTCCGCAATTCCGGCAGGTCCTCCACCGACGACGAGGCAGTCCACGTCCAGGCGTTCGCCGGCGACAGCCGCTGCGGCGAGGGATGTGTCGGCCGGACGGGCGACGCCGGCGAGATTTGCCATGGCCCTCTCGGCGAGGCGGTAGGCAAGGCCGCTTTTCGGCATCCATGCGCCATGCTCGAACCCGCCATAGACGAGTTTCGGCGGCAATGCCTGGGCAAGGCGCAGGAGATCGAAGCGCGGCGAAGGCCAGGTGTTCTGCATTTCGACGACAAGGCCTGCCTCGACGGCCACCTGATCGATACGTACGTTCGGGCGGCCATTGACACGGGCAAGCACGCCGGTCGGATAGGAACCGCTGTAACCAAGGGGGCGATGGACCTTCCGCGACCGTGCAAGCGTGGTGATGCCCGCGCGCCAAAGGGCTGCCGCAACGCTGTCGCCGGAACGGCCGGTAACGGGCCTGCCGTTCCAGAGAAAGGTAACATCGGTCTGCCGGCTGTTTTGCTCCATATCCCCCTCCTTCTTCGTCGCAGTCTCAGGCGCCGATAATGACGATATCGTCCGGCGACCAGGCCATGCCGATCCTGTCCCCGCCCTTCATGCCGGCGATCCCTGCGATATCGCGGCTGCGGATATTGATCTTGTTGCCGTCGTTCATCCGCACCACGAGCCGGTATTCGACGCCGAGATAGATCTTGTCCTCGATCACGCCTTGACCGGCATTGCCGCTTTCGGAACCGACCTCCACGGCGCGGATCCGCTCCGGTCGAAGGACGACGCAGACGTTCCGCGCCGCGGCAACGGCTTGCGCCCGCGGATCGCCTGCCGGCAGACGGGCGCTCCAGCCATTCCCTTCGACCACCACGCCCTCAGGCAGGGCGCGCACCTGGCCACGCAAAAGGTTTGCCTCGCCGATGAAGTCCGCGACGAATTCGGAGCACGGCTGCTGATAAAGCTCGTTTGGACTGCCGATCTGCTCGAGGCGACCATCCTTGAAGATGGCGATGCGGTCGCTCATGACCAGCGCCTCTTCCTGATCATGCGTGACGGAGACGACGGTTGCGCCGACCTGCCGGGTGATATGCATGATCTCGATCTGCATCTGCCCGCGAAGCTTCTTGTCGAGGGCTGCCATCGGCTCGTCCAGAAGCACGATGTCCGGCTTGAAGACCAGCGCCCGGGCGAGCGCGACACGCTGCTGCTGCCCGCCGGACATTTCTTTCGGATAGCGCTTGGCACAATGCGCCAGACCGACGATCTCCAGCATCTCCATGCTGCGCTTCTCGCGCTCGGCACGCCTGATGCCGCGGGTCTCCAGGGGATAGGCGACATTTTCGAGGACGGTCATATGCGGGAAGAGCGCATAGTCCTGGAACATCATGCCGATGTTGCGCTTCTGCGGCGGCACGCCCGTCATGTCGCGACCGTCGATCAGCAGGCGGCCGGCGGTCGGCTGGATGAAACCGGCGATGGCGCGCAGAGACGTGGTCTTGCCCGATCCCGAAGGCCCCAGCATCGTCAGGAACTCCCCCTTGCGCAGCTCGAAGGAGATATTGTCGAGGGCCTTTACGGGCCCGTAGAGCTTCGAGACGCCTTCGAGCTTCATGGCCGTGCCGGCGGTGGTCTGGAGAGAGGCGTTCATGGCCTGGCTTCCCTGAATTTATATGAAAGGAGGACGCCGAGCGCCGACAGAAAGATCAGGATCGCCGCGACGGCGGCCGTGGCCGGATCGAGATTGGTTCGAACCTGGTTCCAGATCATGATCGGCACGGTGCGGGTCTGCGCATCGGCCAGGAACAGCGCGATGACGACCTCGTCCCACGAGGTGATGAACGCGAACACGGCGCCGGACAGCACGCCCGGCATGATCAGCGGCAGCGTGACGCGCCGGAAGGTGAACCAGCGGCTCGCCCCCAGGCCAAGGCTGGCCGGGGCCAGCGAGGGGTTGACCATGCCGGCGCTCGCAAGCACGGACACGACGACGAACGGGATTGCGAGCACCGTGTGCGCCAAAACGAGCCCCAGCCGCGTCGCGACGAGGCCCCAGCCCGAGAACACCATGTACATGCCGACGGCAAGCACGATGACCGGAGTGACCATCGGGCTGAGAAGCAACCCCATGACCAGCGCCTTGCCGCGGAAACGATGGGCGTGAAGGGCCAGGGCGGCAGCCGTGCCGATGACCGTGG
>ERZ778022.4308-NODE-4308-length-12394-cov-5.783046_pt1 | contig 12394 bp, 3 predicted proteins | sample MGYA00375752_ERZ778022 | MGnify/ENA primary metagenome ERZ778022 (study PRJEB29350, sample SAMN05389826) | bioreactor metagenome | isolation source: Thiocyanate bioreactor | place: South Africa: University of Cape Town | collected 2014-04-04 ... | reverse complement strand
AACACAATGACGAGCCCCGGCGCGTTTGCGGCGCGCGTGATGGCGGTGGGCGCGCTGGCAGACCCGCGCACGCCGCCGCGGCCGCCGCTGCCGGCCGTCGTGCCGTACATCACGCCGCCGCCGGCGCAGCCGCTGGCGGAGGTGTACTACGACACCGGTGCGCTGTCAGCACGCGTTGCCACGCCTGCCGCCACGCCAGCCGCCACGCCGCCCTCCGGCCGTGCGGCCTCTACGGTGTCGGCGGCGACGACGCGCACGCCGGCGGTGGCGCGCGCACTGGCGGGTGCGGGTGTACTTGTGGGTGATGCAGATTCAGCGGCGGCACACGGCAGCCCGTCGGTGGCGTCGGTGGGTGACCGGTACCGGGCCGGCAGCGTGAACTATGGCACGCCCGCCAGCAGTGTGCGCGGCGGCGGCGGCGTTGGCGGCGGCGACGGCGGTGTGGTAGGTGCCGCCGCATGGAGTGAGCTGCAGCGGCAGTACGGCGACCAGTCGCTGGTGGTGGCACTGCTGAAGCACGGCGCGCCGACACCGCCGGGCAGAAGCAGTACGGTCGGCACGCCGGCATGGAACGGTACGCCGACACTGCCGCTGTCCCGTCCCCGGCGCCCGTCCGTGAGCGACACGCGCGGTGTGGCGGTGGCTGCGGCATTAGCGGCTGTGGCAGCCGCGGAATTGGCGCCGGCACCATCGGTGTCATCGCATGCGCCAGTGGCACACGCCGCCACGCCCGCCGCCACCGCACTGCTGCTAGAGAGCCCGTACTCCACGTGGTACACCAGCGCGCCGGCGGTGAGCGGCCTGCGTGGAGGCAGCACCGTCACGCCGTCACGCCCGCCTAGCAATGCGACGGACGGTGGCACGCCACCGTCGTCGTCCATGCACTCCCCTGTTGTCTCCCTCCTTCGTCGCATGCTGCTGTCGCCGTCGTCGGTGCCGCCCACCGCCCGGTCTGCTACCGGTACCGGTACTGACGGACCCACGCCCCTTTCCGCCGCCGCCGCCAACGGCCGCAGCCTGCCACCTCGCCACCCAACCTCGCATGCCGCCCCGCCACCCATGCCGCCGTCAGGCGGCCTGCCGTCGCGTCTAGACTTCCCCGCCTTGCTCCGTCCTGCAGCCGCTGTCACCCCGAGTGACGGCGACGCCGCCACTAGTGGTAGCGCGCCCGCCGGCATGATGCGCCACCTGTCACAGCCCATGCCCACCGCCGCCGCCACCGCCACTGCCACTGCTACCACGGTTACCGGTGCGCCCAGCGCCATCTCCGGTAGCAGTGTAGGTGGCGGTGGCGGCGACGGCGAACCTATGACACCTATTGCGCTGCGGCCGCCGCCACCGCCAGTTGGCGCTGTGCCATCGCCACCTGCAGCATCCCCCCTCATTGCTGCGCCCAACAGCACGCTGCCCCGCGCCATGTCGCCACGGAAGCCACGGACTGCTACGCCGTCGTCTGCTCCTGTGTCACCGGCCGTTGTTGTGACCCCCGCTCCGGTGCCGTCACCACCTGCCGCCAGTACCAGCACGCCAGAGGTGGTGGTGGAGCCGCACCAGCACGCGCCGCCACCAGGCAGTCTGCTGACTGCGTGGGCGACGGCGCAGGAGGAGGCAGTGGCACCCACCACCTCTGGTGTGGCGTTCATGGGCCTGGAAGTTGACGCGCCGCCGCCAGACGATGCGCTTGCTCACGTGGCAGCCATCGAGGCTGCCATCATCCGCGCCCGCAGCCGTGCCATCCTGGTGCCAGCGCCAGCGCCCGCGGCCGCGCCCACACCCGCACCGGCGCTGATTTCGCCACCCGCTGCTGCCGCTGGGAAGACACTTCCACCCGCCAATGCCGTCCGCAACGACACCACTGTTGCTGCCAGCACCACCAGTCCAGCGGTGGCATCATTTCCGGCAGAGGTGCAGGCGCCGCCGCAGCCAAGCCCCAGCGACGCCGTGCCGCCGCCTGCTGCCGCCGTGCCGTCGTCGCCGCCGCCGAGCAGGCCGACGCGGCACCTTGGGGACGCCGGGGGCGTTGTTGCGGTGAGTGTTGCGCCGTCACCACTCTCGCCACCCTCACCACCAGCCGCCGTGAGTGCCGAGGCAGAGCCGCTGGTGCCACAACCTTCACCAATGCCGGTGCTGGCTGACGCGCCCGCCACGGCAACCACCGACCTGCCACCAAGCACCATGCCGCTACCACCCCTGGTCCCCGTTGGTTTGCAACTGCCAGTGGTGCACGGCGAGGGCGACTCCCTTGTGGGTGCCAGCGTCGGTGCCACCGATGCCGCGGTACCACCCTTATCATTGTTGTCGCAACCCCCATCGCCGACGCTGTCGCCATCGCTATCGCCACCGGCTGCTGTGGAACCGGTTACCCACATCGACACGTCACTGACAGCCGTGCCAGAGCTAGCGTCGGCACCGACGGGAGTGACGGTGGCGGCGGCACCACTAGTGGAGGTGGCACCACCGCCAGAGGTGGCACCCCAGTCGGAGGCGGCACCGCTGACGGAGGTGACGCCGCTGCTGCCGGAGGTGGCACCGCTGCCAGTGGCTGCACCGCTGTTGCCGGAGGTGGCGCTGCCGGAGGTGGCACCACTGCTGCCGGAGGTGGCACTGCTGCCAGAAGCGGTACCACAGACGGCGCCGCTGATGACGGAGGTGGCACTGCCGGAGGTGGCACCCCTGCCGGAGGTGGCACCGCTGTCGGAGGTGGCACCGCTGCCAGAGGTGGCACCGCTTCCAGATGTGACATCGCCGCTGCTAGAAGCGACATCACCAATGCCGAAAGTGGCACCGATGTCAGAGGCGGCGGCACCGCTGCCAGAGGCGGCACCGCTGCTGGTGGCGGCACCGCTGCTGGTGGCGGCACCGCTGCCTGAGGTGCCGGAGACAACGGCACCCCCGCTGCCACAATCACCACTGCTGGCAGCCCCCGACCCCACCACCATGGTGGCGCCCACCACGCCGCCACGGACAGCGGCGCCGCACCCGTTCGCTGCTGCCGCCGCCGACCTCCTTCTGCACCCTGACAGCACTGGATGGGCGGCACGGCAGCCGGCCGCGGTGGTGGCAACGGCGTACCACTACAGCACGAGCGGCAGCAGCGTGAGCAGCAGCGGCGGCAGCACCAGCACCGGCACCAGCTGCGGCAACTCGGTGGGGAGCGTGGGTAGCACTGCAAGCGGTAATAGCAATGCCACCTCAGTGCCGCCGCCGTCTTCCACCACCGGCACACCCACCTCCGCCGCTGCGGCAGCAGCCGCTGCCGCCTTTTCCGCGTCGCTTGCGGCAGCCGCAGCGGCGGCCGGTGCTGTGGCGGACACCGCCACCGATGCCGTCGGTGCTGCCGCTGCCGCACCTGCAGACGGGCGGTGGCAGCACGCCGCGCCGCCCTCCTCGCCAACGTTAGTCAACGCCAGCGGCGGCGGTGCATCTGTGGTGCCATCGTCGCCCGCATCTGCGGCGCACCCTGCGTCGGAGACGTCAGGTGTGTCGTCGCCGGCCGGCACGCTGACGCACGGGACTCCGCACATCGTGGGTGCCGCGCCGTACGCCAGCGGGTCGCCTAGCTTTTTGCGTGGCGTCGCTGCCGTCTTGCCCGACGCGGATGGCGCCGTGCCGCTCCTGCTGCCTGCACTGTCTGCCACCGGCACGGCGCTGGCGCATGATGGGGCCACGACAGCATCCACGGCTGCGCTGCCGTCAAGTTCAGCTTCAGCGCCATGTGAAGACGCGGCGCCGCTGTCGATCCTATCGCTGCCACCCCCGCCTCGCGCACGGCGTACCGTCAGCGCCAGCCGCCTGCCTGTGGCACGGTACGCCAGCGCGCTGGCGACGCTGTCGCTTACCAACCACCGCATGCTGGACGGCGGCGTGATGGCATACTACAACGAGGCAGCAATGACAACTGTGCCCGACAGCGGCGGCACGTCACCGCCGTCGGCAGCGCCCCAACCACAACCTCCCACTCGAACTTCACCCATACCAGCACCTGTGGCCGACCGCCCCGTGGTGCGCCTGCGTGTGCGCCAACCAATGTACACGCAGTGGGCACCCGGCACTCCAATGAGCCCCAGCACCGACGCCGCTGGCGGCGGCGGCGGCGGCGGTGGCGGTCTACGGGGTCCTGCGCCCCTCGCCACCCTGCACGTTGCGGCGCTGGATGCGTCACCGCACGCCATGGCGCCACTTTCCACGCGCAGCCAGTCTGCGCCGCACGTGCGCACGCCCACCCTGGGCAGCGGCCTGTGGGTGGCGGCACCGGCACGGCGTCCGCTGCCACCTCCCGCACCGCCTTCGCTGCCCGCACCACCAGACCTGCCCGCCGCCGCCGCCACCGCTCCGGGCAGCGTGGAGGAGCACGCGTGGGATGCGGCGCTGGCCGGCATCGTTATTGATGCGCACCCACCAACAGCCAATGCCTTGGCGATCTGGGAGGCGACGTCTGCCACCAATGCGCCGGTGGTGGTGAGCCCACACTCGGTATCCACCGACTGGATGGGCGGCTCCACACCCGCCACCGCATCCCCCGTGTCGTCGGCCCCTGCAGCACCGTCTCCGGCAGCGGCGGCCGCATCGAATGCCACTGGCGGCGGCCACGCGGCAGACTACCGGCGGCGGGAGGTTGGCGCCAAGTACTTGCGCAGCGGCGAGGGACACGGTGGCGGCCCGCCGTCGCCGCCCAGTGGTGGCGGCAGCGCCGGCAAGCGGGCGTCACCCACGATGCTGGACACCAGCCGCTCTGGCTCGTCGCCTACCGGCAGTACAACTGCACGGCCGGCACTCCCTACCGGTGCTGCCGCGCGCCCCGCAGTGGACCACCTCCTGCTGCGCACGCCGGCGCCAAGACCAAGACCGCGCACGATGCAGCACACCGCTGCTGCCACGCTGGAGCGCCGGCTGACGCAGTCGCCCATTTACGCCGTTGCTGCTGCCGCGGCGCCATCCACCGCGCCCGTCGTCCACACCCGCCACGCGACCGCAGTCGGCCCGTCACTCCCGCGCACGGCGTCCAGTGCCCGCGCGACAGCCGCTACCGGGACGCTCTCGCGCTCCCGCGGTCCTGCCGCCGCCGTTGCACGGCCCACCGCGCTGGTGCCGTCGCTGTCACGGGCGTCGTCTGCTGCAGTGATACGCCGCGCCACTGCCAGCTCACCGCGGTCACCTCACGCCGCCAGCCGGCCATCGTCGCGCGCAACGTCCGCGCCGTCCGATGGCCGGCGCTCAGCGGCTCCAGCAACCAAATCCGACGACGACACCAGCAGCGTGGAGGCGCAGGACCGCACGCCCGCGGTGCCGCGGTTGGATGCTGGCCTGACACATGGCGTGCCGCTGCGGACGCCACATGGCTTGCCAATGCCCCGGAGTGGTAGCCGTGGGGCTATCCCTGTTGGTGGCGGCGGCCGCATCACAAGTCCACACCACGACAGCGGCGGCGCAGCGGCACTGTCGCGGCTGGGACCGCATGGCACACGCGTGTTTGATGCAGATGGCGTGTTGCAGCGCGCGCCCACTGGCACTCGCCTGCTGCCACGTGCGCAGTCACAGGGCGCCGTCCGACGCGGTGGTGGCGCACCCACTACGGCCCCTGCTGCTGCTACCGGTGGTGCCGATACAAGTTACAGCACGGTTGTAGCCGCGCGCGCACGTGCGGCGGCAGCACAACGCGCGGCAGTACGGCAGCAGCAGCAGGCGCGCCTGGGTGGCACGCCGCTGGCGTCAAGCAGACTTGCAACACGGCGGCGCAGCGCCGGCGAAAGTGGTGGCAGCGGCGTACGGCCGCGTCTGGACGCGGATGTGCGCGCCGCCGTGGCTGCGGCACACGCCACATTGCGCACTAGTGGCGTGGCTGGCGCGGGTGGACTGGTGGTCACACCGCCTCGTGCCGCACCAGCGGTTGTTGCACGCAGTAGTCGGCCACCAGCTCCAGCGCCATCCTCGCGAAGTGCCAGCGCCGGCTCCTCCGGCACGACCACTGCGACATCCACGCCGGTGAAAGTGGCGACGACAGCGCCGGCACCACCTCGACGCCGAAGCGTGGAGAGGCCGCCAACCGCCACAAGCATACCAGTGGTGCGCACACCGTGGCATGCAACCCCACCACGTGCGGCATTAACCACACACGAGGCGAACGGCGGTGCCGGCGGTGCCGTGGCACCAGTGACAGTGGTGAAACCCATTACACCGCCCGGCGCAACTCGAGCAGCGCGGCTGGCGACAGCAATACATGCAACGGGGACGGCACGCGCACTTGCGGCGCTGCAACTGGCTGACGCGGGTGTACGGCAGCATCACGCTTTCGAGTCGCCGCTGTTGTCGCCACTCCGGTTTGGGCCAGACGTTGCGTATCCCATGGTGGTTCATCCTGCTGGTGCAGCCGCGGAGGCTGCTGCTGCTGCCGTTGCGGACGGCCACAGCTCACAAGTTGCGCCACATTAAACTCGATGAGGTCAATTTTAAATTCAATGAGTGACAAAGAAAACACGAACTATTGACATTAAAAGTTAAGCAGGCGTAACGATTGACATACTTTGCGCTGGTAAACTTCGGAGAAAGAAAAAAAAATTGGGTACCAAACCACACGAAATTGACATTTATGGTTATACCTAAGGGCACTGTTGCAAATCTCTCATACTTGACAGCAAGTAATTCTGTAGCATTGCGTTTATTATCGAATTACAAAAGTCATTGGATTGGTATGTACCAGGTAACGTAATGGTGAGTATATCAGGATAATTATAGGTAATTAGGTTACAAACGAATAATTTTACACATATTCCTACCGATCGGATAATGTAGTAAGTTCTGAGTAAGACTGGCGCACAGCTAAGTAGGGGTGACTCTGACAATTACGTGTCGTATTCTTCAAACGATATGTTGGTATGATAAACGTTATTTTGTAGTTGATTGCGATGCGCATTAAAGTGTCTTAATGCTTGGCATTAGACCGTGGGGTATTATTTTCCACTACGCAACAATTTTGAAAAGTCCACTGTAAGCCACTTTACCATTTCCTGTTTTAGCTAATAGGAAATGAATGAAGTTTATAGACTCCTTTTTTTGGAGCGTCTCAAGAAACACCGGGTCTGAAATTGGTACGCTTTTAACGGATCTGCGCATTCCAAATCATGCTCTTCACATTAGGTGAAGTAGTGTGAAGCAGCGGTGATTCTATCATTTATTTAATCTATGGTTGTTGCGACTGGTGGAATGCACGGTTGCAATCATATATATATATATACATTGGACGCTACATATTTTGCCCTTCCAATCACATACATTTTTATGACCATTATAGAACTGCCGCTGTTTATCTGCAGCTGTACCACTTTGGTTGGCGCACCGATAAAGGAGTCACCGGGGCAGGTCTCAAAATTTTGATGATTGTAATCGCCATCGAGATTTAACTAATGGCTGCCGCCTGTTGGCGCACCTACCGCAGCTGTTGATAACATTATGTATTGTATTTCGTATTGCGTGTTACGCAGTGAAGAGATGGCTGCGTAGAAAAAATTTTTTGGTATTGCCCCTTTACACTCGGCTATTTATCAACGCCGTTTGGTGTCCAAGTTGGCGGATTTTGGAGTTGGTTTATGTCTCAATGTAACTAGTGAAAATGCATTGCACTTGTGTGTGGTATTTTAATGGTACATTGCAACTACGGCACATCTGCACAATTTGGTGTTTCATTCATTGTGTTCCGCCTCCTTGCGGCGACGTCACACATTCCGTGGCCGGCGCAGCTGCAGCATCATGTCTTGTCATGTCGCGTGGTTGCGACTTGTGTCGGGGGTGCACTGCGTTGCCACACTTTAAAAACTGCGTGAATTATGCGTTAATAATGCGCGTCGCGCGTGTGGTTTTTGGGGCGCGGAAACAGTGTGGGTGGCGTCCGACACTGACAGACTCGGGCGGCTGGACACCTCGACGCGACCGTGCTGCACGCGGTGTCGCAGTGACCCAATAGTTTGCAGTGCACGTGGTATGGGTGAGACGGTTCAAGTACTGAAATCCAAATTGAAAGCATCGACGTGGCGTGGTAGCGCTAGGGGGGAGGCAGGCGCAAAATGCGTATTTGCTTGTGGTTGCTGCTGGCGAGGTAGCCACCAGGCAGCGAAAGCAACTCCTCGACACACCCCACGAGCCCATCCAGAACCACCACAGGCGCGGCACGCGCAGCGCCACCACCAGCACCAACTCCAGCGCCAGAGCCGGAAGCGACGGCCCGACGCGTGTTCCACACCCGAATGGTCTTGTCGAACGACCCGCTAGCGAGCCGGCCGTCTGGCAGCGCCGCCAGGGCGCACACCAAGTCTGTGTGCCCCTTCAGCACACCCACGCAGGCGTGGGTACGCACATCCCACAACCGCACGGTCTTGTCTAACGAACTGCTGGCCAGTCGGCCATCTGCCAGCACCGCCAGCGAAGTAACGTCATGGGTGTGCCCTGCCAGCGTGGCGACACACGCCTGCGCACCCAGATCCCATAGCCGCACTGTCATGTCACCCGAGCCGCTGGCCATGGTGCCGTCAGGCAGCACCGCCAGCGCGAGCACAGCATGGGTGTGCCCCTTCAGCGTCGCCGTTACAGCACCCCCACGCGCGCCCACTTCCACCAGCCGCACACCGCCATCCCAGCAACCCACGGCCAGGTCGCCATCGTGCAGCACTGCCAGCGCGTGCACGCCGCTGTCAAAATCAATGGCGGCGCACTGAGTGGGCGGCGTGACACCCATGTCCCACACCACAATTGCACCACCCTTTGCGTAGTCGTTCGACCCGCCGGCAGCCAGGCGGCGACTGTCTGGCAGCACGACCAGCGCGCGGACTTTACCACTTCGTCCGCGCCGACAGCTCTCCCTTCGAACCCCCGCCTTGTGCCATCCCACAGAAGCACGATTCCGTCATAATCACCGCTGACAATCCGGCCGTCCGGCAGCACCGCCAGCGAATTCACATTTTCGCGGTGTCCCAACAACAATAAACCATCGGTCCACCACACTGGCGTGACAACGGGTGGTGCGCCCGCCGCTGGGACAGGTGCACGCACTGGCGCTGGGGCAGGTGCACGCACCGGCGCTGGGGCAGGTGGAGGTGTGACAACCCCCGCCGCCACCGCCGCATCCAGCGCATCCTGCACCGCCGCCATGGCCGGTCGCGACCCCTGCGCCGGTGCCCAACACGACTCCACCAGCGCAACCACGCCCGGTGGCACGCCGCGCTCGACCAGCGTCGCCACTGGCGGTCGCTTCCCGCGCGGCCCGCACACATGTACCTTCAACCGTCTCTCCGGCTCCAGCGCGGTCGTCTCTGCTTCGTACGGCAAGCACGCGCTCAACACCTGCCACGCCAGTACGCCGAAACTGTAAACGTCGCTCGCCGCCGTAATGCTGGCGCTGCCGCCCAGTAGGACCGGGTCCGTGTACGCCAAAATGCCGCGCTCGCCCACCAGCGTGTCCCCGGTCCTCGTCCCGGTGCCTGAGCGCCGCTGCAAACTGCTGCCAGTGTCCGCAAGCTTGGCAGTTGGAAGGGGGGAGCGCGGCGACACCGCCGTCAGCAGCACATTGTCGGGATTCACGTCACCGTGGACAACGGCGCAGGAATGCAGGTACGCCAGCCCACCAGCCACATCAGCCAGCAGTTGAAGGCGTAGCTTTGAATCGGCGCCGTAGTGCGCGCCGCTGCGCGTCAGCAGCAGGTCCGTCATGGTGCCCGCCAGCCGCTCCGTCACGAGGTAGTGCGTCCTCGTGGCGCCATCGCGGTCCATGATGATGCCGTGCACCGCCACGATGTGTGGGCAGGTGGACGTGGAATGCAGACGTGCCGCCGCCATCCATGGCGCCACCTCTCCGTGGCGAAGCACTTCCGCCCTAATAGCCACCGGCTGGCCGTGCAGCTGCCCCGCATACACGGTGCCAAACTCACTGCAACCGATTGCGACTTTGGCGCCGCGCCCGTCGCGCTCCCACGTCACCTCGTCGAGTGCCAGCACGCGCATCGCCGCCCCACCGCCGCCTCCACCACCACCACCGCCACTAGCGGCTGCAGCTGCCATCTCCGTCGGTTGTCGTTTGTCGGGCCGGTTGGTACAGATTTGCACAGGCGGCTGACAACTTGACACTTGTACTCGCGACGCGTCCCACGAACAACTCCCAGTACGCAGTGGGGTATCCCTGGGGTTGAGCTGCAACGTGGAGCCTAGTTAGACGCCAGCGCCCTTCCGACTTTGTGTGGTGGACGGCGTGTAAAACTCAGAGGCACTATGGCTGGCAGCGGAAAATGGGAAAACTACGCACAGCAGCGGGTACAACGCGGTGGCGCGGCAATGTAGCGCCGGAGAGTGATAGCGGCCCGCATTGCCGTCCATGCGCGTTGGAATTGCGTGTGCGCATGCGCCACGGCGTGTGTAGCTGGGTGCTGGTACTGTGCTCCAGCGGCTGCTGCGCGGGCCAGGTTCGGCGGGGAAAACTGTGGATAGGTACAGGCCGCAGTGTAGTACAAATGCAATTATGTATGCACGCTGCACACACGCACAAACGCAGTTGCAACGGGAGAAACCCATTCACTAATTGCTACTGTATCGATTTTCCTGTGCGTCGCCTGCGCAATTCGCGATTTTCTCTGCGTCATCGCGCCACTGCACCACTCTCCGCCTGTTGCCCGCTCACGCCCACCTGACGCCGCATCATGGCCGGTAGGAGGTGGCGGCCACGGCACGGACGGCAGGCCGGCGAGAGCGGCGGCGGCGGCAGCTCACTTGTGGGCGATAACGGTACCAGCATGGCTGCTGTGGACGCGGGGCCGGCACTGCTGGTGCGCCTCCTGGCCGGCAACCCTGTCACATTCGGCGCCATCCTCGGCTGCCTGAACACGGCCGACGCAGCGCACGTACGGCAGCTGCACCCGGCAGTGGCGGGCGTCTTGGTGGGCGTGGTCTGGTGTGACACGACCACACGTGTGGTGGATCCCGTGCGGTGGCGCGCAACACACCCTGCAGCTGTCGGCGCGAGAGTGAGCCCGCGACTGGCAGGCGGACTGACAGCACCAGCGCTTGCGGCGCTGGAAGGCGTCACACACTTGGACCTGTACAACTGCAAGTTTGTGACAGACGAGGTGCTGCTCCGCCTGCCGCCCACGCTGCGTGTACTGAATGTGAGCTGCACTATGCTAACGCAACATGCCAGCTTCATCCACTTGAAGGCGCTGACGAAGCTGGGCTGCCGCTGGACGTCAGCAGTGTATCTCGGGGCTGCTGGCCTGCCGCCTTCGCTGCAGGAGCTTGACACATCTGATGCATCTGTTCCAGCCGGTGAGTCGTTTGCACACCTTGCGCGCCTCCAGGTGCTGCGTGCCAATCGGATGGATGCTGGCACCCTAGCATCCCTGCCACCAAGCCTGCTGGAGCTGCACTGCAGTGGGCTACCGGTATCCCCTGGCATGAAGTTTGGACACCTGCACGCGCTACACACACTGGACGTCTTCAACACTGCCTTAGACGACTCGTCGCTGGCCAGCTTGCCACCATCCCTGCTGTCCCTCAATGCCGGAAAGTGCCGTAATCTCACGCATGCCGCCACGCAGCCGCCCCTGCCGTCACTCCGGCTGCTGGACGTCAGCCGCACACACGTCGGAGACGCGCTGATAGCTAGCTTGCCGGCGGGCCTGGCGGAGTTGCGCATGTCGTGCTGCAGCAACGTGACGGCGGGCGCCACGCTGGATCACGTGCCAGCGCTTCAAACACTGCACAGCTTGGGCACATACCTGGCACCTGACGTGCTGGCTGGCTGCCGCGCGCGTGGATGTACCGCGCTGGCAGCGAGCGTGCTGCGCGGGCACGGCGACTTTGTTTCGTCACTTGCACTGTTGGGCGACGGCCGGCTGGCGAGTGGTGACGTGCTCGGCGAGGTGCGGGTGTGGGATTTGACAGGGGGTGGCAGTGAGGCCGGCGTGTCCCGATTTAAAACCCTCGGCGTGGTTGCTCTCACTGCGCTGCGGGACGGGCACCGCCTGGCTGTCGGCGTGAAGTGTGGAGTCGTGGAGGTATGGGAGGTGGGGGTGGTGCCTCCTGTGCGTACGGCAGCCGTTGACTGCCACCGCAGAGGGGCGTGGGCACTAGCAGTGCTGACTGATAACCGCCTTGCTTCTGGGTGCGACGGTGGCGTGGTGTGGATCATTGACGCAGATGAGGGCGCCGTTGTGGCAGAGCTGGAGGGGCACACAAGCCGAGTGGCAGCGCTGGCAGTGCTGCCCAACGGCGCACTGGCCAGTGGGTCTATGGACTGCACGGCGCGGGTGTGGGATGTGGGTACGCGGTCATGTGTCGCAACGCTGGAAGGGCACAGCGGTGGCATACGTGCGCTGGCGGTGCTGGCGGACGGTCGACTAGCGAGTGGGTCGGAAGATTG
>ERZ778022.4305-NODE-4305-length-12401-cov-3.888466_pt1 | contig 12401 bp, 10 predicted proteins | sample MGYA00375752_ERZ778022 | MGnify/ENA primary metagenome ERZ778022 (study PRJEB29350, sample SAMN05389826) | bioreactor metagenome | isolation source: Thiocyanate bioreactor | place: South Africa: University of Cape Town | collected 2014-04-04 ... | reverse complement strand
GTCCACTGGGCGACAGCGCCGGCAACCGCGTTATCCAGTCGGCAACCTTGCGTCCGGGTTTGTCGGATGCGGTGTCCGGAACGGTTTCCGGCGCCGGCATCCGCTGGCGCGAATATCTGCAGACCTCGGCCGACATACTGGCCCGTTTTGCCAACGGCGATCCGGCGCTGACCGAAAACGGACGGATGTTCTACCTCGCCTGCTGGCCCGATGCGGCCCTGCTGGCGGACGTGCTGACACTCGTCGCGGAAAAAGCGGGGCTGCAGCTTTTCCCCGTTCCCGACTTCATCCGCATCCGCCGGCGGGGCAGCCTCACCTTTGCCTTCAACTACGGCCCGGAAGACTGGGGTCTGCCCCTGGAGGCGGACATCGTCCTCGGCAATCGCACACTCAAGCCGCAAGGCGTGCTGGCATGGAAGACGGGTGACCGCCAGCCCTGATCGCAAGCACATTGGTGACGAGCGGCGCCGGGTCCTGTTGTACCCGGCAGCCTTTACACCACAATTCCCCAACCGGCGCGCCCCGCGGCCATGGAAAGCTTCGCCTGAAACAGGCCGCCGGCCCTGAAAGCCATCGAGATTTTCCGGCTTTTCCGGAGACAACCATCAAGAGTTGTGATGCGGTGGGGATCGCTACAATTTCCCCGGATCCGGCACGGCCAGTTCTCGGCCACCCTTCATCCCCTTCTACATACTAAGCTTCGCTGATCATTGACTTAAATCACGGATGTCAAGCCTGAATTTAATAATATTTGTAATTTCGCAGATTCTAACGTTAATGCACCATTAACGTGTATATGCAAAAATTAGCAGATACGCAGCAAGATCGGCGAGATCCTGCGGCGGCCTTTTTCAGCGGCATGTGTGGGACGAGTCCCCGGAAGGATCGAGATGATCGGGATAACAGGTAGCAAGATGAAGGCGCAGGTCGCGGCTTTGGCGACCTTGAAGGCAAACGTCATGATCGCCGACAGCAAGCTCAACATCGTTTACATGAACGATGCGGTGCGCAAGCTGCTGACAGCCGCCGAGCAGGACCTCAAGAAGGAACTGCCCCGCTTTGCGGTAGACAAGCTCATCGGCAGCAACATCGATATCTTCCACAAGCAGCCGTCCCACCAGCGCAACCTGCTGGCGCGGCTGACGAAGCCGTACAGTGCGACGATCCGCGTCGGCAGCCACAGTTTCGACCTGCATGTGGTGCCGATCATGGAAGGCACGAAAATCACCGGCTTTGCGGTCGAATGGGGGGACGCAAAAGCGCGCCTGCTCAATCTCGACTACCAGAACCAGATAGCCGCCATCGGCCGGGTCCAGGCGATCATCGAATTCACGCCGGACGGGCACGTGGTCGGCGCCAACGAGAATTTCTGCAAGGCGATGGGCTATCGGCTGGATGAAATCATCGGAAAACATCACAATCTTTTCGTCGATCGTGCCTATGCCACCGGCCCGGCCTATGCCGAGTTCTGGAAAGATCTCCTCGGCGGTCAATTCCAGGTCGGGGAATTCGACAGGGTTGGCAAGAACGGCCGGCAAGTGGTTCTGAACGCCTCCTATAATCCGATCATGGACGAGCACGGAAAAGTCGCCAAGATCGTGACATTCGCAACGGATGTCACGGAGCGCGTGCACGCGGTGACCACGATCGGGTCGTCTCTGAGCGACCTGGCGGACGGCAAGCTGGACTTCCGGCTCGAAACGCCCTTCGCCAAGGATTTCGAAAGCCTTCGGCACACTTTCAACGAGGCGATCGAAAAGCTCGGCAGCGCGCTCGGTTCGGTCTCGGAGACGACCGGCAGGATCGACAACGGAACCCGCGAGATCGCCGCCGGGGCGAACGATCTGTCGAAACGCACCGAACAGCAGGCCGCCTCCCTGGAAGAGACCGCCGCAGCGCTGGACGAGATCACCGCCAACGTCAACAACTCCACCAAGCGCACGGAGGAGGCCCGCTCCGTCGCCAGCCAGGCCAATCATTCGGCGACCCGCTCGGCGGAGGTCGTTTCGCATGCCGAAGAGGCCATGCGGAAAATCGAGGAAAGCTCGCAGCAGATTTCCAACATTATCGGCGTCATCGACGAGATCGCCTTCCAGACCAATCTTCTGGCGCTGAACGCCGGTGTCGAGGCCGCTCGCGCCGGGGAAGCCGGCAAGGGTTTTGCCGTCGTCGCCCAGGAAGTCCGGGAACTGGCGCAAAGGTCGGCGCAGGCGGCGAAAGAAATCAAGGGGCTCATCCAGAACTCGACCACCGAGGTCGAAAGCGGCGTGAGGCTGGTTCGGGATGCCGGGGAAGCGCTGAAGACGATCGGCAAGTTCATCGTCGAGATCAACGCCCATATGGAAGCGATCGCCACATCCGCCAAGGAGCAGGCGACGGGCCTTGCCGAAGTCAACGTCGCCGTCAACTCGATGGACCAGACGACGCAACAGAATGCCGCCATGGTCGAACAGTCGAATGCGGCGTCGAATGCCCTGCAGGAGGAGGCCGTTCGCCTGCGCGAATTGGTGGGACAGTTTGCGCTGCTGGCCACAAGCTCATCCCAGGTCGCTGCCCTCCGCCAGTCGGCTCGCGCCATGGCACGGCCGTCGCGGTCGGTCGCGGCACCCTCTGCGCCGCGCCGGGCTGCAGCCGCCGGAGGCGCGGCATCGGCCTCCGACAGCTGGGAAGAGTTTTGAGCGACAGCGAGTCACTGCTGTCTGAGGACCGCATCGACGACGAAAGCGAGGAATTGCGGCAGAGATTGTTGCCGTCTCCGTCGAACTTTCATCGCTCTGCCACCGGCATCGCCACCGCTGACGATGTCAGGCCTCCGCGACGTAGCAGGGATATTCCGCCTTCTGCTGCCGTGACAGGCCGGCATCGATTTCCACCACAACGAGGGGGCTTTCGGCAGATGTCTGCGCAAGCCTGCTTCCATCGGGAGCAAAAGCCAGGCCGCGCCCGCCGAAAGCCGGACTGTCGGCCGACTTGCCGACGCGGTTGGAGCTGAGAACATAACTGCCCGAAACGATCGCGGCCATCGCAGCGGCCGTCTCCCATTTCTCGTGCGACATTTCGGTGGCGCGGGGAACGGCGATCAGGTCCGCACCGGATCGGCCGTAATGGCGGGCATGCTCGTTGAACATCAATTCCGTGCAAAGCAGCACGCCGACCTTGACGCCAGCCACCGCGTGGATGACGAAACCGCTTCCGTCTCCGCCAAACCAGGTCGCTTCGTACCAGCCCTCCTCCTCCGGAAAGAACTGCTTGCGGTGGAGCGTCCTGACCTGGTCTCCTTCGAGAACGAAAGCCTCGTTCGCCAGCCTGCCGGCGAACGGAACAGGGCGGGATGAAATGATCGCCGGCACGCCGAGCGTTCGCAGGGCGGCAAGGCCCTGCTCATGCAGGGCAACGCTTGCGCGCGCAATACCGTCATCGAACTGGTGGGCGGAGGCGATCCAGTCGCCGAAGGGCATCTCGTTGGTGACGAGGATATCCGGCCTCGCCTCCCTGACCTGCCGGCTGAGGATGTCCCACGTCTCTCCGGCCGGTTCAAGCCCCTCCGGCCATTCGACAAAAGCGCATCTTGCCATTCTGTTTCCCCCTGACCCAGAGACTATGACGGATGCCGATGGATCGGATCCACCCAATAGACCTCCTCCGGCTTTTCGACCGGATCGACATCGGTGATGTTGACGACCACGGCCTCATTGTCCGAACGCACCAGGACGCATTCCAGCACATTGTCCGGATCGGCGTTGATTTCCTGATGCGGCACGTAGGGCGGCACGAAGATGAAGTCGCCCGGGCCGGCCTCGGCGACATATTCCAGCCTGTCGCCCCAGCGCATGCGCGCCTTGCCGCGAATGACGAAAATCACGCTTTCCAGCGCACCGTGATGATGGACCCCGGTCTTTGCATTCGGCTCGATGGCGACGGTGCCGGCCCAGATCTTCTGCGCGCCGACACGGGCGTGATTGATCGCCGCCTGACGAAACATGCCGGGGGTCTGCGCCGTGTTGGAATCGAGCTGGTCACCCTTGATGATCCGTATGCCGTTGTGCTTCCACCGATCCTCATGCCCGTGGCTGTGATCGTGATCCGTCATCGCTACCTCCGCCTGTTGTCCCGTTGCGTGCATTTGTATCGGGTTCGATATGGATAAAACAAATGGAAAGATCTTTCGCCGGCACCGGACAACGGCAAGAATTGCCGCGTTCCCCTTGATTTTTTGGCCGCGAGGTCGAATTTTCCGTCGAAACTCCTGAAAATTGAGAAAAACTTCGCCGTTTTCCGATGCTTTTGAAGTTTTGTGCGCTTCAAACATGTTTGCAAAATGCGATTGTCCTGTCCTCCCCGGCAGACGGGCCGGATGATAAAAGAATGGAAAAAAACACGATGAAATGGACCCACACTCTCCTCGCCGCCGCAGCCGTTGCCCAGCTGGTCTTCGCCGGCGCTGCCCAGGCTGGCTCCAACCTTGAAACCGTCAAGACGGCGGGCGTGCTGAAGATCGGCACCGAAGGCACCTATGCGCCCTTCACCTATCATGACACCTCGGGCGCCCTCGTCGGCTTCGACGTCGAGATCGGCGAAGCGGTCGCCAAGAAGCTCGGTGTCAAGGCCGAATTCCTGGAAGGCAAGTGGGACGGCCTGATCGCCGGCCTCGATGCCAACCGCTACGACACCGTCATCAACCAGGTCGGCATCACCGAGGAGCGCAAGAAGAAATACGACTTCTCCGAGCCTTACATCGCGTCCAAGGCCGTGCTGATCGTCAAGAGCGACGATGACAGCATCAAGTCTTTCGAGGACCTGAAGGGCAAGAAGTCCGCCCAGTCGCTGACCAGCAATTTCGGCAAGCTTGCCCAGGCCTCTGGCGCAGAACTCGTCGGCACCGATGGTTTCGACCAGTCGATCCAGCTCGTCCTGACCGGCCGCGCCGACGCGACGATCAACGATAGCCTCTCCTTCCTTGACTTCAAGAAGCAGAAGCCCGACGCACCGGTGAAGATCGCCGCCGAGCAGGCCGATGCCGATCATTCCGGCATCATCATCCGCAAGGGCGAGCCGGAACTGCTGGAAGCGATCAACAAGGCGCTGGCCGAAATCAAGGCTGACGGCACCTATGACGCCATCTCGCAGAAATATTTTGGCGCCGACGTTTCGAAGTAAGCATTGCAGCGGTGGTTTCGCCACCGGCTTCACTCATCTATAGTCTGATCCGCTCCGGACGCCGGGGCGGATCATTTCCTTTAAAGAGGTCGTTTCTTGCCCGCCTGGCTCCAACTCATGCTGGATTCGCTCCAGCCGCTCCTCTGGGCGGGTCTGGTCTTCACCATTCCGCTGACGCTTCTATCCTTCGTGCTCGGTCTGGCCCTCGGCCTGGTCACCGCCATCGTCCGGCTTTTCGGGCCGAAGCCGCTGGTGATGGTCGCCCGCTTTTATGTCTGGGTGATCCGCGGCACGCCGCTTCTCGTGCAGTTGTTCGTGATCTTCTACGGACTGCCGAGCCTCGGCATCCTGCTCGACGCCTTTCCCGCGGCCCTGATCGGCTTCACCCTGAACATCGGTGCCTATACGTCCGAAATCATCCGCGCGGTGATCTCCTCGGTGCCGCGCGGGCAGTGGGAGGCGGCTTACTCGATCGGCATGAGCTGGAGCCAGGCGATGCGGCGTACCATCCTGCCGCAGGCGACCCGCGTCGCCGTGCCGCCGCTCTCGAACACCTTCATTTCGCTGATGAAGGACACCTCGCTGGCGGCCGCGATCACCGTGCCGGAACTTTTCCAGACGGCGCAGCGCATCGTCGCCACCACCTACGAGCCGCTGATCCTCTATATCGAGGCGGCGCTGATCTATCTGGCGTTGAGTTCGGTGCTCTCGGCACTGCAGGTCCGGCTTGAAAAGCGTTTTGCCCGCTATGGCGGCTTCCTGGAGGCGCGCACATGATCGAGCTGTCGCATATCGAAAAGCGCTTCGGCGACAATGTCGTGCTTAGGGATGTCAGCGTCACCCTCGCGGAAGGCACGGTGACGGCGCTCGTCGGCCCTTCGGGCGGCGGCAAGAGCACGCTGCTGCGCTGCATCAATCTGCTGGAAATCCCGACTGCCGGCACGATCCGGCTGGGGGAGGAAACCATAGAGTTTTCAAGCGGCAAGAAGGTCGGCTGGGATGCGATCCAGCGCCTGCGCCGCCAGACCGGCATGGTCTTCCAGAACTTCCAGCTCTTCCCGCACCAGACGGCGATCGAAAACGTCATGGAAGGCCTGGTCACCGTGTTGAAGTGGCCGAAGGACAAGGCGCGTGCCCGCGCCAGGGAACTGCTGCAGAAGGTCGGCATGGACCACAAGGCCGATGCCTGGCCGGCAACGCTCTCCGGCGGCCAGCAGCAGCGTGTCGCCATCGCCCGGGCGCTTGCCCCCTCGCCGCGCGTGCTGCTATGCGACGAGCCGACCTCGGCGCTCGATCCGGAACTCGCCGAGGAGGTCGTGGAAGTGCTGAGCCGGCTTGCCCGCGAAGGCACGACGATGATCATGGCGACGCACGACCTGCGCCTCGCCTCCCGTGTTGCCGACCAGGTGCTGTTCCTCGATGGCGGCCTGATCGTCGAGAGCGGCGCGCCGAAGTCGATCTTCCAGGCGCCGGAGCGGGATCGAACGAAGAAATTCATCTCGTCGCTCAATGCAGGACTCAGCTACGACATCTGAGGGGCTGGATAGCACGTGACCTGAGAGTGTGCCGTCTGCCTCCTTCTCCCCGCGGGGAGAAGGGGAAAGAGGCGACGTGGCATCCTATGAGAAGGCCTTGAGACCGTTGTCGATTGCAGCGCGGCAATCGGTCACCATGCGCTCGATCAGTTCGGCGCAGGTGGGGATATCCTCGATCAGCCCGATCACCTGGCTTGCCCAGACGAGGCCGCCATCGACCTTGCCCTCGACCAGCGCTTCGCGGCCGCGGGCGCCAGCCACCAGATGGCGGATGTCCTCGAATTCGCAGCCGCCAGGACGGCGTTCCGTGGCGACCACTTCCTCGGAGACGGCATTCTTCAGCACGCGGCCGGTATTGCGCAGCGTGCGGAAAATCAGCGTCGTGTCCGTCTCGCTGGCGCGCAGCAAAGCCTGCTTGATCTCGTCATGGATCGGCGCCTCCTTCGTTGCACAGAAGCGTGTGCCCATGTTGACGCCTTCGGCGCCGAGCATCAAGGCCGCCGCCATGCCGCGGCCCGAACCGATGCCGCCTGAAGCGACCAACGGCACTTTCACCGCCCGCGCGGCAGCGGCAAAAAGCACGAGACCACCGATATCATCTTCACCAGGATGACCCGCCGCCTCAAAACCGTCGATCGAGATCGCATCGACCCCGGCCCGCTCGGCCGAAAGCGCGTGCCGGACCGCCGTGCACTTGTGGACGATCTTCGCACCGGCACCCTTGGCCTTGGCGATGAATTCCTTGGGGCTGCGGCCCGCCGTTTCGATGATGCGGACGCCCGACTCCAGGGCCGCGTCGAGATAGTCTTCATACGGCGGCGGCGCGGTCGATGGCAGGATGGTCAGGTTCACGCCGAACGGTTTGTCGGTCATCTCCCGGCAACGCGCGATTTCGGCCCGCAACGCCTCCGGGCTCGGCTGGGTCAGCGCGGTCAGGATGCCCAACCCGCCGGCGTTCGAAACAGCCGAAGCCAGTTCGGCCCGGCCGACCCACTGCATTCCGCCCTGGATGATCGGGTAGCGCGTGCCCAAAAGTTCCGTAATACGCGTTTTCATCTGTCCTCCCAAAGACACTGCCCCGCATCACCAAGTCTCAAGAAAAATACGGGGCGATTGCCGATAATAATTTCCGTGTGTCCAAACAATTTGTCGTGTCGATCGAGCTGAAAGGCCGGCGCCGGTCAGCCCTCGACGATCAGGGCGTCCACGGCAACCGCACCGTTTTCGTAGACCATCAACGGGTTGACATCGAGTTCCGACAGGCTATCGAGGGAATGCGCCGCGTATTCGGCAATCGCCATGATCGCGTCGATGACCGGTTCCAGGTCGGCGCGCGGCTTGCCGCGAAAACCGTCCAGCAACGGAAACGTCTTGAGACTGCGCAACGCCGCCTCGACATCGCCGCGCGAAACCGGCAACAGCAGCGGGCGGGCGTCCTTGAGCAGTTCGACGAAGATCCCGCCGGCACCGACGACGAGCATCATGCCGAACAGCGGGTCGCGCTTGACGCCGACGATGAGTTCGGCAAGCGGAGCCGCCTGCATCGGCTCCATCAGGTATTTTTCTAGCACGACGCCGGGCGCATGCACTGCAACGCTGGCCAGCATGCGGTCGGCGGCAGACTGGACATCGGCGCGGCTGCGCAGGTTGAGCGCGACGCCGCCGACTTCCGTCTTGTGCGGCAGGTCATCATGCAGCACCTTGAGCACGACCGGCGCGTCGAGGCTTTCCGGAAGGCCGTCGATGTCGGCGCGGGTCAGGACCTGCCCGTTCGGCACTTTCAGGCCGAAGGCTGCCAGCCGCTGCTTGGATTCGCCTTCGTTGACCGTTCTGGCCGCTCCCTCCAGAGCCTTCACCGGGTGAAGCGCCAGGTCGGCACGCGGCTGCGCCCTTGTCGCATCCTGCCGGATGGTTTCGTGATGTTCGGCCCACAGCGCAATAACCTTTGCCGCATCGTGGAGGCCCTGCAGCGGTATGACGCCCTGCCCGAACATCCAGATCCGCACATCTTCCGGAATGGATTCCGGGTTGACCGACCCCATGAACACCGGCTTGCCAGTTGCCTTGCCGGCCGCGGCGAGCGCACGGATCATGGCAAAAAGCGGTTCGCCCGCGTCTTCCGCCACTTTCGGCGCCGGATAGTCCATGACCATGAGGCCGCTGTCATATCCATCCTCCAGCATGGTGGTGAACATCGGCGTCAGCAGTTCTTCGTTGCCCCAGTAGCCCGCCGTGAAATCGAGGGGATTGGAGACGTGGCCATAAACCGGCAGCAGCGGCTTGATCGCGGCGACCTGCGCCTTGCCAGGCTGGGGCAGAGCAAGCCCGGCAAAGGAGCAGTAGTCCGCCGCCAAACCGTTGTCGCCGCCGGAACTGGAGAAGACGGCGACGCGTTTGCCTGTAACCGGCGGGGCGAAGGCGGCAACCTTCAGCATTTCGAGGAACTGCGGCACCGTATCGGTGGACAGCACCCCGAGGCGGGCAAACAGCGCGTCGTAATAGTCGTTCTGGCCGGCAAGCGAGCTGGTATGGCTGGCCGCCATCGCTGCGCCGAGTTCCGACCGCCCCGAGCGGCAGACGATCACCGGCATGCCCTTGGCGCGGGCGCGAAGGCAGGCCTGCGAAAACCCGGCGACATCGCGGATGCCCTCCATGAACAGGCCGATGCAGCTGACATTCGGATCGTCGGTGAGGTAGTCGATGTAATCCTCGAAACCGAGAATCGCCTGGTTACCGGCGCTGATGAGGTAGCTGAACGGCACGGACCGCTGGTTCGACGTCAGGTGAATGCAGACATTGCCGCTCTGGCCGATGACGGCGGCGCCGCGATTGGTCGCCAGCGGCTGATAGACCGAAGGCCACATGCTGCCGTGGTTGACATAGTTGACGAGGCCGTAGCAATTCGGCCCGACGACGGCCATTTCGCCGGCGGCGGCGATCAGGCGGCGGTTGCGCTCGGCGCCCGCCTCGCCGATTTCGGAAAAGCCGGAGGCATAGCAGATCACCCCGCCGGTGCCGATGCGGTTCAGCTCGCCCAGCGCATCGATCGTCGCATCGGCGTTGACGCCCAGATAGGTGGCATCCGGTGCGACGGGCAGATCCGACAGGCTGCGGTAACATCTGTGTCCGGCGATCTGGTCGCGCTTGCCGTTGACCACATAGATCTCGCCGGCAAATTTGTGGCGGACGATGTTGCGCAACGCGGATTCCACCTGCCCGCCGCCCATGAAGGCGATATGGCGCGGCGCCAGCAGGCGGCGGAAATTCTCGCGCCGGGCATCGGAAAGCCGCGAGGCAAGAATGGTGTTCGGTTCTGAAGACATTGGGGCTCTGCCTTTGTGAAAAGTCACGATGATGCACACCCCGCCGGGGCGGCCCCGGCAGGTTCAAGGCAGGGCGCGAACGCCCGTGCCGCTTTTATGGTTCAGAATGCGAGTTGCGACTGGAGTTCGGCCAAGTCGAACGGGGGTGTCGTCGGATGCTTCGCCGGATCTTCCTTGAAAACCTCGCAGAGCCAGTCCCGCATCAACTCGCGGCACCGTGTATCGTCGTAGGCCTTCTCGAGAACCAGACCCAGCCAAAGGCCGTCGATCAGCTGCGTGAAGATCAACATCGTGCTTTCGACATCGATCTTCAGGCCGCGCTCTTCGGCGACTGCGGTGATGCGGCGCGCAATCGACGTGCGGTAGCGCGTGTAAAGCGCTGCACGCACTTCGGCAAATTCCGGCTGGATCAGCGATGCGCTCCAGAAGTGGAGCCACACCTCGCGGTAGGGCTCGTTCTTCAGGAACGTTACCATCGAAGCCGCCAGAAGCTTGTCGAAATGGCTGGTTCCCCAGGACCTCACCACCTGCCTGTGGAAGTTTTCCAACAGCTCCGTCAGGTAGCGGAAGGCAAAGAGAATAAGATCATCCTTGTTCTTGAAATAGTGGCTGATCAATCCGCGTGACAGGCCGGATTCTTCGCTGATCGTATTGATCGTCGAATTCATGTAGCCGTGCTTGCGGATGGACTCCAGTGTAGCGATGCTCAACTCGCGCCGACGCGTTTCAAGTGTGAGGATTTTCTTTTCAGCCCGCTTCATCCATGTCCCCCTGTTGTCGCACCCCTAGCTTAGCTGCGGTAGGGCCGCAAGATATCCTTGGCGATAATGTCCCGGTGGATTTCCGAGGTTCCCTCCCAGATGCGCTCGATCCGCGCATCGCGCCAGAAACGCTGGATCGGGAAATCCTCCATCATGCCCATGCCGCCGAAAATCTGTACCGCGTTGTCCGCAACCCGGTAGACCATCTCGGAGCAATATAGGTTGACCATCGAGGCCTGTGAACGGTCCATCAATCCCTGGTCGAGTTTCCAGGCGGCCTCCTTCACCATCAGGTCGCCGAGGCGGATGTCGATGGCCATGTCGGCGATCTTGAAGCCGGTTCCCTGGAATTCGCCGATGGTCTTGCCGAATGCCTTGCGGTTGGCGGCCCAATCGCAGCTCATCTCGTAGATGCGTTCTGCCCGGCCGACGCAATGGGCAGAGAGATTGACGCGGCCGCCATACAGCCAGTCATTGGCCATGTCGAAACCTTCACCCTCATTGCCGAGAATCTTGCTGTCGGGTACGCGGACATTCTCCAGATACACCATGTTCGGATTGTAGCCGCGGGTGCAGATCGATTTCATCGGCTCTATGCGCAGGCCGGGCAGGTCGCAATCGAGCAGGAAGGCGGTAAAACGCTTCCTCGGACCTTTCGGCGTTTCATCCGTGCCTGTCACCGCGATCAGGATGATGAAATCCGAGTCGTCGGCATGCGAGATGAACTGCTTGACGCCATTAATCACCCATTCGCCACCGTCCCGCACCGCCTTGGTGACGATGCCGCGGGCATCCGAGCCGGCGCCCGGCTCGGTCAGCGCAAAGGCGTCGGTCTTCTCTCCGCGGATCGCCGGCATCAGATAGTCGTCGATCTGGTCGCCCTGGCACTTCAGCAGGATCTTCGTCGGTCGCTTGATCAAAAGCGACAGGGCGGCCGACGGGCGGCCCATGATGCGTTCGGCCTGGGCGAGCGTCTGGTGGTCGAGCCCCGGGCCGCCCAGTTCCTCCGGCATGTTCATCGCCATGAAACCGGCGTCCTTCGCCTTCTGCCGGATATCCTGGGCGATATCCTCGGGAACCTTTCTCAGTTCCTCGACGATATTTTCATGCGGATAAAGCTCCTTTTCGACGAATTCGCGCAGCGAGTCGACGAGGGCTTCCTGCTCAAAAGAAAGACTGAAATCCATGTTGTCCGTTTCTCCTCAGAGTATTTCCGCTTTTCTCCGAAACGCGAAAACGCTCTATCTCTTTGTTTTCACGCAATTCCGGACGCAAAACCGCTCCGCACTTTTGCTGGAATTGCTCTAGGCGTATTCCGGCCGACGCGGCGTGAAGACGTCGAGGTTCAGCACCTCCTCGTCACCGACGACTTCGCCCCAGTGCCGCACGTTGGGCGGAATGACCAACAGTCCGCCGGGACCGAGAAGATGCTCCTCGTCGCCGACGAAAAAGCGGATGGTGCCCTTCAGGATATAGGCGATCTGCTCGTTTTCATGGGCGTGCGGTTTCGGCTCGTGGCCCGGCTGCAGCCGGTGCAGCGCCAGCGTCGCGCCCTCGCCGGAAAACGCCTTGCGGTCGACGCCTTCGCGGACCGGGGTCCACGGAATGCTGTTCCAGTCGATCGA
>ERZ778022.4302-NODE-4302-length-12403-cov-5.551425_pt1 | contig 12403 bp, 8 predicted proteins | sample MGYA00375752_ERZ778022 | MGnify/ENA primary metagenome ERZ778022 (study PRJEB29350, sample SAMN05389826) | bioreactor metagenome | isolation source: Thiocyanate bioreactor | place: South Africa: University of Cape Town | collected 2014-04-04 ... | reverse complement strand
ACAGCATGACGTGGCTGCGTACACGGGTAGCAGCAACACGAACGGCACGCGGCGGTGTAAAACACGGCGCGGCTGCTCGAAGTTGTAGGCCGTAGTAGGTGTTTTGTGCAGTTATTGACACGCCAGGTGTCATAACTTGTATCTGTGTAAGTCGCGTTAGGCGACGTCTCTCTCTCTCCTCTACTCGTCCTCTACTTGTCTCCTTGTCTCCTCCTTGTCTCCTCTCCTCGTTCCAACTGGTTGGCCCCCCAATAAGCTCAGCAATGGCGCGGCGGGTGGGCCTGCTGGTAGCGGCGGCGGCGGTGGCGGTGGTGGCGGGCGTGGACCGCGGCAAGTTCCGGACGTGCAACGACGCGGCGTTTTGCAAGCGGCACCGCGCCAAGACGGCGGAGCCGGAGCTGACGGTGGAGGCGGGCAGCGTGAGCGTGAATGGCGGCAGCGGGGTGCTGACCGCGTCGCTGCGGTCGGCCGAGTCGGGTGCGCCAGCGCTGGCGCTTGGGGTGGCAGTGTACACCAGCGGCGTGGCGCGCGTGACGGTGACGGAGGCGGACGGGCGGCTGGCACCGCGGTGGCAGTCGCTCGATGTGCTGGTGTCCACCACGCCGGCGACCCTGCGCCTGGTGACGGCGGCGGGTGATGCGGCGCTGAAGGCGGCGGCAGGGCTGGATGCGCCCAAGGCGGGTGTGACGTACGTGGCGTACGGCGTGGGCGCCGGCGGCGGTGAGGCGGTGCTGGCCATCACGCACGCGCCGTTGCGTGTGGACCTGTACGTGCCTGGGTTTGGGCCTGCGGGCAGCAGCAGCGGCAGTGGCAGCGGCAGCGTGCAGCCCGCCGTCACGCTCAATGACCGCGCGCTGTCGTTCATTGAGCACCGGCGCGTGCGCGGCGGCGGGTCGCAGGTGGCGGCGGACGCGGCGGCGGCGGCGGCGAGCGGCGGCGCGCACGGGCGGCGTATCCTGGACTGGGGCGAGGACGGCAAGCCGGTGTACGAGGACGGCGTGCACGGCGACGAGGCGTCGCCGGGCAGCGACGCGGCACACGGCGCGGGGGCGGGCGCGCAGGGGCGCGACCTGCTGTCTGCCGCCAGCGACCACGCGGAGCCGGGCATGTGGGAGGAGTCGTGGGGCAGCCACCGGGACAGCAAGCCGTCGGGGCCGACGTCGGTGGGCCTGGACGTCACCTTCCCCGCCGCCACGCACGTGTACGGCATCCCGGAGCACGCGTCGTCGCACGCGCTGCACGCGACGGACGGCAGCGAGGGCAGCGCGGAGTACCAGCAGCCCTACCGCCTGTACAACCTGGACGTGTTTGAGTACGAGCTGGACAACCCCATGGCGCTGTACGGCTCCATCCCCTTCATGCTGGCGCACTCGGCGGGCGGCGGCACGGTGGGCGTGTACTGGAACAACCCCACCGAGACGTACGTGGACGTGGTGAAGGGCGTGCGCGGCGGCGGCGGCTCCATCTTTGCGGCGCTGACGGGCGGCGGCGGGCCCAAGGTGGGCGTCGCCACGCGGTGGCTGTCCGAGTCGGGCGGGTGGGACGTGGCGCTGGTGCCGGGCCCCAGCCCCAAGGCCGCGCTGGCGCAGTTCACGGAGCTGGTGGGCCGGCAGGCGCTGCCGCCCCTCTTTGCGCTGGGCTACCACCAGTGCCGCTGGAACTACAAGGACGAGGCGGACGTGTACGGCGTGGACGCCAAGTTTGAGGAGCTCGCCTTCCCGTACGACGTGCTGTGGCTGGACATTGAGCACACGGACGGCAAGAAGTACTTCACGTGGGACGCCGCGCTGTTCCCGCACCCCGCCGACATGCAAAACAAGCTGGCGGCGCGCGGGCACAAGATGGTGACCATCATCGACCCGCACATCAAGCGCGACACGGGGTACCGCATCCACCGCGAGGCGACGGAGCGCGGCCTGTACGTGAAGAACGCGGCGGGTGGCGAGTACGACGGCTGGTGCTGGCCCGGCTCCAGCTCCTACCTGGACTTCACGGCGCCCGCGGTGCGCGACTGGTGGGCGGCGCAGTTTGCGCTGGACGCGTACGCCGGCTCCACGCTGTCGCTGTACACCTGGAACGACATGAACGAGCCGTCCGTGTTCAACGGCCCCGAGGTGTCCATGAACAAGGACGCCGTCAGCCTGGCGGGCGTGGAGCACCGCGAGTGGCACAACCTGTACGGCTTCTACCAGGTGATGGCGACGTACACCGGCCAGCTGCGGCGCACGCCGGAGCAGAACGCGCGCCCGTTCGTGCTGTCGCGCGCCTTCTTTGCCGGCAGCCAGCGGTACGGCGCCATCTGGACGGGCGACAACGCCGCCAAGTGGGAGCACCTGGCCGCCTCCGCGCCCATGCTGCTCACCATCGGCGTGGCGGGGCTCACCTTTGCGGGCGCCGACGTGGGCGGCTTCTTTGGCAACCCCTCCACCGAGCTCATGACGCGGTGGTACCAGGCGGGCGCGTGGCAGCCCTTCTTCCGCGCGCACGCGCACATTGACACCGCGCGCCGCGAGCCCTGGCTGTTTGGCGACGAGGTGCTGGGCAACCTGCGCGACATTGTGCGCACGCGCTACACCTACCTGCCGCTGTGGTACACGCTCATGGCGGAGGCGCACACCACCGGCGCGCCCGCCATGCGCCCGCTGTGGATGGAGTACCCCGCCGACGCCGCCGTGGCCGCCATGGACGACCAGTGGCTGGTGGGCGACGCGCTGCTGGTGAAGCCGATCACGTCGGCGGGCGCCACCAGCGTGGAGGTGTACTTCCCGGGCTCCGAGCCGTGGTACCACGCCACTACCCTGCGCCGCGGCCCCGCAGCCGGCAAGCGCATCGTGGACGCACCGCTCACCGTCATCCCCGTGTTCCAGCGCGGCGGCGCCATCGTGCCGCGCCAGATGCGCGCCCGCCGCGCCTCCTCCCTCATGGCCGCCGACCCATACACCCTCGTCGTCACGCTGTCGGCCGCCAAGACGGCGACCGGCACCCTGTACCTGGATGACGGCGCCACCTTTGACTACGCCACCAAGGCCGCCTTCCGCTTGCGCAAGTTTGAGTACGCGCCGGCGGCCGGCACGCACGTGCTGCGCTCCAGCCAGGTGGCGGGCGGCAAGGCGTGGGCGCCCACCAACACGGTGGAGCGCATCCAGGTGGCGGGCATTGGCCGCGCGCCGACTGCTGTTGCCGCCTCTGACGCCGGCGCCGCACCGCGCGCCCTCGACTTTGTGTATGACTCCGCGGCCGACGTGCTGACGGTGCGCAAGCCAGACGTGCGCGTGGCGTACGACTGGACCATCACGGTGTCGTTCTAGGGATGTTGGAGTATCATATGATAGCAGCAGGCCAGCTGCTGTTGTTGAGGGCCACACCACCACTTCACACATTTCAATAACATATCGATACAAATAGGGTGACTTACAGCGCACGGGAGGGCGCAGACAACATGACGGCGGCGCCGACCGTCACACGAGCTGCGGCGGTGCTTGCCAGCAGCGCGGCGGCGGGGCCCTTTGCCAGCTTGGCTGGCGGCGGTGCGGGGGCGGGGGCAACAGGGTCGGCGCTGGCGCCAGCTCGCGGGCTGGACGCCAGCATGACCGCTGCTGCAGTGCTGTCGGCCGCTGAGCTGCGCAGGCGGGTGGCAGATGACGTCCGAGCGGCGCGCGGCGGCGCGGTAACCACGCGCATGGCGGTGGCGCTCATTGCATTCATGGCAGCGTCCACGGCGGGCATGCCCCGGCTGTTGACCACCAGGAGCGGGTTGGGGGCTGCCAGCGTGGTGGTATCAAAGCTGGAGGCCGCCACACACTCTGCCAGCGCCGCCTTCAGCGCCGCGTTCTCGTCTCGCAGCCGCTGCCGCTGCGTCTCCAGCGCCAGCTGCGTTGCCAGCGCGGCATTGTACCGGCGGTAGAACTGGCCCAGCGCGTCACTCTCGCTCACCATGGACTCCATCTTGGCTGGCAGCGCGCCGCCGTCCTCATGCCCGATACCACCCTCGGCGTCGCCCGCGCCGCCGCTGGCCGCCACTGGCTCAGTGCCAAGTGCCAGCAGCCGTGACACGCGTGCGCTGACGGCCGCGTCGCCGGCGGTGGGCATGCCGTCAGACGACGCCGTGAGCGCGCTGCCGGCCGGCGGCTCGTACCCCGCCACACCGCCCGCGCACGGCACAATCAGCGCCCCGAGCGGCTCCATGTCGGAGGCACGCTTGGCAGCGGTAAGCACGCGGCTCGCCAGCGCCTCCACCTCATGCATGTGCGCCGTGGCGGCGGCGACGGCAGTGGACACGCGCTTCACGCGCCCCGCGCCGCGCTCCGTGGCACGCGCCAGCGCCGCCTTCAGCGCCGCCACCTGCGCCACCATGGCGGCGCGCTCCTCGCGCAGCGCGCCGTTCTTGTCCGCCTCCTCGCGCTCTACAAACAGCAGCTTGGCCTCCCGCTGCACCAGCCGGTCCTGCAGCCGCGCAATGGCGCGCTCCTGCCGCTCCTTCATGTGCGTCTCGTACTGCCCGCGCGCCGCCAGCGCTTTAAAGTCCTGCACGCGCTGCTCCGTGTTCATGAGGTAGCGGCCGTGCGCGTCCTCAAACGCCGCCTCCAGCGACTCGATGATGGAGTCCATCTCCGTCTGCAGTGACTGCACCCGCTCCACGCCCTTCCGCCGCAGCGTCTCGCGCGTCTGCGTGAAGTCGCCGTCGATGGCCGCCAGGCTGGCCTCCGCGTCCTCCCGGCTGGCCTTCAGAAAGTGCATGACCTCGGCGCGCGTCGCCGAGTGCGACGCCGTGATGCCGTCCCGCTCGTCCTCAAACGCCGCCTTCATGGCCTTCAGCTGCACCAGGAAGTGCGCATGCAGGTCCTTCACGCGCCGCTCCTGCAGCGCCAGCAGCTTGTCCACCGCCATGCAGTGCTGCCGCACCGCGTACGCCTGCGCGTCCTCCGCCTCCTTCACCGCCGTGAGCGCCCGCGTCACATGCACGCACCGCACCTCCAGGTCCGCCTCAAACTCGGTGCTCGCCTTTTCTATTTCCACTTGCAGCTCCTCCGTCTGCCGGTGGGTGGGGGGTTAGGTGGGGGGTGGGGTGGGGGGTGGGGGGATTGAGAGTAGGGCACCGGCGCGCACGCCACCACCGCGCGTACCTTTGCTAGCCGCAGGATGTCGCACCAGTCCCGCCGGATCTTCAGTAGCGCCTCCCGCGACATTCTATCCTCTGCCGCCATTCGCGACTGCATGTAGGTGGGTCGTGGTGTGTTATTTGTTTGTGAGTGTGCAGCAGTAACACGGCAAAGTAAGGGCGCAAACGTACGTGGAGCTCCATCTGCGTGATGGCAATGCGCTGCAGCGCCCTGTCAGTGTCTGTCATGCGTCCCAGCTTGTCCTTCATGGTGGCCGACTCCAGCACCTTCAGCGGCGCCGCCGCCATGGTGGACGGTTGAGGGGCTTGCCAACAGCGGCGCACAACCGTCGTTACCGCATTACACGGATTGCTACTTCTGACCACTGAACCGACTTGCGTCCCCAAAAAGCGCCTCACTTTGCAGTACACCCGTTCTACTACTTCTGCCTCCACGCCGTTTTTACTGCGGCGTGCTGCAATGCGTGAATGCAGGTGGTGCGCTGCCGGCGCGCTTGGCATTCCGTTACTTCCATTGACAACAGGTGGATACGGCAAACGAAGATACGAGCGAGCAGCACGGCTGCAGCCAGCGCCATTCCCCACAGACCCATGTGTCACACATTGGTTTGTAAACAACCGGCGTGGGCGGCAAAGTTTGCTGTATGGGAGTGGGAATGGTTTGATCCCAAGTCTTACGGCGGCGCTGTGGGGTGTGTGTCCACCGCGCCGTTTGGTCTTTCTTGGTGTGTGTGTGTGTCATCATTTCATTCTGACAGACAGGTGTATTTACCCGCCCTCCCCATTCCTACCGAAGCAGCTGCAGGGCAATGGGCAATGAAGCCAGCAAGGGCGGCGGGGTGGTGGGGCTGCCGGCGACGTTGGCAAGCACGTTGAGTGGCGCAGCAGTGCAGCTGCGGGAGAAGCAGAGCCAGGTGCTGGCGTGGGTGGTGGGCGGCGGCGTGGTGGCGGTAGCGGTGTGGTCCCTGCGGCGGCGGCGGCAGTCCGGTGCAGCGGCAGCAGCAGCGGCGGCAGCAGCAATGGCGGCGACGCCCGAGGTGGTTGCTGCCATGGTGCGGCATGCCGCCAGGCTGCCAGTGGCACCGCTGGTCACACCCACCAATTGGGTGTACGGGCATGGCGGGCACATGGGGGCGGGGGTGGAGGTGCTGCGTACGCCGCAGTGGGCAGGCGCGGTGGCATCGCTGACGCCGGCGTACTGGCGCCACCTGGTGACGGCGGCGGGCGGGCCGGCGGCGCTGCTAATGACGCCTGACGCCGTGCGGCTGTCCAGTGGCCGCATCATGGCCATCATGGAGAACAACCCGGTGATGGCGGCGTACGCCATGGCGCACGCCGCCCGCGGCGGCTACCCGCGGCGGCGACTGGCGTCGTCGGGTGTGAACCGCCTGGTGCTGGAGTGGGACATGTATGTGGACCTGGCGTCCGCGGCACGCCTGATGGCAGAGGTGACGGCGCCGGGGTGCAGCGCGGCGCACCGTGCTGAGTGCGCTCGCCGCCTGGCGGCGTCTACGCTGGTGGCGCATGGCGGCGCGGCGCACTTTTTTGGGGAGCGCCTATTTGGGTGGAACATGTACGAGTCAGTGGCGGCAGCCAGCGGCGGGTGCCGCATTGCTGAGTGGCTGGCGGCGTTCAAGGCCGCAATGGCGACCTGTGCGCCCGACCTGCTGCTGGGGGACGCTGCCGTCGCCGCTGCAGCTGCCGCGCCCCCGCCGCCCGGTGATCACACGCCTATCGTGCCGCTGTCCGTGTTCCTGGACGTCAAGTCCACGGGCGCGTCGCCCGCCGTGCTGGCGCTGATTGTGGAGGGCCTGAATACGATGGGCATCCACGTGTGGGCGGTGGGGTCGTTCCGGCCGGCGCAGCTGGTTGGCCTCGACGCCGCACCGCAGAGCGTGGCAGTCGGGGTGTGGGACGCCCTACCCGCACCGGCACTGCCGACCGGCTGCGTTGCCATGCCACCCACCCTGCCAGTTTACCTGTACACCACGGCGGGCGACATCCAGCATGCTGCCACCACTGGCAGCCTGCCGCCTGGCGCCGCCGTCCTGTTCAATGGCGCCTCCCTCCTCCGCCGCGCGCCCGCCGGCGTGGAGGTGGATGCCGGCACGTTGGCGGGGCTGAAAGCGCTTGCACGCGACCGCCGTCTGCGCCTGGGCTACTACACACAAGAGCCGACGCTGGCGGGCGTGGGCGCCGCAGCGCTGGCGGCGCTGGCGGACGCCGAAGCGGACGCCTTCCCGCTTGGCTTTGCATACGGCGGCGTGGCGGGCGTCGTGGCGGCAGACATCCCTGTGCCCACCGGCACGCACAACCTGCCGGGCCTGGCTGCGCCGTGGGGGCTGGGGGCGATATTCTTTCGCCCATGGCGCACGCCTGCGCCGTAACTTAAATGATGATGGACAATCTAATTAATGAGTTACCAGTTCCGCCACGCGGTCACCGTGCCGCCAAGCACCACAGCGGCGACCGCCATATTGACCGGCCGCATCAATCCGCGCGCGGCGGCGGCAGCGGCAGTTTTAATGAGGCACCACACACCGCGCGCATCCTCCCCCCGTTGTGCCGTGACCCGCAGCACGCGTGCGGCAGGCGACGCGTCCTCCAAACTGCCGCCGGCGCGCAGGTTGGCAAGCACCTCACCCCACGCCGCATTGCTGGCCTTCAGCCCGTTTTCTATTGCCCAATCACGCGCAGCCGTCGGTGTCATGCCGCCGCCCTCGCATGGCGGCGTCTGCACCTCGCCACACAGCTCCTGCGCGCGGCACGTCTGCAGCTCGCGTGCCAGCAAGTGTGCTGGATCGCGAAACGCAAGCATCGCCGTCGTGACGAAGGCAAACACCAGCACCGCGATCAGGACCAGTAGCACGCTTACTGACACGCAGCGGATGGAGTACCAGGCGTCCCGGCGCCCCACTGGCTGTTCACGATGATGCGCCGAGGGATTGACCGCTTCCACCATGACCATCGAAAAGGGGCGCCGCTGTGACAGCGGTGGTGGCCCGGTGCTGGGCCGGCGGCGCGCAGCCGGCGTGCCGGTGCTCATTGACAACAGGTGCTGCAGCGATGGCTCTTCAGCCGGCCGCGCTGGCGTCTTGGGTGGCGGCGGCAGCGGCGGTGCCGGTAGCGGCAGCGGCGGTGGCGGTGGCGGTGGTGGTGGTGGATGTGCGGTTGCCGTCTCTGCTCGAACCGCGGCATCCACATTGGGTACCGACGGCCGCCGGCCACGTCGTGTGGGTGCAGAGGCAGGTGCTGGTGCAGCGGCGGGTGGCGATGCAGCGGCGGGTGAAGTGGCGGTGGTGGCGGCGGCAGGGCGCAGCTTCGCGGCTCGTCGTTCAGCGTCTGCCACGATGCTAGCCACACGTGCCGCCTCCGCCGCCGCCGCCGCAGCCAATAACGCTGCACCCTCATCGTTCGTGCGTGTGCGCTTCCGCCCTGCCGCCGTGCGCTGGCGGCCGCGGCTGCTACTGTTAGCGGCTGCTGACTCCTCCTCGCTAGCCTCCTCGGCCACGCTCGCTGACGACGACACTGACGACACCGACGATGCCATACTACGCAAGCTGGCCTGCCGCTGCAGACGTGTGCCAGCTGGCGGTACAGCTGCTGCAGCGGCTGCAGCAGCAGCGGCTGCAGTAGCTGTGGCAGTACTGGGTCTGCGCCCAACCGCCAGCGGTGGCTTGCCACCCCCACCACCCGCCGCAGCCGACGCGGATGCGCCATCCTCCACTATCGACCCCTTCCGCCGCGCCGACGCGGTACGCTGGACGCCGCGGCCTGACATGGCTGCTGCTTTGCGTGAGCAGCAAGTGGCAAGTGGTGAGTAGTAGTAGTGGTGGCCACGGAGGAGTCACCAACGGCTGGTGGTGCTTCTGCTGCAATTGGATTGCTACAATGCCAATGGGGGTACGCAGCCACCGCCCACAACCTGCAACCCGTGCCTCACGCAATTGCCTCCCACGTGTGTAAAATTGCCGCATCTGTGCGCTCCTCCACATTTGATATCATCACGTCCGTCGGTGCCACCCTAACAAACCCTGCTTTTTCCACTCCTCCTCGGCTCCTCCTCCACTTCTCCTTGCCGCATGCGCGCGCGGACCGCAGCAGCAGGCACAAACGCATAAACACGGAAATCGGAGCGTATTGGGTGCAGAAAAGCAAGCGACATGATCCATTTGTTTGTTTCCGTTACCTTTCCCACTGCAGTAATCAACGTAAATTGTTATTATCGCAGAATTTGCTCGTTTGGAATCGTTCGGTGGCCAGCACACACGACGCGTTCTTTACAAACGGCAGCAGCTGCAGCCAGGCCAGACCAGACTGTTCGCTGCTGCTGCTGGCTACCAACTCGCTGGCCGCCATCTATCTCGCGGCACCCTCTCACCCAAGCACCCTGGTGCGATGGCTGCGGCTGTCAAGTTTGTGGCGTGGAGCGGCGGGGAGGCGGGTGGGGATGTAGCGCTGTACCTGGGGCCGCTGCCGCCGACGGCGGATGACGTGGTGTGGCGCGTGGGCCTGGAGGGCGGCGGGGCGGGGGCCGTGACGCAGGCGGCGGCGCTGGTGGCGGGCGGCAACCAGGAGGGGGAGCTGACGCTGGAGGAGGAGCTGCGGCGGGAGCGGCTGCGGCAGGCCACGACGGGGATCACGGCGTACCAGGTGGTGGGTGAGGGCGACGGTGCGCGGCTGCTGTACAGCCAGGGTGGCAGCTGGTATGCTGCACGTGTTGGTGCAGGCGGCAGCGGGTCGGCGGCGGCAGGGGCGCATGGTGTGCTGCTGCGTGAGTCGGTGGCGCTTGCCACCGGCGGCAACCCAGAGGCGCCGCTGCTGGATGCCAAACCCTGCCCCGCTGCCGGGTCGTCGCGGTGGGTGGCGGTGGTGCATGACGGCGAGGTGCTGCTGGCATGCCTGCCCGGCGACGACGATGGCGGCGGCGGCGAGGCGACGGTGTACCAGGTGACGGAGGGGGCGCGTGGTAACCCGCTGGTGCGGCACGGCCTGGCAGAGTATATTGCGGAGGAGGAGCTGGACCGCCACGACGGCTTCTGGTGGTCCCCTGACGGCCGCTACCTGCTGTACCAGCGCACCGACGAGAGCGGCGTGGCAGAGTACGTGATTGAGGGCGGTGTGCCGGTGGTGCGGCGAGGACACCACGCGGCAGCAGATGGTATACCGCTCGCTGCCGCAGCTGCCGCCGTGCGTTGCAAGCCGTACGCGGAGCGGTGGCGGTACCCGTTCGCGGGCGCCGCCAACGCGGCCGTGAGCCTGCATGTGCTGGATGTGGGCGCGCTGATGGGTGCAGGGGATGAGGGCACGCGCGCCGCCGCCGCTGCCGCCCTGCGCGCTGCCACGCCGCACCACCCGCGCCTGGACACCGGCCCCCTGGACGCCGGCTACGTGGCGCGCGTGCAGTGGCTGCCGTCCACGCACCATGCCGCCCCCACCGTGTTTGTTCAGCTGCTGGACCGTGCGCAGGCGACGCTTGACTTGGTGCGTGGCGTGGTGGTGGGGGGGCACTTCATACACCATTCCCACCCACGGTTTTCACCCCCAATACCCACTCGTGCAGGTGGCGTACGAGGTGGGCTCAGCCCTGCCCGTGCTGCCTGGCTGCCTGGTGCTGCGGGAGCGCGGTGTAGGCGGCTGGCTGAATGTGCATGACTGCTCTTCCCTGCTGCTGCCACCAGGTGGCGGCAGCGGCGGCGGCGGTGGGTTGCCGCGGCTGCTGTGGGGGTCGGAGGCGTCCGGTTTCCGCCACCTGTACCTGTTCACGCTGGATGTGGATGCCGCGGGCACGGCGGCGCGGGCAGAGGGTGGCGCGTACAGTGGGCCGGGTGGCAGCGGCGGCAGCAGCACGGCACCCTTGGTGGATGTGACGTCTGCAGCCGTGCCAGGCTGCGCCACCCCTGCCGCTCGCCTGCTGGTGGCAGCCGGCATCGGCGCGTTTGAGCGCACCGTCACCCGCGGCAACTGGATGGTGTCCAGCGTGCCAGCAGTGGTAGCTGCGCCGGGCGTGGCAGCCGCGCTGGCTGCCGCGGGTGCCCGTGGTGGCGGCGGCGTCGTTGCCGGCGTGCCACTGCTTGTGTTTTTCCATGCCATCGGTGGCTGCGGCGCCGCTGGAGCAGCACCTGTGCGTGGCGCCGCTGTGGGAGTGGCAGCCCGCTGCGGGCGTGGATACGTCACCCATACTGGCGGCCGCCGCATCGCCCATGCGGCAGCCGCGCCTCGGCCGCGACGCCTCCGCGTTCAAGTCCCTCCCCGCGCCGCGCGTCGGCTCCTTGCGCACCGCGTCGCTGCGGCGTGCCGCGTCGGCGGCGTCGCAGGAGTTTGCCACCGGCGTGCTGCGCCTGACGTCAGGTGCGGGGGTGCACACCACCACCGTGGCGTCCAACGGCCGCTGGTTTGCGGACGACCTGTCATGCCTGTACGTGCGCGAGGCGTCGCTCACCTTTTACGCGCTTGACGTGCCCTGCCTTGTACGCGCTTATCTCACAGCTTCTGGCTTCCCGCTGCCGCCTGACCTGGCGGCTACTGCTGCCCCAGCACCGCCGCCGCCAGCGGCGCCGTCGTCGTCGTCATCGTCTTTGCGCGACAGCGGCGGTGACACTACTGCAGCTTGCCGCAGCTGCTGGACCCGTTTGGCAGCGCCGACGTGGATGACGGCGACGACACGGAGGCGGTTGGTACCACCACCGCTGCGGGCGGGGAGGCAGCGGCGGCGTCTGCCACGGGCTGGGCCAGTGCCATTGTTGACTTTATGGGCTCCGGCGAGTATGCGTCTGGCGCGCTGGCGGTGCCGGTGCCGGGCAGCGCCGTGCGGTCTCTTGGTGTGGCGCACGGCCGCCTGCCGCCGCCGCTGGCGGCGCTGCACGTGTACACCCGCCACGTAGCGCTGGCGGAGGCGTGGGCGGCCGGCCGCCTGGCGGACGCGGTGGCCAACATCCGTGCAGAGCAGGCGGCGGCGTCTGCTGCAGTAGCTGCAGCCGCCGGCGCCGGTGATGACGGTGGCAGCCCCGGCTTCCTAGCATCCTTGGTGTCGGCCTTCATGGCGCCATTTACTGGTGGCGCCAGCAGTGGCGGCGCCTCTGGTAGCAGCAGTAGCAGTGGCGGCGGCGGCGGTGGTAGCAGCGGAAGTGGGCGCCGCATGTTGATGCCTGCCACCACCGCTGTCGATGTGGCGGCGCTGGATGCGCTGGCCATCCCAATTATAGTGTGCACACGCACGGCAGACGGCACGGCACCCATGTACGGCGCCCTGACGCTGCCGCTGGACCACCCATCCGCCGACGG
>ERZ778022.4298-NODE-4298-length-12410-cov-5.868879_pt1 | contig 12410 bp, 5 predicted proteins | sample MGYA00375752_ERZ778022 | MGnify/ENA primary metagenome ERZ778022 (study PRJEB29350, sample SAMN05389826) | bioreactor metagenome | isolation source: Thiocyanate bioreactor | place: South Africa: University of Cape Town | collected 2014-04-04 ... | reverse complement strand
ATTGACGCGACGGACATGGGGCAGCTGCACGAGATGCACACGCTGCTGCGGGAGAACTACGTGGAGGACGACGAGAACATGTTCCGGTTCGCGTACTCGGAGGATTTCCTGAAGAGGGCGCTCACGCCGCCCGGCTACTACCCCGACTGGCTGGTGGGCATCCGCACCAAGTCGGGCGCGCTGGTGGCGTGCATCACCGGCGTGCCTGCCACCATCCAGGTGTACGACGCGCCGCCCATGCGCGTGTGCGAGATCAACTTCCTGTGCGCGCACAAGAAGCTGCGCTCCAAGCGCCTGGCGCCGGTGCTGATCAAGGAGGTGACGCGCCGCGTGAACCTGAAGGACATCTTCCAGGCGGTGTACACCGCCGGCGTCGTGCTGCCCAAGCCCGTCACCTCGTGCCAGTACTGGCACCGCAACCTGAACCCCAAGAAGCTCATCGAGTGCGGCTTCACGCGCCTCGCGCCGCGCATGACGCTCAACCGCACCGTGCGCCTGTACGCGCTGCCGGAGGAGCCCAAGGTGACCGGCGTGCGGCCCATGGTGGCGGGCGACGTGCCCGTCGTCACCGCCATGCTGAACAAGTACCTCGCCGCCTTTGCGCTGCGGCCGGTGTTCAGCGAGGAGGAGGTGACGCACACCCTGCTGCCGCGGCCCGGCGTCGTGGACGCCTTTGTCGTGGCGGACGCGGGTGGCACCGTCACCGACTTCATCTCCTACTATTACCTGCCCTCCTCCGTGCTCGGCAACGCCAAGCACACCACCCTGTCCGCCGTGTACGCCTACTACAACGTGCCGGGCGCGCACACCCTGAAGGACCTCATGGAGACGGCGCTCATCCTGGCGCTCAAGGCCGGCGTGGACGTGTTCAACTGCCTGGACCTCATGGACAACAAGTCCGTCGTCACCGACCTCAAGTTTGGCCCCGGCGACGGCCACCTGCAGTACTACCTGTACAACTGGCGCTGCCCTGGCATGCCCACCTCCAAGATGGGCCTCGTCCTGCTCTAGGCTGGTATGTGTGTGAGTGTGTGATATGCGTGTGCGTGTGTCCTGCCCGCCCGCCCGCCGCCACTACTGCGCGCGCGCGCGCCCAACACCTTTGAATTGTCGATAATACAAGCAACCTGTGTTACCACGCGCGCCGGGGTGGTGCCGGCGCGCGGCCACGCAGCGCGCCCGCCAGCATGGCGGTGGATGAGGTCACGGTGGCCTGCCGCACCGCCACCGGGGGTGGTTCCGCGCTGCCATACCGTGGCCGTTGTTGCACGGTGGTGGTGGTGGTAGTAGGTGCCGCCGCCGACCCGCGCAACCCGGTCACCCAGTCGCCTGAGCGGCCGCCCCCGCCTCCGCCACTGCTGGTACTGCCAACTGCAGCGGCACGACCAGCTGCCGCGGTAGGCACTGACGTGCTGCGCCCCGCGCGACCTGACGGCGGCGGCGGCGGCGGCGGCAGCAGCGGCGGCGGTGCGCGCGTGCTGGTTGCATAGCCAGCGTAGCCAGCGTAGTCAGCGGCGGTCACCCCCAGCGGCACAGCAGCGGTCGCCGCGTGTGCCTGCGCCATCAGGCGCTCAATGACGGCGCGTGGAGATGACGCCCGCGACGCCGGAGAGGATGCAGATGACGGTGTTGCCACCGCAATGCCAAGCGGGCTGCCCAGCGTTGCGTACGCCGCCGCCGCAGCGCCACGGCCGCCAGGCGCATACCGCGGCGGGCTGCCGGCACTGCCAGTGCTAGGCGCAAGCGCAGACCGCGTGGCAGCGCCCGCAGCATCCCAGTACTGCGCCGCCAGCGCATGCAGGTCTTCTGACAGGGTGGCGCGGCTGCTGCTGGCCGTCACGGGCGGCGGCGCCGGCGCTGGCAACGACTGCTGCGGCGGTGACCGTGACGCCACGTCAGCCATCATACCGCCGCCGTGCCGCCATTGTGCAATCAGCGCGCCGGGCGTGGTTGGCGGCAGCGCCGTCCGCAGCGTCGGCGCATCCCCATCAGTGCTGGCGCCGCCTGGGGTGGTGGCCGCGGCGGCACGCAGCACGGCGTCAAGGTCGATGCCGTCAGGCACCGGCAGCGGTGGTGTGGGGGTGGCAGGGCTGGCGTACGTGTGGGTTGTCGCACCCGCCGGCGGCGGTGACACTGGAGGTGGCTCGGCGGCGTAACCCTCCACAGCGGGCAGTGGCCGGCTGCGCAGCTCGGCTGCCAGCGCCGCCGCAGACGCAGACGTTGCCGCCGCAGACGTTGCGGCGGCGGCAGCCAGCTGCGCTTCGTACGACGCGGCGGCAACCGCCAGCTCCGTGTTCTTGTCACGCAACAGCTCGCGCAGCGTGTCAACCTCCACGCGCAGGCCCGTCACCTGTTGCTGCGCCACGCGCGCCAGCACGGCGGAGGAGGAGTCTGCAGCGCGCGCGGCGGACGCCTCTGCCGCTGCTGTGGCGCACTCCTGCTGCAGCCGCGCCACGAGGCGTGCGCCAAACGCCAGCCGCGCCGCCGCCGCGTCCAGGCGCTCCACCATGGAAACGAGGACGGCCGCGCGCGGCGCCAGCGCACAAAGCACGGCGTCGGTAGCAGCCTGCACGCTGCGCGCCAGCGCCGCACGCGCGTCGGCCGCCGCACCCGGCGCCGACACCACGCGTGCCTGGCGCGCGGCAACCAGCAGCGCACGCAGCTCACCTGCCTCCGCCTCCGCGCGTGCGCCGCGTGCCGTCGCCGCATCCAGTGCGGCCCCAGCCTCCGTGGCAGCCGCCTCCGCGTGCGCGGCGCGCAGGTGCGCCTCATGCGCCGCCTCATTTGCAGCGCGCACACGTTGCCACGCCTCCGTCTCGGCGGCGGTGGCACGTGCCGTCGCTGCCGCTGCCGCTGCCTCCGCCGTCTCTGCACGCAGCCGCGCTGTCGCCGCCTCGTCACGCACCGCTGCGCTGACGCTGCGCATGGCCGCGGCGCCGGCAAAGGTGGACCGCTCGGGGGACGCCTGCAGTGCAGCCGACTGCGCACGTGCCGCCACGAGCGCCGCATTGGCGGCATCCACCGCTGCCTGCGCCTCAGCCGCTGCCTGCGCCACCGCGGACGCGGCAGCAGCATCCGCTGCGGCACGCTCGCTGGCATGCAGCGCCTGCAGCGCAGCAAGCGCGTCCGCATGGATGGCGTCCCGGCGTGACACGGCGTCTGCTACCGCAGCAGCCACTGCCTCATGCGCCGCAGCCGCGCCCTCGTCGCGCGCTGCTGCAAAAGCGGCATCACGCTCGCGTGCTGCGGCCGCGGTTGCGGCTGCCGCGGCGGCGTCTGCTGCCCGCATCGCGTCTGCCACCGCAATGCGCGCCGCCTCCCGCCCCCGCTCCTCAGCGGCGCGTACCGCCGCCGCCATCGCGTGCTCTGCCTCCAGCGCCGCCGCGGTCGCGTTGGTCGCCGCAGCGGCCACCGCCGCCACCGCCGCATCACGTTCGCGCTCCACCGCCGCCACGCGTACCCGCAGCGCATCTGCCTCGGCGGCGGTGCGTTCAAGAACCGCGGCCTCCGCCTCCGCCGCCGCAATGGCACGCCGCACGCTCTCCGCCTCCCGCTGCGCCGCCAGCACCGCGTCGCGTGCCGCCGCCGCCTCCCGCCGCGCTGCCGCCGCCTCCGCGCGCGCGCCCGCCGCGCTGGACTGCTCTGCGCCCAGCTGCCGGCGCAACTCTGCCACCAGCTGCGACAGCGTCGTCAGGGCGCCGTCTTGCGGCGGCAGCAGCTGCGGCAGCGATGGCTGTGACGACAGCAGCGTGAGGTCGGTGGCGTCGGTTGCAACGACCACAGCACCGTCGGTCAACACGGAGGCAACCGACGCCGCCATGGGGCTTGCCAGCGGGCGGAGCACGCCACTCGGCAGGTGCGGCGATGTCGCGCCCGACGCGGCGCCGCCCGCTGACGACATTGCCAATCGCGGCGGCGCTGCGGTGCAGCCGGGGTCGGTGTCAGTAGTGCCAGCAGCAGCTGCTGCGGCTGCGGCGGCGGCGGTGGAGCTTACCACGTCGTCTGCCACCGCGGAGGCAAGCTGCAGGCGCGCCGGCAGCTGTGACAGGGGTGCTGCGGTGCCATACCCCAGCAGCGCCATAATGCTGGAGCCGTGTGGCGGCGACGGTGGGGACGGCGGGGGCGCAGACTGCGGCGGCGCTGGCGGGAGGGTGGCCGGCGATGGCGCACCAAGCGAGGGAGATGATGGCAGCTGTGGTGGTGGCGGCGGTGGCGGCGGCGGTGGCACGGTGTTGAGTAGTGGCTGTGACGGCGGCGACGGCAACAGTGCGGCTGGCATTGGGAGCCCACTCAAGGCAGGCGGCCGCGCTGGCGGCTGGTGTGGTGGCGCATCCACTGAGGCAGCGCCGGTGGTAACCGCACGCCGGGCGCCACCGGCGGCGTGATGCACAGATGGTGGCGTGCCCAGCAGGAAACTGAGCGCATGCGGCAGGCCAGCAGGCGGAGGTGTAGCTGCGCGGCCCGCCCAGCTGTTACCACCTACCATCAGCGCTGGCGCGCCCGTCAGCAGCGTGAGCACGGAGGGCGAGCGTGGCCGTGCCCCGCCACCCCCACTGCCATCCCCTGCCATCACAGCGGCTGCCGCTGCTGCTGCGGCAGCCACCAGCGCGGAAGGCGTGCCGCTGCGGTTGCCACCACCATGTGTAGGCGGCGGCGATGGTGATGGCTGCTGCGATGGTGCAGCGCCAGCCGCGGCAGTCGGTGCATCACCATCAGTGACAGCAGTAGTGGCGGCGACAGTAGCAGGTGCAGTGGTTGCAGACGCAGCAGCAGCTGCATCACCAGCACCAGCGCCGGCGCTTACAGCAGCAGCAGTGGCAGCCATGATGGCGGCAGTGGAGAGGAGGAGGTGGTTGCATGTAAGTACGGAAAGTGTCGTATCAGTTACAAATGTGTAAAATTCCGCCGCCGCACCATTGCTACACACCCAACCATGCACCACCGAGGTGCGCACGTCGCAACAATTTGCGTGTGCACAACCCGAGCTGCCGGTATCACAGCATCACCGAATCCTGCTGTCGCCGCTGCCATGCGCTGCTCAGGCTGTCACACCCGCATCATGATGACGTGGCAGCAGCGCAACAGTCGACGCAGGTATTCCAAGCGACAAAGTCAAACAATGGTGTTGCTGTTCAAATAAAGGGCAAGGAAGGCCGACTGGACGCTAGTGCTGGTGGCGAGGGCCTGGGTGACGCGGCAAATGGCGCTTGTCACGCAGCAAAGCGAGCGACACAACGACACAACAAACACCCATCACGCCAGGCAGGGCGGCGCCGCGGTAGGCGCGCAGAATGTGGCGGCGGGCAAAGCGAACCGGCGCATACAGAACTACCCCTAGTGGCAGGCACCAGGAGGAACGCCAAGCGCCGTACTGTATGCTGGCATCGCATTGCAGGCGGCCGCGTCTGCTGCAAGCTGCAAGTACTGGTACGGTAACACACGCCACACAGTCACAATGTCACACAGTCAGCGGTCACGTCACGACACACTGTGACGGTCACACAGGGGCACAGGGGGAGGAGCCAGAGTGGCCAGCAGGGCGCGACAGCGCTGCTTTGCAAGACGCGTAGGAAAGGGCCACAATGGGGGGAACACGCAGCTGCACACATTGATACCGGTACCGGGGCGCCACGTGGCGCCTACGGCCCATCCTCCACGCCGGGTGCCGGCTTCCTCTTGCTGCCCATGGGGTTAGCAATGGTGGCCATGGACTCGTCCGACACGTTGCGGCCAGGGTCGCCGCTGCCCTCGTCAGTGTAGCCGGCGGAAGCGGCAGACGGTGTCGACGACAGCACCTTGGCGTCCGACGCGCCACGACGGCGGCTGCAGCCCTTGAAGCGGTTGACGGCGCGGAAGGCGATGGCAAAGGCGCCCAGCAGGCCGGACAGACCAATGATGCTGGACGCCAGCTGCGTCGGCTTCACGATGGGCAGCACCTGGATGGCCACGTAGTCCACGGCGGCGGGCAGGTTGACGGTGATGGTGATGCGCGGGTCGTCGCCGGTCAGCGGGGCAGACCAGAACGTCTGCTCCGGCACCGCCGCCTCGTGCGTCAGGGCGCGCGTTGTGACGCTTGCCACCTCGTCGTGTAGCACCGCCAGGCGGGGCGACAGCGGCAGGGTGGCGGCGACGAGCCAGCCCTGCGAAGACGTGTAAGAGGGCGTGGCGCGGCCCAGGCTGTACCGCGTCGCCTTGGTGCCGCCCTCAATGCCCACCGTCACCGTCGTCACCTCCAGCGACTGGCACGACCCCTGCACCAGCAGCGTGAGGTCGCTGAGCGGGCCAAAGGCGCAGTCCGGACACGCCAGCACATGGGAGGTGCGTGCGGTGGGCGTGTCCACGCGGGTGGTGAGCGTGAAGTTGCCGGCCACCAGCGCCGCCGCGCTCCAATTGAAGGTGGCGCACTGCGGGCCCATGGCCACCACCTCCACCAGGAACCCCGTCGCCAGGTCAGGCGCAATGGGTGACGGCACACCGCCCGCCAGCCGCGTGGTGGCCAGCGGCGCAAACTCCTGCTGCTTGGGCAGGCCCGCCGGCAGGATGCTCTGCGACACCAGCGTGTTGTTGATGGCAAACTGGACGACGAGCGACGCCGCCATGGCGGCAATGACGCCCAGCGCCAGCAGCGTCACCGTGCCGCCCACCGTGCTGGACTGGTTCACGGGCGACTTGCCCTCCGGCACGCCGCGCGCCATGCTGTACTGGTCGATGGACCGGAAGCCGGAGCGCAGGATGGGGCTGCAGCAGGGGCAGCGCCAGTGCGCCGGCAGCGTGGAAGTTATGCACAGGAAGCACAACAGCGGCAGGGAGCCAGCGCACACCACCGCCACCGCAATCATCAAGGTGAGCTCCGTGGCGCGGTCGGCGGCGGACGCGTCCACCACGGCCAGCGCCGCGCTCTGCTCAAACGACGCCCGCTCGTCAGACACCGTGATGGTGCCCGCTGTCGTGAAGCACGCCGCCGCACCGCCCAGAGCCTTGCCGGCGCCGGTGCACGGCGTGCAGGCGCCCGCCGACGCGCTGCCGGTGGCGGCATTGAAGGTGTTGACGGGGCACCGCATGCAGGAAGCGGCGCCCGTTACCGCTGAGAAGGTGCCGGCGGGGCACGGCAGGCAGGCGGCGGAGGAAGTGGATCTGGCGTTGGCATTGTAGGTGCCCGCGGGGCACGCCTCACATGCCGCCACGTCCGCTTGCCCCGCCAGCCGGCCGTACGTGCCGGCGGGGCAGGCGGTCAGTGCGCCGCCGGCGCAGAACGCGCCAGTGGGGCAGCGCGCCTGCCCGTACCGCCCACCCGACGCCGCTGACGCCAGGGAGTAGTACCCGCGGCTGACGGGCACGGGTGTCACGGAGTTAGCGGGGCAGAAGCCTGCCACGTCGGTGCACAGCACTGCCTGCCCGCAGGCACATGAGTGTCCCACCGCGCACGGGATGGTGTCGCCCGTCACCATCACGCGCACCACCGAGTTGTACGTGTCTGCCACGTACAGGTTGCCTGCGCCGTCCAGTGCCAGGCCGATGGGCACCTTCAGCCCCACCTTCAATGGCGCCGCCGGCGCCGCCGAAAACTCGGGCCACGCCTCGCCCGTGCCCATCACCGTCGTGATGTCGCCGTTACGGACGCGCCGCACCCGGTTGTTGCCCGTGTCGGCAATGTACAGGTCGCCATTGCGGGCGTCGTACGCGAGGCCAGAGGGCAAGGACAGCTTCGCCAGCGTGGCGGGCCCCTCATCGCCATCGTACCCGCTATCGCCGCCCACGCCGACCACCGTGGAGATGGTGCCGCCGCTGTTGACGGCGCGCACCACGTGCGAGAAGCGCGCTGCCATGTACAGCACGCCGCCGGCAGCATCGTACGCCAGACCACGGACGGAGCCCAGGTCTGCCGACGTTGCCGGCCCGCCGTCGCCCGTGTACCCAGGCTCGCCCGTGCCGGCGTATACGTCAATGTTGCCGTTGGGCAGCACGCGGCGCACCACGTTGTTGACGGAGTCCGAAATGAAAAGGGTGCCGTCCGGCGTGGACGCCACCGAGTTGGGTGTGTCGAGCTCCGCCGACGTGGCCGGTCCGCCGTTGCCACTGAACCCGCGAGTCATCTTGCCTGCAACCGTCGACACCAGGCCGGTCCGCGGCTCCAGTACGCGCACCATGGACACGTCTTCCGCAATATAGATGGCGCCGCTGGCGTTGGTGGCCAGCCCAGTCACGCCCGCCAGATGCACCTGCGTGCCGGCGCGGGTGGCAGGCGACGACGGCTCCGGAGCATACGTGCCGGTGCCCACCACCACCTCCAGCATGGCGTCGGCGGGGCGCAGGCGCACCACCATGCCCAACATGGAGTCCCCCACGTACCCCGCGCCGTCGTCCCCCACCGCCACCGACTCGGGTGACACGAACGCAGCGTCGGCGGCGGCCACCGCGGTGGATCCAAACTCGTACGTTGACGCCCAACCTGCCACCAGCTTCAGCGCACCAGACGGCGCCACGGTGGCAATGCGCGCGGCCATCGTCACCGCCACCACCAGCGTACCATCCGATAGCATCGCCAGGCCGCGCGGCAGCAAGGTTGACACGTTGCGCGCGTCCGGCCCTTCCGCCGGCGTATCGTCCGTACCGTCGCCCGCAAACGGCGTCACAACGTCAGACCCCGCACGCAGCACGCGCACCGTCATGGCGCCCGAGTCAGCAATGTATATGTCGCCGGCGCCCGACACCAAGACGCCGCCCGGCTGGTTTAGCGTGATGGCCAGCGGTGCCACCGTGGCGTCCGCCCGCGTGACATCGCTCACACCCGTGCCCACCACCGTCGTCAGCACGCCGGTGGCGACCGTCAGCAGCCGGATGGCGGAATTCATGGTGTCTGCGATTAGCAGGTTGCCGGACCCCGGCACCAACGCCACGCTGTACGGCTGGAGCAGCTCGGCGGCAGTGGCAGGCCCGCCGGCGCCCGAGTAGCCGCCCACCCCGCCGCACACGCCCGCCCCGTTGGGGATAATGCCGCCCACCACCCGCCGCACGCAATTGTTGCCCGTGTCCGCGATGTACGTCACGCCGGCGGCTCGCGCCACCGCCAGCGCGGACGGCCTTACCATGAGCGCGGCAGTGGCCGGCCCGCCGTCGCCTTCATACCCAGACGTGCCGCTGCCCGCAAACGCGCTGATGGTGCCGTTGACCATGGTGATGCGCCGCACGCGCGAGTTATCCGAGTCGGCGACGAGTAGGTCGCCAGCGGCGTCAAATGCGAGTGCCAGCGGGTTGCGCAGCTGCGCCTCCGCCGCCGTGCCACCGTCGCCGCTGTCGCCGACCTGGCCGCTGCGCCCCGCCACCAGCGTCAGCCCGCCGTCGCGCGTCATCATGACCACCGAGTTGCCGCTCGTGAAGTAGATGCCGTCCTCGTCGTCCACCGCCACCCCCGCGGGGTTGTCCAGCGGCGCTGACGTTGCCGCCATGCCGTCCGCCAGCAAGCGCGGCCCCACGCCCGCCACCACGCCCACGCAGGGCGTCGTCGTGGTGTCGCCATGTACCGGTGCCACCCGCGCGGCGGCAACGAGCACCGCCGCCGCCAGGGCCAGAGCCGCGCCTTTGCCGCGAGCCATATTGGATGCTCGGCCAACCAGCGTGCCAACACGCAGCACTGCCACACGCGTGGCACAGAGTTACGGGCCAGCAGCGGGACCATGCGTACGCGGTGGTGCTTGTGCGGTACCGGTAGGGGGTCTGATGACGCTACCGGTTCCAGCTGCTCCCTGCCGTCGCACCACGGCACAAGCTGCCGCAACCGCTCTCAATGCACACAGACGGCAACCCTGTACCGGCGGTACTTGGAACTACGGTGTGTGTCGGCGCCGCTGCTGCGCGCTGTGGCACAACTCTCGTCTGGCAGCCGGTCAGTCCATGCGCACCTGCGGCCTGCCGCTTTGAAAATCAACAGCGATGCGTGTGACCAAACTCTGCGGTCGCGCCACAAAATTCCTCAATGCGCGGCGTCCGCACGGACGGTGCACCACCACAATGCGCAGAGGTAGTACTGATTCGTGTGCCTGTGTAATTAATGCGTGCATTTCACGGCGCGTGCTGTTGTATATCCTGCTCGCGCGTGGTCAGGCAAGAGAAACGACAGAAACGATGCTTGCCTGCACGCTGCCTAGGCTGGCTGTCTGCAGGCTGTCGCGGCGCTGCTGCGACGCAGCTGCGTCTCGTCACAGCAGCGGCACTGACAACAGTGACAAGAAGTTGCATCAATTGAACGATGTGACAACAACCGTATATCACCAGCTACGTGGCTGCGGGCGCAGGCGTGGGGGCGGCGAAGGGGGCGGCCAGCTGCGGCGCGGTGGACGCCGTGAGCAGGCGGCCGCCGTCAATGACCACGATGGAGCCCGTCATGAATCCTGCGCAGCGAGTGTGGGCCAGGCGGCGTGCAAAATGAGGTGGCAAGAATTGCAGTGCACCACCCCGCGGCAAGCCACCCCACGTACCTGACTTGGACTCGTCCGCCAGGAACAGCGCCATGGCAGAGATGTCATGTGGCCGGCCCACGCGGCCAATGGGGTGCGTAGCGCAGCTGGCGGCATAGTACGCCTTGGCAAACGCCTCCGTCATGCCTGCAGTGGTTGTAGTGTGGGGTGGCGGGTGCAGCGGTGGTGGGACACATGGTAGGCAACAGCACCAGTGCTGCACGGTAGCGAACCTGCAGCGCGGTGGAAGTCGGTCTCCACGGTGGCGGGCGCGATGGCATTGACGCGGATGCCGCGCCCTGCCAGCTCCAGTGCCGCCGTCTTGGTCAGCATGTCCACCGCCGCCTTGGCGGCGCAGTACGGCGCCAGGCCGCCCATCGGCCGCTGGCCCGCCACGGAGCTCAGGTTGATGATGATGCCGCGCGTGGGCGTCAGGTGCCGCACCGCGGCGTCCGTGATGAGGAACACCGCCTTCACATCCAGGTTGAACACGGCATCATAGGCGGCAGCCTTGGCGCCAGGCGCGCTCTCTGCCGCGCCAAATTGCTGGCCAATCAGCCCGCCGCCGGCATTGTTCACCACCACGTCCAGCCGGCCGCCAGGCAGCAGCTCCACGGCGCGGTCCACCAGCCCCGCTGCCGCGGCGCCGTCGGTCAGGTCCACCGCCAGGAAGCTGTGATTTGGGGTGGGTGGGTGGACAGTAAGGGGGTGGGGTCGTTCATCATTCATATACACATATATAGCAATGGAACGTACTGCAGGCGGCCCGCCGTATCCACGCCGTCAAAGGCGGCTGTTAGGCGGCGCACGTCGCGTGCCGTCGTCACCACGCTGAACCCAGCTGCCAAGAAGTCCTTCACCATCTCCAGCCCCAGCCCCGAGCTTCCGCCCGTGATCAGCGCGCCGCGACCTGCGCCCCACGCTGCCACCTCACTGCCCCCACTTGCCGCTGCCGCTGCCGCCATGGTACTTGTGATTGGCAATTTGATGGATCCCTTCACCTCCCACTTCCGAATTGCACCGCGACGCCCGGTACACTACCCTGTCCGCCTATTCCATCAAAGAAATGAGTACACGCGCGCTGCAGTGTGTGGGTGCGATCATTGGCTTTTGGGGTGACGTAACACTGACGTTGTTGTTTGAGCGATGCTGACCGTATCTTTATGCAATCGCTGCCAGTATCATCGATGCAAACGTGCCATCGGCGCGGCGCCAGCAGACAAGCTCCTCGGTGCAGACGCCCATGTGTATCGCGGACGGGTGGCGGTGGACAGCGATGCAATGTATTGTAATATGGGGCGTGGGCGGGCACTGAAAGGTAAACGTATAGGAGGAGAGAGAGGCGGCGACAGCCTGAGCAAAGGGAGGCGTGGACACGTTTGCTGCAGCAACGGTAGACATCGCACACCGCGTTGCGGCAGACGGCGGCAGCAGCAGCGGCGGAGCGCGCATAAGTAGCAAGCCCGTAGGGTGTACCGGACGGTTCGGGTTGTGGTGACTGTGCCGCGCAACCCGCACACATTATTATTGACACCGTCACTCACTCGCCACGTTGGCAACGTAACCGAATCGAGGGGAGGGCGGCAACAGACAGACACAACAACACAGCCTGGTGTTGTGCACTAATTAGCCATCAACCCGGGGCGCCGGGGAGCATCGACGGCAGTGGGAACCATGGACACGCTGCTGTGGAATGTGGGTGTGGGTGGCGACAAGGAGGGCGGCGGCGGCTCGCCGTCGCTGGCCTCTGACGCCACCATGCCGTCCGCGTCGTCAGCCAGCCTGGGCGGTACCGCTGCCAGTGTGGCGGCTGGCGGTGGCGGCGGTGCTGGCGGTGGCGCCACTGCGGCGGGTACGCCTGCTGCCGCCGCAGCAGCGGCTGCTAGCACGGGACGCGGCGCCCCCACCCTGCCGGCGTCTACCAGCGCTCCCGCACCAGGTTCGCCCACCCTGCTG
>ERZ778022.4296-NODE-4296-length-12413-cov-5.111830_pt1 | contig 12413 bp, 12 predicted proteins | sample MGYA00375752_ERZ778022 | MGnify/ENA primary metagenome ERZ778022 (study PRJEB29350, sample SAMN05389826) | bioreactor metagenome | isolation source: Thiocyanate bioreactor | place: South Africa: University of Cape Town | collected 2014-04-04 ... | reverse complement strand
CTCGAGCACGGCGCCGCCCTTGACCAGAAGTCCGCGGCGCGCCCCGGCCGACAGTGCCGCGGCAATCGCCGCCGGCGTCGAGATCACCAGGGCGCAGGGGCAGCCGATCAGCAGGATTGCCAAGCCCTTGTAGACCCATTCGGACCAGGAAGCACCGGCGACCAGCGGCGGAAGGACCGCCACCAGCGCGGCGACGACCACGACGCCGGGCGTATAATATTTCGAGAACCGGTCGATGAACCGCTCCGTCGGCGCCTTGGATTCCTGCGCCTCCTCGACGAGACGGACGACGCGGGCGATGGTATTGTCCTCGGCGGCGGCGGTGACGCGGATGCGAAGGGCGGCATCGCCGTTCACAGTCCCGGCGAAGACCGTGTCACCGGTCTCCTTGCGGACAGGCACGCTTTCGCCGGTGACGGGCGCCTCGTTGATGGCGCTGTCGCCTGAAACGATCACCCCGTCGGCGGAAATGCGGTCGCCGGGGCGCACCAGGATCACCGCGCCGACGGCGAGTTTTTCCGCCGGGACCTCGCTGACCTTGCCATCCTCCTCGACGAGGGCGGTTTTCGGCACCAATTTTGTCAATGCCTTGATGCTCTCGCGGGCCTTGCCGGCGGCCACGCCTTCCAGCAATTCGCCGACGAGAAACAGGAAGACCACCATGGCCGCCTCTTCCGTGGCATTGATGAGGAGCGCACCGACGGCGGCGATCGTCATCAGCATCTCGATGGAAAACGGCGTGCCGGCCATGGCCGCCATGATCGCCCGCCTGGCGATCGGCAGCAGGCCGACGAGCATGGCCGCGGCAAAGGCATAAGGACCGATCGCCGGGAAAAGATGGCCGATGCCATAAGCGACGGCGACCGCCGCACCGGCCATGATCGTCAGCCGGCCCTTGCGGCTCTTCCACCACGGGCCTTCGCTCGGACCGTGGTCGTGACCATGCAATCCCTCGATCTCGGCGACGGCCTGCCCGGCAGCCGGGGGACTGTGATCATGATCGTGACGATGCGATTCACCATGCGCGTGATCGTGGGCGTGCGCATCGTGATCATGGTTACAGGACGAACCGTGGACGTGCGCTTCCTGCGGCTGGCCAACTTCCCGCGGCGCCAGCCGGGCCACGTCGTAACCGAGCCCAGACACCTTCTTGCCGATGGCCTCGAGATCGCTGGCTTCGTCGTGACTGACCGTCATCGTCCCTGACGTCACCGACACGGAGACGTCGGCGACGCCGGGCATACGCCGCACCGCCGTGTCGATCTTGCTGGCGCAAGACGCACAATCCATGCCGTCAACCCGGAAACGTGTCTGCAAAGGCGTGGTCATCAGTCGGTTCTCCTGTTTACAAAACAGGTTCTACGACCTCTAGCCACTAGAGGAACAAGAGGTATTTTTCGATTTTTTCAGTTTGCGCCCCTGCCCTCAGCGGCTGCCTTCAGCGTCGCGGATCGCCTCGACGACATCGATGAAGGTCACGTCTTCCCGTGTCATCGACCGGGCGGGGTTGGTGATGAGATAGTTCCGCACGGTCGGCAGGTCTTCGTAGGGCGGCAGCTGCCAGAGCCGCCCTTCCCTTGCATACAAGGCCCCCATCGACACGTTCAACGGCCCGAAACCAATGCCCGCCTCGATCAGCCGCAGGACCTCCTCGTCATTGGCCGAACTGGCGATCCGGTTGTCGCGAAAGCGATTGCCGATGCCGACCCGCGCCACCGCATCGAGGCCCGCTTCCAGATGGTCGCTTTCGAAGGAGATGTAGTTGTGCGCATCGAGATCGTCGAGCGTCAGCGCTTCCTGGCCGAACAGCGGGTGGCGGCGGCCGCAATAGAAGGCCATGCGGCTGGAGCCGAGGTAACGGCAGGCAAGATCGGGCAGCGCCCGGTTGAGGATGCACAGGCCGATGGCGGCATCGGCGGTCCGAACCCGCTCGACGACGACACCGGAAGGCGCCGTCTCGATCTCGATTTTTACGCCGGGCTGGCGCGTGTTGAATGTCTGCAGCGCCCGGTCGAAGATGGCGGAGTCGATATGGTTGGCGACGAGCAGGCGCAGATAGCGGTTGGGCTCGGCCGAATCGGAGGCAAGGTCGGCGATCCGTTCGACGCCGTGCACGACACGCAGCGTCTCCTCATGGAAAAGCTGGCCGTATTCGGTGAGCCGGAAGGTGCCGCGGGCGCGATGGATCAGCCGGTGCCCGACCGCCGCTTCTAGCCGGCCGAGCGCATTGGAAACGCTGGGCTGCGTGCGCAAAAGCCGTTCCGCGGCGGCGGTGATGCCGCCGGCCTCGACGATGACCTGAAAGATGAAGATCAGGTTCCAGTCGAGATCCCTCAAGAACCGTTCGTTTCGCATGCCGACATCCCGCTGATACGGCTATGGCACCTATCAGAGAAACCGGGCGATGTCGAAAGGCGAAGGATCGGCGAAGGGTGTCTCGCCCGTCATCAGTTCGGCCAGCAGGCGACCGGTCGCCGGGCCGAGCGTCAGGCCGTGATGCGCATGGCCGAAGGCAAGCCAGAGACCCGGATGCCGGCGTGCCGGGCCGATCACCGGTTTCATGTCCGGCGTGGCGGGACGCAGGCCGATCCACGGCTTGTCTTCGACAGGCTTACCAAGCGGGAAGATTTCGCGCGCCCGTCGTTCGGCGCGATCCAGCTGGATGCGGTTTGCCGGCGCGTCCGGCGCGGCAAGGTCGACGCCGGTCGTCAGGCGGATGCCCGCCGCCATCGGCGACATGACGTAGCCGATCTCCTCGTCGAGAACGGCGTGGCGCAACGTCGCCTCGCCTTCCGGGCGAAAATGCATGTGGTATCCCCGCTTGCCGACGAGGGGAACGCGATATCCGAGCGGTGAAAGCAGTGTGTTCGAATGGGCGCCGAGCGCCACCACCACCGCGCCGGAGCGATGGGAACCATTCTCCGTGACGATCCGCCAGCCGGCACCTTCCGGCGCGATGCGACTGACGGCTTCGCGCCGGATCGTGCCGCCGCGCATTTCGAACAGCGTTGCATATCCCTTCGTCAGGGCGCCGGGATCGGAAACGGTAAACGGATCGCGCCAATGGATGCCGCCGACCGCCGCCGGGAGCAGGGCCGGCTCCAGGCGTGCAAGTGCCTGCCGGTCGAGCACATCGGAGACGAGACCATAACCGGAGCGCATCTCGGACGACCGGCGGCCGGCCTCGTCCAGCGTCGCGGCGCTGCGGACGACTTCGATCCAGCCGTCACGGCGCAGCAGGTGCGACAGGCCGGCAGCCTCGACCAGCCGTTCATGCTCGCCGAGACAGGCTTCGATCAACGGCAGAAGTTCGCCAGCGATCGTCGCCAGCCGGTCGGGATGAGAGGCGCGCCAGTAGCCGAGCAGCCATGGCGCGATCCGCGGCAGGAAGGTGGGGTCATAGCGAACCGCTGCATTCCGGTTCGAGGCGTGGCCGAGCAGGGCTCGCCAGTCGCGCGGGATGGCGTAAGGAATGACGCTCGCCCGCTCGATCAGGCCGGCATTGCCGAAACTTGCGCCTTCACCGGGCGCGTTGCGGTCGACGAGAACGACATTGCGGCCGCGTTGCTGCAGATGCAATGCCACGCTGACGCCGACGATGCCGGCGCCGAGCACGAAGATTTCCGATGTCATGGGGATCGATCCGTCAAGGAGAACCTGCCCCGGACGGCGATCCGCCGCCCGGAACCGGGAAAGGCATCACTCCATCTTGTAGATGTCGAGCGAGAAATACTTGTCGTTGATCGACTTGTAGACGCCGTTGGCGACGATGGCGTCAAGGGCACCGTTCAGCTTTTCCTTGAGGGCGCCGTCTTCCTTGCGGATCGCCATGCCGACGCCTTCGCCGACATATTTCGGATCGGTGATCGGCTTGCCCGTCAGGGCGCAGCACTTGCCGTCCTCGGTCTTTTCCGTCCATTCGAGCATCGGCACGAGATCGCCGACCTGCATGTCGAGGCGGCCGCCGGCAAGGTCGAGGTTGACTTCGTCCTGGGTCGGATACTGCTTGATGTCGGCATCCGGATGCGCGGCTTCCACGAAAGCGGCCTGCGTCGTTCCCGCCTGCACGCCGACCGACTTGCCGCCGAGATCGGGCTTGTCGAGAACGGAGGCGTCGTCGCCCTTCTTCATGACGTAGGTCATCGCCGCCTTGTAATAAGGCTTGGTGAAATCGACGCTCTGCTTGCGCTCCTCGGTGATGAACATCGAGGCGATGATCATGTCGTATTTCTTGGCCAGCAGGCCGGGGATGATGCCGTCCCAATCCTGCGCCACGAGTTCGCATTCGGCCTTCAGCTCGGCGCACAGCGCGTTGGCGATATCGACGTCGAAGCCGATGAGCTTGCCGGCCGTATCGACGGAGTTGAAGGGCGGATAGGCGCCCTCGGTCGCAATCTTGATCTTCAGCGGTTCTTCGGCCTTGGCCGGCGATACAGCCACGAGCGTGGCGAGAACGAGGTTGGCGGCAATCGCCGCAATCTTGATCGACATGGGAAGCCCTCTGGCGCGTTTCTTTATGACGGCCCACATTACGCGCCGTTCAACAGCAAGCAAATTTATATATCGCATTATTTTCATAAATCTGGTGAATGTATTTTCACGCAGTGCATTGGTGAGGAAACAGGCGCGTGAGCGTTTTTGCCTTTGGTGGGCGGCCCGATCACTGTATGACAGGCGCGCCCCTTCCTCCAGTCCGGGAGATATGCTTGCAGCCGGTTTTCCTTTTCGATGGTCCCGACGACGCCGAAGTGACCGTGCTTTTGGCGCATGGTGCCGGCGCGCCGATGGATTCGGCGGCGATGACAGCGGCCACGGCCGCCTTGGCAGCGGCAGGCATGCGCGTCGCCCGTTTCGAATTCGGTTACATGGCGGCGCGCCGGGAATCATCGTCGCGCAAGCCGCCGCCGAAGGCGGAATTGCTGATACCGGAATACCGGCGCGCAGTCTCCGCCCTACCGGTCAAGGGAAAACTGATCATCGGTGGAAAGTCCATGGGCGGGCGTGTTGCCAGCATGGTGGCCGATCCCCTGTACGAGGAAGGCGTCATCGCCGGCCTCGTCTGCCTGGGTTATCCCTTTCATCCGCCCGGCAAGCCGGCGCAATTGCGCACGGCCCATCTTGAGCCCCTGAAAACACCCGCCCTCATCATCCAGGGCACGCGTGACGAATTCGGGGCACGCGACGAGGTCGGCGCCTATGCGCTGTCGCCATCGATCTCATTGCTCTGGCTGGAGGACGGCGACCACGATCTGAAACCGCGCAAGAGTGTTTCCGGATATACGGCCGCCCAGCATCTTGCCCGCATGGCGCAGGAAACACGCGATTGGACCGGGCGGCTGCCGCCGGGAAAACCGGATCGCTGAACAGACCGTTCAATGCTCTTATCATGGCGGATGTCGCTTCCCATCTTGTAGGCTCCCAGGCCAAACGAACATCAAGGCTGTCTCATGAAGAAAATCGGTTTCCTTTCCTTCGGCCACTGGACACCTTCGCCGCAATCGCAGACCCGCTCTGCCGGCGATACTTTGCTCCAGTCGATCGATCTCGCCGTCGCCGCCGAAGAACTCGGCGCGGACGGCGCCTATTTCCGTGTCCACCATTTCGCCCGCCAGCTTGCTTCGCCCTTCCCGCTTCTGGCGGCGGTCGGGGCGAAGACGAAAACCATCGAGATCGGCACCGCCGTGATCGACATGCGCTACGAGAACCCGCTCTACATGGCCGAGGATGCCGGCGCCGCCGACCTGATCGCCTGCGGACGCCTGCAGCTCGGCATCAGCCGCGGCTCGCCCGAGCAGGTCATCGACGGCTGGCGTTATTTCGGCTTCCAGCCGCAGGAAGGCACGAGCGATGCCGACATGGGCCGGAGCCATGCGGAAGTCCTGCTGCAACTCCTGAAGGGCGAGGGTTTTGCCAAGCCCAATCCGCATCCGATGTTTCCCAACCCGCCGGGCCTGCTGCGCCTCGAACCGCATTCCGAAGGATTGCGCGAGCGGATCTGGTGGGGCGCAAGCTCGAATGCGACGGCCGTCTGGGCCGCAGGGCTCGGCATGAACCTTCAAAGCTCGACCTTGAAGAACGACGAGACCGGCGAACCCTTCCATATCCAGCAGGCGGCGCAGATCCGCGCCTATCGCGATGCCTGGAAGGAAGCCGGCCACAGCCGCGAGCCCCGCGTCTCGGTCAGCCGCAGCATCTTTGCGCTGGTCAACGACCTCGACCGCGCCTATTTCGGCCGCGGCGGCAAGGAACAGGATTCGATAGGCTATATCGACGAAAACACCCGCGCGATCTTCGGGCGCTCCTATGCGGAAGAACCCGACATATTGATCAAGCAGCTTGCAGAGGATGAAGCCATCGCCGAAGCCGATACGCTGCTTCTGACCGTGCCGAACCAGCTTGGCGTCGAATACAACGCCCATGTGATCGAGTCGATTCTCACGCACATCGCTCCGGCGCTCGGCTGGCGCTAGAGCAAGCCCTGCAGACCATGAGGCAGCAAAGCCTTGCCTGCTGCGATCGCAAGCGGTTTTTTCCGCTTGCGATATCGGTCGCGCCTAATCTTCTCGGATCACCCGGTTCACGAAACGCGGCGCGTCATCGGGCCGGTGTCGATCCGCCTGGTTTCGTAATAGACCTTCTTCTGCTCGTACATCAGCAGGTCGGCCCGCCTGACGAGGGATTCCATGCTTTCGCCGGGTTCGGTCGTCGCGACACCGAATGACGCGCTGAGCGGCGCACTCGAATAGAACTGGTTGTTGATCTTCAGCAGTTCGGTGATGGTTTCCATCATGGCGTTTGCCGCCTTGGCGTCCGTCCCGGGCATCAGCACCGCGAACTCGTCACCGCCGATCCGCGCGGCGCAATTCGGCCGCGAAACCGCGCCGTTGAGGATTTCCCCGAAACGTCGCAACAGGGCGTCGCCGGCATCGTGGCCGAGCTGGTCGTTGGCGTCCTTCAGTCCGTTCAGGTCGATCATGATCGCCGAGACCGGGCGAAGCGACTTCCGCTCCAGGCGGTTGATCTCGTCGACATAGAAGGCGCGGTTGTAAAGCTTGGTCAGCACATCGTGCTTGCCGAGATATTCGAGATAGGCTTCGGCCTTTTTCCGGGCGGTGATATCGGTCAGGGCAACCTGGACGCGGGACCAACTGTCCTCGTAACCGGGAAACACCGAGAAATGTAAGAGGAGGTGGCGCACCGCCCCGTCCAGCGCGTAGTTGATGACCTCGCGATGATGATAGAGGTTGTTGTTCCAAAGCTCCATCAACTGCTCGCGGAACGGTTTCTCCATGTCGTCACGGAAAATCTCGCCGATGCGCTGCAGCAGGCTCAGTTGATCCGGCGCGCAGAACAGGTCGAGCGTCGCCTGGTTGACGTCGATCACATGGATTTCGCTCATGCACTGCCGGACGAACTCCGGATGCACATCCATGAATGTGCGGAAATCGCTAATGCCACGGTCGCGGACTGTTTCGATCAACACCTTGACGCCGCTGAAATCCTCGATCCACAGCGATACCGGCGAATATTCAAAAATGCCTTCGGCATAAAGCCTCTGTGCGATCTCCGCCCGGCGCGCATCTTCACGCACCGTGATGTCTTCGGTGGTCAACAGAAGTTTGCCCAGCGTATCTTCATGGCCCGGCAGCACCGCGCCCCGCAGCTGGATATCCAGACGCCGGCCCGAAAGGGTGTAATTGACGGTGGTGCTGGAAAACGTCTGCTTTCCGTCGAAGAGATCAGCCAGTTCGTTGACATGCGTTTCCAGCATGTCGTCCCGAAAGACCTGGTGCAAATTGTTGCGAAGATGATCGAGGTCGGTGGCTTCGAAAAGTTCGAGCGTCTTGGCGTTGACGTTCAGCAGCCGGATCCGCGCCGAACATTGGGTGATGCGAGCGGTATCTTCGCACAGGAAAGCGCGGATATCCGTTACTCCTTGCGAACGCCAGAGATCGAAGAGGACTTTGACATCACTGAAATCCTCCATCCACATCGCGATCGGCGAGAGGTTGAAGACGTCTGAATCGAATGTCTCGGACATTTAGCCACCTGAAAACGAGTTAAGTATGCGCGCCAGCAGCGCAAAAACCCAGCGTATCCTTACTATTAGCCGCGAAAGGTAAACCGCTGCTTGACTGTTCCGGGGATCGCGTCGTCAATCGTGCGGCCACGCGACGAGCATGTTTTTGCGACCGGACGTAACGCCGATGAGGCCTGCGCCTTATCGAACCTCGCCGGACGCGTGTTTTTGAGCCAGCCGGCTCACCTTGCGCTCCAGGTGGTTGTCAGGCTCGCTGTCGGCCGCTTCCTTGAGCATCTGTGTCAGGCGCCGCAATTCGCTCTCGTCGAGTTTTTCGATGCCCATGAAGCGGTTTTCGGCCGAACTGGTCAGAATCAACTCGTCCAGCTTCGCCTGCAACGCCTTGCCGTCCCGGTTCTGGGAATTTTGCAGGATGAACACCATCAGGAAGGTGACGATCGTGGTGCCGGTGTTGACCACCAGTTGCCACGTCTCCGAAAATCCGAAAATCGGGCCTGCGACGGCCCAGGCAAGGATCACCGCGAGGGCGAGGACGAATGTCGCGGGCTTGCCGCTGGCATCGGCGACCACATTGGAGAAACGGCAAAAGAAATCAGAAATGCGCATGAAACTGCTCCGCTTGAGTGCCACGATCGACAGCCAGAACGCTTTCGAAGCCCAACAGTTGCGCCGGCCATTCACCGATCGAATACGGGCGGGGTGGGCACCCCGGATGGCGTGCGACGACAGGCGCCGAAGCTGCATCGTGCCTGCGCCCGCAGGTGATGTCATTTTTGATAGTGGCCGGCTCCGGAATCCATGTGAACAAGTCAAATCCGTTGATTCCTCGGCTCAGGCCAATTATAGGTTTTCTGACGTGTCCGTCCTGAATGATGATGCCCATCTCCTGCAGGCTGCCGAAAACAGCTCCGACCGTGCAAGCGACGGGTTGGCGGAAATCGAAGCGCTGATGCGGACGAAATCCTCGACGTCACCACCGGATGATGGGGCAGTTCCTGAACGTCTCCATCTGTGCCTATCGAACCGGACGCGCACCTGCCCACCAAGCCCTTCACGGTCGAAGAACTGGCGAACAAGGTGCGGTCGGTTATGGATGTACGGTCGTCGAGAAAAGGTGCATAGCGGCGAAGCGGCCGCGGTCAGGCTGCCTGCCGGCTCGAAAGTCCGCAGAAAGCGGGCTCAGTTTGTTGACAAACCGCCATTCTCTCGCGGACGTCATCCTCGGCCTTGTGCCGAGGATCTGCCTGCGCCTACTAAGCACTTGACGATAAAGGATTATATCTGACGTGCTTAGATCCTCGGCACAAGGCCGAGGATGACGAAGGAGGCGTTTTATGCCTTTGTCAGCAGTCTGAGCCCGCATAAAGCGGGCTTTCGAGCACCTCAATGCTTCTTCGTGTCCTTCTTCGCAGCGGCATTCACATGATGCTCGTTTGTGCCGCCATGAGCGCCGGACGCATTGCCGGTATTGTTGGGCTTGCTGCCCGAAGCCTTCTTTTCGGGATTTGCGCCCTTGGGATTATTCTGGCCTGCCTTGGCCTGCGGTGAACCGGCGTTGGTCGCCATATCCATTCTCCTTGGTCGTTGGGTGCACGAGACCGGCTTTGCCGATCCGCTGCCTCAACGGCGAAGCGGCACCACTTGTTCCCCGCCACGGAGAATTGCGATCCCCGGCGGACATCATCAGCGCTTGCGGACCCGGTCAAGGACGCTTTCGAGCGCCGTGGTCAAGGCGTCCGTGCCGCCATGCGCGTGGAAACGGGCGAACATCTGCTCGTTCAAGCCGCCCTTGGTGGAGTATTCGTGGCGAAGATCTTCCAGCGAACGCGACGGTGCGTTCACAGCGACCGCGGATAGGCTGGAAAACAGCGGCGCGAGATAAGCCCTTGCCTGTTCCGTCGGCATGCCTTTTTCCCCCAGCCAGCCGACGACGTGGTCCATGATGCCGAAATAGGACCCCATCAGCGTACTCGCCGTTGTCAGCAACGCGAATTCCTCGACCGACCGGCACGGTACGGCCGTGCCAAGGGCGGCGAAGAAGGCTTCGACCGCCGGTGCCGGCGGGAAAACGACGGTGACGCCGCTGCGCGTCGCGACGAAGGGCAAGGGCACGGCGCGCACGATCTCCACCGGCGCGTCGATCCATTGACGCAGGCTTTCTTGGTCGACTGTCGCCACGAGACTGACGACCAGTTGTCCCGGCCGGAAATGCAGCGCCCGCACGACCTCTTCCGCCACATCCGGCCGGATCGCCAGGAAAACCATGTCCGCCTCGTCGACGACCTGCCGGTTGTCGCCGGCGATGCGCACCTTCGGCGAACGGGCGGCAAGCCTGCCGGCCGTCGCAGCCGAGCGCGGCGAGACGATGATGTCGGGCAGATTCTCTCCACCGGACAGGATGCCGGTGACGATTGCTTCCGTGATCGTGCCGGTGCCGATGAAACCGAGCCGGGTGGATGCGGGGAGCGCCATCGTTCAATCCTCCACGATGGTATGGAAGCCTGCCGGCAGGAGCGCGGTCATGGCGGGCGAAGGGTCCGGCGACGACTGGATGTCAACGCGCGGGATCATGGCATGAGCGGCCAGGACGGAGCGGATTGCGACCGGCCGGTAGTAACGGACCGGGTCCGGCGCGGCTTCGGCGTTCTGCTGCGGCTTGTCGTTTATGCCGGTCATCGACTTCTTCCCGATCCAGTTTTGTTGCGCCGCATTGTCCGACGCCGAAGCGACGCCGCTTCGGCCGGAAATGCCCTATGCCTCGAATTTTACCATCGTGCCACCGCCGGTCGCCTGATCGGTCGGGAACACCTCTATGCGGGCGACGTCGACATGCACCGGAAGCGCGATCACGTCATGGACGATCTGGGCGATGTTTTCCGGCTGGATCGGCCGATAGCCGTCGTAGAGTACCGCATTCGCCTGGTTGCCGGGAATGGAGGTGCGGTAGAGCGCCGTCTGTACCCGGCCGGGCACGATCTCGCTGACCCGCACGGAACTGCCGAGCAGGTCGCAGCGCAGGTTGTCGCAAAACAGGCTGAGGCCGGCCTTGGAGGCACCATAGACGCTCATCGACGGATAGGGCGCCTGCCCGCCGCTGGAGCCGATGTAGATGAGGTGGCCGCGCTTGCGCGCCACCATGCCGGGCAGAACCATCCGTGTCAGGTGCATCGGCGCCTTGAGGTTGATATCGATCATCGCGTCGATTTCCGCCGGGTCCATGTCCGGAAAGGCAGCGCGGGTCGAGAGGATGCCGGCATTGTTGACGAGAACGTCGACCTCGACGCCATCGAGCGCTCCGGCGATGCGCGCCGTGTCGCGCACATCCGCCTGCACGGCGATCGCGCCGGTCGATGCGGCAAGGGCGGCGAGTTCCGCCTCGTTGCGGCCGACGGCATAGACGGTGAGGCCCCGGTTGCGCAGCATCGGCACGATGGCCTTGCCGATACCGCTGGTGGCGCCGGTGACCACGGCAACACGATAGGCGTCAGACATAGATGTAGCCTCCGCTGATCACGACGTTCTCGCCGGTGGCATAAGTGTTGCGGCCCGATGCCATCATGACGATCCATTCGGCCATTTCGGTCGGCTCGGCGGCGCGGCCGAGCGCGCTGGCCTTTGCGAGTTCCGGCAGGAAACCAAGCTCCTTGGCGCGATCGGTGGCAAACCCTGCGGGCGCCACCGAATTGACGAGGATCTGGTCCCTGGCGCATTCCTGGGCGAAGGATTTCGTCAGGCTGACGACGGCGGCCTTCGTCGCGGCATAATGCGCGTTCTGCGGATGCGCCTTGAAGGCATCGACCGAGGTGATGTTGACGATGCGGCCGGTTACCTCAGGCAGGTTGACGAACTGGCGCATATGGCGCACCGCCGCCACCATCATATGATAGGTGCCCTTGATGTTGATGGCGTTTTCCAGGTCCCAGTCCTCGTCGGTGATCTCGAGGATGGGCTTGCGCGGATAGATGGCCGCACTGTTGACGAGGGCATGGACACGGCCGAGCTTTTCCGCAACTGCCTCGAAGCCGCCATGCGCCGTCTCGGCCCGGGAAATGTCGGCGACGGCAGTCGCCACCTCGGCGCCCATCGCCGACAGCGTTGCCGCTGACGAAGCAAGCAGCGCTTCGTTGCGGTCGACAAGGCCGATCTTCGCAGCGCCGCGCTCGACCATCAGCCGGGCCGTGACGAAACCGAGACCCGAAGCGCCGCCGACGATGACAACAGACTGATCCTGCATGCTTCATCTCCCCCGCAATTTTCGCGGCAACGCTATATTGGTATGTTATCACTTATATGCTAACTTTATCGAAATGCAAGCTGCCCCCGAGTTCGCCGCAGGCGCGCTTCCTCTGGGGAAGCCTGCGACATATGATAT
>ERZ778022.4295-NODE-4295-length-12416-cov-4.719440_pt1 | contig 12416 bp, 14 predicted proteins | sample MGYA00375752_ERZ778022 | MGnify/ENA primary metagenome ERZ778022 (study PRJEB29350, sample SAMN05389826) | bioreactor metagenome | isolation source: Thiocyanate bioreactor | place: South Africa: University of Cape Town | collected 2014-04-04 ... | reverse complement strand
TGCCGTTGCGGGACGCGAAATTTGATGATAGCGGGATTTTCGATCGGGAGGATCCTCGTGAAGCATTGCCGCCTGGAGCGACGACGAATGGGCGCCCGCGCCTGACCGCGAGACGGTCGGCGCGCAGCATTGCGGGCGACTGCCCGCTCCATCCCCTCGCAAGCGGAACCACGAGATGACCGTCGCCGACGTTGTCTACCTGCCGGAAGAGCCGGCCTACGACCATGAGATCGAGCTGATCAACGAGGAGGCCTTCGGCCCCGGCCGCTTCGCGCGCGCCGCGCAGAAGATCCGCGAGGGTGGGCCGCACGACCGGGCGCTGTCCTTCGTCGCGCTCTTCCACGGCACGGTGGTCGGCTCGGTGCGGCTGACGCCGATCGCCGCCGGGGCGGGCAGGGGGCTGCTGCTCGGGCCGCTCGCCGTGCGCCCCGCCCACAAGAACGTCGGCATCGGCCGGCGGCTGATGCGCATCGCGCTCGACGCCGCGCGCGAGGCAGGCTGGGGCGTTGTCGTGCTGGTCGGCGACGAGCCCTATTACGGCCCGCTCGGCTTCGTGCGCGTGCCCTACGGCCAGCTCGCCATGCCGCGCCCGGTCGACCCCGAGCGTCTGCTCGCCCACGAGATCGCTCCCCGCGCGCTCGCCGCCATGCAGGGCGCCGTCGTGCATGCCAACCTCGCCGAGGCGGCGGCCTAGCCGGCATCCTCCAGCACCATCGCGGCGCCCTTGGCGCCGGTGACGATGGCCGCGGCGTTGGTGTTGCCGCTGATGACGGCGGGGAAGACCGAGGCGTCGATGACGCGCAGGCCGGAAACGCCGTGGACGCGCAGGCGCGGGTCGACCACGGCGGTGGCCGGGTCCGGCCCCATGCGGCAGGTCGAGACCGGGTGGTAGACGGTGCCCGAGCGGCGGCGGAAGTCGTCGATCAGGGCGGCGTCCTCGACGCAGGCCGGGCCGGGCAGGATCTCTTCGGCGATCACTTTCGCCAGCGCCGGCTGGGCGGCGACGACGCGCAGGAACTTCACCGCCGCCAGCATCTCGGCCACGTCGTGGTCGGTCGAGAACGCGTTGGCGACGATGCGGGGGGCCGCGAGCGGGTCGGCCGAGCGGATGTGGATCGCGCCGCGGCTCGTCGGCCGGCAGTTGGAAAGCCCGATCGAGAAGCCCGGCCACGGGTCCGGCGAGAGGATCGGCCGTTCGCCCGCCCGCGGCAGGACGGTCGAGAAGGCCTGGAAATAGAGCTGCATGTTGGGCCGGTCGCAGCCAGGATCGGTGCGGAAGAAGCCGCCGCCCTGGTTCATGCTCATCGACAGCGGGCCGGAGCGCAGCGCGAGGTAGCGGCTGCCGGCCAGCGCCTTGCCCCACCACGGGCGCAGGAGCTGGTTCAGCGTCGGCACCTTCGCCTTCCAGGTGTAGTTGATGCCCTGATGGTCCTGCAGGTGGTCGCCGACATGGGGATTGGCCTGGACGACCGCGATGCCGTGCGCCCCGAGCACGGCGGGATCGCCGATGCCGGAGAGTTCGAGGAGTTGCGGCGAGCCGATCGAGCCGGCCGACAGGATCACCTCGCGGCGCGCCCGCGCCGTCCGCCTCGCGCCGCCGCGCAGATATTCGACGCCGACGGCGCGGCCGCCCTCGAACAGGATGCGGGCGGCGTGCGCGCCGGTCTCGACGGTCAGATTGGGGCGTTTCATCGCCGTGCGCAGGAAGGCGCGGGCGGCCGACATGCGGCGGCCGTCCTTCGTGGTGATCTGGTAGATGCCGACGCCTTCCTGCGTCGCGCCGTTGAAGTCGGGATTGAAGGGCAGGCCGGCAGACCGAGCCGCCTCCAGGTAGAGCCGGGTGAGGGGATGCACATGGGCGGCCATGTCGCTGACATGGACCGGGCCGCCCCGGCCGCGCCAGTCGTCGGCGCCGGCCTCGTTGTGCTCGACCGCCTTGAAGAAGGGCAGCAAATCGTCATAGCCCCAGCCGGCATTGCCGGCCGCCGCCCAGGCATCGTAGTCGGCGCGCTGGCCGCGGATCCACACCATCGCGTTGATCGAGGAGGAGCCGCCGAGCAGCTTGCCGCGCGGCCAGTGGTCGGCATTGCCGGCCAGCCCCGGGTCCGGCTCGGCGCGAAAGTTCCAGTTCACCTTCGGGTCGAAGAAGGTCTTGCCGTAGCCGAGCGGCATCTGCACGAAGAAGCGCCGGTCGGTGCCGCCGGCCTCGAGCAGCAGCACGGAGAAACGGCCGCTCGCGGTCAGCCGCTCGGCCAGCACGCAGCCGGCGGAGCCCGCACCCACCACGACGAAATCGAAGTCCCGCATCGCCTGCCCGACCCAGCTTCCCGATGAAGCTAGCCTTTCCGCCGGGCGAGCGCAGGATGCCCGTCCGTCATGCCTTGTGAAAAAAGCGACCGGCGTTTAGGCCTTTGGAAAAGAAACGCGGACGACGAGAGGCGCGATGGTCTTCGAGGGACTGCAACCGCAGGGCGATCTGGTGCTGCGCACGCTGGCGATGCCGGCCGACGCCAATGCCGCCGGCGACATCTTCGGCGGCTGGGTGATGGCGCAGATGGACCTCGCCTGCGGCATCAAGGCGGCGGAACGCGCCAAGGGCCGCGTGGTGACGGCGGCGGTGAAGGAGATGTCCTTCGCCAAGCCGATGAAGGTCGGCGACACGCTTTCGATCTACATCACGATCGCGCGCGTCGGCCACACCTCGATGGTGCTGCAGGTGGAGGCCTGGGCGCAGCGCTACCTGACCGACATCATGGAGCGCGTCACCCACGCCGAGATCATCATGGTCGCGCTCGACAAGGACAACCGGCCGACGCCGGTGCCGCCGGAGGCCTGACTACCCTTCCACCTGCGCATCGAAGCGCCGCCGCGCGGCGTCGATCCGCGGCCGGTTCTCGCGCGCCCATTCGCCGAGCGCGTTGACCGGCACCAGCAGCGCCCGGCCGAGGTCGGTCAGCTCGTAGTCGACGCGCGGCGGGATCGTCGGGTAGACGGTGCGCGTCGCCAGCCCATCGCGCTCGAGCTGGCGCAGCGTGGTGGTCAGCATCTTCTGCGAGATGCCGCCGATCGCCCTGCGCAGCTCGCTGAAGCGCGCCGGGCCGCGGCCGAGCACCTGCACGACGAGCACCGTCCACTTGTCGCCGATGCGCGACAGGATCTCGCTCACCGCCCGGCAATCTTCCGAACCGTGCCCATCGGGCGCGCGCGGGTGACTGAGTGTCAACAAAGTGCCTCCTTGTGCGGTGCACCACCGGTTTCATAGATAGCGTCGGTATCCAAACGATACCACCCCGATCAAAAGGAATCCATTCCATGGCGAAACCCAAGATAGCCATCATCATCGGCTCCACCCGCGAGGGCCGTTTCGGCGACAAGCCGGCAAACTGGATCTACGAGCTGGGCAAGGCGCGCAGCGACCTCGACTTCGAGATCGTCGACCTGCGCGATTTCCCGATGCCGTTCTTCGACGAGCCGGCCTCCCCGGCGTGGGTTCCGTCCAAGGCCGAGGCTGCCCAGAAGTGGCAGAAGACGCTCGACCGCTTCGACGGCTACATCATCACGGTGGCGGAATACAATCGCGGCCCGACCGCGGTGCTGAAGAACGCCTTCGACTATGCCTATCCGAGCTGGAACAAGAAGCCGGTCGCCTTCGTGGGCTACGGCAGCACCGGCGGCGCGCGCGCCGTCGAGCAGCTCCGTCTGCAGGCGATCGAGCTCCAGATGGTGCCGATCCGCACCGGTGTGCACATCTTCTGGCAGATCATGCAGGAGGCGAACGGCGGCAAGAAGCTCTCCGAGTTCGACTTCCTCAACCAGACCGGCAAGGACATGCTCGACCAGTTCGCGTGGTACGCCAAGGCGCTCAAGGTCGCCCGCGACGCGGATGCGCAGGCCACCAAGGCCGCGTAAGCTTCCGGATTGACGGACAGTTTGAAAGGGCGGCGCGAGCCGCCCTTTTCGTCGAGGGCGGGATTGCCGGGAGCCCGTCCTTCGGAGTGGCCAAGGATTGCGGCCGACCCCCACCCCTTACCCCTCCCCACAAGGGGAGGGGGACTCTGAGACGGTGGCGTCTGGCACGAGGCGACCGGGTCTGGCTCAGCGTTGGCGACTCCCTCCCCCCTGTGGGGAGGGGTAAGGGGTGGGGGTGTGCGACGCCGGCTACAGGGAGCGGATTCCGACAGGGCGAGCGATTCCTGCCACGCCCGCCCTCAGGCGATGCGTTCGCGGCGGGTGCCTTTCAGGCGCGAGGCGATGATCTTGTCGATGCGGCGGCCGTCGAGGTCGACGACCTCGAAGCGCCAGCCATGCGCGTCGACCGATTCGCCGGTCTCGGGCAGATGGTGCAGATGCGCCAGCACGAAGCCGGCCACGGTCTCGTAGTCGCGCCTGCCGCCAAGGGCGATGCCGAGCAGGTCGGCCATCTCGTCGGCCGGCATGTGGCCGGCGATCAGCCAGGAGCCGTCCTCGCGCTCCACCGCCGGCGGGCCGTCCTCGCCGACGTCGGCGCGGAACACGCCGGCGATGGTCTCCAGCACGTCGGCGGGCGTCACCAGCCCCTCGAACACGCCGTATTCGTCGTGGACCAGCGCCATCGGCACGGCGGCCTGCCGCAGCGTCGCCAGCACGTCGAGCGCGTCCGCATTGTCGTGGACGATCGGCGCGGGGCGCACGAAGGCGCGCGGGTCGAAGGCCTTGCGCTCCAGCAGGGCGGCGAGGATCTGCCGCGTCTGGACGACGCCGACCATGGCGTCGATCGAGCCTTCCGCCGCCGGCAGGCGCGAGTGGCGTGCCTCCATCAGCGACTTGCGGATGTCGGCGCGGCTGGCGGTCAGGTCGAGCCAGTCGACCTCGGTGCGCGGGGTCATGATGCCGCGCACGGCGCGGTCGCCCAGCCGCATGACGCCGGCGATCATGTTGCGCTCGGCCGATTCGATGGTGCCGTGGTGCTCGGCCTCGGCGATGATGGTGCGGATCTCCTCGTCGGTGACCTTGGTGGCCGATTCGCCCGACTGGCCGAGCAGCCACAGCACGGCGCGGCCCGACACGTCGAGCAGCCAGACCAGCGGCGCGGCGACCTTCGACAGCACGGTCATGGCCGGCGCCACCATGATCGCCACGCGCTCGGGGTTGCGCAGCGCGATCTGCTTGGGGACCAGCTCGCCGACGATCAGCGAGGCGTAGGTGATGGCCGCCACCGTCAGGCCGACGCCGAGCGGGTTGGCGACGTCGGTGGACAGGCCCTGCGCGGCGAGCCAGTTGGCGAAGCGCTGGCCGACGGTCGCGCCGGAGAAGGCGCCCGACAGCACGCCGACCAGCGTGATGCCGATCTGCACGGTCGAGAGGAAGCGGCCGGGATCCTCGGCCAGCGCCAGCGCGCGGCCGGCGCCGCTGACGCCACGCTGCTTGTGCGCCTTGAGGCGCGGGCGGCGCGACGACACCACGGCGAGCTCGGACAGCGCCAGCAGGCCGTTTAATATGATGAGGGCGGCGATGATGCCGAGTTCAACGATGAGCATCGCACGTCCATAGCATCAGGCCGGGCAGGAGGCGATGCGCAGCGTCGGGGTCGGGTTCAGCGGCAGGCGACGTAGCCGTTGCGGCGGTTCTTGAGGTCGAAGTGGAAGTGGTTGGCATGATCCGGATTGTAACCGGGTCCGAGCACCGTCGTGAAGTAGTCGCAGCCGTCCTTGCGCACGTTGGCGAGCAGGCGCTTCTCGCGGAAGGCGAAGAAGCCCGGCTTGCGCACGTCGATGTCGCGGCCGCTGTTCAGGTCGATGCTCATCACGTCGAGCGCGTTGCCCTTCGAGTGCTCGGAGGCGACCGTCGTGCCGGCGATGCGGCGGCAGGAATAGCTGGAGCCCTGATGGATGGTCTTGACGCCGGTGAAGTAGCGCCAGCGCACCGACGGCACCAGCTCGGCCTTGGTCCAGCTCGCGAAGGCGAGCGCCATCTGGCAATTGAGGGTGGCGGCCGGCTTGAGCCCGACGCCGCTCGGCAGGCCGGACACCTTGATCGGCCAGTCGATGCGGCAGGCGCCGCCCTCGTCGATCGCCGGCAGGTCCTGGTAGGCGACGCCGAGGCGCTTGAGCTCGCGGCGGCACGCGACCTCCTCGGCCGGCATCGCCACCGGCTCCGAATAGGGCGCGGGCGACGACATCGGCGGCGGGGCGGAGTTGAGGTAGGGGTTGGACGGCACCAGCGCCTGCAGCCCGCGCACCGGCGGCGCGGCCACCGCCACCGACGACGTCTGCACGCCGATGTCCACGGCCGGCGTCGGCGACATGACGCTGTCGGGCGTGCAGGCGGCGAGCAGCAGCGCTGCGACGGCGGCCGGCAGCAGCGCGCGGCGGCGGCTCGACGCGGACGCGCTGGCCCGCGAGGCGTGATGTGATGGGGTACGCACGGAACCTGTTCCCCAATTCCCTGTTCGATTGGTAAATTTAGACTCAAACCGTAAACGAAACCTCAGCGGGCCCGTTGACGGCTGTGGCCGGATTGCGGCGCGGCCGCAGGCAGCCCGCTACTGGCAGAACGTACCGCCGCGGCGGCGCTGCTGCAGGTCGAGGTGGAGGTGCAGGGCGTGGTCGGCGTCGGAGCCGGGGCCGAGCACGGTCTTGAACGGCCCGCAGGCCTTGGTGCGCAAGGTCCGGATGAAGTCGGTGCGGCGCAGGTCGTCCGGGCCGTAGGCGTGGACCGCGATCTCGGTGCCGTCCTTCAGCCGCAGGGCGGAGATGTCGAGCGCGTTGCCGAGCGCGTGCTCGGAAATCTTCGACTGGCCGTGGCGGTTGCGGCAGACATAGGCGGAAGCCTGCGCGACGGCCGCGAGCGGCGAGCCGAAGGCCCGCTCGGCTTCCGGCGAGATCGTGCCGGCGGCGAAACGGGCGGCGGCCTCGGCCATCGCGCAGTTCATCACGGCTTCCGGCGCGAGCGAGATCGCCGGCCCGAGCGCGGTGACGGCGACCGGATACGCGACGAGGCAGCCGGCCTCGGGATCGGACAGGCGCTCGCGCTCCTCGAAAGCCACGCCGAGCGCGCGCAGGCGCTCGCGGCAGGCGCGTTCTTCGGCGGGCATCACGCCGGCGGGCGGAGCCTCGGACGTCGTGGCCGAAGGTGCTTCGGTCTGCGGCCGGGGCGAGGGCACCGGCGCGGCGCCGGGCGGCTGCGGCCTCGCGGCGGGAACCGGGGCGTGCTGCGGCAGCTCGACCTTCGCTGCCGCGCACAGCGCCAGCGCGGCGAGTGCGGCGGCGACCGCGATTGCCGGCCGCAGGGCGCGCCCTTTCCCGATCCGATCCATATCCGGAAAATTGGCCTATCCGGCGCGGCCGGCAAGCGCGCCGCACTTCACGAAGCGTGTTGACGCGTCACATGGCTGGTTTCAGGCGCCGAGCGTCTCCAGCCCGTCCTCCAGCCATTCGGCCAGATGCGGCATGCCGAGCAGGTAGCCGCCGGCCTTGCGGCCGTGGCGCTGCCTTGCGTCCTCCACCGCGCTCGCCCATTCGCCGCGCTGGTAGTCGCCGCGGCCGAGCCAGACCAGCGCGACGAGCTCGGCCATCTCGTCCTCGTTCAGGTCGGCGAGCAGCTCGCGCAGCTCCTCCTGCGTCAAATCTTCCGTCTTTTCCTCGGCCAGCCCGTCATGGCGGTGGCTGTCATGGGCCTGCCCGTCGAGCTCGCCGCCGTCGACATAGTCGTCGCGCATCTCCGCGGCGATGGCGCGCGCCTTGTCGGCGAACAGGCGCACCGTCTCCGGGTCGATGGTGAGGCCCCAGTCGGGGTCGCGGCGTATCTTCACGCGGGGTTCCTCGCTCCTCGCCGACCGGGGGCGCCGGACGGCATCGCCGCCCCGATTGTTCCGTTGACTCCGCCGCGGAAGCAAGCGCAAAAGCGCGCCGGTCTCCCTGTGGGCTTCCCGATGTCATTCCTGCTCTCGCCGAAGATCCTGCCGATCCTGCTGCTGGTCGGCTCCAACGTCTTCATGACCTTCGCCTGGTACGGCCACCTCAAGTACAAGACGTCGCCGCTCTATCTCGCCGTGCTCGCGAGCTGGAGCCTCGCCTTCGTCGAATACTGGCTGGCGGTGCCGGCCAACCGCATCGGCAGCGAGGTCTATTCGACCGCGGCGCTGAAGACGATGCAGGAGGTCATCACGCTGTCGGTGTTCGCCGTCTTCTCGGTCTTCTACCTGAAGGAGGCGCTGACGTGGAACCACCTCGCCGGCTTCGCGCTGATCGCGGCCGGCGCCGCGCTGATCTTCAGGGCGTAGCGCGGCGGCCGCGCGCGGCGAACTGCGGCAGCAGCTCGACCACCAGGATCGCGACGAAGATCAGCGCGCAGCCGGCGAGCCCTGCCGGCGGCAGGCGCTCGTGGAGGAAGATCGCGCCGAACAGCGCGGCGAACACCGCTTCGGTCGACAGGAAGATCGCCGCCTGCGGGGCCGTCGTGTAGCGCTGGCCGACGACCTGCAAGGTGAAGGCGATGCCGCCGGAGAAGATGCCGGCATAGAGGATTTCTGGCGCGGCGGCGACGATCGCGGCCGCGTCGAACGTCTCGAACGCGAGCGCGCCGGCGAGCGCCAGCGCGCCGCAGACGGCGAACTGGACGACGGCCAGCGTCACCGGCCGGCCGGTGTCGGCGGCGAAGCGGGCGATGAACAGCACCTGCAGCGCCCAGAACAGGGCGCACAGCAGGGTCAGCCAGTCGCCGGTCGTCAGCGTCGCGATGGTGCCGCCCGACAGCAGCCAGATGCCGGCAAGCGTCAGCGCCGCGCCCGGCCAGACCGCCGGATGCGGCCATTGCCGGTAGATCAGCACCGCGAGGAAGGGCACCATCACCACATAGGTGCCGGTGAGGAAGCCGGAATTGGTGACGCTGGTGGTGATGAGGCCGGTCTGCTGCGCGATCATGCCGCCGAACAGCAGCACGCCGATGCCGGCGAAGCGGAGCCAGTCGCGGCCGCCCAGCGGCGGGCCGGCGCGGTGCTCGCGCAGCGCGAAGGGCAGCATCGCGAGCGTGGCGGCGGCGAAGCGCAGGCCGACGAAGGTGAGCGGCCCGAGCTTGTCCATCGCCGTCGACTGGGCGACGAAGCCCATGCCCCACAGGGCGCCGGCGATCAGGAGCAGCAGGTTGGCACGGGTGCGCGACAATTTTCGTCCTCGGGAGCGGCCGAGGCTCTAGCACCGGGCGCGGCCAGCGCGCATGGACCTCGGACGGCCGGGACTGATGCCAGCGCGCAGCCGCGCGCGCAAGGGGCGGGAGCCGTGCTCAGTCGGCGCGGGAGATGCGGACGATGGCGCCGTCGGTCTCGTCGGTCAGCAGCCAAAGCGAGCCGTCGGGCGCGACGTTGACGTCGCGGATGCGGCCGAACGCCTTCTCGAACAGGCGCTCCTCCTTGCCGATCCTGCCCTTGTCGTCGCGGTCGAGGCGGGAGACGAGCTGGAACTTGAGCGCGGCGACCAGCAGGTCGCCCTTCCACTCGGGGAACATGGCGCCCTCGTAGACGGCCATGCCGCCCGGCGCGATCGACGGGTCCCAATAGTGGAGCGGCTGCTCCATGCCCTGCTTCTTCGGGCCCTCGCCGATCTTCGAGCCGTCATAGTTCTTGCCGAAGGAGATCACCGGCCAGCCGTAGTTCTTTCCCGCCTCCGGCCGGTTCACCTCGTCGCCGCCTTGCGCGCCGTGCTCGACGGTCCACAGCGCGCCCGTCACCGGGTCCCAGGCCGCGCCTTCGGGGTTGCGGTGGCCGATCGACCAGATCTGCGGCAGCCAGCCCTCCTTCTTCGGGTTGTCGGCGGGAATTGAGCCGTCCCGGTTGATATGCAGGACGGTGCCGGCGGCGTCGGCGGGGTCTTGTGCCCGCGCGGCCTTGCCCTGGTCGCCGACGGTGACGAACAGGGTGCCGTCCGGCGCCTCGACGAGGCGGGAGCCGAACTGCAGGTTGGTGCGGGCCTTGTTGTCCATCGCGAAGATGACCTTCAGGTCGGCCAGATGCGGCTTGCCCACCAGCCGGGCACTTGCCACCGCCGTGCCGACGCCGCCGTCGCCCGGCTGGGCGTAGGTGAAGAAGATCGTGCCGGTCCTGTCGAAGTCGCGCGGGACGAGCACGTCGAGCAGGCCGCCCTGGCCCTTCGCATAGACCTCCGGCACGCCGCGCAGCGGCTCGGAAAGGCGGCCCTGCGACAAAAGGCGCATGCGGCCGGGCCGCTCGGTGACGATCGCGTCGCCGCCCGGCAGAAAGTCGAGGCCCCATGGATGGTCGAGCCCGCCCGCGACGACGTCTGCGCGCAGCTTGACGCGCTGGGTGTCGAAGGTCTGCTGGGCGAAGGCGGGCGCGGCGGCGAGCGCTGCGACGGCGAGGAAGGCGAGGGTGCGGATCCGGATCATCGAAAGGAGATAGGCATGCCGCGCGGCGGGGCAAGGGTGGCGCGTCGCGCGGCCCGCCGCAGGGGCTTCCGGCGGCCCTGTGGGGCCGGGTCGGATGCAGATTCCGCGTGAAAACCGGCGTGGAGTTGCTATATTCCCCGCAGAGACTGTCGGAACGCGTCCGCTGGGCTTTGCTTGCGGAGCGTTTTCTTTTTGTCCTCCCGGCTGGGAGGGCGCCCATGCGAAGTGCAAGAGGTGCTGAAAAAATGAACAAGGTTCCCATGACGGCTACGGGATTCGAGGCCCTCAACGAGGAACTGCGCTGGCGCCAGCAGGAAGAGCGCCCCCGGATCATCGAGGCGATCTCGGAGGCGCGCGCGCATGGCGACCTGTCGGAAAACGCCGAGTACCACGCCGCCAAGGAGGCGCAGAGCCTCAACGAGGGCCGCATCGCGGAGCTGGAAGACCTGATCGCGCGCGCCGAGGTGATCGACGTCTCCAAGCTGACCGGCGACAAGGTGAAGTTCGGCGCCACCGTCGTCCTCGTCGACGAGGACACCGAGGAAGAGAAGACCTACAGGATCGTCGGCGACACCGAGGCCGACGTGAAGTCGGGCCGTATCTCGATCTCCTCGCCGATCGCGCGCGCGCTGATCGGCAAGGAAGTCGGCGACGCCATCGAGGTCAACGCCCCCGGCGGCGCCCGCGGCTACGAGATCCTGCGCGTCCAGTTCGTCTGAGGGTCGAAGGACGCACTAGCCCTCGATCGCGACCAGCCCCTCGTCCTTGACCTGGCGGATGGTCAGCGCGGTGCGCACCGTGTCGACGTTCGGCGTCGAGGTCAGTTCCTCGATGACGAAGGCCTGGAAGGCGGCGAGGTCGCTCGCCACGCAGTGCAGCAGGAAGTCGGAATCGCCTGACACCATCCAGGCGCGGCGCACGATCGGCCAGTTGCGCGTCTTCTCGGCGAAGGACTTCAGCTCCGTCTCGGACTGGTGGTGCAGGCCGATCTGGCAGAAGGCCACGACGTCCATGCCCAGCATCGGGCTGTTGAGGATGGCGCGGTAACCGCGGATGACGCCGGCCTCCTCCAGCCGCTTGACGCGGCGCAGGCAGGGCGGCGCCGAGATGCCGACCCTGCGCGACAGCTCGACATTCGTCATGCGGCCATTGTCCTGCAACTCGCGCAGGATCTTCCAGTCGATCGCGTCGAGATCGGCCTTGAGCGCCATATTGCCTCTGCATGCCCCGGAGCGCGCGCACGAATCTTGCGCGACTGGAGCGGACCCTATGCGATCCCGCGCGATTGTGAAAGGCGAGGCGGGGCATCTCGTCGCGTGGCCGCGGGCCTCATTGCTGTGCGAAAGGCACGGCCAGCCTTGCAGGAGGCGCATAGCAGACATTACATCTGGGGCGAGTCCCGCGCCGTCCGCCACATTTCAGCCCGCCGGCGCCTCCGGGGCAGCTCCGCGAAAGGTTGCAAGATGACGAGCCGTCATTCTCCCGTCCTGATCATCGGCTCCGGCCCGGCCGGCTATACGGCGGCGATCTATGCGGCGCGCGCAATGCTCAAGCCGGTGCTGATCGCCGGGATGCAGCAGGGCGGCCAGCTCATGATCACCACCGACGTGGAAAACTATCCCGGCTTCGCCGAGCCGGTGCAGGGGCCGTGGCTGATGGAGCAGATGGCCAAGCAGGCCGAGCATGTGGGCACCGAAATCGTGCACGACCTGATCGTGGAGGCCGACATCTCGGCGCGGCCGTTCCGGCTCACCGGCGATTCCGGCACGGTCTACACCTGCGACGCGCTCATCATCGCGACCGGCGCGCAGGCGAAGTGGCTGGGCATCCCGTCCGAGCAGAAGTTCATGGGCTTCGGCGTGTCGGCCTGCGCCACCTGCGACGGGTTCTTCTACCGCGGCAAGGACGTGGTGGTGATCGGCGGCGGCAATTCGGGCGTCGAGGCGGCCATCTTCCTGTCGAACCTGGCGCGCCACGTCACCGGCGTCCACCGCCGCAACGAGTTCCGCGCCGAGCGCATCCTGCAGGAGCGGCGGTTC
>ERZ778022.4290-NODE-4290-length-12421-cov-5.451722_pt1 | contig 12421 bp, 7 predicted proteins | sample MGYA00375752_ERZ778022 | MGnify/ENA primary metagenome ERZ778022 (study PRJEB29350, sample SAMN05389826) | bioreactor metagenome | isolation source: Thiocyanate bioreactor | place: South Africa: University of Cape Town | collected 2014-04-04 ... | reverse complement strand
CCCCTCCCCCAATGCAGGAGATCTGTGAGAACCGGCCGTACAATCACAAGAGCGACGTGTGGAGCGCAGGCTGCATCCTGTACGAGATGTGCGCGCTGAAGCACGCGTTTGAGGGCAGCAGCATCAGCAGCCTGGTACGGCGCATCTTGCGCGGCAAGTACGACCCGCTGCCCGCCATCTACTCGCCCGAGCTGTCGGCGCTGGTGGACAGCATGCTGCAACTAAAGCCGGGCCACCGGCCGGGCGTGGCACAACTGTTGGCATCCCCGCTGTTGCAGCCATACGTGGCGGCGTACGCGTCACGATGCGCCGCGCGCGGTGACCGGTTGCCACACATTGACGACCTGCTGCCGCCACCCGCGCCGCCGCACCCGCTGCCGCCACCCGGCGCTGCCACGCCGCCGCCGTCACATACGGGTACCACCGCCGCGCTGGGGCGGCGCACCAGCGACGCGTCGGTGGCGGTTGCCATGGGCGGTGCCGGCGCCCGGAGCAGCTTGCTGGCATTTGGCGGCGGCGGCGGCGGCGGAGGTGGCGGCGGCGGTGGCGGCGGAGGGGGCGGCATGCCGCCGGCGGCGGCGATGGCGGCATTCATGGCCGCTCCGACGCCAGCGCCGGCACGCGGCAGCCGCCCTTCCACGCCAGCCACAAGTACGCCGTCGCGGGAGCCGTCACCAGCGCGGCCGCCGGCTGCCCCGCCGCACTATGCAGAGGGCCGTACCACCAGCCGTGCCAGCCGCGAGAGTGGCCGCGACGAGCGGCGGGCAGCAGACGCGTACGCGCCGCCGCCTGCCGCACTGCAACATCATCGGGGTGGCACCGGCGCTGCCGCATACGTGGCGCCAATGGGGGTGGTAGCGTACGCTGCGTCACCCAGCGCGCACGCGGCCGCAATGCCGTCGTCGGGCGCGCGGCCGCCACTGCTGTCGCGTCATCCATACGGCGATGACACGCCGCGTAAGGTGCCGCGCAGCAGTGTTGGCGGCGTTGCGAGTGGCGGTGTCGCCGCTGCTGCGATTGCCAGCCTGGCGCCCGGTAGTGGCGGCCGCGCCAGCGGCACATCAACGCCGGCGTCGACACCCAGCAGGACACCACAGCCAGCGGCAGGAGCGTCGGCGTTGCGCGCCTCCCCGGTAGCCACGCCGCCGGCGGTGGGGGTGGTGGGCGGCAGCAGCGAGGCGGTGCGTGCAGTACACACCACCACCACCAGTGCCGCCGCCGGCGCCGCCGTCCGCCGTGACATCAGAGGAGGCACGCGCGCGGTATCGCGTGCCTGTCCTGCGTGACCCCAATTTCATTGCGCCGGTGGTGTACATGGGCGGCGGCTCCGTAGGGGATGGCGCGCACCCGCTGCCGGCGTCTGCACCGCCACCCATGGCCGCCGCCGCCGCCGCCTCGGCAGGCATGGGGGAGCCGGTGGCACCGCCCGCCGTGGCACGCCCGCGCTCTGCCGTCATGCGCGCCCTTACTGCTAAGATGGCGACGCGAGCAGGCGGCGCGGCGCGTGCCATCACCGCGGCAACGACCACCGCTGCTTCCCTCTCCGCTGGCTCGCCGCCGTCACCGGTGCACCCGCGGGACTCGGCGCGTGAAGCCGCGCGGGCTGGCGCCGAGTATCTGGCGTCGCCAGCGGAATGGACGCCGGCGCTATCCGACGAGGTGCACGGCCGGCCGGTGCCGTGCGCCAGTGTGGCAGCTGCCGCCACGCTGGCGGCGGCAGACCGCCTGCTGCCGCACGGCTTCACGGCAGAGGAGTACCGCGTGCAGGCTGACGAGCTGCGGCACACGCTGCTGCGTGCGCAGCGGATGGCCATTGGCGGCGGCACAGGCTGCTACAGCGGCGAGGGCGGTGACGGTGGGCCGGCGGCACGGAGGGCAGCGCGTCTGCAGACGCCGACGTTGCCGCCGTGTTGGGCGCCTCGTTGCATGCCTCCCTGGTGCGCCGCCGTCGGGCTATCAGTCGCAGCGTCGCCGACGGCGGCGACGGCGCCGGCAAGGAGGCAGACACGTGCGATGAGGATGCCATAGCGCGCGGCGGCGCCGAGGCAGCAGTGCCACCGCACATTGAGCGCGACGCCGGGCCCAAGTTCTACCACGGCGGCGCCACGCTGCACCTGCCATGCAGCCGCGCCACCGACCCGCTGCCTGCCCGCCTGGAGGCGCTGCGCGTGTTCTTGGCAGAGCTGCTGGGCGACAGCACCTTCCTGGCGGTGTACCGCACCGCCACCGCCGCTGCCGCCGCCGCAGCCAGCTGGGACGACGTGCCGCCCGTGTGTGAGGCAGCGCTGGGCCCCCGCCTGGCAGGCGCCGCACCGCTCGTGTTCCAGCTCCTCGTGTACGAGGAGGCTGCCTTCTCCAACGCCGACTAGGCGCCTCCGCTCTGGGCGCTGCACAGACTCCTTTATTCGATGATTATGGTGTTGTTTCGTTTGTGCCCCTCCACCTACAAAGCATCTCCCTACCCACTGCCGCCGCGCTGGCACACCTGGCGTTGAAGTTTCAACCGCCGTACAGTACGGGCGCCGCATGCACACGCGCGGCGCGGGTGGCGAGGTGGGTGGCGTAACGTAATAAGTAGCAAGGGGGCGCGTGGCAACATGCCTACGCGGCTGCGGCCGGCGCGACGTCAACTGCCGCCGCGGTGCGCTGGTACACGAAGAAGGCGCCGACGGCGGCCGCCACGATGAAGTGCGCGGTCTCGTGCATGAGGAAGAGGCCGAACGGCTTGCTCTCGAAGAAGTAGTGCGACACGTTGAAGGCGGCGCTGAAGCCAGCCACAAACACGCCCAGCTGCAGGGGATGAGGGGTGGGGGCACGCATGTGGCGAATCGCGGCATCATGCGAGTGCGCATGCCTGCGCTGCGACGCTACAACGTACCCATGCGCCGATGACCACATCCGTCACCTTCAGCTGCACCACCAGCCAGAACAGCAGGGCGCTCACCACTGTGTTGCCCACCAGCGCCGCCACCAGGCCGGGGAACATGCTCGCGTCACTGCACACACGGGTGTGGATGCGTGGATGGGTGAGTGGGGCGTGTAACGTTGGCTAAGCCGGTTGCGTGCACCCCCTATCCGACCACGATATGGTACAGCAGCGTCAACGTACCGAGGGATGCCCTTGTTGCGGTACGCCAGCGTCACAAACATGCCGCCGCACACGGGGCCGTACCTGCGCGTGGGGGTGTTGGGGTGTGTGTGCCACTGTGCATGCGCTCACCCGCTCTCAGCAGCAGCGCGCGACGTGGTGGCCAACCAACGCACCACAGCATCTGGAACACCATGCTGAACGCCACCGCCGCCAGCACCAGCTGCCAGTCAACCTGATGACACAGGCACATGAACCCCATCTTGGTTCTGCATATGATGATAGCGGGGTGGGTGGGTTGGGTGTCTTGGCCGTGGTAGGTGGGTGGGGTGCTGACTGATGGCATGCCACCAACAACTGCTGGACACTGGCTGCCCTACTGCTACTGCTACTGCTGCATGCCACCAAGTATGAGGGAGTGCCTCCCACCCTCCCTGCGCGCCCTCGCACCCGCTTTCCCTGCGACGCGGTGATGGGGCGCATGGGCGCAGGCACACTGCAGCAGCCACTGTTGAGCATGATGTGGGGTGCATTTCGCGGCGACCTCGCAGTCGTGGGTCTCAGCAACCTCAGCCACCGCAACCGCCACCGCAGCAGCAGCAGCAGCATAGACCCGAGCAGTAGCAGCAGCAATAGGAGGTCCAGGTGCAGCAGCAGGGGGCAGCACCACCACTGATACAAGGAGGCAAGGAGGCAGGCAGCCGTTAGCCCACCCGTCCGCTTGCCGCCCTCACTCGCTAGGTAGCAACCTGGATGTTGATGTAACGCACTGGATGATGTAGGCAAGGGGTGCACAACATGCCACCATGCAACTAGTGGTGGCCCCGCGGCGCAGCCACCTGCGTATCCGCGCCTACTGCGATTTACAGCCACCGATGTGGCTGACCGTTGGCTGCCACCCCCACCCATGATACCCGCCGCCAGGATACGAGAGATGTCAGTCTCGTGACTGACTGCCACCGCGTCCACTTGCTTGCAGCTGGCAGCAGGCATTGGCCCATTTTTATTGCGGACGCACCGACAACGTGCAGCAGGCAAGCTGTAGCAGCAATGTAGGCGGGCAGGTAGTTGATAGCGGCTGATTGGTGGTGGTGGGTAATGTGGGTAATGTTGGTAAGCAGCAGCCAGCATCATGGCCGCCGCCGCCGCCGCTGCTGCTGCCGCCGCCGCTGCCGCTGCCGCTGCCACCAGCACCACCACAACAACAACCACAACCAGTGGCGCCGGAGCAGAGCTGCTGCGGCTGGTGGCAACAGCGCGATGTGTGGAGGTGAAGGTGCTGGCAGCAACGCGGTGGGTGGACCCGTTGGCAGCGCGGCTAGCGACACTAACCGGCGGCGGTGGTGTGGATGCCGAGGAGGTGGCAGACGTGGTGGCGGACGCGACGCCGGTGCTGGCACAGGTGGCGCGGCTGTGTAGTGACGCTGATGGTGGGGTACGTGCGGCGGGGGCGGCGGCGGGTGCCGTGTTGTTGGCTGCGCTGCGGTGCACGGCGCGCGCAGTGGCGCCGGACGCTCGACCGCTGCCGCCCGCCGCCCGCCCGCTGGCGCTGCATGAGCTGGACCTGCCGCGCATGGCAGTAGCGGGCGCACCGCTGCTTGCATGTGATCCGAGCCGCTACTCTGCAGCGGCGCGTGCAGCAGCAGACGATGCCGGTGGCAGCGACGCGGCTGCCGTAGCACGACGGCTGGCGCGCCAGCGCGCAGAGTGCTTGCGACTGCTGGGGCAAGAGAGCGCGCCTGGCCCACCGCCCGATGCGGTTGGAGGTGGAGATGCTGCAGACAGCGCGGTGGCCGCCGCCTCCACGCGGTTTGTACCTGGTACGGATCTGGTGTCGGACGCCGATCTAGCATCAGGCGTGTCGTCAGAACCGAGTCGAGCAGGCGGGACGGTGGCTGCGGTTTCACTGCTTGTGGGCAGCGCGCCACTCACGGACACGCCTCTTCCGTTACCGCCGCCGCCGCCAAGCCCGCTGCATGACCTGCTGCGGGGCGCGGTGGCGGATACCGGGTATAGCGCCCTTGCCGCCGCGGATTGGACTGCACGCCACGGCGCTGTGTGCCTGCTGACGCGCACCCTGGGCGCATGGCGCACGGACACCAGCGGTGGCGACGACGAGTACGCTGCTGCCGTGGCGTCAGATGCGGCGGTACGGGCGCTGGCGCTGCTGACGCTGGATCGCGTGGGTGACTACAGTGGCAGCGGCGGCATGGTGCGCGGTCCGGTAGTGCAGGCAGCAGGCAGCCTGCTGGCAGCAGCGTTGCGTTGCCTGCCGCCCGCCGCCACTGGCATTGCGGTTGGCCACCTTCTGCGCCTAGCCGCAGCTGCGTTACCTTTATCGCCCGCTGCCTGGCTGCCTCGCTTGTCAGCATGGTGTGGGCTTGCTGCGCTGGTCCGTGACCATGGCGGCGTGGGCGTGTGTGACGCTGACGTGCATGCGATTGCACGCGCCGCCACGGCAGCGGTTGCCAGTGAGCGCGCCAGCGATGTGACAGTGTACCAGCTGCGCGCGCTGCGTGCCTGCCTGGTGCGATGCCGTGCGCGTGTGGGCGTACCTGTCGCAGCGGCGGCCGACGGCTTTGCTGCGGTGGCAGCCCGCCTAACGGCGGCGGCGGATGAGGCGGGGCTGGGTGCGGACAACGACGTGCCGCTGATGCGCGCGGCGCTTGCCACGCTGACGGCACTGATGGCAGCGCGCGACGGCGACACGGACGCCGTCCCGTTGCATCAAATTGTTCGTGTTGCCGCCCATGCCGTACGCCACCTGGCGGCATCCGACGCGGGGTTGCGTCGTGACGCCGCCGCGTTTGTGTCCGCCACCCTGGCAGCAATACGCCGGCAGCTTGCCCGCCCCGGCGAACATGGCGACGGCGACGGCGACGGCGTATTGTTGCGCAGCTGGTGGAATGGGTGCGGCTGGCCAGCCATGACTAGCGCCGTGCTGCGTGCGTGCATGTTGGTGCCGCACCACCCAGGTGCGTGGGATGACGTGGCCGGTGGCTCCACCGATGCCGCAGCAGGCGAGCTGGCGCGCTGGGCTGCTGCTGACGATACAACCAGCCAGCACCCAGCCTCCCTGGCTGCAGCACTGCATCGTGCAGCGGCAGATGCCGCCCTTCCACCGGGCACTAGCCCCGATGATGAGGATGGCGACATTGTTGGTAGCGCCGGCAGCGGCGGCGGTGGTGGAAGGCTGCCATTTGCAGCTTATTTCACGCCACCCGCGTCGGTGCAGCACCGCCTCCTGGATGCCGTGTGTGACGCCGGCGTGGAGGTTGTGACCGCGATTCCGCCCGCCACCGCGCTGGGCTGGCCGCTCCTGGCACGCGCCCTGGATGTACTTGCCCTGCCCGACCGCACCAGCGTGCCGCCAGATGCACTGCACCCGCCGCCGCTGCGGCCCCCACCCGCGGCACCCGCACCGACGGCGCCACCAAGTGTGGTGGCAGGCAGCAAGCGGCGGCGTGGACGCAGTGGCGGTGAGGTGCTTGCTGCGGCGCCCGCGCGGCGGCGTGTAGATGGCTGGGGGGTTATGTTGGACGGGGAGGCAGTCGACGACGAGGATGTCGACGGCGGTGGCGTGCCGCCACCGACGTTAATGTGCGCGCAGGCACGTACCGGCGGCGCGTGCGCGCTGGCACGCCTGCTGGTAACCCTGGCGCCAACCGCTGTGGCAGGCGCGTCGGTTGTCACCTGGCTGCTTCGTGTGCCCGCTGCCGGGTGCAGCGCGGCGCGCGCCGTTGCGGCATTCACGGTGGCGGCCGCCTTTATGGAGGTATGGTTTGCGGCTGCTGCGTCGCCGCCGCGCGGCAAGGTTGCCGACGCGTTGGCAGCCCTGGGCGGCACGCCGTCTGCTGCGATTGCGGGCGCGGCACGCGTGTGGGATGCTGCGGCGCCACCGTGCGAGACCACCGGCGACCTTGACGCGCAGCTTATGGTGGTACGCGCGGCGGCAGCAGCGGCGGCGGCAGCTGTCGGGGTGGCCTTTAGTGACGCTGCTCCACATGGCACGCTTGCCGCCGCTGGCGCCGTGCTCGCAGCCTGTGAAGACGCCGCACTAGCATGCGAGCTAGCGGTGGCGGGCGGTGTGCAGCCTGCACGGCTCACGGCCGACCTACACACTGCCACTGCCACCCTGCGTGCCGCGCTGGGCGATGCCGCCGCGGCGTGGCGGCTGGCGTGCGACGCGGTTGCGGTGGCGGCGGCGGCAGCTGAGATTGCATTGCGGCGGTGGGCGCACGCCGCCGGCGCGCTGCTGACACCCCTCACCCCTACACTGCGCCGCCTGCTGCCGCCTGCCCTTGGTCTGGGCGGTGGCATGAGCGTGAGCCTATGGCAGTCTGCCGCCGCCGGTGCTGCGCTGGCCAGCGTGATGGGCCAGTCGCCAAGCGCGCCGGCTGCGGCACAGCTGGCCGCCACCGTGTGGCGCAGCCTAGCGACTGGCTTGGCCGCGCCGCTGGCGCCCGCACTGTGTGCTGCCGTGGTGGCAGCCGCACCGCTCTGCCGCGATAGCGACTCGGCCGGTGGTGGTGGTGTGTGGGCGTCTGCAGGTGTCGCTGCAGTTGCGTCGCAGCCGGGGGCGGCATTGCAGTTGGCCGTGCTAGCGCGCCTGGCACGCTCGACACCGCCAACACCTGCGTCCGCCGCGTGGGTGCTCGCCACCGTCGCCGGCGCTGGGGACGACGCGCCCGCGCTGGGCGCTGACATTGTGTTGCTGGATGCGTTGCGCATGGGCAGCGCTGCCGCGCAGTCGTACCTGCAACTCCTGGCTGCCACGCTTGCCGCTGCGGCGGGTGACGAGGCGCTGGCCGGTGTTCGGCTGGTGCGGCACGTGGCGGAGGTGGCTGCGCGCGGTGCCACCTGCGCTGACGGCACGCCGGCGGTGGCAGCGCTACTGCCGGCGCTGCCTGACCTGCTGGGTGCCACTGTGGGCTCCATGGGGCGTGGGGGTAGCGACACCGCCCCAGCTACACTACGAGCCCTTGTGGCGCTGCTGCCGCTGTTGCCGGCGACGCCACCCGACGCGCCGCCGAGCGCCAGCCCGCTGTCACGTGGCGCCGCGGTGCTGCGCTTCCTGCGTGCCGGCGTCGCCGGCGGCCTGGCGCACCTGCCGCCGTCGTTGGTGGCGGCGGTGGTGGGTGCCGATGGCAGCGCCGCGGCAAGGGCGGCGCAGGGTGGCGTGGCGCAGGGCGACGTTTGTGACGCGGTGCTGCCGCCGCCGCTGGCGCGCCTGCGCCTGCCGCTGCGCACCTACCAAGTGGCTGGCGTGGTGTGGGCGACGCAGTTGGCTGGCGCCGGCCTGGGCGGCGTGCTGGCTGACGACATGGGCCTAGGCAAGACGTTGCAGGTGTTGTGCGCCATTGCTGCCGCCGCCACGAGTGACACCGCCGCTGCTGGTGGCCGACCGACGCAGTCACTGATCGTGTGCCCAGCCTCCGTTACCCGCCACTGGCGTGATGAGGCGGCCCGCTACTTTGGCAGCGACTGGTTTGAGGTGGTGTTGACATGGCCGCCGCCGCTGTTGGCGCGCGCGCAGCACCGCCTGGTGGTGCTGTCGTACGACCGCCTGCGCAGTGCCGTCGCCGAGCTGGCGGCGGTGCCGTGGCTGTACATGGTGATGGACGAGGCGCACGTGGTGCGCAATGGCCGCAGTGCGGTGGCAGCGGCGGCAGCGCGTGCCGGTGCCGCCGCGGCGCACCGGCTGGCTGTCACCGGCACGCCGGTGCACAACACCGCCACCGACTTGTGGGCGCTGTTCAACTTTGTCATGCCGGGTTACCTTGGCACCGCCGACGACTTTGCGGCACGTGTCAGCCGCCCCGTTCACCGCGCCACCCGCCCGGGCGCCCCACCCGCGTCTGCCGCCGCTGCCACCGCCGCGCTGGCAGCGCTGCACCGCGCGTTGCTGCCCTTCATCCTGCGCCGGCTGAAGAGTGAGGTGCTGCGTGAGCTGCCGCCCAAGGTGGTGACTGACACCTGGGTGTCCCTCGCGCCACTGGCTGCCGCGCAATACGCCGCCATCCGTGCCGCCTGGCGCACTGCCGCCCCCGCAGCGGCGGCCCGCGCCGGTGGTGGCATCCTTGACGGCGGGGAGTTGGATGTCGACGACGTTGAACATGACGCCGACGCCGACACGGAACCCGACGCCGGCGGGCGCACTCTGTTTACGCTGCTGCGGCTGGCACGCGCCGTGTGCAACCACCCGTTGCTCATGCCGCCCGAGGCGGCAGCACGTGCTGGTGTGCACCTGCCGGCGCGCGTGGTTGCTGAGTGGCGCCAGCTGGCAGCAGGCACGGCGTCTGCGGCCACGTTGCTGGCTGCCAGCAGCAAGTTCACGGCGCTGCGTGACGTGCTGGTGGCTGGCGGCATACTCGACGCTGATGACGGCGGGGATGGCGATGGTGGCGGTGGCGGCGGGGAGGGTAAGCCGCGGGCCGTCGTGTTTGCACTGCATGCCGCCACGCTGGATGTGGTGGCGCGGTGCCTGGCGCCGGAGGTGGCGGCCGGACGCCTGCTGCGCTATGACGGCCGTGCTAGCCCGGCAGCGCGGCACGCCACCCTGGCGGCGTTCAATGCCACGCCCGGCGCGCTGCTGCTGGCTACCACGGCAGCGGGCGGCTTGGGCATTAACCTGGTGGCTGCCGCGCTGGTGGTGCTGGTGGACCGGTCATGGAACCCGGCGGTGGATGCGCAGGCGGCTGACCGGTGCCACCGGCTGGGTCAGCGGCGCCCCGTGCTGGTGACGCGGCTGGGCACGGCAGGCACGGTGGAGGCGCGCGTGGCGGCGGTAGCGAACGCCAAGGCTGACGTGGCGGCACGTCTGGTGAGCACCGACAATGCTACCCTGGCAGGCATGGCTGGGGGGTGGGGTACTGGCGGCGGCGGTGGGACCGGCGGCGGCGCGTTGGCGGCATGGCTGGATGGCGGCAGTGACGGCGGCGCCGCTGATGACGCCGCCGACAACGAAAACACCGACAGCGCAGCCATCACTGACAGTTGAAATAGCTCGCCCCACTTGGCACTGTGACACTGGCGCTGGCAGGCGTGCTGGTGCAGGGCACAACGAATTAATAAATGAATGTGAATCATTATTGGCGGCGGCGTAGTATCCGGCGTATCCGCCGCCGTCGCTGTTGTTGCGTGTGTGTGCGTTGGCAGCGCCGGCCACCCAGACTGCCGCGCACAGCCAACGAAGCGAGGCGACAGGGCGACGCACGCACACGCACACAGGCGCGCCACACTAGCGTCCGCCAGCGCCGCCAGCAAGTGTATTACGGCGCAGGCGGCGACGCTGTGCAGCAGCTGCCCGGCAGCCTCGGGGCGTACCAGGCCCTCCGTCAGGCTTACGTGTGCACGCTTCAAAATGATAATACAATGGCACGGCACCTACTTAAATGCGCCACGCCGCCCGCGCCATGCCGCACCATACGGTTATTTGGGTGCGCATCGTGGGGTTCCTGCAGCGCGAGATGCGTGCGCGCGCAGCGGCGGCGTACAACACGCAGCGCGCGCCGCGCGCACACCGCACGACGTTTCTGATCGCGCCTTGACAGCGCACACAGGCGCGCGCGTGGCACGATGGGTGGTGCCACACTTCTTGCCGCGACTTCCCTTTACCCAACTTATGCTGCGCCACACGCACACACGTACGCACACGCACACTGCCACCGTGTGGTACACCCTCTGCGGGGAAATACCCACCTTTTCCTCGCAGCTCTGGTGTGAGAGCCTCCGGGTGTGTGCGTCACACCAGCCACGCCGGTCACGACTCGAACACCAAAAGTGCAGCCAGGCCGCGTGCGTGTGACGACGCGACAGCGCGGTGGAACCCGGTCAGTCAGCAACGGGTCAAGCAGCACCGGCGGTCACGCTCTGTTGTGTCACAGGTCAGTGAGGTCACAGGTCACAGGTCACAGAGGGGCACAGGTGCCGTATCACGCGCGCGGCGCACGGACGCACTTGTTAGGGTTTGACCCGCCCCGAACCCCACACGCATCTGTGTGCGTGTGTGTGTGCGTGTGTGCCTGCGTGTGCATTTGTTGATTGTGCATGTTTGACGCGCGCGCGCCGCCCGCAGCAGTACTGAGTGAGCACACACAGCACACGGCGCGGCACGGTGCGGCAGCACAGCGTGGATCTGGTGACAGAGCAGAGCAGAGCAGGAAGGAGGAGCAGCTGCGTGGTGAGAGAGGAGTGGTACGGGGCGGTATACGAGGTGGCAGCAGCCGCAGTCCTGGTGGTAAGTGAGTGAGTGAGTGAGGATCAAGCGCCTCACGTGTGTGTGTGTGTCGTGTGTCGTGTGTCTCTCCCCATCTCCTCCCTCCCCTCCCTCCCACTCCTCGTCTGCTCGTCTACGCAACGTACCCCCCTCTCGCACCACCGCAGACAACACACGCAGCAGCAGCAGTCGTGGTGGTGGCAGAGAGAGGCAGGTGTAGGCCACTGTGTCTCCATCTTTCTCCCTCCCTCACCCTCACTCTCACCCTCCTCTTCCCTCTCGCCGCCTCACCCGAGAGCCTCCCTCTGTCCCTAACCGCGCGCCTGCACCTGACGGCGCCGCGCGTGCACAGAGGCGGCAAGGGGTAGCCAACACACGGGTAACCGGCGCCGTGCACACGGGCGCCGCGCGTGCCACGTTGCGCCCCGAGTACCACCCGGTAACTGCTTTCCGTCACCCATATCCAACGCCTCCCCTCTTCCCCCTCTTCCTCTCTCCTCCACCCTCCCTCGTACTCCCCCTTATCCACTCCCCCTCCCACCATCCCATCCATCCCGCCCTACGCCACACACGTCCACCATCGTCATGGCGGACCCCAGCTACGGCAGCAGCGAGGTGGTGGGCGACGGCAGCGGCGGCGGCCTGGACTCTGACCTGGCGGCGCTGTCCCTGGGCGGCGGCGGCGGCGGCGACGGCAGCGCCGGCAGTGCGCCAGCGGGCGGCGGCGTGGCGGAGGTTGTCAATGTACGTTGGTGGCGGGGGGCCCTGGGGTGTGTGAATGCCTGTGTGCGTGTGTACGTGGGGCAGTGATGGATAGTCGACCGAGTGAGTGAGGGGGGCGAGGAGGGAGCGAAGTGAACCCCCACGGCACCCACATGGCAGCTCACACGCACACTCGCGCGCGCGCACACACAACGAGTGCGGGCAGCCGCAAGTGGGTGGTGCACGGGTGGCTGTGTGTGAGTGTATACATGAGGGTGGAGGGAGGGGCAGCGCTGTGGCGGTACGGGGCGCCGCGGAGTTGTACTGTTGTATTTTGTTACCGCGCGCGCGCGCGTGCGTGCGCGGTTACATGACAAGTGGGCCACGCATACGCAGTACGCGCGAGTGCGCGC
>ERZ778022.4289-NODE-4289-length-12430-cov-3.778101_pt1 | contig 12430 bp, 15 predicted proteins | sample MGYA00375752_ERZ778022 | MGnify/ENA primary metagenome ERZ778022 (study PRJEB29350, sample SAMN05389826) | bioreactor metagenome | isolation source: Thiocyanate bioreactor | place: South Africa: University of Cape Town | collected 2014-04-04 ... | reverse complement strand
CGCAGATCGCGGCGAAGCCACCGCACGCTGCGATGGTGGCGATGCCGAGCCCGCCGCGCAGATGGCCGAGGAACGTGTTGGATGCGCGAAACAGTTCGCGGCTCATCCCGGAGGTAGAAGCGAGCGCACCCCTCAGCAGGAACACCGGGATCACCGCGAATTCTATGGATGTTGCAGTCCGCATCGGCGATTGCGCGTGCAGTTTCAGCGCCGGCCACCAGTCGGCGGAATAGCCGAAACCGACCACGCCAACGAATCCCATGGCGATACCGACCGGAACGCGCAACAGCATCAGCGCGAACAGGGCGACGAAGCCGAGAATGGCGACGAGATCTCTGCTCATCAGCGTTGATCCACGGGTAGCGGATGGGCGGAGCGCCTCATTCGACCGGCCGCATTTCGCCGGTGGCCAGACGCTCCGGCGCAATCAGTAGCCGCACCGTGCGGGCCAGCAGCATCAGGATTGCAGCAGCGAGGCCGACCCAGGCAACGAAATAATAGATCCAGACCGGCTGGCGCAGATCGAACGTCGCAACCTGGTCGGCATGGGCATTGATGACCTTGAGGCCGACCATCCAGGTGAAGATCACCAGCGCAAACAGGGTGAGCAGGCTGGCGAAGACGTCCATCGCCCGTTGTGCGCGCGGCGGGATCGCCGACCACAGGAGATCGACGGTGATGTGGTCGCCGCGGTAGCTCGCGGCGGCAATGCCCCAGAAGATCAGGATGCCGAGCAGCAGACTCGACACATCGTAGGCGTCCGGAATCGACCAGGCGAACAGGTAGCGCAGGAAAACGGAAACAAAAGTGATAGCGGTGACGACGGCGAGGAATCCCGCCGCCGTCAATTCGATCGCTGCGATGAACCGGTCGACCGGTCCGCGGGCGACAGCCTCGGAAGTCATCAGTTCGCGGCCGACTTGAACTTCACCAGTTCGGCCTTCAACTCCTTCATGATCGCATCCGGATTGCCACCGGTCTTGCGGACATTGTTGGCCCAGGTCTTTTCCAGCGGTTCGGCCGCCTTCTTCCACTCGGCAAGCTGCGCCGGGGTGATCGGATAGACTTCGTGAGCGGAATCGGCCTTAAGCTTGGCGATGCCGGCATGCTCGAAGTCCGCCCACGGTGCTGCGACCTTCAGCGCCCAGTCGTTGGTGCAGTGGTCGTCGATCACCTTCTTCTGCGAAGCCGACATGGCGGCGTATTTGTCCTTGTTGAACACGAACACGAAGGTTGTTGCGTAAAGCGGCACGTCCATGTGGTACTTCGTGACCTTGTCGATGCCGAACAGAGGCACCGAACCCCACGGGAAAGTCACCGCGTCGGCGACGCCCTTCTCGAGAATGTCGCGCACCTCCGGCGCGCTCGACTGCACATTGGTGCCGCCGAGCGAGGTGACGAAGGTTGCCATGGTGGCGTGCGCCGGGCGGATTTTCATGCCCTTGATGTCGGCCGGCACCATGATCTTCTTGGTCTTGGAATGGAACGAGCCGGGATCGTGAATGAAGGCGAGGCAGAACTTCACGTCCTTCATCTCGCGCGCGGCGTATTTGCGATACCATGCATCGATCGCTTGCGAGCCGCCCTTGGCATTGGCGAACAGGAACGGCAGTTCGCCGGCGCCGATGATCGGAAAGCGGCCGGGCTGATAGCCGGGATTGACGTAAGTGAGATCGGCGATGCCATCGCGCGCCATGTCGTAATGGTCGAACGCCTTGCCGAGCTGCTGCGACGGATAGACCTTGTACTTGATCGTGCCGTTCGAGGCTTTCTCGACCGACGCGCCCCAGTCCTCCAACGCTTTCTGGAGTGGATGCGACGGCGGCACCCAGTGCGCGAGCTTCAATTCAAAGGTCTTGTCCTGCGCGTTTGCTTGCGGCATGGCGGCGAGCATCAGCGCGACAGCGGCGGCGGAAACTGCGCCCGCCAGATGGCGGCGCGTCAGGTGACGGCTAACCTGCATGAATGTCCTCCCCGGACGTTATCGTTGTTGACCAAGTTGACCTTGATTCAGCCGATAGCAGCGGTCAGTGTAGTCCGGGATAGTTGGATATCAAACTATTTTCGGATCAGCCGTGGCACGCAAGGTTTCTGCTGCAAGACGAAAACCCGATGCTGCGGCGCAGAAGAAAAAGCCTGCTGCCGAGCCGGACCTCGGCCCGCTCGGCGGCTGGATCGGGTTCTATCTGCGGATGGCGCAGATCGCGTCGTTTCAGGCATTTGCGCGCCGCACGCGTGAGCACGATCTCAATCCCGGCCGCTTTGCGGCGCTGATGGTGATCGGCAAGAATCCGGACATCAGCCAGACCGTGCTCAGTCAGGCGATCGGCCTCGACAAGTCGTCGCTCACGCCGGCGATCGACGGTCTGGCGCGGCGCGGTCTGGTGCGGCGCACCCGCACCGCCGCCGACAAGAGGGCTTACCGGTTGCGGCTGACCGCGGCGGGCGAGGGGATTTTGCGGGAACTGACGGCTTGCGCCCAGGCGCATGACCGAGATCTCGATGCGATTGTCGGGCGGCAGCGGCCTGCCGTGCTGCGCGCGCTCAAACGCATCGTCGAGACGCTCGGCAGCTAAAGCGGTCTCAGGCTTCGCCGCGAAACAGCTTCGCCAGATTGTCCGGAATCGGTTTCGACTTGATCTTCGACGGATCGTTCGGATCGCGCCCGACCCAGACGCGCTTCTCGAAACCTTCCACCGTCACCTTGCCGTCCTTGACGATGCGGTGGGTGATATCGAAGCTCGACGTGCCAACACGTGTGAATTCGGATTCGATCGTCACCGTGTCGCCGAACCGGTTGGGACTATGGAATTTGCCCTGCGTATCCACCATCGGATAGCCGGCCACATCATAAGCCTGGAAGAGCTGATACTTGGTGAGCTTGCTCGCCGCCGAGATCAGCATGGTCGTTGAATGATCGAACATCGCGAAGTAGCGCGGATAGAACACGATCTGCGCGGGATCGCAGTCGCCCCATTCGATGATGAAGGTGCGGGAATTCTTGAGCATGCGGATAGTCCTTAGCGGCGAATGCCGTCACTATAGCGGCCTTGCGCGCCGGCAACAGGGGTGGCGCCGCTAACGAGGCGCCATGCGCAGCGCGCCGTCAATGCGGATATTTTCGCCGTTGAGATAGCCGTTCTCGATCATGTGCTGCGCCAGCGCGGCATATTCTGACGGCTCGCCGAGCCGCTTCGGAAACGGCACCGACGCGCCGAGTGAATCCTGTGCTTCCTGCGGCAACGCGCGCAGCATCGGCGTGCCGAAGATGCCGGGGGCGATGGCCAGTACGCGGATGCCGAATTGCGCCAGCTCGCGCGCCGCCGGTAATGTCAGTGCCGCGACGCCGCCCTTGGACGAGGAATAGGCCGCCTGTCCGATCGGCGAGTTCCCGACGGCCATCAAGGACTGCGACGCCGCGCTCGCCATCGACCGGCTCGAGCGTCTGCATTGCAGCGGCAGTAAGCCGTAGCATGTTGAAGGTGCCGATCAGGTTGATCTTCACGACTCTCTCGAAATCGGTGAGCGGCTGTGGCCCCTCCTTGCCGACGATGCGCTTGGCGGGACCGACACCGGCGCAGTTGATCAGGATGCGCGCGGTGTTGTGGGAGGCCGCCGCTTCGGCGATGGCTTCCTCGCCGCTCTTCGCATCGGTCACGTCGCAATGGACAGCAATGCCGCCGATCTTCTTCGCCACGGCGGTGGCGGCGTCCTTGTTGACGTCGAGAACCGCTACGCGCGCGCCGGCTTTCGCCAGCCGTTCTGCGGTCGCAGCACCGAGGCCCGAGCCGCCGCCGGTGACGATCGCTGCATGTCCGGTGATCTGCATGATGCTGTGTCCGTGTCAGTCGTCGATGGAAATGACATGCGCCGGTCGCGGCGCGCGGTAAAGGTCTTCGACCAGTTCGGCGCGATGGCGCAGCACCGCGCGCTGGTTGATCGAGCCCTTGTCGGTCGCCTCGCCGATATCGAGCGAGGCCGGCGTTTCAAGCAGGATCGCGCGGCAGATGCGCGTCGATGAGCCGGTGCTGCGGGCCGCGAGTGCCATCAGCAGGGCGCGAAACCGGTCCCGCACGCGCGGATCGACCAGCACTTGCGCCGGCGGAGCATCGGCGGCAAGGCCGTTGCATAGTGCCCGGCAGGCTTCGACATCGGGGAAGATCAACGCGGTGATATCGTCCTGATTGATGCCAGCCAGCACGACGTCGCGCGCCAGCGGCGTGAAATGCTCGATGAAGCCGACGCGCAGCGGGCCGACGCTGACCCAGGTGCCGGTGGCGAGCTTGAAGTCCTCCGCGAGCCGCCCGTCGAACAGAAAGCCTTTGCCGGCGTCGTTGGGATCGACGAATTTGAGGGCGTCGCCGAGGTTGTAGAAGCCTTCGTCGTCGAACGCGCCGCGGGTGAGTTCGTCCTGCCGCCAGTAGCCGGGCGTGATGTGTGGGCCGCGCAGCCGCGCTTCCAGTTTGTCTTCGAACGGCACCAGCTTGAGTTCGACGCCGGGCATCGGCACGCCCATATTGTCGGGCATCGCGGACTCGAACGTGCGCAGCAGCGACGCTGGCGCGGTCTCGGTCGAGCCGAGCGATGTTACAGACAGGATGCGTTCGCCGGTCACTTCGGCAGACAGCGCGGCATATTCGTCGGCAATGGCTTTGTTGAGTCCGGCGCCGGCGTAAAACAGCAGCTTCAACCGGCTGAAGAAGTTTTCGCGAAGCTGCCGGTCCGCGCGCAAATGGGGCAGGAGCGCCTCATAGCCTTTCGGCACATTGAAATAGATTGTCGGCGCGATCTCCCGCAGATTGCGCGCTGTTTTTGGCGCGCCGGCGGGCGTCGGATTGCCATCGTCGATATACAGCGACCCGCCGTTGGTCAGCACCATGTTGAAGTTGTGGTTGCTGCCGAAGGTGTGGCTCCACGGCAGCCAGTCCACGACCACGGGCGGTGCATCGGTCAGGAAACCAAAACCGACCTGCAGCATGGATTGATTGGCGCACATCATGCGCTGGGTGTTGATCACGCCCTTGGGCTGGCCGGTCGAGCCGGACGTGAACAGGAACTTGGCGATGGTGTCTGGTCCGACCGCTGCATGGGCGCGGTCGACCGCATCACCGCGTACGGTGGTGGCCAGCGCGGCAAACGGAGTGGCGTTCGCCGCCGCTGGCGGCTGCGGCACGACCCGTTCCACGCCGTCGGGCACGGCGTCAAGCGCGCGTACGAACGCCGTCGCGTTGCCCGCATAGACAAGTCCGGGCGTCAGCAAGTCAAAGACATATCGCAGCTTGCCGAAGTCCGTGGACAGCAGCGAATAGCCCGGCGAGATCGGCGCGTAAGGCACACCGATCATCATGCAGGCGAGCGACAGCAGCGCCTGCTCGATGTCGTTGCCGGACAGGATGACGACGGGTCGCTCGACCGAGAGATCGCGATCCAGCAGACCCTGGGCAATGGCGCGGACCTGGGTGAATGTGTCGCGATAGGTCAGCGTGCGCCAGCTGACTTCGCTGCCCTGGGTGTTCCGCTGGGCCAGATAGACGCGATCCGGGGCTTCTCGCGCCCAGCGTTCGAGATGCAGCGTGATCTTGTCAGGATAAGCCGGCAATGGATCGGTGCAGCGCACCAGCGTCGTGCCGTCGGCGCGCCGTGTCATCTCCGGTTTGAGGGAGCCGACCCGAACCGGTCGCAAAGGGGCCCGGCTGTCCTGCCTGAGGGTGCTATTCTGTGCCATCTGCTTTGCGTTTCATTCCCTCGCCGGCTGCGTGGTCCGGATATTGTTGTTGTTGACAACAATCTGCCGTGTCCGCCCTGCCGTCAAGACCTCGTGGGGGCCAATGGGCCCGCCAGTCCGAGCCGGTCCGCCAGCGGGTTCAGAGCACCTCGTACACGTTCAGTTCGACCGCCTGCGCCAGCCGCGCGCCGCTGGCGATCGCGAGAATATTGTTCAGCCAGCCGTGGGCTTTGTCGGCGGTCTCGAACCGCATCACGGTACGGAAATAATAGCGCGCCGGGTCGACCGGCTCGCCGCGCGCCAGGGCGGCGAGCACGTCCGGTGGGCCGTGCCGCAATCCCTCGCTCGACACCAGAATGTGTGCGCCGTTGTCGGCGGCGATGGTGTAGCGCGCCTGAATGTCCGCGGTGCCGTCGGCGCGGATCAGTTGCCAGTCGGCGCCGCCGCGCAGAATGCGTCCGGTCAGCTTCGGCCCGCTCACGGTTCCGCCGATGATGTCGATCACGCGGCGCTCGCCGTAAGGCGTCGCGCCGAACGGCAGGATGGGAGCGAGATCGGCGCGAATGGTGAAGATGGGTTGCGGTGACAGCATGATGTCGCATTTGACCCGTTCCAGGGACGCCCGTAAATACGGGTCCGCTCTTGAACTTTCGCCACAGGATCGAACATGGCGCGTATCACTTCACTCGCGGAAGCCGTGCAGGCAGCCGTCCACGACGGCGACACGGTGGCGATGGAAGGCTTCACCCACCTCATCCCGCATGCGGCGGGCCACGAGATCATCCGTCAGAAGCGAAAAAATCTGACCCTGATCCGCATGACGCCGGACCTGATCTACGACCAGATGATCGGCATGGGTTGCGCGAAGAAGCTGGTGTTCTCGTGGGGCGGCAATCCCGGCGTCGGCTCGCTGCATCGGCTGCGCGACGCGGTGGAGCAGGGCTGGCCCAACGCGCTGGAGATCGAAGAACATTCCCACGCGGCCATGGCCAACGCCTATGAGGCCGGCGCGGCGGGTCTGCCGCTCGCGGTGTTCCGCGGCTATCTCGGCAGCGATCTGCCGAAGGTGAACAAGAACATCAAGCGCGTCACCTGCCCGTTCACCGGCGAAGAGCTTGCCGCGGTGCCGGCGCATCGGCCGGACGTCGCGATCATCCACGCGCTGCGCGCCGACAAGGCCGGCAACGTGCTGCTGGAAGGCGTGCTCGGCGTGCAGAAGGAAGCGGTGCTGGCGGCGAAGCGCTCGATCGTCACGGTCGAGGAAGTGGTCGACGATCTCGGCCCGCGCAGCCTCAACGCGGTGGTGCTGCCGGCCTGGACCATCGGTTACGTGTCGGAAGTGCCGGGCGGCGCGTTCCCGTCCTATGCGCAGGGCTATTACGCGCGCAACAACAGCTTCTACAAGGCATGGGACAATATCGCGCGCGAGCGCGACACCTTCCTCGCCTGGATGAAAGAGAACGTGCTGGAGAAAGGCCCCGAGGCTTTCGCCCAGCATGCGCGCAAGCGCGCGGCAGCGGCGGAGTGACGATGATGGCCAATTACAAGCCCAACGAGATGATGACCGTCGCCGCGGCGCGAGCACTCAGGAACGAAGACGTTTGCTTCGTCGGCATCGGCCAGCCGTCGGCCGCCGCCAATCTGGCGCGGCTGTCGCATGCGCCCAATGTGACGCTGATCTACGAGTCCGGCACGCTCGGCACCAAGCCGACCGTGCTGCCGCTCTCGATCGGCGATGGCGAGTTGTGCGAGACCGCGCTGACCACGGTGTCGGTGCCGGAGATGTTCCGCTACTGGCTGCAGGGCGGGCGTATCTCGGTCGGCTTCCTCGGCGGCGCGCAGATCGACAAATACGCCAATCTCAACACCACCGTGGTCGGCGACTACAACAAGCCGAAGGTGCGGTTGCCGGGCGGCGGCGGCGCGCCGGAGATCGCCACTTCGTGCGGCGAGATTTTCATCATCATGGCGCAGGGCAAGCGCTCGTTCGTGGAGAAGATCGATTTCTTCACCTCGATCGGCCACGGCAGCGGTGGCGACAGCCGCCAGAAGCTCGGCATCAAGACCAAGGGGCCGACGCGGCTGATCACCGATCTGGCGATCTATCAGCCGGACCCGGAGACGAAGGAAATGATCGTCACGTCGATCCATCCCGGCGTCACCCGCGAGCAGATTCAGGAGAACACCGGCTGGACCGTGCGCTACGCGGCGCAGGTCGCCGAAACGCCGGTGCCGACGGCGCAAGAACTGGACATCCTGCGCGAGTTGCAGGCCCGCACCGCGCGCGCCCACGCGGCGGCGTGAGCAATCGATTATTGGAGTGATCTGAGATGGCGACACGCGACGTTTTCCTCTGCGATGCGGCCCGCACGCCGATCGGCCGCTACGGTGGCTCGCTTGCCAAGGTGCGTACCGACGATCTCGCCGCGGTGCCGATCAGGGCGCTGATCGCGCGCAATCCGAAGGTGGACTGGGAAGCGATCGATGAGGTCGTGCTCGGCTGCGCCAATCAGGCGGGCGAGGACAACCGCAACGTCGCGCGCATGGCGGCGCTGCTCGCTGGCCTGCCGGTAGCGGTGCCGGGCATCACGCTCAACCGCCTGTGCGCGTCCGGCCTCGATGCGGTCGGCACGGTCGCGCGCGCGATCCGTGCCGGCGAGATCGAGATCGGCATCGCCGGCGGTGTCGAGTCGATGACCCGCGCGCCGTTCGTGCAGGGCAAGGCGACCGAGGCGTTCTCGCGCAGCGCCGAGATTTACGACACGACGATCGGCTGGCGTTTCGTCAATCCGCTGATGAAGAAGCAATACGGCATCGATTCCATGCCGGAGACCGGCGAAAACGTCGCCGCGGATTTCAAGGTGAGCCGCGAGGACCAGGATGCCTTTGCGGTGCGCAGCCAGGCAAAGGCCGCTGCGGCGCAGGCAAACGGCCGGCTCGGCAAAGAAATCGTCGCCGTCACCATCCCGCAGCGCAAGGGCGATGCCATCGTCGTCGACAGGGACGAGCATCCTCGCGCCACCAGCATCGAGGCGCTCGCCAAGCTGTCGACGCCCTTCCGCAAGGAAGGCGGCACCGTCACCGCCGGCAACGCTTCCGGCGTCAACGACGGTGCTGCCGCGCTGATCGTCGCTTCCGAGGCGGCAGCCAAGAAATACGGCCTGACGCCGATCGCCCGGGTTCTGGGTGGCGCGACGGCCGGCGTTTCGCCGCGCATCATGGGCATCGGCCCGGTTCCGGCATCGCGGAAACTGATGGCGCGGCTTGGGCTTGGCGTGGAAAAACTCGACGTCGTCGAGCTGAACGAGGCCTTCGCCAGCCAGGGGCTTGCCGTGCTGCGCGAACTCGGCATCGCCGACGATGACTCAAGGGTCAACCGCAATGGCGGCGCCATCGCGCTCGGCCATCCGCTCGGCATGTCGGGCGCCCGCATCACCGGCACCGCTGCCCTGGAGCTTGCCGAGACGGGCGGCCGCTATTCGCTCTCCACCATGTGCATCGGCGTCGGCCAGGGCATCGCCATCGCGCTCGAACGGGTCTGAGCGGAAAAGGGTTTCGGGCAGCCGCGCGTGCGGCTGCCCGATGACCGTCAGTGTCCTTCCGGAGGCGCTATTCCTGCGATGATCGCGGAAGCTCGGCAATCTCATCCACCCAGGAAAGCGCCGAGCGGCACCAGATCTGCCGCCGTGGGCGCAACTCCCGCCGTTGCCGGATGCCGCCCAGGCGGATGCCGATCTCGGGATCGTCAGGAGCGTCGCTGCTGCGATAGACCGGCGAACCGCATTCCGGGCAGAAGAACTGCAGGCTGGTACGGCCGCTGTCGCCGGTCTTGGCATAAAGTTTCGGGGCATTCGACAACAGCCGGAAATCCGCTCGCCGCGCCGTGACGGTGACCCGGTAGGCCGATCCGGTCAACATCTGGCAATCGCTGCAATGGCAGATCGACACCCGCTCCGGATCGATCTCTGCCGCATAGGTCACGTATCCGCAATGGCATCCGCCGTCGATATGCATCCGCGCCTCACATCACCTCGTACAATCTCGCCCGGGCCAGCGTGCCGCCGGCATCGGTGAGAAGCGTGCCGACGAAATGGCCATGGCGGAGCCAGGTATAAGGTCCTTCCGCCACCTCGAACTGCGGCACGGTCTTGCCGACGAAGTTGCCGCCGGCATCCTGCCTGCAGGTGCCGGCATTGATGAGCGAGATCAGCACGCCGTCGTCGGTCTTCAGCGTGTAGCGCGCCCAGATGTCGCAAATGCCGTCCGGCCGTGTCAGGCACCAGTCCGCGCCGCCGGGCAGGACGATGCCGTTCAGGCGCGGGCCGGTCACCGTGCCGCCGGTGATCGGGATCACCTCGCGGATACCGGGACCGACATTGCCGATCATATAGGGCTCGGCAATGGTGACGGCCAGTTCGGCGACGAAGGAAAGGCGCGGGTCTGCCGTGGTCATCTATGGTCTCCGGGAAATTTCATAATCATGCGGAATCCGCGAAAGCGGTGCTACGCGCTTTCGGCGGTCTACGCCTAACCGAAATGCGCATTGTGGATCGGCGCCACCAGCGGCCGTTCGCGCACCGCTGCCACCAGCCTCGAAAGCTTCGGGCATGTGGCGGAAAGCCAGGCGCGATCCATCCAGCTCGCCAGGTTCCAGAGATAGATGTCGGCCATGCTCGGCTGCGGCCCGAACAGGAACGGGCCGGCGCCGATGGCGTCCTCGATCATTGCATAATGGCGCTGCACATAGGCATAGGCGTTGCTTTCGACGGCTTTAATGCTGCCGGCATCGTCGGTGTAGCGGTCGGAATAGAAGCGGCGCAACTCGCCCTCGTAAATGTTCACCGCCATGAACAGCAGCCAGCGATCGTGCTGGGCACGCGCTGAAGAGCCGGGCGGCGGGGCAAGCCCGGCGGCTGGAAAGGCATCGGCGAGATGCAGCATCATGGCGGCACTCTCGGTCATGACGGAGCCGTCGGGCAATTGCAGCGCCGGAACCTGTTTGCGCGGATTGACCGCGGCGAATTCGGCGGCGAGATGTTCGCCTTCGCCGGTGTTGACGGTCACCGTGACATAATTTGCGCCGCTTTCCGCCAGCGCCGCCTCGACCGCCGCACTGCCCGATCCCGCCGACCCGTAAAGGCGATACATGCTGTTCTCCCATGCCTGTTCTTGTTGGCAGGAACTCTAATCGAAGCCGGCATGATGGGAAGCCACAGAGGCGATTCTCCACCGGGGATTATGCGCACAGGCAGGCCGAGGCAGGCGGTATTTCTTGTTATTCGCGCGGGGAAACTGGCAAAATCACGATTCTGCCGGGATTCCGGAAGAGAAACGCTTGGTTTTAATGCTTCGTTAGGCATTTTTTACAAAGCTGACATTTCATCTTTCGCCACTGGACCGGAGTGAACCATGTGCCGATGGGCCGCCTATCGCGGAGATCCTCTCTATCTTGAGGAACTCGTTTCTTCGCCTGCACATTCGTTGATCGAGCAGTCTCATTGCGCCACGCGGGCAAAGACGGCGACGAATGGCGATGGTTTTGGTGTCGCCTGGTACGGCGACAGGCCGGATCCCGGCCGCTATCGCGACATCCTGCCGGCCTGGTCGGACTGCAACCTGCGCAGCATCGCGCGGCAGATCCGCTCGCCGCTGTTCCTGGCGCATGTGCGGGCCGCCACCCATGGCGGCACCCGGCGCGACAACTGCCATCCCTTCATCCACGAGAACTGGTCCTTCATGCACAACGGCCAGATCGGCGATTTCGCCCGGCTGCGCCGGCCGATGGAGACGATGCTGGATGACGAGCTGTTCCAGGCCCGCATGGGCACGACGGATTCCGAGCTGATCTTCTTGCTGGCGCTGCAATTCGGCCTGCGCAGCGATCCGCTCGGCGCGATGGCCGAAACGCTTGCCTTCGTCGAACGGCTGTCGAAACACCTGACCGGCGAGGTGCTGGTGCGCTTCACCACCGCCTTCTCCGACGGAAAGTCGCTTTATGCCGTGCGTTACGCCAGCGACGCCAGGGCGCCGACCCTCTATGCCGCGCCGATCGGCAAGGGCGGCGGCTATTGCCTGGTGTCGGAGCCGCTGAACGACGAGGCGGATACCTGGGTGGAAATCCCCGATGGCAGCGCCGTCATCGTCAGCGAAAACGGCCTCGAAACCGCGCTGTTCCAGCCGCTGGAAAAGGCGCCCGGCCGCGGCGCTGCGGCCTTCATGCAAGCGGCAGGCTGATCGACAATTCGCCACGGCGCTTCCTGGTCAGGCCGGCGGCGACGAGTTCGTAGGAGCGGCGGATGTAATGCCGCAACTCATCCTCGCTGAGTGGCGCGTCGCACCCGATCGACACCCATTTTCGCTTGGCGAAATAGGCGGCCTGGCCGATCTCCTCGATTGCCGTCAGGATCTCGAAACTTTCTTCGCTGACCTTGATGACGATCTTGTCGCCCCAGTTGCAATTGCTGTCTCCGAGGGCGGCAAACACCTTGTCGTCCACCTTGGCGACATGCGATTCCCACTGGTCGACGAAGGAGACGGCCGGCAGGCCGGACAGGAAGGCGTCGAAGCCGTCGCGGCTGAACAGATCCGAACTCATGCGCCTGCCTTTGCGCCGAGCGTTTCGGCGATCAGCGCCGCGAGGCGTTCGGCCACCGCGTCCTTCGGCAGGTCCGGCCAGTCGGCGACGCCGTCACGGCTGATGATCTT
>ERZ778022.4283-NODE-4283-length-12435-cov-4.670679_pt1 | contig 12435 bp, 12 predicted proteins | sample MGYA00375752_ERZ778022 | MGnify/ENA primary metagenome ERZ778022 (study PRJEB29350, sample SAMN05389826) | bioreactor metagenome | isolation source: Thiocyanate bioreactor | place: South Africa: University of Cape Town | collected 2014-04-04 ... | reverse complement strand
GACGGGGCACAGCGGACTAGATTTGAGTCTGATCATGACCCGTGATCGTCTGGAGCCGGGTGAGACGTTCGAACGATTCGTGGAGAGACAGACCAAAGCGGTCTCTCTGCAGGTGAGTGACTACCAAATCGCAGAGCGGCATATGCTGAAGTCGCCAGACAGTCCAGAAACGACCGCCGTAGAGTTCGCTCAGCAATTCAAGCAAAACGGGCAAACCATCTATCAGCGGCAACGTACTTGGCTTTTGCCAGATGGCGCCCGGGTTCTCGTCTTGACGGCCGCGTCCACGGCCCCGATCACAGAGGCGCAAAAGAAGCAGTGGGGCTCCATCTGCGCCAGCTTTCAGCCCCGCAGCCAGTAGTTCGCCACCTGCCTTTGTGGGCTCAGTCCCAAGCGCATGAAGTTCTGAACGTTCGTGGCCCGCCGGCCCTTCCGCAACCCCTCGCCCGCCGGCCTTTGCCCGGCGGTGCTTGTTAAGTGGCACCCTTCCCATGAGTCAGTTCCCACCCGCTGCCCGCTTGGGCGACCCTATCGCCCACAGCAATGCGAATGCGCGCCTGCTGGCCAAGGTTGTCGGTATCGCCGCTGGTGCGGCTGCACTGGGGGCTCTTTGTGCAGGCACGATTGCAGCCGGTGTCGCAGCCGGAGTGGCAGCAGTGGGCACGGTCGCCACCGGAGGACTGGCTGCGCCTATCCTTGCCGGGGCGGTGGTGCTGACGGGTGCTCTGGCGTCTGCGGCCGTTGCATATGCGGGAGGTTCCATTGGCGAAGAAATAGCGGATTGGCTGGTACCCGAAACATGGGAAGTGACGGGGGAAATCACCACGGGGTCTGCCGATGTCTTTGTGAACGGCATACCAGCAGCAAGGGCAACCGACGCTGCGCCGCTGGATGAAGTGGTCTGCGGCAAACACACCATCACCCCTGTCAACTTGATTGCGCAGGGCGCGGCTGTGGGGCCGAAGCAGACCGTCATCAACGAAGCACTCGCAGCCCGAAAAGGCGACAAGGTGGTCTGTGGTGCCACCATTCACGAGGGATCCCCTAACGTCTTCATTGGCGGCGAGCCTGAAACCGTCCGGGACTTTGAGAGTGAGGTCAATCCCTGGCTGCGCGCCGCATTGTTTGTTGCTGAGGCGCGTAACTTTCTGAAGAACATCAAGTGCCTGTGGAAGTTGGCCAAGGATCCCAAGGCGTTGATCAAGAGCGCTGAATGCCTGATCAAAGCGGGCCAGGCGGCTGGTTCGGCCGCTATGTCGATCCCGGCAATCCTGAGCAATCCTGTTCATATCGCCACTGGCGCCAAGCTGCTGGCCGGTGAGTCGGATCTGGACTTTGTGTTGCCAGGAGCGCTGCCTGTGGTTTGGCAGCGTGTGTACAACAGCCTTGACGTACGTCCTGGAGGCTCGTTGGGCCAGGGCTGGAGTACTCCTTACTCCATGGAGCTGCATCTTGGCCGCGGAGCGCGGGGGCAAGAGCAGCTGGTCTTTTTTGACACCGATGGGCGGGACATCACCTTTGATGCGCCCGTACCTGGCGAGGGCGTGTTCAGCGTGGCCGAGGGTATTGGGGTGCAGTGCACGCCCGGCGGGGAGTATGTCGTTGTCACAGCCGAAGGACGATACCAATGGTTCACGCAAGTAGACCCGAGTCGTCCACAGGTCCTCAGTCTGCTGCGGATGGAGGATCGCAACGGTAGCTACCACTCGCTTCGGTACGACGACATGGGGCGCTTCACCCACTTGGCCGATAGTGCGGGGCGCGTGTTGGAGCTGCAGTATGCGGACGGCGCGAATCGATTGCAGCAAGTGGTTCTGCGCGTCGGCGCAGAAGGAGAAACTCCGCACGTTTTGGTCCGTTACGAACACGACCGCTCCGGCGCTCTGGCGCAAGTGCAAGACCGCTCCGGGCAGGTCAGCCGAAGGTTTGCCTATGCCGGTGGGAGGCTGGTGAGCCACCAGTTGCCCACGGGCCTGACGTGCTATTACGAATGGGCAGAGTTTGGGTACCCCCTGGGTCACCGCCCAGGCCCCCATGCACGCGTCGTGCGGCACTGGACCGACGATGGCGAACAATATGTGTTCTCTTACCAGTTCCATGCGGACGGTAGCGGAACAACCACCGCAAGGGACTCTTTATCGCGGAATCTTCTGTGGGAATGGAACAGCGATTACGAGCTTATCCGCCACACGGATGCCTTGGGTTCAGTGACGGTCCAGACCTGGAGTGAGACGAAGCATCTGCTGAGCCATGTGGATCCGCTGGGTCGCACCACCACCTATAGCTACGACGATGCGGGTAATCCGGTCTCGGAAACCGATCCTTTGGGGCGCATCCAGCGCTGGCGTTGGAGCCCAGCGCCTGCATGTCTCCTCATGTCGGCATCAGACCCCGGCGGTGCAGTCTGGTCTTATCGATATGACGATGCAGGCAACCTTGTCGCCGAGATCGACCCGCTGGGTGGTACCACCCAATACGCGAACAATCCTCAGGGTTTGCCTTTGGTGGTTACCGACGCACATGGAGGACGCAAACAGCTGCGTTGGAATAGCCGGGCGTTGCTGACCGAATACACCGATTGCAGCGGCAAAACGACCCGGTTTGATTATGACAAGTATGGGTATCTTCAGTGCGAAATGGACGCCATGGGGCATCGGACGGCCTTGGAGCATGACCCCCAGGGGCGGCTACTGAAGCTGACTTTGCCCGAGGGCGCAGAGCACAGCTACCGCTACGACGCTGCTGGTCAGTGCGTTATTGCCACCGACGCTTTGGGCCACAGCACCAGCTACAGCTACAACCTTCGCGGTCAGCTCACGGGCCGAAGCCGAACTATTGGCACCCTCAGTAGCAATATCCAGCTTGGGTACGACGCAGCCCGCCGTCTATCTGCATTGATCAACGAAAACCGCCAAACGTACCAATTCAGTTACGACGCTGCTGATCGACTGGTGACAGAAACGCGCATCGACGGCACGCGCCAAGTGTTGCATTACGACGCGGCAGGTCAGGTCGTAGGCGTGACAGAACATCCGATGCCGATGGGTCAAAGCGATGTCGTACCCGGGTATCCCGAGGTGCACCCCATTCACACCCAGTTGGTGCGTGATGCCGCAGGCCAACTCGTTGAGAAAAACATCTACACGCCAGGCGCGGCTACCGGAGTACCCAACTTCGAGTCTCCTGTGTTGCAGGCGAGATTGGCATACAGCTACAGCCCCGCTGGTCACATTGTGCAAGCCCAGCAATTCAGCGCACAGGGTGATCTGCAATCCCGCCAGACATGGCAATACGACTTGTTGGGTCAGGTACTGCAAGAAACTGCTGAGCACGCGCTGCAAGGTCAGCTGCACGCTAGTACCCTGCAACACCAATACGACGCCCTCGGCAACCGCACCGCTACGCAACTGCCCGATGGTCGCACTCTGCAGCACCTCTATTACGGCAGCGGCCATTTGCATCAGATCAACCTGGACGGCGCCGTACTGGCAGATATTGAGCGCGATGACCTGCACCGCGAAGTGCTGCGCACGCAAGGCCGCTTGGTCAGTCGCTATGCCTACGACACCGTTGGCCGCCGAGTTGCCACCTGGGTGCGCCCGGCCATGCTGCGCGTGGGTTACGACGTGGGCAACGACCAAAGCGCCGGTGTGGCCTGGAACCCTCGTAGTGTTGAGTGGAGCCGGCGCCTACAGCACGGCAGCCCCGAAGACACGCTGCTCAAGCGCTATGGCTACGACAAGAACGGAGAACTCACAAACGTAGAACACAGTCAGCAAGGCCAAACCCGCTATCAGTACGACCAAGCCGGGCGCATTACGCGCACGTTGACGAACCAGCCGAATCGCAGTGAGCAATTCCACTACGACCTTGCGGGCAACCGCATCAGCGCCTTGGAAGACAGTAGCCTCAGCAGCCAGGGCAGGGGCTGGGTGCAAAACAACCGCGTCAAGGTGCTGCAGGACAAGCGCTACGACTACGACGGCTTCGGTCGGCTGATCAGAAAACGCATCGGCAGCCACACGGAGCAGTACTACCGCTACGACCACCAGCACAGGCTAACCCATGTTGCGGTGGTGCGGGCGGGCAAAGACGGCCAGCCACAAAGCCAGGTCTTCAGCTACCAGTACGATGCACTGGGCAGGCGCATCGCCAAGACTGACAGCTTTGGCAACACGCACTTCACCTGGGACGGAATGCGGCTGCTGCAGGAAAGCCGGGGCGGGCACAGGAGCACCTACGTCTACGAGCCGGGCAGCTACGTGCCCTTGGCGCGTATCGACGGAAGCGGCGGCATAGAGCCACACGCTGCGGCGGCGCATGCGCTGGGCGGAGGATCAGACAATGCACAAGGCAAGCAGGCCAGCGTGCCCACGACCAACCCGGGCTGGAGCGACCGGTTCAACGTGGGGGCGGCTGCGAACGATGGGCCCACCGATGGCTTGACCAGAGCGGACGCAAAGACCGCAGCAACAGCGGAGCGGGCAGCGCAGGTGTATTACTTCCATACCCAACCCAGCGGTCTGCCGGAAGAGCTGAGCGACAACAGCGGCCACTTGGTGTGGACAGCGCAGTACAGCACATGGGGCAGTACGGTCCGGGAGGAATGGCAAAGCTACGACGAAGCGGGAAGACCTGTTCAGCTGCTGCAACAGCAGTCAGCGAACCAGACAGTGCTGCTTCAGCAGAACCTGCGGATGCAGGGGCAGTACCTGGACAGGGAAACGGGGCTGCACTACAACACGTTCCGGTACTACGACGCGGATCTGGGGGCGTTTACGACGCCGGATCCGATTGGGCTCAATGGCGGCATCAACCTGCACCAGTACGCACCTAATCCGACGGGCTGGATTGATCCTTGGGGATGGCAAACCGAACCGATACGCCGTTACGAGGATGCCGCATATCACGGTAAAAATGATAATGCTGTTAAGAGCCGTGCGCCCACTAATGGACAGGCAGCTCTAGATAATTCTGTTCAAGTCAAACCCACATCTCCAAGGCGAGTAGGGGTAGATGTTGCCAACAAGGAAATAGTGGTGATCGATAGAACTCAGGTGAATGCTGATAAAAGCGAGAAGTACCACGGGCATGTCCGTAGTTATAAAGATCTGCATGTCGACCAACAAAATGCTTTGAAACGAGCGGGCAAAGTTGATTCCAAGGGTGGAATTATAGGCTGCAAAAAGTGAAACTTAAATGAATGAATATATTGATTTGGTGCAAATAAAAAAGATAGAGAGTGATTTAATTTCTGATGATCTAGATACTAGGACATCGGCTATATTGTTTATGACATATGAGTTTTATAGAGCTGATTGGGTTTTGAGGAGGTTGGTCGATTTGACATATTCTTCGGATACTAATGTCAAAAGTCTGGCAATTACTTGTATTGGGCACATTGCGAGATTGCGAGGGGGGATCGATAAAAAATTAGTAATTCCGGTCTTGGAGAATTTGCTGAGTCAAAATGATTATTCTGGATTTGCTCAGGATGCACTGGATGATATCGAAATCTTCGCGAAAGATTAATCCATAAGGTGTACCTTCGGGAAATTGGGGGTGGTATTGCGGTAGTTAGTTGTCACATCCCGGGCGATCATATGACCGCTTGTGAAACAGATGCGGATGCGGCTGGTATCAATCTTTCATGGCCTGCGTTGGTGTCTTGCTCTTGTGCGCTGACTGCGGCAACTGGCGGTTGTACAAGGCCACATAGCGCTGCAAGGTCTGCTCCATGTCCTCGCGGCTGTTGAACCGGTGGGTCTTGAGAGCATCCGCAATGCGTCCATTGAACAGCTCCACTATGCCGTTAGTTCTGGGTGTCCTGGGCTTGGTCAATCGGTGCGCTATACCCAGCTCATTGCACAGTTGAACGAACTAATGGTTGTCGCTGGGTTCGCGCTCCCGGCTGGCAAACAGGCGGTCTGTGAACTCCTTGCCGTTGTCGGTCAACAGCTTGTTGATCCTGATCGGACAGGCCTTGCGCAACGCCTTGAGGAAGGCCTTTGCATTGGCGGCGGTCTTGTTGGATTTGAGCTGCACAAACACCCAACACCTAGCCCTGTAGATAGCCACGAACAGGTAGCGCCGACTGCTCTCAGCCTGCATCTGCGGCCGGTATTTCACATCCATGTGTAAGTAGCTCGGCTCGTAGCTCTTGAAGGCCGTGTGGGCTACCGCAGGATCCTGGGGCCTGAGGGCGTTGAGGTTGCCCGCTCCATGGCGGCGCAGGCACCTGTCCAAACCAGAGCGTGAGACATCGGGACTCAAGAACTCCCGCGTGACCGCCTGCAGGTCATCCAGGGGAAGTAGCAAGGTATGGCGCAAGTGAACCACCACGGTCTCTTGTGCAGGCGTGAGCATCGTCTGCAGGCGATGGGCCGTGTGTGAGCGGTCTGCAAAGACATCGCGCTTCTCCCACTTGTAGACCGTCTGCTCAGTGATCCCAAAGCGCCGGGCCAGGACGCTGGCTGGTTCATTGCATGCTGCGATCTCGGCGCGCACGGCGGGCGTGGTGCGGGCGTCCTTGTGCAGGGCTATCAACATGGCTTCACTCCCTGGATAGATTACAAGGACTTTATCAACTCCTTCAAAACAACTCGTGCCATGAAGAGTGGATGGCGTTTAGAGTCTGTGCAATCGTCCGGGATGTGACACGTAACGGAGGCAATGGGACAGCCGCTAACGTCAAAACTAAAAAAGAAGCAGATGAATTGCTCAAGCAGCATTTTCTGGAGCCCAAAAAGGTAAGAGGCATTGGGTCGCAAGATGCTCAAGGTACTTTTAAGCAGAGAAAAATGGAGCAGTTCAAGAAAAACGATAGTCAAGTTTAATATCGTAATGACTGCGCGATGGTCTCAAAGACTGGGCGTGTTTATGGGCATAGTGATCCAAAAGGTACTGGGCACGGATCCAAGCCCTATATCAACATTAAGAACCCAGGCGGAAAAATGGTTCGAATCGATATAGGGAATTGATTTTGAGTGTGCATAAAATTATTGAGGCAATAAACTCTGGAAAGACGCGGGATTATTCTTGTGAAGAGTGCGATGGGAATGTTGTTTTCTTTCTTCAGTTCGCGATGAAGAGGGAAACTCAAAGTTCATCTGCTATTTTTATAAAATTCCCGTATCTGAAATGGACATCGTAGAAGGTATTCACGACTACGAAAAATCTCTGAGTTTAATTCTTTTGATGATGCTCTTGATTTCATTCGATCAAACGGGGGATGCTTCGGCAATTTTTCTGGGTTTAAGGGGCTGAAACCAATATAGCCGATTGGGGAAGTATTGAAATTTCCGGCGGGCTGATTTCGTCCCGATATTTGTCAGCTATGCACCGCTGGCGCGTCTTCGTGCCAGCGGGGCCGCCACGGGGCAGGGGGGGGAGTCACCCAAGAGCCAACGCAGCAGATCCAGGAATCAATAACGATAGCAGCCAGTGCTCTACCTACAGTCGCTGGAAGCCAAAAACTCTCCAGATCATCAACGGCGAAAGCGTAATACTGGGCCACGCTGGAAACCCAGTCGCAACGACAAGCCATTCCTGGCACTGGCACGCTAGGGGCCAAAGCCTAGACCTCGTTTTGCAATGTGTATTACTTTCACACCCAGCCCAACGGCCGGCCGGAAGAGCAGAGCGACAACGCAGCCACCTAGTGTGGACAGCGCAGTACAGCACATGGGGCATTTCGGTCCGGGAGGAATGGCAGAGGTACGACGAGGCGGACAGGCCTGTTCAATTGCCGCAGCAGTCAGCTACCCAAGGAGTGCCGCTCAAGCAGAACCTGCGGATGCAGGGGCAGTACCTGGACAAGGAAATGGGGCTGCACTACAACACGTTCCGGTACTACGACGCGGACCTTGGGGCGTTTACGACGCAGGATTCGATTGGGCTCGGTGGTGGGATCAACCGGTATCAGCATGCTCCGAATCCTGTCGCTTGGACTGAGCCATTTGGACTAACTTGCGCTAAAGCGTTTGCGAAAAAACAAGGGACTGCTGAAAGATGGGTAGGTACTTTGGCAGGACAAACCCCGGGTCAGGTAGACGCGTTGTTAAAAAAGAAGGGTTATACGCCGAGTACGCATCAGACGAGTCCGAATGCCACTCCGCATACCAGATATACGCGCACCAACAAAATGGGGGGTGATGTACTTGATTATCATCCGGATGGGCCTAATGCAGTTCATAAATCTGATTCTTGGAGAGTCTGCCGTGACGGCGAGGTGCAAGGAAGAATAGGCCGCGGGACATTCGGGAGATGCGAGAAATCAAAGATAGCTCTGTTTATGTAGATGGGCAATTGAGAAATTCTTTGAAGTATATTAAATATGATGATAGATGATGAAATTATTCCCGGCAAATCATTGGGTGGCATTCATTTGAATGCTCACATGAATGCTATTTATGAAATGTTTGCGTCGGATTATGAAATTGAAAATATGAATAATTCGTTGATATTGGATGGCGGGTTGGTGGTGGTTGGGTATAGCGTGGGCGATGAGTTGATTTACTCTATGATGTGTGGGGTAAATTACCCGTATAGATTGGTGGAAAACTGTGGGTGGGAATGACTGTTGTTGACGTTTTGGATCATTCGCAAAGGCAGGTTGCGTATGCTGGCTGTGTTGTGGTAGATGGAATAAATGGTATTGGGTTGCCATTGCCCGCTAGTTTTGATGACTTCGAGCAGATTAATGGTTTCTTGGAGCTTGACTATGTTCTTGAAAATTTATCTGTATTTCGGGTTTAGTGATTTTCGACCCCGGGAGGGATAAGTTGTTTATGCACAGTCGGCCGATTTCACACCGTAGCGGGTCGGTGGAATAAATAGCGCCATAGCGACCTTGCGGGCAACCGCATCAGCGCCTTGGAAGACAGTAGCCTCAGCAGCCAGGGCAGGGGCTGGGTGCAAAACAACCGCGTCAAGGTGCTGCAGGACAAGCGCTACGACTACGACGGCTTCGGTCGGCTGATCAGAAAACGCATCGGCAGCCACACGGAGCAGTACTACCGCTACGACCACCAGCACAGGCTAACCCATGTTGCGGTGGTGCGGGCGGGCAAAGACGGCCAGCCACAAAGCCAGGTCTTCAGCTACCAGTACGATGCACTGGGCAGGCGCATCGCCAAGACTGACAGCTTTGGCAACACGCACTTCACCTGGGACGGAATGCGGCTGCTGCAGGAAAGCCGGGGCGGGCACAGGAGCACCTACGTCTACGAGCCGGGCAGCTACGCGCCGCTGGCGCGCATGGACGCAGATGGCGAAAGATCCGAGCAGGGCGGGCTGGGCACCACCCGAAACGCGCAGCAGCCAAAACCTCAAAAAACAATAGCTGTTAGCCAAGGCCAGATAAGCGCAAGCGGCCAATAACACCAAGACTATTACCTGCAACCAGCCAACGACACACTGGAAGCCCGCTACTGGCAAGCGCTCAATCCCAAAGGCACAGTACAAAACACCGGCACAGATGGTCTCAGCGGGAATGCCAAGCTGTGCGAGGTGTACTACTTCCACATCGACCAGGTCGACCTGCCCGAAGAACTCAGCAACGCCCAAGGCCGGATCATTTGGCAAACCGCTGCACTGGCGTGCTGCTCCGTGCTAATTAAGTGCGCCTGTAAGAAAACCCGCGCAACGCTCGCAGCCCGATCATCCGGCAGAGAGTTTTAGCGGGACCACCGCTACTACTGCGATCTATGACGAAGCAATCGGGCGAGACGCGGTGCTGTAAATATCCCAATCATTGACAAAGCTGATGTAGCGCCGCTCGCTCGGGCTGGCCGTCAGCGAACTAGCCGGGCGCGTCTCTCGCGCGGGCTGCTAGGCACGCGCCCTGTCGCCGCGCGATGTGGACGCAACGACAAGTAGTAGCTGGCCCCGAACGCAGGGCCAGCAAAACCAGTTCACCGAGTGGCTGCGCCGGGTGCAGCGCATGCGCAACCGGCTTGGGTGCTGGCTGCGGTGCTGATGGGGCCTGTGGGGCTTGCCTTTTCCGCGAGTTCAATGCGGCCCGTGTGCGGTGTAGAGGCCGTAGCAGTGCCCTCTTTCACCTCCATCTTGACCGCGTGCATGGGCTGCGTGGTGTTGTACTTCACGCGGATGGATTTAGCGGGCACGCCCAGCTTGATGAGTTCGCGGCGTACCGCATTGGCGCGCATCGTGGCGATGTCGCGCGCATCGATGGGGGCCTCGCGCTTGTTGCAGTAGCCGGTGATTTCCAGGCGTTCGTTGGGGTCGCGGCTCTCTGCGAACTTGGCCAGAAGCGCCAGGGTTTCTGGCGAGAGTTTGACCTGCGTGGCTTTGAACTCGGCGACGATGCCGTCCTCTGGCAGGCGTGCGGGTTGGGCGATGGGCTCAGGCGCTGGCTGCTCGACAGGGGCGGCGACTGTCTCGGTCGCAGGCGCGGTGGCGGCGACTGGCTCTGTTGGCGCTTGGGGGGTGTCAGCGCAACCCGCCAAACCCGATGCCAGCGCTAACGCCAGTGCTGCGCAAGCCATGACTCTGGCTGGTCCGGGCACCGAGGCGATAGGGCGATCGAGTGCGATAAGGGGTCCCGTGGCGTGGCAAATGAATGGCATCAGAAAAGCTCCTTCAAGATAACGATGTGTGTGGGCTGGCGGCGATGGTTCGGGTGAGGTACTTGCGATACTGGAAGTCAGCACGCGGCCATGAGCTGCCGAGCGCGTGTGCTCTTTTGAGTGCGGTCTTTGCGGGGGCAGCGGTGATCAGGCACTCACGCTCCCGCATGGGCGTGCTGCATGCTGCGCTTTGGTGAACTGAGTAAGCCTTCAAAGGGGGCGGGCAGCCCGACGGCTTTGGGCGAGTGCCGGATTGGCTATCAGCGTCGTCGCAGTAGCGGGCACGAAGGCCGCTTGAGCCGAGGCCCGCCGGATCACTGGGTGCAGGCTTCGCACTGAGCAAGGTGCTGCTGTCGCCTGCGATTTCCAGGAATCGGAACTTGCAGGTCAGCGATGCAGCGGCCATGGCGGCGCGCTGCCATGCGGCAGCGAAAGCAGGCAAAGGGGCTCCCTCTAGTAGCGAACAGATGGCGTGTGCGTTCGTTGGAGTGGGCGGTCTGATGCCACCCTGGCTCACTCGGGGTCAGCGCGATGGGCGCTGCTTCTCCGCGAACGGGCCAGAGTGTCGCTGCAGAAACGGCTGATTGGCGCGGCTGCGGGGCGTTTGGCAACCGCTTGATTCAGGTTTCACAAATGCCAACATTCGCCCGCAACATGGGACTGGCGTCGGAAGAGAAGGGGCGCCAGGGCGCCGCAAATATTACTGATGGGTGCCGACGAAGGAGATCAGCCCCCGGCCAGCGCCGCCTCAATATCCCCCGCCAGCTTCTTCGGCGAGTCCTGCGGCGCGTAGCGGCGGATCACCTGGCCGTCCTTGCCGACCAGAAACTTGGTGAAATTCCACTTGATGGCCTTGCTGCCCAGTAGGCCCGGGGCTTCGGCGGTGAGCCACTGGTACAGGGGCGAGGCGTTGGCGCCGTTCACGTCGATCTTGGCCATCATGGGAAAGCTCACGCCATAGTTGAGCTGGCAGAAGCTGGCGATCTCGTCGTTGCTGCCGGGGTCTTGCGCGCCGAACTGGTTGCAGGGGAAGCCCAGCACCACGAGGCCTTGGTCGGCGTATTCCTTGTGCAGCTCTTCCAGCCCGCCGAACTGGGGCGTGAAGCCGCAGGCGCTGGCGGTGTTCACGATGAGCAGTACCTTGCCCCGGTATTGGGACAGGGGCACGGACTGGCCGTTCATCTGGAGGGCTTCAAAGTCGTAGATGCTGGTGGGCATGCGGGTGCTCCGGGTGGGGATGACGGGCCATCGTAGCCCCAGCTGCAGAGGCCTGTGTGCCTGCGGGTCAATCCATCAATGAGGGCCCGCAGCGACCGGTCGGCGGAACTGCAGTGCGGCCAGCAGCGACGCCAGCAGGATCAGCGCGCCGCCCAGCACGGTGCGCGTGTTCAGCGTGGCCGCGCCCAGCAGAGCCGATGACACGCTGGCGAACATCACTTCCGACAACATCACCAGCGCCGTGGTGCCTGCCGCGAGCCGCGCAGCGCCAAACTGCAACGCCCAGTTGCCCAACATCAGCACTCCGGCCAGCAGCAGGCCGGTAACGATCCAGGTGGCGTTGGCGGCTGGGAAGGGCTCCACCACGCCCACTTGCAGGCCAATGCAGGCCACGGCCAGCGCCATGAGCATGCAGCCGCCAAACATCGCAAACATGCGCGCGGGCCCCGGCACGGTGTGCAGGCGGCGCAGCGTGACGTTGGTGAGTGCAAACATGAACCCGCCCAGCAGCGCCAGAGCGTCCGCCAGCGACAGGTTTTGCAGCAGGCGCGATGCAGGCGCGCCCTCGGGCAGCAGCACCAGCACCACACCCGTGAAGGCCAGCGCCAGGCGCAGCAGTGCCGCAGGG
>ERZ778022.4282-NODE-4282-length-12443-cov-5.206894_pt1 | contig 12443 bp, 6 predicted proteins | sample MGYA00375752_ERZ778022 | MGnify/ENA primary metagenome ERZ778022 (study PRJEB29350, sample SAMN05389826) | bioreactor metagenome | isolation source: Thiocyanate bioreactor | place: South Africa: University of Cape Town | collected 2014-04-04 ... | reverse complement strand
CGCGCACAATGTCGCCGCCCTGCGCCATGAACCCCTTGATCACGCGGTGGAACTTGCAGCCCTTGTAGCCGACCGGCAGGCCGCCCTTGCGGAACTCGCCGGTGCACATCTGCCGGAAGTTCTCCACCGTGCGCGGCACCAGCGACTTGAACAGCTCCATCTTGATGCGCCCCGCCGCCGCCCCGCCAATGGAGATGTCCATGAACACCACCGGGTTGCCGCGCTTCACGGCTTCTGCCACCGTGGAGTCCTCCATCCTGCCTACCCGTATTAGTCGGTGCTGCTGGAGCTGCCACCAACCACCAACTGCCAACTGCCAACTGCCAACCACCAACAACTGCAGATGGAGAAGGCGAGCGACTAGCTTACTACAGCACGAAGGTTCACTTAACACACAACGTGTACAACAAAACCAGGCAGCCAGCACACGGCTTGAGGTAACATCTACAAGCCCTGCAAAAATGCGATACCATGGTGCCGTCGTTGTATCAAGTGTGCCATGTGCCGCCACCAGCGTCGACAACACCGACAAACGAATGAAACCGTTGGTGACCCGCCACCGACACACCACAAGCACGCGCACCGCGGATATTGCACCCTGCAGGCGGCCGGCACGCAGTTGCTCCACCATTGTGTGCGCGACTGCATGGTGGCGTGGCCCGCGACGTGGATTTGTTTGATTCCACCCAGTCGCAAGTAAGTTAATGTGTGCGCCTGCCAACAAGTGTGGACGGCCAGCTGCAGCTGGTCCTGATGAGTGGTGAAGGCAAGTGGTGGTGACCCAGAAGGTGGAAAACAGGTTTAGCAGGCGGCGCCGGTAGAGGCAGGGTGTGGCAACGGAAGGTAGGTGGTGGTGGTCTGCACACTGTAGCGCTCTGCCTGCCTGCCTGCCTGCCTCCCTCCTGCCTACCTACACCCCCACCGCCACCGCCGCCATGGACGCCCGATTCCTGTCGCTGGCGGGCAGCATGTTTGCGGAGGTGGCGGCGGGCAGCGCGTACGGCGTGTCGGTGTACGCGCCGCAGCTGAAGGCGGCGCTGAACTTTACGCAGACGGAGATCAACTCCATGACGAGCGCCGCCAACGTGGGCATGTACCTGGCCATGGCGGCGGGAATGACGTTTGATGCCGCCGGCGCGCTGACGTGCGTCATCATTGGCTCCGTGCTGCTGGCGACCGGCTACCTGCTGATGTGGGCGGGCACGCTGGGGCACGTGCCTGCCACCGGCACCAGCATGGCGGTGTACGCGTTCCTATGGGGACACGGCGGCTCGTGGATTGACACGGTGGCGGTCACCATCAACGTGCGCAACTTCCCTGCTACGCGCGGCTCCGTGGTGGGCATCCTCAAGTCGTTCTTTGGCCTCTCCGCCTCCATCATTGCGCTCTTCTACCGCGCCGTGTTCCAGCCCGCCCTGCCGCCCTACCTCCTGTTCCTGGGCACCATGCTGCCGCTGGTGGGCCTGCTGGGCGGCAGCGTGGCGAAGCTGCAGACGCCGGGGCAGGCGGTTGTGCCGCTGACGGCGCCGCAGGAGACCAAGCTGCGCGTTGGGTTTGTGTCGGTACTGGCGCTTGCCGGCACGCTGGCCGCCACCAGCCTGGTGCTGTCTGAAACCAGTGTGGCGGACTCCACCCTCCTGCCGCTTGTGCTCACCCCCTTTGCCGCCTTTGCCGTGGCGCTGGCGTTCAGGTGGCCGCGCGCCTGCGCGTGCACCTGCCTGCGGCGCGGCGGCAGCAAGCACAACCCGGCATCCGCGCCGCTGCTGGTGGCGGGCGACGCGGGCACGACGGCGCTGGTGGCAGCCGGCGGCGGCCACGCGCGGCGGCGCAGCAGCGGCGCAGTGGATACGGATGCTGGCGACTCAGAGAGCGAAAGCCGCGGCACGGGCGCCACCGCCATGGCTGCCGCATCGTCTTACCTGCGTGCTGCCATGGCAGCGGCAGCGGAGCGGCCGGTGACGGGCGCAACCCTGGTGGAGGGCCTCCTGTGCCTTGATTTTTGGCTCATCCTGGTGGCGCTGGCGGCCGGCGCGGGCTCCGGCATCGTGCTGATCAACAACCTGGGCAACCTATGCCTGTCGCTGGGCGGCACGCCCAACCAGCAGAACGTGCTGGTGGTGTTGCTGTCGGTGTGCAACTGCCTTGGCCGCATCTCCTTCGGCTTCATTTCGGACGCCACCGCGCGGTGGGTGTCGCGCCCCACCTGGCTGGCGGTGGTGGTGGGCGGCACCGGCGCTGCCATGGTGTTGCTCACCTTCTCTAACTTGCGCATGCTGTATGCCGCCGCCATGGTCACCGGCTTCTTTTACGGCGGCTACTGGAGCGTGACGCCGTCGCTTGTGAACGAGCGGTTTGGCAGCCGCTCCTTTGCCACGCTGTCCTCCTCCGCCACCATCGGCGTCGCGGTGTCCTCTTACCTGCTGTCCGCCGTCATGGCCAGCGACATCTACGACAGCCACACGCCGGCGACGAGCAACACGTGCACGGGGGCGGCCTGCTTCCAGGTGACGTTTGCCATCCTGGCGGGGGTGTGCACGCTGGGCACCGCCACGCTGGCGTGGCTGGCGTACAAGTTGCGGCCGCTGTACGTTGGCGAGGGCGGCACCGCCATTGAGTACGCCGCCTTCATTGCCAGCTACGGCCACCACGGCTGCCTGCGCGCCACCAAGCGCAGCCTGCTGGCGCTGTGCTGCCGCCGCGGCTGGTCCCTCGTCGCCGATACGTCAGAGTGGCCGCCGGATGCGGCCGCCGCGTACGAGGCGCTGGTGGTGTCATTTCCTGGCGCCGGTGGTAGCCTCAACGGCGGCGACGCCGGCGGCGGCGGTGGTAGCAGCAGTGTGCTAGCACGCGAGGCCAGCCGCGGCGTCGGCGACACAAACGGCGTGTCACGCATTCTGCTGGGTGAGGCCACGGTTGCGGTGCAAGTGCCGCCTACCAGCGGCAGCGGCAGCCGCCGGCCCGGCAGCCGCATGTCTGGTACCACCGACGACAGCCGGCGCACGCCAGACGTGATGGGCGTGGCACTGCGGGACATGGCGGGTAGCGCTGGGGCGGGTGGCCAATCAATGCCGCCAGAGCCATTCTTGCCGGTGGCAGCCGCACCAGGCTCTTCACTCCTCGCCCCTGCACCACTCCGTCGTGCGCCCGGCTCCCTTGCGGGCCCCGACTCTTCCCTGGCGGCACCCCGCTACACCAGCAGCGCGCTGCATGACGACCCGTTTTACGATACTGGCACGTAGCCGTCAACCCACCTGCCTGTTACTGATTGATGCGCCACACCCTACATCGTGTAATGTTGGTTGGCTGGCTGTGCAGCCACCGCTCCTCCTGCACCCTCATTGTGCCGCCACCATTGGTTGTGCCCCCATGTCATTGCTTGTTGATAATTGAAGAGCTGCCCGCTGTTGTGACTGGTGTGTCTCACCGCCCCGACGCCGCCACGTGTGCCACCAGCCTGGCACGCACAGAGCGCGGCAGGTACACGGCGTCTGCCAACGCGGGATGCGCCAGTGCCTCCACGGCCGTGATGCGTGCGCGCGGGTCCCACCGCAGCATGGCTGCGATGAGGTGTGCCATGGGCTCAGGCGCGCCACGCGCCGTCAGGAAGGGCACCAGCGGCAGCGGCGGGATGGCGGCAACGTCAAGCCACGAGGTGGTGGGGGTGGTCAACGGCAGCGGCGGCGGTGGCGGCGGCGGCGCGGAGGTGGACCGCATTGCGGCGTCGGTGGCGATGTCCCCCGTGATGGCAGTGGCGTCGGCGGCGGTGGAGGCGGCGGCGGTGGTGGTGGAGACGGCGGCGGCGGCTTCAGCAGCGACGACAGCAGCGACTGCCGCTGATGCCGTTGTGTTGCCCGTGCTCCGGGCTGCTTGCGCCGTCACAAGCTGCAGCAGCTTCAGCAGCGCGCAGTTGCAGCGCGTCGCCAGACGCAGCGCAGCCACGTCGGCGCTCGACGGCGTGCCCAGCACGTTGATGATCTGCAACAGCTGTGCGGCGTCGGAACTGGCGCCGTGGAAGAGCGTGCAATGCGAGCGGCGACGTACCTCGTCGCGCGACGTCGTTGGTTGCGGCCCAAAGTCGTCGCTGGTGCGCTTGACGACACCACTGGCGCCATCGCCGCCTGGCGGCAGCGTGGCCATCGCGTCGCCACCACCAGTTGCGTCATCGCCGCCGGCGATGTCCGTGACGTCGTCGTCGCCGTCATCGCCGTCGTCGCCGTCTGCGGCACCCTCTTCGGCACCAGCGGCCTCGCCGCCAGCGGCAGCGGCGGCCTTCTTCTTGGCAGGCTTCTTGCCGTCGCCGCGGGAGAGGGAGATGGAGCGCGCCAGGGAGGGGCTGGTGAGCGACGCCGTCAGCATGTACAGCTCCGCCAGCGTGACACCGAGCGCCCACATGTCCACCGGCGGGCCGTACTGCGAGCTGCCGCACAGCAGCTCCGGCGGCCGGTAGTAGCGCGACGTGATGAACGGCGTGGCGTTGGCGGCGGCACGCGGCGTGCCAGGGAAGTGGCGGGTGCCATCACTGCGCGCCACCGGCCGCAGGTGCTTGGCGGAGCCCATGTCGCACAGGCGCACCTCCGGCCGCCCGGTGCTTGCCACCGTAACCAGCGCATTGTGCGGCTTAAAGTCGCGGTGCGCGATGCCGCGGCTGTGCAGCTCCGCAAACAGCACCACCAGCTGCCGGCACACGTCGCGCGCAAACACGGGGTGCGCAAACTTTTGTGGGTTGCGCTGCACAAAGCGGTACAGGTTGGTGCCAAACGCCTCGGACACCTGCACAGGCGGGCGGTTCATGTGCGGGTGTGTGGGTGTGGGGTAACCAGTCAGCATGGTGGTGCGTGACAGCGGCGGTATTGCGTACCACGAAGGCGCACACGTCGCCGCTGGCGTCGCAGTTGGTGATGTTCTGCCAGTCCCGCGTGCCGGCGTCAAACGAAAAGAAGCCGTCTAGGAACTGCGGGATGAGCGGCAGTGCCGGCGACTTGGACCACTTACCGCCGTCGCCGCTGCCGCCTGCGCTGCTGCCGTCGTCGCTGCCGCCCACCGTCACCGTGCCGTCCTCGCAGATGCGCACTGGAGTGAGTGGGTCCACCTGCAATGTGTTGAGGAAGGGTTGCGTGCGCGAGGGCTGCGTCCTGCGACAGAGGCAGCTAGCGTGCCACACACACCTTGGTTGACAGCGCCTCCGACATGGTGAGCTCCCGGTTGTGCACGATGGCGCCGCCCAGTCGCGCCGTGCCGCCTGCCACCCCCACCGCGCTGGCGCCCGTGTGGCGCAGGCGGCCGTACGTGGGGTTCTCCTGTAGCATGTACTCGCTTGCCAGCAGCGCCTCCTTCACCACCAGCTGCTTGAACGGGTTGCTGCCCGCGCCCGCCAGCGCCGTCTCCACCGTCAGCTGCTCCTGCGCGCTGTACACGCGCCCAAACGTTCCGCAGCCTGTGTGGTGAGGGGTGGGGGGGAGGCGGAGCGACGGGGTGACGTGTCGTGGTGCGTGTGAGGCAGCCTGCTGTCGCCATCCAACATGAGGCAGTGCATTGTAAGGGTTGTGGTGTAGGAGCAGCAGGAGTCGCAGGGGCCGGTAAGGAGAGGGGGAGGACACGCAGGGGACGTACCAAGGAGCTCAGTAGCAGTGTAGTGCGGCCGCTTGACCCCAGCCGTGAGCGGCGCCACTGCACCTGCAGCGTCGCCACTGCGCGCCATCGTACTTGTCACAGTCATACAAGCATGGGAACGACTGCAACAACAATTGTGGATTGTCGTCGTTGTGGCACAGTGATGTTTATTTGTTTGTGTTGTGGAGGGAGGGGAGGGGAGGTGGGGCGGAAGCTGTCAGACATGTCTGGCGGGCAGGGCGCAGCGTGACGGTGCCACCACCAGCCTGACGCGCCTGACGCGCCTGCGCGCACGCTCGCGCATACACACAATGGGCACAGCGTATCGCTGACTTATTGAATAATTGAAACGCTATCGCAGCAGGCAGTAGCGGTGGCGGTGGGGACACATTATGCGCAGCTGACACACCATCACACAGAACGGCAGAGGGGGGCACAAGACCAGGCTCAGCTAGTGCCACTGCAGAACGAGCTATCAACAACTATCAACCAACGCGGCCGGTTAGTGTACGGGGGCGGTCAGTCAAGCAACGGCGCGTCGTCATCTGCAAACTCGTCGGCAGCGGCATCCATGCCGCCGGCGGCGGCAGCAGCTGCGGCAACTGCAGCGCCGTCAGCATCTGCTGCCCCGGCAGCGCCGCCGCCGCCGCCGCTCGGCGCTGGCAAGGGCGGCAGCGTGGGGTCGCCGCGCAGCACGCGTTTTGCGTAGTCATATGCGGTGGCCTTGATGATCATAATGCGGGCGGCGGGGTTGAGCAGCACGATGCCGTTCACGGCTGCCAGGTGGGCGGCGCAGGAGGAGAAGACGGCGTCGTTGGCAAAGCTGTGCAAGCTGACGACGCCGGAGGTGAACACGGCGCGGTGGCGCTCGCGCTCCCACAGCTCCAACTGGTCTGACACGTTTTGTGGCACGGCCAGGCCACGTGCAGCAACCGCGGGGTGCGCGCGCGCCGCCAGGAAGCCGGTGACGGAGGAGGCGCGAATGCCTTTCTCAAATGCCGCCTGCATGGCGCCCCGTGTGAGGCGCGCCACGATGAGGTTGGGCAGGCGCACCTCAATCTTGGCAAACAGCGACAGCAGCGCCACATGCAGGTCCACCGACGTGTACGCGTACAGACGGTAGTTGCGCTCCACCACGACATACAGCTTGCCGTCCTCCAGCGCCACGCTAGCAGCATCGCCGGCGCCGGGTGCGCCGCGCACACCGCCCTGCGCGCCGCCGCCCGCCGACGACGCGGCACGCGACGCCTTGGACGCCGCCAGCACACGGTGGATGGAGTCCGCCGTGGTGCCGGGCTGCGTCAGCACGATGGCAAGGCTGGTGGGGAAGAAGCGGCGGCGGTCCGGCTGCGGCGCGCCAGCCGCCATCGCCGCGCGCTCCTCTGGCGACAGCTTCGCCTGCTGGCCGGCGGGCACATAAATCAGGCCCAGCGCCATGAGGTCCTTGATCAAGCCGCGCTGCACGTCCGACAGCGCTGCGATGCCGTAGCCGTCGCCCAGGCGGCAAAACCCGAGCTGGAACAGGAAGCCCAGGATGTCTACCACACGCATACCGCGCGCCGCTGCCGTCGCCAGGTACGCGCTCATAAACGTCCACAGCTGGTACGCGGTGTCCTTCATGAGGAACTCGTAGCCGGCACGCGTGATGTGCACCGCGCCGCCGCCCGCCGCCATGATGGCGGCAAACGACAGCGGCGCGCTCCCCGCGCCCCCAGCTGCCCCTGCCCTGACCCCTGCCCCTGCCGCCGCTCCATTCAGCTCCTCAATGCCACCAGCGCCATCTAGCAGCTCTGCCTCACCCACCGCCCCCACCGCCAGCAGGCCGGTGGACACCAGCAGCTCCACCACGTGCTCCTTGGGCAGCGGCGCGTCTGCTGACCCCACGAGGTAGTGCAGGATGGAGTTCCACGTTTCCGCGGCAGACGCCTCAATCTCATCCACGCTGGGCGTCTTTCGTAGCGGCGGCAGGCTGTGCGTCACCTCCAGCCACGGCATGCCCTCCCCCGCCCCCAGCACCGCCTCCAACGACCGCTTGAAGTCCACCTGCAGCGCCAGCGCGCGCGCCTCGCCCGCACTCACAACTACGTCGCCGTCCGGCCCCGCCGCCGTCACCGTCGTGCCCGGCGCTGGCACGCGCGCCCCCATGATGTGCAGCGCCTTCAACTTGGCTACCACGGCGTCAACCCGCGCCGCGCCGCCTTCCCGCACCCATGCATGCAGCGCCTCCACCGTCACAAACCGCGGCGCGCTCAGCAGTCGCAGCACCACCTGCTGCGCCAGCGGCGGCAGCGACTGGAACACCGCCAGACACGCCCACGTGTTGCTGTACAGCGCGTTCATGTCCTCCGCCGCGCAGCCCTCCAGGAAGTCGTAGATGCTCGCCATGGCACCTTCTTTTGGTTGGTGGCAGTGGCGACGGTGTGCTATGGTGTGCAGCCTCTGCCGTCAGTAGCGGGGGTTGTGCTGGGTCCCCACCCACAGCATGCGTTACAATTACCTCCTGTCGGTGCAGTTCCCCTAGCCCCGGTGCGCTACGCCATGCAGTTGCGTTGCTGCAAAATGCGTGGGAAGCTGTTGTTTTTGGTTGCGCACAATACTGGGGGGTTGGACAGTGGGCGGGCTTGGAAAAATCCCTCGTCCGTCCTCCATTGTGGCACGCTGGCTAGTACGCTAGTACGCGACAAGGCAAAGCTACCAAACGCCGCAGCGACAGTGCCACGCGTGCAAATTTTGTGCAATCCCGGCGCCGCATACATCTCTGTGTTGTTATAATTGTCACCCACGTTATTGTCTGTGATACGGCCGCGTTCAGCAGATTTATGCACCACACCTGGCGCGCTGCCAGGCCGCGTGGTGCACTGCGCTGCCGCCGCGTGTCAACAGCTCAGGGTGTCCCGCCACTTCCGCCACTCCCCACCGTCCCTCCGACGCTGCCGCCACGCCGCCAAGGATGGCAACCATGCAAGCAGTCATGCAGCGTCCTGCCAGCAGCGCTGCGCCGGCGGGTGCGGCGACGGCTGCGACGGCGACGACGACGTACGTCCAGGCTGGCGCGCTGCTGCCTGTGTGAATCGCTGCTTCGTGCGCCCGACTCGCCACGCCACCCACACTCCCCACCCCTCCAATACACAGTGCTGGCACAACGCTGCAACGGTGCGCGGTGGAGGCGGACAAGCGGCGGCAGGAGCTGGAGAGTCGCGTGACGACGCTGGTACGTTCCGCCGCCGCACTGCGGGTCACCCTGCTGCGCTCCAACGCCCTGCCGCAACGCCATGCGCTTGCATGCCACTGCCGCTGCCACCGCAACGGCAACAACAGCGGCATCGTAATTGCGTTTGCGTGTCTGTGTGCATTTGTTTCCATTGCGCCACTCGCGTTGCTGGCGCACGTTGGCACCACCGCAGCGCCCTGCCGCCGCAGACCACGCCGCCCTGCGCCCGGCCCCCTACACACTCCCAATGCCAGCACCCCCCCCCCCTAACCAACCTGCAGACCACCAACGTGTCCACGCTGGAGGCGCAGGTGACGACGCTACAGGAGCGCGCGCTGCGTCTGGCGGCGACAGAGGGCGGCGCGGCGGGCGAGGTGCAGGCGGTGCGCGGCTGCGCCGACCGCATCTCCGCCAAACTGGCAGCGGTGCACAGCGCGCTGGAGGGCTTGCGCAAGGATAGCGCGGCTGCCAGCGCCGCCGGCGCGCGCCTCCGCAGCGCCGCCGTCATTGTTTCGTCTTGTACGTTGGGTGTTTTTCCTGTCCCTGCGCCACCCGTTGCTTGCTGCCGCACGCCACAACCACCGCCACCCCGCCACCTGCAGACAGCGACGAGACGTGTGATGCGGCTGTGCTGGCGGTCACCGCCGCCATGGAGCGCGTGGCGGTGGCGCACAGTTCGTTGTGCGCGGCGGCGGACGCCGCCAGCGAACGCGTGACCGCCATCCAGGCGCAAGTGGACGAGGCGCAGGCACGCGAGGCGGAGGACGCGGCGGTGTGCACGGCGCTGGGCGCCAGCGCCGCGGCGACGGAGGCGCAGGTGGCGGCGCTGCGCACTGCTGTTGCGCAGGTGGGCGACCGCACCGCCGAGGCTGCAGCGGTGCATGCTGCCGCGCGCGCGGCTGCTGCCGCAGCGGCAGTGCAGCAGGCGGACGCAGAGTCGTTGGCGGCCGCGGCTGCCGTCGCAGAGGAGGCGCGGGCGGCACAGGCGGCAGCCAGTCGCGATGCAACTGCAGCTACGACAGCTGCCGCGGCCGCACGTACCTCTGCTGCCACGGTACGCACGGCAGCGGCGCATGAGCGGTGCCGCGCTGCGGAGGCGGCACGCGACGCGGCGGTGGCAGCTTGCGGCAGCGCAGAGGCGGCGCGGGACGCCGCAGTTGCGGCAGCACCACGTGACGCCGCGGACACCGCTCTGCTGCATGACGCCATGACAGCGGCGCAGGCGGCGCGGTCGTCGGTGGAGGTTGCGACTGCTGCAACCGGGGAAGCCAAGGACCGCATGCGGCTGCTGGCGGCGGCAGGTGGCGAGGCTGCCACGTGCGTCGTCGCGCTGAAGGAGCGCACAGCGGCGGCGGCGCGGCAGGTGGCGGCACTGCAGGCAGCGGCGAGTGCTGTGGCAGAGGCAGCTGACGTCCCCGCCGCCGCCGTTGAGGTCTGCCGGCACGCTGCCAGCGCCGTCACCACGCAGCTGGCCGCCCTGCAGCAGTCTGACGCACCGGGCGTGGCCGCCGCCCGTGGCGCGGTGCAGGGCGACGTGGCGCCGTCGGCGGCCACCATTACAGGCGCCTGGATTGCGCTGCGTGACGACGTGCCGCGCTTGCTGGCAGGCGCGCATGATGCAACCGCGACCGCCACCGCCGCTGCCACCGCTGCCACAGCAGCGTCGAGCGCGGCGGACATGCCGTTGCCAGCAGGCGTTGACACCTCCCCGGCGGCGCTAGATGCTGCTGCCAAGGCATGCGATGCCGCCGTCGCCGCCGCCGCTGCAGCACGTGAGGAGGCAGCGGCGACCAGCGCACGGGTCAGCCGTGAGCTGGCTGCCATTGCAAGCGACGCACGGGAGCAGGGCGAGAAGGTACGTGTTACTGGGTGGCGCGGCGGGTGGGAGCATTGCGGTGCACTTATACATCAATCACACCACCCCTCACCACCCACCCTGTGCAGCTGCGCGCCTTGCATGAGGGCAAGGCCAGCGCGGCACGGCGGGCGCAAGACGCTGTGGTCGCTGAGCTGCAAGCAGAGGCTGCGGGCCTCAAGTTGCGGCTGGCGGCAGTGACGAGTGGTGTCGGCCGGCACGACGGCGCCCGTGCCCCTCCTCCGCCACCACCTGCCGCTGGAAGCAGCCGGCTGGGAAAGGTCGCGGCGCCCGCGCGCTCTGGCGGCAGCAGCGTCAAGACGGCGGGCGGCGCAGGGAGTGCCACCGCGTCCGCGCGCAGCCGGTGGGTGTTTGACGCGAGTGACAGCGACAACGACGACGAAAACGACGACAACGGCAACGACGACAACGACGATGACAACGACGGCGTCGGCAACGACGACGACGACGGCGCCGCCACCATCTTGGCCATCACGCCCGTCAAGGTTGTCGCGACTGCTGCGCCTGTGCCGTCATCGCCGCCATCGCCGCCGGCAGTCACGGTGGCCAAGGCAGCCGCGGCGGCCACGGCGGCTACCACGGTGGCGGCGGGCAACGGCAAGCGCGATGCGCTGTGGCGGCGGTTGGACGCCGGTGAGGCAGTGGTGGCGGTGCCCCACGGTGGCGGCGGCACGCCATCCAAGTACGCACGCACCGGCGGTGTCACTGCGGCGCCCCAGCGCACGTCCCTGGCTGCAGCGCCCACCGCGAATGTACGGCCGCCGCCGCCGCCGCCGCGGCGGTCCAGCGGCAGCCTGCCACCCGCATGGGCGTCGCCGCCGGCGCCACGCGGCGGGTTTGACGCCGACGAGTGGACGGCGGTCACCATGGACACTCGTACCAGCGGTGGCGCGGGCTCTGTCACCGGTGCCGGGGGCAGTGTGTGGCTGCCAGCGTCCGCAACCGTGCGTGGCCGCGCCACGCCGGGCCTGGGCGGCGACACCATCGCCTCCCTGTCAGCCGCCGCATCCGCCACCGCCACGGCCGTCCCATCTCGCACCACCACCACGTCGCGCCCCGCGGCGTCCACCAAGGCCGGCCGCGGCAAGCGGTAAGCCATGATGCCGCGATGATAATGCGCTACGGCGCAATGTTGCAACATGTCACGGTTGCGTCACGGTTGTGTGCCCGTCACGAGTGGCAAGCTGTCCCCCCTTCAATTCCCCAATGAGTGTTACCACTGGCCTGGCCGCCCGTCGCCCCGTCGCCCCGTCGCCCCGTCGCCCATAGCCATGATGTGCGCAGTGCAGTGCCTGCGCTGCAACGAACCGGCCAGGTTGCGGGAGGAGAAACAGAGGAGAGGAGGAGAGCAGGAGCAGCAGGAGGAGCAGCAGCAGGAGGTGATGGGGCAGCCACACTGGTGCTGTGCACAAAACACATGGGTGAACGCGTGCGGGTGGCGTGACGCAATTTCTCGCCAGCGGCCACACTGCCACCGTCTGTGCGTGTTGTCACAGATTGTGCGTGTGTGTGCATGTGCATGTGCCATTTCCCATTTCCCACACATAACGCCCTCTTGCTGCCCGCTTCTCTCTCTCCCCTCTCCTCTCCTCCTCTCCTCTCCTCCTCTCCTCCCACACTCTACCCACGCACACAGCCAATATACGATGGCGCGCATGACGCGAGTGGCGGCGCTGGTGGCGGCGGTGGTGGCAGGGCTGACGCGGTCGGTGGCGGGGCAGGCGGCGGTGACGTGCCCCTTTGCCA
>ERZ778022.4281-NODE-4281-length-12443-cov-5.903455_pt1 | contig 12443 bp, 3 predicted proteins | sample MGYA00375752_ERZ778022 | MGnify/ENA primary metagenome ERZ778022 (study PRJEB29350, sample SAMN05389826) | bioreactor metagenome | isolation source: Thiocyanate bioreactor | place: South Africa: University of Cape Town | collected 2014-04-04 ... | reverse complement strand
AGCGTGCGCCCGCCGCTGGTTCCACGTAGCGCTGACGTGCCCGCCACGGCGCTAGAGCCCGCACTGCCACCGGTGGTAGACACTCCCATGGTGGTGGACCGCCGGCCGCCGCCGCTAATTACACCGCCGCCACCGCCGCCGCCGCTGCCGCCATCCGTCTCCACCCCGCCACCACCCCCGAAGCTGCTTTGCGCACTGTGCATGGATGTGGCCAGCGCGCGGGCGCCGCCAGCCGGCAGGGGCATGGTCATGCTCACGCCCGCCGCCCCACTGCCGCCGCTGGGCGTGCCAATGCGCGGGATGTCCAAGCCGCTGCCGCCTGCATTTGACCGTGGTGCCACGGCGCTGTTCCGCAAGCTGGCGCCACTGCGCCCGCTGCCGCCCGCAATCATCACACTGCCGCCACGGCTGCTGCTGGGTGGACTGGCGGGCTTGCGCGACGTCGGTGGGGAGGAGAGGCCCAGCGTTGCTAGCAGCGGCGGTACCACGTTTGTGGACGCCGCCGTGGCAGTGGATGCCGCCGTGGGCGCGGCGGTAATGCGGGCGGGCGGCGTGCCAGCGTCGTCGTCAAGCGAGTCGCGCCGCACCGGTGGGATGCGCATGCGCAACGCTACATCCGCCACCGGCGGCTCCTCGCGTTCCCCGGGAGTGCACGGGAAGCCGCCGGCTCCCGCGACAGCGCTGCCAGCCGGTGACCCCGGCGCACTGGTTGCGCTGCCAGCGTCCACACGCGCCCCGCCAACGGCGCCGCCCGGGTTGCTGGAGCGGCGGCGTGGCAGGCGGTTTGCCAGGAACGTAGTGGCGGGGGCTCCGCGCGATGCAGTTGCCGGCGCCGGGCCGGTGCTGTTAGTACTCGCCATCCATGCCGCGCTGTCGGGAGGTGGGCGCCGGCTGGCGTTGCGGGTGAGCAGGCGCAGGTGGCTGGCAAGCCCTGACGCGGTAGCAGGCACCGCGGGACCACCCGTGGTGGTAAACCCACCAGCCGCCGCTGCTGCAGCCGCAGCCGATGGCGTCACTGGTGCATTTATGGGTATCAGCCCCGGCAGCACATTCACGCCGCCCACGCTGCCGTTACTGCTCTTGGCAGTCAGCAGGGTGCCAGTACCCGTGCCGCCGGTCGTGCCCCCACCACCACCGGCGGCCCGTGCGACGTCATCGCCACCGCCGCCGCCCCGGCTGCCAACCGCAATGGTGGTGGCGCCGCCCGTGCCACTGGAGCCACGACTGCGACCCGCCCCACGCCCGCCCGCGCCACCGCCGCCGCCGGTGCTGCTGTGTGTTGGGGTGCCGGTCTTCAACACTCCCAGAGCAGCAGCGACGCCAGCTCCCGCAGCATCCACAAATGGTGTGCCAGATGCCTCCCCGACAACCCGCTCCGCACCGCCGCCGCCACCGCCGTCAACACTGCCTTGCCGTGCCAGCGACGCCGGAGAGGTTGTCATTGCAGACGGCAAGGCAGGCGCCGCTGCTTGCCACTCAACAAAGATCAGGCCGTCCGCCAGCTCCAACTCCGTGGCAGCCACCTCCTTGTCAGTGGCGGCGGCGGCGCTGCGCTCTGCGCCCAGGGGGGACGTCAGCGGGTGTGCCACCGTCTCCAGCGGGATGGGCAGGCGCAGCGCGTACATGGCACGCGGCGGTGACGGCGGGCCGGCCTGCAGCTTGGGTGTCGTCAAGCTGCTGCCGTCCCCACTCGGCCCGGCAGCGCCGCCGCCACCTCCGCCGCCGCCGCCGCCTGCACTCAGGCCCGCAGCCACGCCGGAGCGCTGTGTGTGCAGCGACCCGCCGGCAGCGTGCATGGAGTGGGGCGCCGGCACGTACCGGTCGGCGCTGGCACTGGCGGCCGCGTGCGGGCGCAGGCGCGGTGAGGACGCTAGCGAGCCGCCGCGGTGGCGCGTCGTGGCGCCCTCCACGCTGCTGTGGTCGGATGCCATGACGGCGGGCAGGAGGTGCGGCGCCCACCGCATCGCCGCCTCCAGCAACAGCACGCGCGCCGGCAGCGGTTGGCCACGCACCACGGCTGCCAGCTGCGCAGACACGAGGCTTGCCTCCTCCTCTGGCAGCGGCTCCAGGAAGGTGCTGGCAATGTACCGCTTCCATGACGCGCGAGGCAACACAAACAGGGCGGACACGGGTATCGCGCCGCTGCCAGTGCTGTCGGGTGACGCCGTGGTGCCGTCCGCCACCGTGGGTCCCGCAGATGTGGGCGGCAGGTCAGTGCCCAGGGAGGATTGTCGAGGCGGCGCGGTCACGCTGCCGGTGGCGCTCGTCACGCCGCGCGTGGTGCCGGCAGATGAGCGCGGGTGCGTGGGCGTGGCAGCCACGCCATCTGCGCCGGCGGCACTGCGCGCAGAGGCAGCAAGCGGGGAGGAGTCGCCACGCGAGGGTGCAGCCGCCGCCGGCGGTGGCGGCACGCCATCAACATGCGCGTACGCCAAGCAGCGGATGAGGACCAGGTGGCGGCGGGTGAGGCGCAGCAGCTCGGTGGGTGACGCGGTGGCTAAGGGTGACAGTGCAGCGCCCCACCCCATGGGCAGCAGCGTCGGCTGCGGCGGCCCGCCGGCTCGTGCTACGCTGCTACCACGCCGCGCTGCGCCGCTAGCAGCAGCCACGACCTCCTGCGCCTGCGAGTACCCGCCCACACCGGCGCTCATGCCTGTCACCCACGCGCTATTGCTACTGAGACCGCCACCGCCCGGCACGCCGCCCGGCCGCAGCGCCACCACCGCCTGCTCGCGCGTCAGCCGCGTGCCAATGGACGCCGAGTGCAGCGGCAGGTGCGCCAGCAGCTGGCTGGTGGCGGCCGCCAGGATGTCGCGCTGCTGCAGCGACTCGCGCATGCGCTGCACAATCATGCGCAGCTTGCCGCTGCTCTCATTCACCAGCTCCAGCCGCCGCTTCTGGTTGCTGTTCCACGCCGCCTCTGCCCGCACCTGCGCCGCGCTGGCCAAGATGGCAGCCGGCACCACCGCCGCCGTCACGCCCGTCAGTACCGCCGCCAGCAGCTTGGCCGCCGTATTGGCGGCCATCACGTTGACATCCTGCGGGGGTAGGTTTGGGGTGGGGGTTGGCGGGTGATACGACGCGGTGCTGGCGCTGCTATGCGTTCACGGCAGTCAGTGCCGCCACCCGTACCTTCCATGCCCACACGTCGGTGCCATGCAACATGCCACTGCACGAGTGTCAGGAGGGAAGGGGCGCATGGTTGTGTGTGGGCATCGTGGGCGCGCTGCTAACGCGCTGCAACGCGCGCGGCACGTACCCTGCGGCGGCGGCAGCGGCAAAGAGGCGACCGACGGTTGCCAGCGACGTGGGCATGGGCACGGTGGTCAGCACGACGGCAAGCTCCACCGCCACTACCATCCAGCACAGTGACAGCACGCCATCAGCGGCAGCGGCGACCACCGACAGCAGCCCTGCCGTGGTGTCCATGCCACGATCGCGCCGCGGCCGATCGGCTCGACACACTGTTATTTGGCCGCACAACACCGTGCCAGCAGCAACAACCGTACTACACCAGCAGCTGTGCGCTGGTGTCGGCCGGGTGGGCGCCGCGCTGCGCTACCGGTGGTGCAGAGTCGGCTCCGAGGTCTTGAAGTCTTCAACCACGGCGTCTGCGTCAACAAGATATGGCACCCAGGAAGGCGGATGGCAACCCAGCGAAAGTGCACCGTAGCAAGCAAGCTGACAGCCGGGGAACCCCTAGAGCAAGTTAGCAGCCGGTGGTGGGCGGGGGTAAGCTTTCGGCGTGCCCCCGCACGTCACGCCAGCAGCAGGCGGCCGGGCAACCGAGGCGGCTGCAGCAGCACGCGCGTGCACGCGGCGGCTGCTGCTGCTGCTGTGGCTGCACACGCTGTGTCACGCACGCACGCGTGTACACGCGCGCTGGATATCCGGTACGCAACAGCGTGGCGTCGAGATGGCGCACCCGCGACCGACGGCGTCGGCGTAGGAGGCGGCACGAACAGTGCCGAGGCGCCGTGTGATGGCAGGCAGCAAACACCGATGTTGTTGGAAGCGGCGGTGACGGAGGCAAGCAGCGGAGGGCGGTAGAAGGGCCTCGCAGCGGGGGGCTGTCGTCAGCAGCCGCGACCGCGTGCATGGGAAGACACCCCGCGCCGATCCGCAACGCGCTGGGCGCGGGGATGAGGAAGAGTAGGGTGACGATGCGATACGTTGCGCGCGGTGCTATAATTGACACAATGTGCGTCACAGTAGCCGCGGGTAGCCACAGCCAGCGCTTTTCTTGCGCAGGGTGTCGCGATGCCGCCGCCAACTGTCCACCCTGATGCCGGCGGCTATATTACGGCAGGCAACGCACACAAGCACATAAATCGACGGCGGAAGCAATGCCACACACGCTGGGAAGGCAGCGGTTTGATGGAATGTGTTGTTGCGCCGCCGCGCGCTGCGCAAATTTGACGTTGTCGCGCGTCGGTAGAACACAGAACGCGGCGATCAGACCGGGTTGCCAAAAGTTTGATCCCTGCGCGTGGCGCATGCATGCAGCGGAGGTGGCGTTGCTGTCAACCCTTCAGCAGCAATACCGGTACCGGTAGGTAGGCGGTGAGTGGATGGATGCACCAAGTAGTAGCCCACACGCAGGGCTGACTTGATTTGCAGGTGTCAGGCTGAGCGAGTGGTTGCTGTGCACACAATTGTTACCCCGTAAGTTACTACTTGACGTGGGCGGCTCCGACGGCGGTTGCACCTGCGTCCATGACCAGCGGCGGCGGCTTCCAGCGTCATCAACCTCGCGTACCGCGCCGGCCGGTACGCCGTGGCTGCACTTGGTTCCACAGTGCCGCGCGCACTCAAGGATTACTGCCGGCAGCGGGCGCGGGGGCGCAAGACGCGCTGCATGCCACCTGTTCAGCAACCCTGCCATGGAACCATCGTGGTGGCGCGTGCGTGCCGCGGACCGAACGCCTGGTTCGGTCGTGTCACTTCGGTGCCGCCGGGCAACCCGGCGCGTGCACGACGCAGGCGCCACGAATTATTGCACCAACAGGTGGCTGGACGGCACCGTTCCGCCGCCCAGTAGCAGTCGGCGTGTGCATGGCCTCGCTGCTGCGTGCGGAGTCGCAAGCTGCAGCGGCGCCTTCACTGCGATGGCGTGGGCGGTAGGCGGTCGGCGCGCCAAAGTGATGCTGCCTGCGCGCGGCGCCGAAGTGGCGGCCACTTGTCGACTTGGTGTGTGTGAATGCCGCGCCGCGCTCGCTGCTGTCGTGTTGACGTAAGGCGGCCGACCGCCGAGTACTTAATATTAGTGCCGGATGGTGGAGAGTGTTTGGTTCAACATTGTGCGCAGGACAGCCTGGCGTTGTGCCGATGCGTTTACCAATTGGCGTTTGGTGAAACAGCTGCAAATGCGCAAATTTGGCGGTCATTGCGGCGTGAACAATAAATGGCAGCGACATGAATGACTGCATCAAGGACATTCCATTTCGCCCGGAACTGCGACAGTTGGAGGCGTGCGTCCAACGACGTTGCATCCGACAGTCGACATTGACGTCACGTCGTCGTGGCAGCGCGTGGCAGCGCGATGCTGCGCGCCGCGATCGTGACTTTGCCACGGCCACAGCGGCGGCAGCGGGTGTGCCAGCCACGTCAGACTATGAAGACTCATGCTAGTGCGCGTGCTGCTGACCCCCGGCGTCGCGTAATTGCGTTCCCCGGCCTCGTGTCACTCGCACGTCCGCGGCCAGTCGCCCGCCCGCCAGCGTGGAACTCATCGGCAGCAGAGGAGGAGAGGAGGAGGAGGAGGAGGAGGCAAGGGCATGGTACCAGAGGTGTTATTGGCAATACTATTTCTTGCAGTGGCAGCAGTCTTGCACAAAACTAGAGCTGGCATTAGCCACATACGACTTGTATATGCTGTACCAGCTACTTTATTACTGCGATTAACACCGCATTGATTTTTGTTTTGTGCGCAAAAGAGCCACCCCGCCCACCTCCATAACACTCCTCTCTCCTACTCCTCTCACCACTGGCGTCTCCCATCTCTTCCATCTCGTCCCATCGCTCGCAGCGCCGCCGCCATGGCGGCAGTGGGAGCAGCGCGGTGGGCGGTGCGCGTGCATGCGCATGGCGTACGCGCACCCAGGCTGCCGCTTGCCTGGTCCCTGGGGTGGTCCACCACATCCTTGCCTACTGGTGTAGCAGCCGTGGCTGCGGCGTCGACCGCTGCTGCTGCCGCGTTGCCGGCTGCTACGGCAGCGGCAGGTGCGGATGGTAGCCCAGCTCTGCCATCGGTAGCTACCGCGCCGCCGCAAGGTGCACACCGACGGCCGCACGGCAGCCACCGCTCCAGCTATCACACCGTCGGCACGCCGCTGCGCACCACTGGCGCTGCCGGCGCACCCGCCAGCGGTGGCAGCAGCGGGCCTAGCAATAGCAGTGGTGGGAGTGGTGCCGCCACCAATAGTGGTAGTGGTGGTGGCGGCGGGGGGCTGGGTGCGCAGGCGGACCTGCTGCTGCGAATTGCGCAGCGGCTAGACCGCAAGGCGGACCGGCAGTATGAGGGGCGGCCCATGTTTTCGGGTACCGACTTCCTGCCGGGCTGGGTGCATGCGGCACACATGGCAGACTACCTAGGCACAGAGGCATCCACGGCGGTGGCAGCTGCCGCCACGCCTGCCGCAGCCGCGGCAGCAGCGCGTGGCCTCGCGGTAGAGTCGGTGGTGATGGCGGGCGGCAGCGCGGTGACGGTGCTGTACACCAATGAGGTGACGTGCATTAACCGGTGGCTGGCGCACTATGTGGACGCCGCCGGCGTGGCAGTGCTGGGGTTTGACACCGAGACGCGGCCGTCGCTGTGGGGCGCCCGGTTCCCGCACCAGCGCGCACGGAAGGCACCACCACAGGCGGGTGCGGCAGCGGCATCGACGACTGCTGCTGCTGCCGCCGCCGCTGCTAATGCCTGTGCCGTGGTGCAGTTTGCCACGCCGTCCGCGGTGCTGGTGGCGCAGCTGGGGCACCTCATTGTGGCGCCAGAGGTGGCTGACCGGGTGACTTGCTTGCCACCGCTGCAAGGGGACCCGGCAGCGGCAGCGGCGGCCGCAGCCGCGGTAGACACCCGCCACGCAGTGGGGTTCCTGGGCACGGGAGCCCCCGCGGGCTTGCTGACGCTGCTGCGCCGGCGTGACCTCGTGTTTGTTGGCGTGAACGTGGCAGCTGACGTGGCCCTGCTGGTGCGCAGCCTGCGCCTGCCGTCGGACAGCGCGCCGCCCGTGGTGGATGTTGATCGCCTGGCGCGGGAGCTGGGCATCCGGCGCACGGCACCAGGCATGTTCCACGGCCTGGAGGCGCTGGCACACAAGCTGCTGGGAACGCCGCGATGGAAGTCGGGCGCCCTCAGCTTGAGCAACTGGAGTGCGGCGCCGCTGTCTGCGCGCCAGGTGCGGTACGCCGCACTGGATGCCTGGGCCGGCGTGGCGCTGTTTGACTTCCTTACGCCCCTGCTGCCCGCACCCGGCACGCACACACCCACCGCGCTGGCGCGCGCACTGGCTGCCAGCGTACCGGCAGGCGCACCAGCTGCGGCGACGGACAAGCCGGACAAGGCGCACACCTCTGCCGCCGCGCGGCTGGCAGCGCAGCTGGCGACGGCGCGCACCGACGCCGCCGCCGCCGCTGCCGCGCACACTGACGCCTACCGCTACCTCTTCCTGCACGACGTTGACCTGCTGCCGCCACAGCGCGCCCTGGCGCTGCCGTGGCTGCGGCGGCGCGGCATCGCGGTGGAGGAGTTCAGCGCCTCCGTCCTCAGCCGCTCGCCCTTCCCGCGCACGCGCAACGGCAGGCTCATCCTACCGTCCGCGGCAGAGTGTGCCGCTGAGGGCCGCTCCTTGCCGCTCTTGGTGCCTGCATACCGCACGCGGTACGCCATGACTGCAGGTGGCGGCAGCGGCACGGCTGCGGCGGGTGGCGGCAAGGCGGGCAGCGCCGCGCCGGCCGCCGCTTCTGCCACCGCTGCCGGCGATGAGGAGGACGGTGCAGCACCGCGCCCTGCGGAGCTGGCATCAAGCGGTTGCAGCAGCGGTAGCGATGGGGAGGCGGAGGGAGGAGGTGGACGGCCGCCGTCACCAGCGGCAGGCGGCGGTGGAAGCGGCGTGGTGGACGCCGCCGGCCGCAGCTCCCCAGGGCCTGGCAACCCGGGCGCCGAGTGTGGTGACGTTTGGGGCGCAGAACGCATGCACGTAGGTGTGCGAGTGGCGCTCGAGTTCTTGCAGCCGTAGCCTGGCCTGGCTGGTTGTTTGTTGGCCATTGCGTGGCCGCCTTGTGCCGTGGCTTGAAGAAGTTCAAGTGCACTACGCAACGCTATCAGCTCTCCCCGCCACCGCCACCACCACCGCCGCCGCCGCCGCCACCGCCGGGCGATTGCGTGAAATTAATGCTGTAGCTGCCGGTCTTGGGGTCCTGCACCGCTTTAAAGTTGTCCAGCGACATGCCCACCTTGCCCAGCACCCAGTTTGCCATGCCCTTCAGCTTGTCCAGCATCTCAGCTTTCAGCTTCTCGTCGCGCGCCTTGATGGCGTCCGCCAATCGTGCCTTGGCAGCGCGTGCCGCCCCCGAGTCAGCGCCGTGCGCCAGCCACGCATCCACGTCTGCCGCCGCCTCGTCCAGCTTGCCAAGCTTCTCCATTATGGTGGCGCGCCGTGCGTACGCCTTCGCATACCGCGCATCCAGCTCCACCGCGCGGTCGCAGTCATACAGCGCCGCCTCCAGGTCCTCCGTTGCCAGGCTGCATGCGGCGCGGTTGCAGTAGTACACGGCGCGCGACGCGTCATGCTCGGCGCCCGCCGGCAGGTACCGCAGCGCCTCCGTGTAGCACGCCGCCGCCAGCGCGTGGTTGCGCGCTGCAAAGTGCCGGTTGCCCTCCTCCTTGCACGCGCCCGCCATGGCCGCGTCCCGCTTCTCTACCGGCAGCTCGTCACCCTCTGCCAATGACCGCCGCCGCCGCGACAACACACGCCCATCCTCTAGTACCAGGTCTGGCCACCCGCCCGCCACCTCACCCTCCTCACCCTCGCCCTCTTCCTCACCCTCTCCGCCATCCACCGGCAAGGGTGGTGCCTCGCCGGCAGGTACATCGGGCGGCACTGGTACGCCGTCTGCCACGGCTGCTGCCGCGTCTGGGGCGGTGACTACCGGAATGGCGTCGCCAGCAGCCGCTGCCCGCCGTGCCTGCGCGCGAGCAACTGTGGCCTCCAGCTCCGCAAACTCGGCGTCGGCGTCGCTGCCGCCGCCGCTGCCTGCTGACCGCGCGTCTTGGAACCCCGACACGTCATCCTCGTCCTCGCCACCACCAGCGCCGCCGCCACGTGTCGTCGCCGCTACCGCCGCCATGGCAGCTTCAACCGCTTCAGCCATGGCAGCCGCTTCAGCCATGGCAGCCGCTTCAGCCATGGCAGCCGCTTCAGCCATGGCAGCCGCTTCAGCCGTGGCAGCCGCGGCCCGCAGGTGCTGCCTCCAGGAGTATGATGAATGAGCCGCGTCTCCAGGGGGTTATTAAATTTGAAGCACCGCTCTCTGCGCCGTAAAACAACAACATGCCCGACCTTTAGTTACGGTATGCCTTTTGCCGCAACGAGCAGTGTGTGCGGTCACACGGGTGATTTAAGTATGTAATCGGCGTGGTGGGGGAACGAGGTGGAAAATATCGACACATGACACATGACACCGTGATGACACGTCACACGACTCACACCCATGACATGCGCTGCTGTTGCGCACACTGCACAGAGCACAGAGTAAACAGTCGCCACAGGTCCACACAAACCACGTGGAGCAGCACAGATGGCGTCAATACCGCGCCAGAAGGATGACAGGGGTGTCAGGGTGCTGTGACAACGGGCCGGGGGGAGGAAAGCTACGTGGCGTAATCCAGCGTCGGTGGCCGCGGCGCCAACACTGTCCGCGATGACGCTAGGCGGGTGCGTGACGGCAGTGGCGCAGCGCGGAAGGTGCTGCGCGCAACGGCAGTGGGCGACGGCAATGCGGCGCCGGCGTCAGCATCGTTTGCAATGCGCAGGCTGCCCGCAATTGCCGTTGCCCCGCCGCTGCCGCTGCCATCAGCGTTGACAATTACGCGGCGGGAGGGCGCCGGCAGATGTGCACCGGCCGTGGCCGGGGTTGACACCGCCGCGGCAGCACCACCATCTGCGACACTAGAGTTGCTCACTCGTGACGTCGACGCTGCTGGATTGGCGGTACGCAGTGGGTTGGCCGTCGTGGCAACGGCGGAGATGACATCGCTGCCGTGCCCAACGCTGCCGCCGCTGCCGGCAAGAGTGCTGCCGCTTGTGCTGCGGCGACTGCGGGACCATGACAGAGAGCGCGGGCGTGGAATGTGGCGTGCAATGGAGCGGGCGCGCTTCCACTGCACGTGCAGCCACAGGAAGCCCAGCGTCAGGAGCATGCCCATGTTGATCAACACCAGCGCAATGGTGACGGTCCACTCAATGGGTGACATGGCGGCGGGTGGGTGCAGGTCGGCGGCTGCCAGATCAACGTTGTACTGCAGCAGCGCGGTGGAGATAACGGCGGTGATGAAGGTGGCGGTCAGTGTAGCCAGCTCCAGGCGGTTAAACTTGGCCTGCGCATACGGTGCGTACTGCAGCTGCAGCAGGACGGCACCGAAGAACCACAACGTTGCGCCCACGCACTGCGCGTATGGATTCGTCACCAACACCGCTAGCATCACCACACCCGCCTTGCGACACAGCACCAACGCCTCCCACCACACGCGGCTATCGCCCTCCGCCACCCACGCCTGCGATAGTACCGGTACAATTGGCAACGAGTTGCGACGGCTGGGTCGGAGCGCTACCGGTACCGGTACCTTGCCGCCACCCACACCGTCGTTGCCACCTGGCGGTTGTACCAGCTTGCGTGTCGGCGTGCGGTAGCCGTCAAACAGGAAGCCCCATGTGGCATGGAACGCCGTGTCCAGCAACTGCTCCTTGCGCGCCGTGCCCAGCAGCCACGCCAGCCCTGCCGGAAAGCCGGCGCCCACTAGTAACAACGCCACGTACGCCAGCAAGCGGGCCGCAGCGTGCTCGCCCACGTCACATTCAACGGCCAGGTTGGAACGCAGGTACCGGATGCCGCCGATGGGTGGCACGCAGTCCAGCACGCGCAGCGACGCCGACGTTATGGGCATGTACGCCAGGAACAGGACAAAAAGCATGGTGGAGACGTGGCGCTTGGATGCAAACCACGCGGCCAGCTTGCCCGCCAGCGCCTTGCTGTCAATCCAGCAACAGGTGCGCGCAGCACGCCGGCCGCAGCGTACCGACCGCACGGTGGTGCTTGCTACAAAAATGCCAACAACAAAAGCGGACGCTAGCACCGGCAGCAGCACTATAGTGACGTACTGCGTCAGGTACGATAGCCGCAGCAAACACTGCATCGCGCCCATGCTCAGCGGGTTGGTGCTCACCACCTCCGTCCACCCCATGACGCTGGCATAGGCCTGTGTGCTGCCAGCGACAAATGCGCGCAGACTGCCGACACCCTGCAGGTAGCCCAGTGCAATGCGCAAAATAATGGCGTCGTCGGGAAAGACGTTGTACATCTCTCCGTACAGCGCCATATGCGTTAGTAGACCAAACACAAGGATGAGCACAACGGCAAGGAAGAATGCCGATGCGCTGGGGTCCCAGCACACATCACACGCATCCCCGAACAGCGCGTAGTTGGCCGCCGCGTCACACAATCCGCACAGTGGACCGGTGTAGCCGGGCGAGCAGCCGTACGTTGGGATACTAGAGTTGTCTACGTATGTCAGCGTGCACGCCTCGCTGTTGTAGCACGGGTGCAGCTCCGTGTCGGGTCCCAGGGGTTGCCCCTCCTGTGACGCGGGCCGGAAGTAGTTGGGCAGCAGCGTCAGGACGCCTTCGTTGCATGTGGCGCCAGCAGGCGGGCAGCCGGTGCAGTGTGCGCCCATGCCACCCAGACTGAACATGCCGCCACCACATGTCACACACACCACTGACACCGACTCCTGGCCGGCACGGCAGCCAGCTAGCGCCACTCGAAAACCCAATGACGGCGGCAGTGCCAGTCCGCCCACCGCGCACGTCAACGTTAGCCCGTATGTCTGCCCCAGCGGCGCCATCAGCGTGAAGGTGTCAAAGGTTGCGCGGTGCGACGATTCGGACAACGTCGCTACTGTGTGCTGCAGGAAGTTGCTGGATGTGTCGTTGCTGGTGGTGGCGGACGCATTCAGGCCGATGCTGCACACGATGGGTGGCAGCGCGGTTGGCGGCGGCGACGGCGTCGCAGCACACGGGTTGTGCACGCTGCCGTTTGCCGCCACTGTCACGACGCCAACTCGGAACGGCGCCAGCGGCGTGCCGACCTCTGACGTTGTCTGTGGCGGGCTACACAGCTCCACGTGCAGCCGCACCGCCGGCACGGTAAACGTCAGCGGCGGCGGA
>ERZ778022.4279-NODE-4279-length-12445-cov-5.482002_pt1 | contig 12445 bp, 6 predicted proteins | sample MGYA00375752_ERZ778022 | MGnify/ENA primary metagenome ERZ778022 (study PRJEB29350, sample SAMN05389826) | bioreactor metagenome | isolation source: Thiocyanate bioreactor | place: South Africa: University of Cape Town | collected 2014-04-04 ... | reverse complement strand
CACCACCAACACGCTGACGCCGGCCGAGGCGTCGTGCGTGTCCGCGTCCGCGCGCAAGTACATCGCCACCTCGCTGCGCGTGTCGGCGCGCTTCGCGGAGGCGCAGGCCGCCGCGTCCAAGGCGCAGCTGGCGGGCGCGGAGGGCCGCGTGGCGGCGGTGGATGCGCAGGTGGCGGCGCTGCGGCGGTAGCCGGGGAGTGCTAGGTAGTTGGGGGGTTGGTCTGGTGGAGTTAGCAGCGGTGGACAAGCGTCAGTGTGTCAGTGTCATAAGTTGGCTCACAACGTCGTCCGGTCCGGTGCGGACGCGCGACTGGCCGGCGCCGCGGGCGCGCCACGTGGCCTTTGACTCGGACTGAGGAGCATCACATTTTAGCACACGCGTTGCATATTTGTGTGCACTTCGCACATATTGTTTGCAGACCCGGCATAACTGACTGGGGGGAAATGCAGTGTGGCGCGCGCGCAGTTTTACTGCAGTGCGCTCCCCGACGGGCGTGCATAGTGTGCGTACCATCCAGCACACCGTATGCCCGCGCGTTTGCCCGCGCGTTGCCGTCGTGTCGCTGCCCGCGCATCTACCGTACCGGTAATTCTTGTCAAGACCGCTACCCGCTTCTTCGCGCTCTACTGGTGCTTCAACTACAGAGGCACCTGTACACGCCGTGTGGCACTTCGCGGCGGGTGTACAGGTCCACAGTTCGTCCCATCCGCGGTGCAAGTGCGTTGCCACGTGTCGTTGCCCGCGCACTCGGATTTGCGCCGTGTCCAGGGCTGACGCTGCGGCACGCGCTCCTTCACGCGCTACTGCCAACTACAGAAGCACCCATACACGCCGTGTGACACTTTGCGGCAGACAGGTACGCAGTGCGTCCCATCCGCGGTGCAAGTGCGTTGCCCAACTTGCCCGCGCGTTGCCGTCGGTGCCCGCGCAACTACGTATTGCCCAGGCCTGCTGTCTGCCGCCGTGGCACGCGATCCTTCGCGCGCTGCTGCTCTAGCCGCTCTACAAGTGCTTCCCCCGCCATTGCCACTTGCGCCGTGTCCCAATTGCCGTGGATCAGTACAGGTGCACAGCTCGTTGTGTCGTTGCCGGCGCAACAACCTTGTTCAGGCCTGCCTGACGCCTTCGCACGCGCTGCTGCGCTGCACCCGCGCCCCCCTTGTCGTGCCCCAACTACCAAGACACCCACACACGCCGTGTGACACATTACTCGTGCCAGAAACGTCGCTCAAGACGGGGGAAGGTGTAGGACGGTAAGGCGGCGAAAGTGTGTAGACAACGTTCTGAAGAGTCAGTGAAGACACAATTACCGGCAGGTACCGGTACCGGTACCACCGGTAGTGCCGCCACAGTATTGAAGGCAACACCAACAAGATGGCAGCAGCTGCAAGCGGCGGCGGCGGGAGCGACGGAGGAGCGGCGTTCCACATGCTGGAATATGACGACGTGACGTGGGAGAAGGACAAGCGTGGCGACAAGATCATCATCGGTCGCGGCACGTTTGGCACCGTGTACGCGGGCACGTTGCATGACCAGCCGGTGGCCATCAAGGCGGAGACGCTGGGGGAGGGCGACGAAGAGGCCTGGATGAAGGCGGCACGGCTGCACATGCGCGCCATCGGCCCTTACATTGTGAAAATGATCGGCATCATTGTGGACCGTGTTGGCGGCAGGGTGACGCATTATGCTGTCATGGAGCGGCTGGCGGGCACTCTGACGGACCTGCTGCTCACTCGCAGCGGCCCGCACTACAACGCCGACCTAGAGCTGAGGTTGGCGCTGCTGGCAGACGTGGCGGGCGGGCTGGCGTACCTGCACGCCGCATCCGTCATCCACGCGGACATGAAGCCCGACAATGTGCTGCTGACGGCGCCCAGCCGCCGCATGCCACTGCCCGTCGCCAAGCTGGCGGACTTTGGCAGCAGCGTGCAGCGGCGTGCTGGCACGAGGACGCGGGGTACGCTGGTGGGGGAGCGCGGCACGTTGGTGTACATGGACCCGTGCCTGCTCGATCGCAGCGCCAGCATAACAGCAGCGAGCGACGTGTACAGCTTTGGCATCATGGCGTGGCAGGTACTGACCGGGTGCATGCCGTATGCGGCGGAGATTGCGGACGCGGCGCCAGCCTCGGAGGGTGAAGCCGTGCTGCTGTTAAGAGCGCATGTGTGTGGGTCGCGCGGTAAGCGGCCAACGGTGGCGGTGCTGGTGGAGCGCGGCGTGCCGCCGGCTGTGGTGGCGCTGATTGAGTCCTGCTGGGCGCCGGCGCAGGCTTCGCGCCCGGTTATGGAGGCGGTGCACCGTGGGCTAGAGGCAGCTGCGGTGGCGGCTGGGGCGCCTAGTGGCAACGGAAGTGATGGGGGGTGTGGGCCGGTACCCGCACCTGTACCGTTGCCGGCTGCTGTGCCGATTATTGCACCTGCACCTGCACTTGCGTCGATGGCGTTGAGTACACCTGCTTCAGTGGTACCCGTGGCACCAGGGCCGCTGGCGTATGAGTGGGACGACCAGCTGTTCCTGCGGGGGCATACAGATCGGGTGCGGTCCTTAGCGCTGCTACCGGGCGGCCAGCTTGCCAGCGGTGATGAGGACGGCACAGTGCGGGTATGGGACGTGGCGCGCGGCGGCGAAGCGACCGTGGTGCTGGAGGACCTAGTTGGGGAAGTGACTGCACTGGTGGCGATGCCTGGCACCCGCCGCCTGGCTGCTGGTGTGTCGGATCCGTGGCCGAAAACGACGGGCGTAATCGTGGTGTGGGATACAAACGTCACGCCACCCATCCGACGCGCCACAATTGATTGTGGCAGCGGCGTGTGTGGGCTGGCAGTGTTGCGCGATGACCGCCTGGTGGCAGGCTGTGAGGATGGTGGAGTGCGACTTGTGGAGGTGGGCGCGGACGCAGGTGTTGTAAAATCGACGCTGCAGGGACACACAGACGTTGTGCGGGCTGGGGCGGTGCTGCCCGATGACACCCTAGCCTCCGGGTCGTATGACACGACGGTGCGGTTGTGGGATGTTGGCACTCGGGCGTGTGTCGCCACGCTAGCTGGGCACACGAAGTATGTTTTTGCGCTGGTAGTGCTAGCAGATGGTCGGCTAGCCAGCGGGTCGTTAGACAAGAGCGTCCGGTTGTGGGATGTGGCCACCCGCGCGTGCGTGGGCGTGCTAGAGGGCCACACTGGCTGTGTGAATGCCCTGGCTGCAGTGTCAGTCGGCCGGCTCGTCAGCGGGTCGGACGACAAGACCATTCGGGTGTGGGACACCCGCCCTACCGATACCACCAGCGCTGGAACTGCTGGTATGGCAGCTGTGGGTGGCGTTGGCCCTGCGCGTGCCACGCCCGTGGTGGTGCTGGAAGGGCACACAAACGATGTCAACACGCTCCTGGCGCTGCCTGGCGGCCGCCTTGCCAGCGGGTCGCGTGACAACAGGGTGCGCCTGTGGAGCCTGCCGTCGCCCTAGCACCCAATGCTTTCAAATTGTTGTACCGTACCAGTAGTGGGTTCTCGTCCATGTCACGTGCACTGCAGGCGGCGAGTAGCATGCACTACCGGGTTGCTGGTGCATCATCGCACAAGGACGCCGAGTGCGGCAGCGCGGCACCCGCTTGTGCCGGGCCGATGGCGCCGCCATTGCGCTCAATTTGCGCAGTTCTGCGGTTGTGCCGCTGTAACTGCGTCACCACTTCCACACATTCAATACCTCGGCACCCAATCATTACATTGATCCAAATGCGCGTGCGCCACTCCTCCATTTACACGCCACAGCAGACGGCATGGCCACGCTACTTCAACGACACACACTCTCCACCTTCAATGACACACACTCTCCGGTGACTCTTCAGTGACCTGCAGCCAGCACCACAAATGCCCGTTGCTATGCCGCGCCGCACGTGCACACGCAATTCCAACACGCCTGAACGCCGACATGTTGTACCGTCAAGGTGTAGCGCTCCATTGTTGCTGCGCCGCCGAGTTGTACCGGTACGCGCCGCGTCCGCCGTGCTGCCAGGTTGCACCCGTCCACACGGCCACGACTCTGGGCCGCCTGCGTGCTGGGACACGTCGGCAGGACCACTCACACCGGTAGTCCCACGCAACGTCCTCCCTTGTACCAAGACGACGGAGATGGCAGCTGCTGCAGCAAGCGGGGGCGGCGGCAGTGGTGGTAGCGGTGTTCGTGCGTCACCTGCACCATCGGTGGCGTCTGCGCCGCTCGCGTACGAGTGGGACGACAAGTTGGTGCTGCGTGGGCATACGAAACCTGTGAAGTCCTTGGCGCTGCTGCCGGGTGGCTTGCTTGCCAGCGGCGATTTTGACGGCTCAGTGCGGCTGTGGGACGCGACGCGCGGCGGCGAGGCGACCGCGGTGCTGGAGGGGCCTGAAGGGGAAGTGAGCGCGTTGGCGGCGTTTCCTGACGGGCGCCGCCTGGCCGTTGGCTTGTGGGTTAATTGGAAGGCGGACACGGGTGCTATCGTGGTGTGGGACACGGGCGTTGTGCCGCCCATCCGGCGCGCCACCATTGATTGTAGCGAGGGCGTGCGGGCTCTGGCAGTGCTACAAGATGGCCGCCTGGCCGCGGGCTGCCGCGAGGGCAATGTGCAGCTGGTGGATGTCGGCGCGGATGCGGGTGCTGTGACAGCGACACTGGAGGGCCACAGACACGACGTGGTGGCACTGGCAGTGTTACCTGGTGGCATCCTTGCCAGTGGGTCGTGGGACAAGATGGTGGGGCTGTGGGATGTAGGCACGGGGACGTGCGTCGCCGTGCTGGCAGGGCACGGGGATAACGTGAATGCGTTGGCGGTGCTGGCGGATGGCCGGCTGGCTAGCGGGTCGTTCGACGCGACCGTGCGGCTATGGGATGTGGGCACTCGTACCTGCGTGGGCGTGCTGAAGGGGCACACACACTGGGTGAAAGCCCTGGTTGCGTTGCCGGACGGTCGGCTGGCCAGCGGGTCAATGGACCGCACCACTCGGGTGTGGGACACGCGCCCTGCCACAGGTGTTCTGGCGGTGATTAAGCGCGTTTGGCGTCGCACCACGCCCGTGGTCGTGCTCGAGGGGCTGGCATTTGATGCGGTGCAGCTGCTGCCTGGCGCCCGCATCGCTAGCGGTCAGTGGAGCAACACTGTGCGCCTGTGGCGCCTGGCACCACTCTAGCCCCGCGCCGCCTTGTCGGCGCATTGAATTGGTTGTTTCGTTCGCTTGCAAGCTGCGCCCATTGGTGTGCTCTGTTGAGTGGCTCTGCCAGTTGCTGGTACCGGGTACTACCGGTACCGGTACCGGTAGTGTGCCAGCGGTCAGCGACAGCTGGTGGGTCACCGGGTCATTGGCATGGCTGTCGTGCGACTGCCGCAGCGGTGCCGTTACTTGAACGCCAAGAAGGCACTGCCTTGCTGCCCCATCTGCTGCGCACCCAAGCAACGCAGTCCGCGGCAGTCGTGGTCGGCATACCGGTACTGCCCTTTCAACTTCAACGACACACACTCTCCGGTGACTCTTCAGTGACCTGCAACCAGCAACACAAGTTCCCGGTGCCATGCCGCGCCGCACGCGCAAACGCAATTTCAACGCGCATGGACGCCAGGTGTACCGTCAAGGTGTAGCGCTCCATTGTTGCTGCGTGCCGTATTGTTCGGGTACCCGCCGTCTGCCCACAACGCTGCCAGGTTGCACCCGCCCACGCCGCCACGACTCCGGACCGCCTGCGTGCTGGGACAAGTCAGTGGAACGCACTACCAACGCGTGCTCGCAGTGCCACACAGCGTCCTTCTTTGTACCAAGACGACAACCATGGCAGCTGCAGCTGCAAGCGGCGGCGGCGGCAGTAGTGTTTGTGCGTCACCTGCAGCAGGACCATCACTGGCGACTGCAGCCGCGACTGCACCAGCACCTGCGACTGGGACTGCCGCGGCACCAGCGGTGTCTACGCCACTCGCGTATGGGTGGGATGACCAGTTGGAACTGCGCGGCCACAGCGACAACGTGGAGTCTTTGGCGCTACTGCCGGGTGGTCGACTTGCCAGCGGTGATGACGGCGGCACAGTCCGGTTGTGGGACGTGGCGCGCGGCGGCGACCCAACTGCGGTGCTGGAGGGGCATGACGCGCGCGTGCTTGCGCTGGTAGCGCTGCCCGATGGTCGCCGCCTGGTTGCTGCTGCAAATGGCAGGCACCCCACAGCGAGCGGCACTATCGTGGTGTGGGACACAGGCGTCATGCCGCCTACCCGGTGCGCCACCATTGATTGCGGCCGCGGCCTGAATGCGCTGGCAGTGCTGCGCGACGGCCGCTTTGCGACTGGCTTCAACAATGGCGACGTGCGGTTGGTGGAGGTAAACGCAGGCGCGGGTGCTGTGACGGCAACGCTGAAGGGGCACGTGCATGTCGTGGCAGCGCTGGCGGTACTGCCCGACGGCACGCTCGCCAGCGGCGCGTGGGACCACACGGTACGGCTGTGGGATGTGGGCGCGGCAGTGTGTGTCGCCACGCTGGCAGAGCACACGGGCAACGTTAATGCGCTGGCAGTGCTGGCCGATGGCCGGCTGGCCAGCGGGTCGGACGACAAGACCGTGCGGTTGTGGGATGTTGTAACTCGCACCTGCGTGGGCGTGCTGAAGGGGCACACATATTATGTACTCGCCCTTGCGCCGCTGCCAGACGGCCGGCTGGCCAGCGGGTCGGCCGACAGCACCCTTCGGGTGTGGGACACACGCCCTCCCGCTGCCGGTGTTCTAGCAATGATGAAGCGCGTGTGGCGGCGCACCACGCCCGTGGTGGTGCTCGAGGGGCACGGATTCCACGCGCTGCAGCCGCTACCTGGCGGCCGTCTCGCTAGCGGGTGGTGGGACCGCGGGGTGAACTTGTGGCGCGTGCCACCACTCTAGCCCCGCGCCGCCGCGTCGGCGCATTGAATTGGTTGTTCCGTTTGCTTGCAAGCTGCGCGCAGCAGTGCGCTTTGTTGTGTGGCACTGCCAGATTGCCAGTCCTAGGTGCTAGCGGCACAGCTGGAGGTCACTGGGCCACTGGGATGGCAGTCCTGCAAGTGCCGCAGCGGTGCCGCTACTTGCAAGGCGGCAACCCCACCGCTGCGTACCCAAGCAACGCAGTCGCGCAGTTGTGGTCGGCATACTGCTCTCCCAACTTCAACGACACACACTCGCCAGTGTGCCGCTGTGACTCTCCAGTGACCTCCACACAACACAAGCGCCCGGTGCCACGCTGCGCCGCCCACGCACACGCAATTCCAACGCGCATGGACGCCGACGTGGTGTGCTATCACGTCTCGACACTTTGTTGCTGCGCTGCTGTGTTGTGCGCGCCGCTCCCGTTTGTCCGCAGGTTGCACACGCACACGCCGCCACGACTCTGGGCCGCCTGTGTGCTGGTGTGACGCACAAGCAGCAACGCGTATCTACAGTTCCACACAACGTCCGTGTTTGTTCCAAGACGACGGAGATGGCAGCTGCAGCTGCAAGCGGCGGCGGCAGTGGTGGTACCGGTAGTGGTGTTGGGACTCCAGCTACCGGCACGGCGGCGGCAGTGGTGGCAGGACCATCACTGACGACTGAGCCGACGGCTGCGCCCGCAGCGCTTGCGCCTGCCGCCGCGCCTACCGCCGAGACACCAGTGCCTGTGCCCACCACCGCGCCTGCCGCGCCTGCAGCAGTGTTTGCGCCTGCCACCGCGGCACCAACGCCTGCGCCTGCCACCGCGGCACTAGCGCCTGCGCTAGCTGTGGCACCGGCGCCTGCGTCCGCCGTGGCACCAACGCCTGTGCCTGCCGCCACGGCATCAGCGCCTACGCCGGCTGTGGCACCAACACAGGCGCCTGCCGTCGCGCCTGCACTAGCACCTGCGACTGGGGCGGCCGCGGCGCCAATGGTGTCGACGCCGCTTGCGTTCGAGTGGAATGCGACGCAAGTGCTGCGTGGGCATACACATTGGGTACAGTCCTTGGCGCTGCTACAAGGTGGACGGCTTGCCAGCGGGGATTGGGGCGGTACTGTGCGGCTGTGGGACGTGGCACGCGGTGGCGAGGCGACCACAGTGCTGGAGGGGCATGTTGAGTCGTCGTACCGGTACGCGCTGGCGGCGCTGCACGATGGTCGTCGCCTGGCGTCCAGTGCGCGCGAGGGTAAAGGAATCGTAGTGTGGGACACGGGCCTAGTGCCGCCTACCCGGTGCGCCACCATTGATTGCAGCAGTCTCGTAAATGCGCTGGCGGTGCTGCGCGATGGCCGCCTGGCTGCGGGTTGCGCAGATGACAATGTGCGGCTGGTGGAGGTGGGCGCGGGCGCGGGTGCTGTGACAGCGACGCTGAAGGGGCACACAAGACTTGTGAGAGCGCTGGCGGTGCTGCCCGACGGCACTCTGGCCAGCGGGGCAGACGACAGGACGGTGCGGGTGTGGGATGTACGCCTGCAGACATGTGTCGCCATCTTGGCGGGGCACATGGCTGGCGTCAACGCGCTGGCAGTGCTGGCCGATGGCCGGCTGGCCAGCGGGTCAGGCGATAACAGCGTACGGCTGTGGGATGTGGCCAGGCACGCCTGCGTGGGCGTGCTGGAGGGACACAAAGACATGGTGGACGCCTTGGCTGCGCTGCCGGACGGCCGGCTGGTCAGCGGGTCGACCGACTGCACAATCCGGGTGTGGGACACGCGCCGCCCTGCCGCTGCTGCCGGCGGCATTGGCGCCCGCATCTTGGCACTCGCCACACGCTGTCTACGACGCGCCGTGGTAGTGTTAAAAGGGCACAAAGACACGGTTGTTGCACTGCAGCCGCTCCCCGACGGCCGCCTCGCTAGCGGGTCATGGGATGGCACGGTGCGTCTGTGGCGCGTGCCACCACCCTAGCCCCCATGGGTCCCGCCGCGTCGTCGCATTGAACTGATTGTACCGAACCGAGCATTACCAGGTCCCGAAAGCTGCGTGCATTGGGGCGCTCTGTTGTGTGCCACTACGCCGCAGTACCGGTACCGGTACCGGTACTTGTGCCAACCACTGGTGAGGCAGTCTGGCGGCTGCCACTACATGCTCGCCAAGGTGGCACTCTTGCGCTGCCTCGTTGCCGTACAGGCGACCAGAACGTTACATACACTGCACCCAAGCAACGCAGTCGCGCAGTCGTGGTCGGCCGGGTATGCCGCCCTCCAAACTTCAACGACACACACTCGCTACCGGTAGTGACTCTCCAGTGACCTCCACACAATACCGGTACAGCTGTCCGGTGCCAGGCTGCGCGGCGGCGGCCGCGCCGCACGCGCACACGCAATTCCAACGCGCAAGGACGCTACCGGTATCACACTCCAATGCTTTATTGCTGCGCCGCCTGGTTGTACGCTCCGCCCCCGTTTGTCCGCAGTACGTCACGCCTCTGGGGCCTGGGCCGCCTGCGACGGCGTACGGTAGTGTCGGCGCTGCGTGCTGGAAGTACCGGTAGTCGGCGGGACGCACGACCAGCAACACGTGTCCAAAGTTTCCATACAGTATCAGCGTCCCTTGGTATTATCAGGCCGACGGCGATGGCAGCTGCAGCTGCAAGCGGCGGCGGCGGCAGCGGCGGTAGTGGTGTACCGGTCGGGGGTCCAGCGACGGCACCTGCAACGGGACCATCACTGGCGACCGCAGCGGCGGATACCGGTACCGGTAGCACGCGTGTGCTGTGTGGCCATACGGGCTCGGTGTCGTCCTTGGCGCCGCTGCCGGACGGCCGGCTTGCCAGCGGCGAAGAGGGCGGCGCAGTGCGACTGTGGGATGCGGTGCGCGGCGGCGAGGCGAGCGCTGTGATACCGATAGGCGGGGGTGAAGGTAAAGTGCGCGCGCTGGCGGTGCTGCCGGATGGACGCCTGGCTGTTGGCGTGTCAGATATCAGCGGGAAGTTGGGTGGCATTGCGATATGGGATATGGGCGCCACGCCGCCCGCCCGGCGTGCCGTCGTCGATGGTCGTTGCGGTGTGTACGCGCTGGCAGTGTTGGCCGATGGCCGCCTGGCGGTAGGCGGCCATGATGGTTGTGTGCGTCTGGATGATGACCTGGAGGTGGACGGCGGCGAGGGTGCCGTGATAGATACGCTGCGAGGGCACACACTTGCGGTAAAAGCACTGGCGGTGCTGCCTGACGGCACGCTGGCCAGCGGGTCGTGGGACACGAGCGTGCGCCTGTGGGATGTGGACGCACAAATGTGTGTCGCCACGCTGGCAGGGCACACGGATTGCGTATGTGCGCTGGCGGTGCTGACGGATGGCCGGCTGGCCAGCGGGTCGGGCGACTACACGGTGCGGTTGTGGAGCGTGGCCACCCGCGCGTGCGTGGGCGTGCTGGAGGAGCACACTGGGTACGTACTCGCCCTGACTGCGCTGCCAGACGGCCGGCTGGCCAGCGGGGCAGCGGACAAGACCATTCGGGTGTGGGACACGCGCCCTGCGGCCGGTGTTCTGGGGATGATGAAGCGCGCCTGGCGTCGCGGCACGCCCGTGGTGGTGATGGAAGGGCATACGCACGACGTTGTGGCGCTGGCGCCGCTGCCCGGCGGCCGCCTCGCCAGCGGGTCTGTCGACAAGACGGTGCGCCTGTGCCGACTGCCGCGCTAGTACTCTGCCGCGGTGTTTCATCGCCGGCGCATCTTTTCAATTGGTTGTACAGTTCCGGTTCCTATGCCCGTATACACATCCGACACGCGCTGCAATGCCGCCACGGTACCTAGTATTCCCCGCCATGTATTGCGCAGAGGGCAGCAGCTCGTGCACGCAGCCGTCAAACGGGATCGTGTGCACTGGCAGCGCGGTGACGCGGTCAAGTCGCCGGTCATGTTACCATCCTGCGGCAGGCGCCGCCGAGCCGCCGGCAGCTGCATCCCGTGCTGCTGCACACTGTGGCGGGCGTCCCGTGGTGCGACAAGGAGGCCATCGTCTACGACATGCGCCGGTGGCGCGACGCGTTACCGGCCGAGGTGGGTGCCACCGTGGGTGCGAGGGTGCCAGGGTGGTGTGTCTGCTGCGGACATGCGGTGCGTCTGCAGTGCGGTGGCGCCCTGTCCCCTCGACATGTCGGGGCGGTTCGGCCGTCGAACGCCCAAATTCACGCAACTCGTATTTGCACACGGCGCCGCGGCTGTGTAATATACCAGCTGCAATTGACTCGCAATTATCATTTAATCCGAATAGAACTGGTGTGGTTGATCGAGACGTGTGGTTTTGACGCGTAATATTTGCGCGAGTGCGCCCCCTTGGTGGCGCCTACTGGCCACTTTGATACCACCCGGAATATCGCATATTTAGAGACCTTCTGTATGTAATTCGGGCTGTATATTGCAGGGGCAACATAAATAGAACACCCGGCGTCTATTTGTGGATTGCCAAGTTGGTTGTCTGCCTGGTTGGCACGCTGGCTGGCTGGATTGACACCGTGCCGATGTCCGTCTTCTCTCAACGCACACTACTGACGGTTTAGCGCAATATTACGAACGAGCGGCTGCGATTTTGGACCGGGCAGTCCCCAGGTGGGGATATCGATGTAATTGACGCCACCACGTTGATTGCTACGGTAAAAGACGTCCTAGTTGTTGCGCTGGGTATCTGGATAGCTGCCTTATCGCAACCTCTCTCGACGCCCACTGCCGACCTACCGCTTTAGCGCCAACCACTCAAGCGACCGGCTCCTGTGTGGGACTGGCCAGCTGGCAGGTTTGGCTACCAGTGTACCTGGTGCCCATTTGTTGATTGCCAAGCAGCCCGGTTCCCTGCGGCTTGCCTTGCTGAACGGTTCTGTGGTGGACCTTCACCTACCACCACCCACCACCATGGCTGCCGTCGCCCCTGCTCCTCGCGCCCTGTCGCCACCCCCTGCCCCCACGCCCGCCGCCGCCACGCCCGCCGCCGCCGCCGCCCCCATACCCGCAGCTGACGACACCGGGCTGCCCGACCCCGACAGCATCGAGGCCGAGTGGGTAACCACCTCCACCGCCGGCGGCCCCTCCTCCGCCGCCGCCGCCGGCCCCTCCGCCGCCCTCGCCATGGAGGCACACAGCCGCGTGGTGGTGGGCATGCGCAACGTGTCCAAGACCTACCTGCTGGGCATCGAGGGCGTGCCCGCGCTGCGCGGCGTGTCCATCAACATCCACGCCGGCGAGTTCATCGTGATCCTAGGCAAGAGCGGCGGCGGCAAGACGTCCATGCTCAACATCATGGGCACTATCGACAAGCCCAGCCGCGGCGACCTGTTCATCGCCGGCACCCGCGTGGACGCCAAGACGCCTGACGCGTCGCTCGCCGACATCCGCCTGCGCCGCATCGGCTTCGTGTTCCAGACCTTCAACCTGCTGCCCGGCCTGTCCGCGCTGGAGAACGTGGAGCTGCCCATGGTACTGGCGGGCTGGGGCACCCGCGCCGCGCGCCGCAAGCGCGCCATCCGCCTCCTCTCTCGCGTCGGCCTCGCCGAGCGGCT
>ERZ778022.4278-NODE-4278-length-12446-cov-4.162941_pt1 | contig 12446 bp, 10 predicted proteins | sample MGYA00375752_ERZ778022 | MGnify/ENA primary metagenome ERZ778022 (study PRJEB29350, sample SAMN05389826) | bioreactor metagenome | isolation source: Thiocyanate bioreactor | place: South Africa: University of Cape Town | collected 2014-04-04 ... | reverse complement strand
GCCAGGCCGTGCCGTCCGCCCTGGCGCTCCGTCCCCTGAGCGGCTTGTGACCGTTCGGCCAGTCGCTGCCGTCGGGGAGCTGCATGCGGACGGGCTCGGTCGAGCCCGGGGCGATGCGGAACAAGACGGCGACGGGGTTCCACTGATCGTCGATCCAAGCGCCGTGCACCCACGCCCCCGAGGAGGCCGTACCGAAGACGCCCATCGGCGCGATCGCCGGGTCCGGGCTCCACGACTCCACCTTGGGGACGCCGATCCCGACCTCACTCCAGCCCGCGGGGGCGCCGGCGAAGTGCACGACGCGACTGAGCAGCGCGCCGCTGGACGGATCCTGCGCCCCGCCGACCGCCCAGATGTCGTTGGGGCCCGAGCCCCAGACCGACGAGAGCGCGACATCGGGATTGCCCGGAAGATCGGCGACCGGCGCGAAGGCGAGCGTCGCCGAGCTGCTGCCCGTACCGTGAAGGAGTCCCGTCGAGCCGGCGATCCACACGTCGGTGGCGCCGCTGCCCCAGACGCTCACGAGGGTGGCGTCGGCGAGCTCTTGGTGGACCTTCCACTGGGAGCCGTCCCAACGGAAGATCTTCCCCTGCGCGCTCACCGACCACACGACGCCCGAGCCGTCGCCCCAGACGCTCGTTAGCGTCGCGTCCTCGGGGATGTCCGTGTGGCAGAAGTTCTGGTCGGAGCACTGGCGCGGGGTAGGGAGGCTCGCCTCCTCACCGGCGTCGTCCGTCGCGTCGACCTCGTTCGCGGGCCCGGCGTCGCCGGTGAGCTTGTTCTCGGCGTCGTCGTCGACGACGCCGATCGGCACGTCCGAGGTGGCGCACGCGGCGCCGGCCAAGACGAGAGCCGACGAGACTCCGACGGCGGCGAGGATCGGTCCTCGATGACGAACGCTCATCACGGGCCTCCCGGGGCCGGCGCCTTGGCGCCTTCGTAGTGCAAGACGGTGTGCTCGCCGACGACCCAGACGTCGTCGGCCGAGCTCCCCCAGATTCCGTAAAGGCTCGGCTCGTTGCCCTGGGGGAGCTGCGCGGTCGACGCGGTGAACTCGAGGCCGTCCCAGTGGAGGATCGTCCCGTCGTCTCCCACCACCCAGATGTCCCTCGGACCCGTTCCCCAGATCGCGCGGAGGTTCGCGTTCGTCGGCGAATCGATGATCTGCCAGCGAAGGTCGTTCGCCTGGAACCGTCGAATCGTGCCGTGGTCGCCGACCGCCCAGACGTCGTCGGCCGAGCTGCCCCAGATCCCGCGGAGGACGACGGTCGCTTGGCTGTCGACCACCGTCCAGGCGAGCTTGTCGCCTTTGGTGTCCACGCCCGGAGCAGCCGGACGACCGCGCATCGTCTTGCCCGCCTCGATCGCCGAGCCCTGGTAGTTGCCGTTGGTCCTTCGATTGTCGACCAGGATCCAGACGTCGTCGGGGGAGCTTCCCCAGATGCCCGTGACGGTCCCCTTGAGACCGCCGACGCGAGTGAGCGGGTTCTGGCCCTCCGCCACGGTGCCGGCCTTCTTGACCAGCATGTTTCCGGAGGTCTGGTTCGGAGAGTCGTCCTTCGGAAGCGCACCGATGCGAAAGTCGTCCGGCCCGAACCCGAACATCACCGTCGTGGCGGTCTCGAAGTAGGGATCGAGGCTCAGGGGAGGGAGCCGCGTCCAGCTGACGGCGCCGTTCTTGAATCCGTCCGAGCGCATGATCGTCCGCGTGTCGCTCACGGCCCACACGTCGTTCGGACCGCTGCCCCAGACGGAGAAGAAGGTCGACTTGTCCGCGATCGGTACGGCCTTCCACGTGGCGCCGTCGTAGTGGACGACGGACCCTCGCGAGCCGACGGCCCAGACGTCGGACTTGCTCGAGCCCCACACCGAGTTGAGACGTTCCGAGGAGCGAATGCCGGAGTCGACGACGCACCAGTCGACCTGGGAGCAGTCGGGGATGACGGTGCAGCCCGGATCGCCGGCGTCGCACGCGGCATCTGCCGCGTCCGCGTCCGATGCGTCGGGAGTGGTGAGCGTGACGCCTCCGCCGTAATCGGGAAGGTCCCCGGGATGCTCGTCGCTCGTCGCGCAGTTCGCGAGGCCGCCCATCAGGCCGAGGGCCGAGCCCAGTCCGAAGAGGGAGGCGAACGAGCGAGCGGAGGAGAGTCGGGCGAGGGAGGGCTTCATCGCGGGAGCACTCCGGCGTCGTCCTCACAGCTCCTCGTGAGGCACTTCCCTTCGACGCACGGCTGTCCGAGGACGCCGTCGCACTTGGCGCCGCACGCGCCGCAGTTGTTGGGATTGATCATCGTGTTGACCTCGCAGCCGTCGGACAGATCGCCGTTGCAGTCGGCCCAGCCGTCGTCGCAGGGATATTCGCAGCTCCCCTTGTTGCAGATGACGTCCTGGTGGGGACCGGCGGCCGGACAAGCGTTCACGCACGAACCGCAGTAGTTCGGGTCGTTGTTGAGGTCGCGGCAGCCACCACCCTGCTCGCCGGCGGTGCCACAGTCGGTCAGCCCGAGCCGGTCACACGTGTCGATGCACTTGATCTCCAGGCCGACGCGACCGCAGATTTGATCGGGGAGGCACTTGTTCCCGCACGCGCCGCAGTTCTCCATGCTCGTCACGGGCGTCTCGCAGCCCGACCATTCTCCTTGCGGATGGTTCGGACAGTCCTTCATGTCCTTGTCGCAGTCGCCCCAGCCGAGCTGGCAGGCGAGGTTCCCGCAGACGCCGTTCATGCACTTCGCGCGTGCATGTTTGTCCGTCATCGCGCAGCCGGCGAACGGGCCGTCCTCCGGGATGTACGGACACTGGCGTCCACATTCACCGCAGTTCAGGTCGTTCGTATTCAGGTCGACGCACCGCCCGTTGCAGTCCGTGAACCCTGCGGGGCAGCCGCATCGACCCTCGATGCAGGGGTCGCCGTCGTTGCACTTGTTGCCGCAAACACCGCAGTTCATGGGGTCGCTGTAGACGTCGACCTCGCAGCCGTCGTCGAGAATCCCGTTGCAGTTCTGCAGCTTCATGATCGGGTCTTCGAGCGCGATCATGCACTGGAAATCACACCTCCCCTGGACGCACTGGCCGATCATGCCAATCGGCTCGTAGCTGTCGCAGCTCACACCGCATGCACCGCAATTGTTGCGGTCGTTCATGAGGTTGATTTCGCACTTGTACGTCGGCTTGTCCGTTTCGCACGTCGTGAACGGGAATGGGCATTCCGTGGCCACGCATTGCAACAGCGTGTCGGGATCCAGTGATGCCTCGACGCCGCCGTCGGCGGGCGATGAGAAGCCCCCGTGCTCCGAGTCCCGTGACTCGGCGACGGAGACGGTGCTCGAACAACCGGCGAAGAGCCAGGCGAGCAGCGCACAGGAAACCGACAAGACTGCCGCCTTGGCGCTGCGCCCAGCGATGCGTCGATACATATCGGGCTGTCCTTTCGCAGAAGCCGTGACAGGGGTCATGGCTTCGATTCGAAGTCGGGATTCGCCGAGCCGCCGCCCGAGGCGAGCGCGGTCAGCGGTTGACCGACGGCCTTCTCCAGGTGGGCGACGTACGGCGTGCGTGGGAACCGGCGGAGAACGGCGCGGGCGCGGAGGAGGGCATCGTCCTTGCGACCGAGCTTCGAGAGCGCGTCCACCGCGACGACCTCACGCTCCTGCGTGAGCTCGCCGCTCGGGAACAGCGCTGCATGCTCGTCGGCCAGGGAAAGCGCTCGCGCAGGGTTCGACGTGAGCGCGTCCTGCGCACGGCGGACGAGCAAGAGCTCCGGGGTCGACGTCTTTGCCGTGCTGCCCTCGGACGCCCGGCGGGGCGTCGAGTCCGAACCTGCCGTCGCGGCACGCGGCTTCGGCGCCGCTGACGGTAGCGCGTCGATCGAGACCGCGGCGATGGCGTCGCCACCGCGCTTCGGTGCGCTGTCGCCCGTCCCGCTCGCAGGCCGCGCTTCAGGTGCACCCGTGTTCGGCATGTTGCCGGACGGACCGACTCGCTCCTGCGTCGCCGGACCGGCGGCCGGCGCGATGAGCGGCGCCTCGACCGAGGTCGAGGTGGACGTGGCGCGCCACGCGAGCAGCGAGCCTGCGGCAACGGCGAGCGCAAACGCACCAGCCTTGTAGTAGTAGCCGACCTTGTTCGCGACCCGGGCCGTCGCCGTGGGGCCGGCGACTCGCGAGGTCTCCGATGGCGATGCCGGATCGAGCGCGCCCGCAGCGACGAGCCGCTTGGCGATCCGCTGCACGGCGTCGGGGCTCGGCGTGCGGCTTCGCGTCGTGCGAACGAGCTCCTGAAGCTCTCCCGCGTCGGCGTCGCCAGGACTCGTCGGAGAATCGGTGGGAACAGTCTTCATGGAGCCTCTTTGATCGCCTTGGCGAGCTCGCGGCGCGCTGCGTAGAGGCGCGCGTACGCGGTGGAGAGCTGGCAGCCGACGGCCTCGGCAACCTCGCGCATGGGCATCTCCTCGACGTCGTGGAGGAGAAAGATGGTCCGCTTGTCTTCGTCGAGCGTCTCGAGCACGGACGCCAGCCGATCGACCTCCATCCCGGCGGCCGGGTCACGGCTGTGGCTGCTCTCGGGGACCTCTTCGACGGTGCGTTCGTGCCGCCGGTGGCTTCGACGTCGATACGCGGCGGCACATCGACGCGTGATCGCGTAGAGCCAGGCCCGTGGGTGTTCGACCTTCACATCGGCGAGGTGACGATGCGCGACGAGGAAGACCTCCTGGGTCTGGTCTTCGAGGTCCCCTTCCGCGACGCCGAAGTGTCGGAGGCTACGCCATACGAAGTCGATGTAGCCGTGAAAGAGAGCTTCGAATGTCATGGGCGTGGAAGCCTCGCCTTCAGGGGCTTCCAGCGCGCTGCTGATGACGCGAACGAGCGATGCGTTCACAGCGGGCTATAGTGCTCGTGCCCTGAGTTTTTCTAAGCGTGGCCTGTCGATTTTTATAAGTTATGGAAACTCGTAACTAATACCAACCGTCAGCCGGGCTCCCAGCAGCGACGATTGATGCAGGCGGAACGTCCTCCTGCCCTCGGTCGCTTCGAAGACGTCCCGGACGAGGGCGACCTCTGCTTGAGGGAGGATCTCGAAGTGCACGCGGGGCGCGAGCGGTGCTCGTACGAGCACACCTCCGCCCGCGAGCGCCATCGGGCGGGCCGCCGCCTTCACGAGTTGAAATCCGCTGGGGGCCGTCCGGAGGATGCCTCCACGAAGGGCGAGCACGGGCACGAGCTCGACCTTCGCGGCGCGAAGCATCGTGACCCCGGCCATGGCCGTCGTGCTCAAGAGCTGGAACGCGACCACACCCCGTCCGGCGCGCACGGACGCGCCGGCCTCGAAGCTCATTTCGAGCGCGACGAGGAAGCGCGAGCGCAACCAATAGCTCGTCCGCAAGCCTACGCCCCCGCCGGCCTGCGGAAGGATCCCGACCGACGCGACCCCGACCGCGCCGAGCGCGCGCAGCGAAGGGAGCGTGGGCTCCGCATCTGCAGCGAGCGCTGCTCGGGCCGGACCTGGGGGCGGACGGCGAGGGGACGGCGGGGGGGGCGGTAGCGCAGTGGACGTCGCCTCTACGGCCGCGCTCGGCTCCGGCGGTCCGACCGGCGCCGGCTCGAACGACGACGGGCGGACGACGGAGATCATCGTGGCGAGCACGAGCGCCGCCGGCTCTTCGATCGCCCGACACTCGTGGCCCTTCACGCGTAGCTCGCGTTCGCCGACCTCCGCTCCCGTAGCGTCTTTCACCAGGAAGGTGACGACGAAGGCTTCTCCGTCCGCGGACACCGTGCCGCGCACGAAGAGGTCCGGTGAAGCTTCGGTCTCGTCCTCGCCGAGCCTGGTCCGCGTCGCCGCGACCATCTCCTCGCGCGAGGGGCAGCCCTCGGGAGCGCTCCAGGCGAGGTCGAATGGAGCCGCGCCGGCCGTCGTCGCCCACGCAGCGCAGGCGATCCACGCGCGGACTGCCGTCGTCGACCTCCACCTTCGATTGCGCGCGCCGCCGTCCGGTCCCAAGGCGTTCGAGAAAACTCTACGCCAAGGGGCCGCGACCTCTCAGGGGTTTCCTCCCGTGCGGGAGGCGTCGCCGTCTCAGTCTTGGGAGTGGGAACCCGAGAAGACCGTGCCGCTGCCCAGATGAGTCTTCGCGGTGAGGGCATGAGCCGTGGAGTTGCACGAGTCTCGTACCGCAATGGGCCGCCGATGACGGTGAAGAGGCCTTCGCCCGAGCTCGGCCATTCATGGGTGGCCCGTCGTAGAAGCTTTCGAGCTGCGCGCGCGGTGCTTTGACCGCGCCGCCGCCGCAGCTTCGGGGCGGCGGCGACCCAGAACACGTCTCGATCCTTGTGCTATGAACGGGCCGTGTTTCGCCGACTTTCGCGCCCGTATCTCATCGGCGCGATCGTCGTCACCGTAGCGCTCGGCGCGATCGGATTTCTGCCGCTCTTCGGCGGTCCCGGTTACGAGCAGGCGCTCGCTGCGGGGCTGATCGTCCCCTCCGCGGCTGCGATCGCGACGGCGATCGACTGCGCGCGGCGCGGCTCGCCTTCGCCGCTCGCCTCGGTGACCCGCGGCGTCCTCGCCGGGCTCGCGTACGTCGCGCTCGCGCTCTTCACGGCGCTCCTCCATGCCGCGCGCGTCGGCATCTGCGAGCTCTGGGGCGCGCTCCTGTATTTCGCGCTCACGGCCGGGATCGGTGGCGTGCTCGGCGGCGTCTGGGGCGCTGCCGCGGGAGAGCTCACGGGCGCGCTCGTGGCGCGAGGGCGCGTACGCCGCGTGCGCCTCGTCGCGACCCTGCTCGCACTCGCGGCTCCGGTCTCTGGCGTCGTTGCGAGCCTCTACCGCTTCTACTCGTCGCCGATGATCTTCGCCTTCGATCCGTTCGTCGGCTACTTCAGCGGGACGCTCTACGACACGGTGATCGACGCGGGCACGTCGCTCCTCACGTACCGGCTCGGCTCGCTCGCCACGCTCACGTCGGCCGCGCTCTTCGGGTCGGTCCTCTGCCGTGACGACGAGCGCCCGTTCGGCCTCGTGCTCGACCTTCGTACCTCGGGGACGCGCGCGCGCGCCGCCCTCGGGCTGATCGCCATGACGGCGAGCGTCGGGCTCGCGCTCGCCGGCGCCTCGCTCGGTCACTTCAGCACCACCGAGTCGATCGCCTCTGACCTCGGCGCCGAGAAGCATGGCGAGCGTTGCGATGTGGTCTACCCGTCGACGACGCGCGAGCAGGAGGCGAACCTCCTCCTCAAGGACTGCGAGGAGCAGGTCCGCGGAGTCGAAGCGCGGCTCGGCGCAAAGGGACCGGAGCGCATCCGCGCGTTCTTCTTCCGCGACGACGGCGACAAGAAGCGCCTCATGGGCGCCGCCCACACGTACATCGCGAAGCCGTGGCGCAAGGAGGTGTACCTCCAGCTCGGGTCGTATCCACATCCCGTGCTCGGGCACGAGCTCGCGCACGTGATCGCGGGGAGCTTCGGTCGCGGCGCGTTCCGCATCGCTGGTGACGCGGGTGGCTACCTCCCGAATCCGGGGCTCATCGAAGGAATCGCGGTCGCGGCGTCACCCGACGACGAGGACCTCACCGACGAGCAATGGGCGCGCGCGATGATGGAGATCGGGATCCTCCCGTCGATGCAGCGCGTCTTCGGGCTCGGCTTCCTCGGCGATGCGTCCGCGAAGAGCTACACGCTCGCGGGGGCATTCATCTCGTGGATGGGCGCTCGGTGGGGGATGGAGACGGTACGCACCTGGTACGGCGGTGGCGACGTGGCCGCGCTCACCGGCAAGACCTGGTCGGAGCTCGCCGCCGCGTTTCGCGTTCACCTGACGACGGTGCCGCTCCCTCCCGAGGCCGAGAGCTTCGCGCGTGCGAGGTTCACCCGGCCCGGTCTCTTCGGCCGCCGATGCCCGCACGTCGTGGACGCGACGCGGCGCGAGGCCGACGTCTGCCGCGACACGCAGCGCTTCGAAGAGGCGATCCGTCTCTACGAGCAAGCGCTCGCGAAGGACTCGGCGGACTACGCATCGCGGCACTGGCGCGCGCAGACGATGCGCCGCCACGCCGATCGCGAAAAGGGGCGGAGCGAGCTCGAGGCGCTTGCGTCGCGGAACGACGTCCCGCGCACGTGGCGCGATCGCGCCGAGGAAGCGCTCGCCGACGCCGATTTCGTCGACGGTGATCTCGCGAGCGCGAAGAAGCGCTACGAAGGCCTCGCGGAGCGTGCGCTCGACGAGGACGCAGCGCGGACGCTCGAGGTGAAGAAGCTCGGGGCCGAGGACCCGGCCGCGCGTGAGGCGATCCAGGCGCTACTGCTCGGCGACGACAAGCGAGGGCCCGACATCTTCCTCGCGGCCACGGCGCTCGGCCGCTGGCCCGCCGCGACGCCGGACGGCCGCTCGCCGCTCGCGAGCTATCTCGTCGGACGGAACCTCGTTCAACGCGGCTTCTTCGAGAAGGGCGCGGCGACGCTCGAGGACGCGCTCGCCGGACCGCTTCCGACGCCGCGGATCGCCCGCGAGACGATCCGCCAGCGCGCGGTCGCTGCCTGCGCGCTCGATGATCAGCCTGCGCTCGCGCGCGTGAAGGGCATCATCGAGGGGCCGGACGATCCCTTCAAGGGCGCGTCGGGTGGCCGTCGCGAGTCGACGCTCCGGATGATCGCGCGCTGCACGCGCTGAGGCGCCGGTCGCGCGGCGCGGTGTGGGCTCGAGGACGACTTGCTCGTCGAGAGCTCCGTCATGATCGCGTTCGGCATCACCTTGACGGTGGGGGGCGACCCAACTGAAATAGGTCGAGGCGCGTGCTGTTCGAACGCTCACAGAGCACGGGCGGGGGACGTCGAGCAGCAACGAGAGGACGCCGCGTAGACTCCGGACCTCACGATAGGTCCAACGACGAGGAGATCCCCCGAATGGTTGATGTGAAGAGGCTTCGCACGGCACCGCGGCGCGGTTGCTTCGTACCGTGCCGATGATGGCGTTGCTGTTCGTATCGGCGTGCAGTGAGGGCCCGCAAGGGGCGACAGGCCCGCAAGGACCGGCGGGGCCGCCGGGGGACCAAGGTGAGGGTGCAGCCGCAGCGGGCCCGCAAGGACCGGCGGGCACGCAGGGACCCGCGGGCACGCAGGGACCCGGGGGCACGCAAGGGCCTGCCGGTGAGCAAGGACCGGCAGGCGGGCAAGGACCGGCCGGCGGGCAAGGACCGGCCGGCGGGCAAGGACCAGCGGGCGGGCAAGGACCAGCGGGCGAGCAGGGGCCGGCGGGTGCGCAAGGGCCGGCGGGGCAGCAGGGGCCGCAGGGCGACCCGGGGGCGCCGGGCAGCGCGGGCGCGCAGGGATCGACGGGACCGACGGGGCCACAAGGATCGCAAGGTCCAAGCGGCGCGACGGGCGTCTTCGGAGATGGATCGGGCGGTGCGTTCAACGTCGCCGTCGGCTCGACGCTCGATCTGACCACGACCGCCGGCTACAACGCGCTCGCTGGCCGGCAGCACCTCCAGTTCACCAACGTGACCATCGCCGGCACGCTCGTCGTCCCGAGCGGTGTCGTCATCCGCGCCACGGGTGACGTGACGATCTCCGGCAACTTGATCGTCGCCACCGGCAGCGAGGACAGCGGCGCAGGCGCGGCGGAGCCCGGAGTCGCGAAGGCGCCTGCGGGCGAGCCGCAGGCCGGTCGCGGGCTCAGTGCGCTCCAGTCGGCACACCTCGTCCGGCCCGGGAGCAAGGGGGGCGGAGCTGGCGCGAAGGCGGCCGGCGTACCGGGCGGTGGGGGCGCGGGCTCGCTGGCGATCGTCGCGCAGGGTACCGTCCGCGTGCCCGTGGGCGGCTCGATCATCGCCGCCGGCGAAGCGGGCGGCACGCAGACGAACACGCCCGGCGGCGGTGGCGGCGCGGGAGGCGTGGTCGTCGTCGTCGGAAAGACGGGGGTGATGGTGGGCGGTGCCGGCCGCGCGGAGGCGGAATCGTCCACCTCCTCTCGAGCTCCGCGCCCGCAGTCACGGGCACCATTGACGTGAACGGCGGCGCTGCGGGCGGAACGTCCGCGCCCACGGGCGCGAGCCAGACCGTCGTCGCCGGCGGCGGTGGTGGTGGTGGCGGCGGAAGCGGCGGCGACGGTGGCTCGGGATCCGTCAGCGCTCCCGGCCTGCCCGCAGCCGGCACCCCTGGTCACTACCTCCAGACGGTGACGCCGAATCCGGAGAACCTCGTTCTCTGACCTCGGCTCGAAGGAGGACGAGGCTCGAAGGACTTCGTCGCTCGAGCGTGCCGGAACGAAACGGGCCCGTGGAACGCATCTCGGCTACGAGGCGCGTTCTACGGGACAGCGTCGGGGCGGCTCGATCTACGAGGTGTCGCTCGTCCGCCCCAAGTCGGGCGCATCGAGCTTCACTCCTGCACGCAGTTCTCGAAGCGGAACTGGCCGACGAAGCGGCACGACGTCTGATTCGACGCGCTCACCACCTTCGGACAGACGACGTCGCCCCAGACACGACCGGGGGCGACGCTCTGGCTGCCTGTCGAGTAGCTGACCGTACAGTCCGCTTGCTCGTACGTCTCGCCGGTACCGCTCGTGACGACGACGCGGACGCCCGTCTGCTCGCCCGTGACCGTGAGCTTGCCGGCGATCTGGAAGCGGCCGCCGTTGGTCCCGGAGAGCGCGAGATCGCCGGTGACGTCGTGCTCGTTCGCGCCGGACGAGGTGACGGAGCAGGAGAGGCGTACGGTCCCTTGTTCGAAGCTCACGCCGTCCTTGATCGGCTGCGCCACGTCCGCGTCCTGAGGCTTGCCGAACGACCCCACGGTGAAGAGCGGGCCCGCACTCTTGCAGCCGTCGTCGGCGTCGCTCTCGAGCCGCCCTTCGAAGATCGCCTGCGGGCTGGCGACCTGGGGTCGCTCGCCGCCGGGCTCGGTTGACGAAGCCGCTCCACCCGTGCATGCTGCAACCATCGGACCGAGGACGAGCAGGCTCAGGGTGAATGCGCGGGCGACGATCATGCGCCAAGGCTACCACCCAAGACGAGCACAGCGAGCTCGCGTTACTTCGTCTCCGGTAGGCGGTCGGCGCAACCCCACGCCTGGACGGTGAGCTCCCAGTCGTAGTCCCGGCTGCAGCCAAAGAGGTTGCAGCCGTCCTTCACCCGGGTGCGAATCGACCAGGTTCGGCCGTTGGCGAGATCGAGCAAGCTGGAGACGGGGATCGTCTGCTGCACCTTGATCCGATTCTCGTCCTTCTGTGCGGCGCCGATCGCGGCGGCGGCGGCATTGGCCGCTGCGCCGCCGAGGCCGAACGCCCAGCCGTAGGGGCCGTTGCCTGCGGGGCTGCCGCCGATCGCGGTTGCGGTGTCGCCCATCGCTTTCAGCGCCGCCGTCCAGGCGCCGTTGTCGACGACCTTGAAGCAGTAATAGGTGAGCGTCAGGTTGTTCGACGTGCACTCGGGCTGGGCCTGGCCCCAGAGCATTCCCTGGCCGACGGGGAAGGGGAACTCGTCCCCGGCCTTGAGGTTGCTCGTCTTCATCGTGACCGCGGCTTCGGACGTCACGCCGTCGTTCGCCTCGACGATGCAGTAGCCCTCGCCGCCGCCAGCGTGGATCTTCAGCTTCTGCAGGCGGATGCGCAGCTGCGGATCGAGACACGTTCCCTTCGGCGGCGACGGGGGAGGAGCAGCGGCATCGCCGGCGTCACCTGCGTCGGTCACCGGCTTCCCGTTGTCGGTGTGGACGGTGAGATCGGCGCGGAGGAGTGGATTCGCCGGAGCGCCGAGGCTGCCGTTTGCACACGCCGGAGCCACCGGGCAGACCGTCGCCTCCGACGGATCGAAATCGAAGTCGCACACCTGGCACTTCTTGGCCGACCCGCCGTCCCTGCGTCCGCCGTCCATCGAGGAGCAGAGCCGAGGATCGGGCTGTTCGACGCTCGCCTCCGGGAGGGGCGCCGTGCACACGCAATCGCCGAACGTGCGGTCGACGTCCTTGCACGTCTGCGTGCTCACGATGCCGTTGGCGCAGGTGCACGCCCGCGATTCGCCGGGGCTGCACTCGGCGAGCGGCTCACGCGCGCCCGTGGCCGCGCATCCGATCCAGACCCCCGCTACCAAGGCCGCTGCGAGAAGTCGCTTCAAAGGAGCCCTCCGTCACGTTCATTCCTAACACGAGACGGAGAGAGCAAAGGTTGCTTCAGACGCCGGAACGAGCGTGTTTCGAAGGCAGTTGCCGGCGGTTCACTTCTGCGTGTCGAGCCGTTTTCGAGACTGGCACCGCGCTGTTTCTTGCCCCGACGGCCCCTCGAGTCGTGCGACGCTGGCCGGCAATGATGACCGGATACAAGAAGGGCGTGCGAGTGAGGGTGGGCCATGCGGTCCTCGTCGTAGTGTCGGCAGCGGCCACGGTCGTGGCGTGCGGCTCGGAGCCGAAGAAGGAGCCGACCGCGCCGATCGCGACGGCGCCGGGGGAGACCGCGCC
>ERZ778022.4277-NODE-4277-length-12448-cov-3.918260_pt1 | contig 12448 bp, 11 predicted proteins | sample MGYA00375752_ERZ778022 | MGnify/ENA primary metagenome ERZ778022 (study PRJEB29350, sample SAMN05389826) | bioreactor metagenome | isolation source: Thiocyanate bioreactor | place: South Africa: University of Cape Town | collected 2014-04-04 ... | reverse complement strand
TGCATCAGCGTTTACAATAGTTTCACCTTCAGTTTTCGGTAGCAAATTTGGATATACTGCTCCTAGTGCTAAGCTCAATATCGCCGGTGTTGGTGTGGGAGGTATGGGTTTTGCAAACCTGAAAAAAATGGAAACTGAAAACATTGTAGCCCTTTCTGATGTGGATTGGGGATATGCAGGAAAAAATGGAGTATTTGACCGCTACCCTAATGCAAAAAAATATTACGATTTCAGGAAGATGTATGACGAGCTTGGTAAAAGTATTGATGCCGTGATGGTAGCAACCGCTGATCATACCCACGCAATTGTTGCAGCCGACGCCATTACAATGGGCAAACACGTGTATGTACAAAAACCATTAACCCACAGCGTTTATGAATCGAGGTTATTAACAAAACTTGCAAAAAAACATAAAATAGCCTCTCAAATGGGTAACCAGGGCGCTTCGGGTTCTGGCGTTAGACAAGTTTGTGATTGGATATGGAATGGTGAAATAGGAACAGTAAAAAGAGTTGATGTATTTACCGATCGTCCCATCTGGCCTCAGGGCCTTTCACGCCCTGAACCGCAAAACAAACCAGATACCTTAGATTGGGATTCGTTTATCGGGCCGGCACCCATGCGCCCGTATAATTCTATTTACACACCATGGAACTGGCGTGGCTGGTGGGATTTCGGAACAGGCGCTTTAGGCGATATGGCCTGCCACATGCTGCACCCCGTATTTAAAGGCCTTCAACTTGGCTACCCCACACATATTCAGGGTTCATCCACAATGCTTTTAACCGAATCTGCGCCCAATGCAGAATACGTGAAATACACCTTCCCTGCACGTAAAGGAAAAGGTAGCGTGGCTCAATATCCTGAAGTAGATGTTTATTGGTATGACGGTGGCTTACAGCCGGAACGTCCAAAAGGCGTTCCAGCAGGTAAAAACCTAAATGATTCAGGTGGAGGCGTTATTTTTTATGGAACAAAAGACACCCTGATTTGCGGCTGCTATGGCGTGAACCCATGGTTAGTATCCGGGCGTAAACCAACCGGCAAACAATGGGTTAACAGCTCACTTACAGCTAACGATCACGAAAAAGATTGGATTCGCGCTGCTAAAGAAAACGCATCGCGCCGTAAAGAAACAACTTCTCCTTTCAGCGAAGCAGGTCCTTTTAACGAAATGGTAGTTTTAGGTGTTGCTGCAGTAAGGCTGCAAAGCCTTAACCAGGTGCTGAACTGGGACGGGCAAAATATGAAGTTTACAAATATTCCCGCAGGAGCAAAAATCAAAACAATTATTAAGGACGGCTTCAAGATTCATGATGGCCACCCAACATTTAACAAAACATGGACAGACCCGGTTGATGCCAATGCATTTGCGGAAGAACTGATTAAACACACTTACCGTGCCGGTTGGTCTTTACCTGCAATGCCTGCGTAAACAATCTTTTTAAAAATTATAAAAATTATGAAACGAAAATTTATTGGAATGGCAGCTTTGGTAATAGCAGTAGCTTTTACTGCGTGCAATAATGCTGCAACAAACGAAGGGGAAAATAAAGATTCTGCTGCAGCAGCTTCATCCGAAACATCTGCTGCTCCCGCTGAAGATACTACGGGGTGGGTGTCTATGTTCAATGGTCAGGATTTCACGGGCTGGCGCGGTTACGACCGTACTGATATGCCCGCGGCCTGGGTTATTGAAGATGGCGCGATAAAAATTAAAGGGTCAGGCGAGGGCGAAGCCGGAGCTAAAGACGGCGGAGATATCATTTATGACAAGAAGTTCAAAAACTTTGAACTGAGTTTTGAATGGAAAGTGGCGCCAGGCTCCAACAGCGGTGTCTTTTATCTGGCACAGGAAATAAAAGGTGATCCTATTTGGAAATCGTCTCCCGAATATCAGATTCTTGACAACGCCAAACACCCTGATGCAAAATTGGGCAAAGACGGTAACCGCCAATCAGCATCGCTTTATGACCTGATTCCTGCGAAACCGCAAAATTCAAAACCTGCCGGAGAATGGAATACAGGCGGTATTATGGTTTACAAAGGAACCGTGGTACACAAGCAAAATGGTGAAAATGTTCTTGAATATCACCTTTGGACGGATGATTGGAAAAAAATGATTGAAGCCAGCAAATTTAAAGGCTGGACGAATTTCATCAATGCCGGCGGCGAAGCCAAAGAAGGTTATATAGGGTTACAGGATCATGGAGATGACGTTTGGTTCAGAAATATCAAAATAAAATCTCTCGATTAAATAACTGATGAAAAGAAAGGTGTTCTCTGGTTACCAACAACCGGGAACACCTTTTTAATAGATTCAAAATGAAAAGAAGCAGGCGCGACATGCTGAAAACCCTTGCCGCAGGTACTATTGCCACAGGAGGCCTCGGTTCTCTTTCATCCTTTTTGAAGGCACCCGATGATATGAAGAAATTAAAAGGCAATGTAAACCACAGCGTGTGCCGATGGACTTTTGGAAGCCTGTCAGTTGATGATTTATGCAGAGCTGTAAAAGAAACCGGATTCTCAGCCATTGACCTTGTTGGGCCTAAAGACTGGCCTGTTTTGAAACAGCATGGCGTTTTTTCAAGCATGTGCAACGGAGCGGAAATAAACCTGATAGACGGCTGGAACGAACCGAAATTTCATGAGACACTGATAAAAAATTATACTGAACACATTGAACTCGTTGCAAAAGCGGGTTATAAAAACCTGATTTGCTTTAGCGGCAACCGCCGTGGGATGGATGATGAAACAGGTTTAAAAAACTGTGTGACGGGATTGCAAAAAGTCCTGCCCATTGCTGAAAAAAACAATGTGGTTTTGGTGATGGAATTATTAAACAGCAAGGTAAACCACAAAGATTACATGTGCGACAGAACACCGTGGGGTGCAGAGCTTTGCAAAAGGTTAGGCTCCCAAAACTTTAAGCTGCTTTACGATATTTATCACATGCAGGTAGATGAAGGAAACATCATTCAAACAATCAGGGATCATCACCAATACATTGCCCATTACCACACGGCCGGTGTTCCGGGCAGGCATGAAATTAACAACACACAGGAACTTTACTACCCTGCCATCATGAAAGCCATTGTTGATACGGGTTTCAAAGGATATGTTGCCCAGGAGTTTATTCCCACCGGTAAAACTGACGCCGACAAACTTAAAGCCCTGAAAGACGCGGTTACAATTTGCGACATTTAAACAACCACATTTCAAAATCAAATTTACAACCATGTACAACAGAAAAGAATTTTTAAAACTAAGCGGTGGCGCCGCATTGGGGTTGGCGTTAGGTTCATGTGCAAGCGCATCCGCCGCAACCGGCAAGGGAACCATAAAGAATTTAGGCATTCAACTGTACACCCTTCGTAGTGACCTGCCAAAAGACCCTCAGGGAATTTTAAAAAAACTTTCCGAATTCGGATATAAAGAAATTGAAAGCTACGAAGGTTCGCAAGGTATGTTTTGGGGAATGGGCAACACCGGTTTTAAGAAGTATATAGATGAACTTGGCATGAAGATGGTAAGCAGCCACTGTAATTTCAGGGAGGATTTTGAAAGAAAAGCTGCCGAAGCTGCGGCTATCGGCATGAGTTATTTAGTATGTCCGCACGTTGGAAAGAAAAAGACGTTGGATGAATATAAAAAAATCGCCGATGAGTTCAACAACGCTGCAGAAATATGCCGTAAAAACGGAATCAGGTTTGGGTATCACAACCATGATTATTCATTCAGATTGCAGGACGGGCAATACCCTCAGGATATTTTCATGCGCAATGCAACGCATTCAAACATGGACTTTGAAATGGACATCTACTGGGTGGTAGCGGCTGAACAGGATCCAATCGCATGGCTGAAAAAATATCCCAACCGTTTCAGGCTTTGCCATGTTAAAGACCGGAAAAAAGGAATTGCTCCCAAACAAGGCGAACCAAACCTGAGCTGCATTGTTGGCACCGGTTCTATTGACTTTGCCGGCATTTTAGGCCAGGCAAAAAAATTAGGGATGAAGCACTACATTCTGGAACAGGAAGCTTACGAAAAAGCGCCGATTGATTGCGTGAAGGAAGGCGCGATGTATTTAAATAATTTGAAGTTCTGAAAGTAATGCAAACCGCAGCCTCGAAAACCAAAAAATAATTTACGTTTTACGTTCCTCAACAGAAAGTAAAACGCTTTTATACCAAAGGTCAGTTTCAAAACCTATTTGATTGTAAGAAAATTTATCGGCAGCAATCTCGGCAATTTGATTTTTGTTGTAGGATTTAATATTTAATGCAATTTGTTGAATAGCGTCAACAAGTTGTTCTACATTGCGCGGATTTACCAATAGGCCGTTATTTAAATCAATCAGTTCAACCATACCCCCAACATTTGTTGCTATAACCGGAACGCCACAGCATAAAGCTTCTGCAACAATGCCCGGGGAATTATCCATATTGCTAAACCTAACAAGCGCATCAGCATTGTTCAGAAAATCGGAAATATCACGGGTAGGAACTTTACCGGTAAAATCTATAAAAGGGTACATCCTGCCAAGCAATTCATTCTGTTCTTCGGCTAAGCCGATTATTTTAAAGTCAAAATGATCGCCATCCAAACGTTGAAAAGCGTCAATGATGCCTGGAATATTCTTCTCGGAATCTCCGTCAGATACGTGAATCAATCTAAACTTACCGGAATTATTTTCCGACGGGCTATAGTTAAAGTATTTTGTGTTTACAGCATTTTGGATGACGGTAAACGGAATCTTTGTGACAACGCGATTGATTTGCTCACCTAAAAAACCGCTTGCCGTATGCAGTCCTGATGCAGCTTTGAGCGTGTCTTTTACTAAAGATCGAAATGCATAATCGCGCTCCTTGTAGTTATTTTCAACCTCGTTATTGTACCCACCCCAATGTTCCGTAACCACAAACGGGATTTTATATTTCCGTTTAATCAGCCTTGCAATTGCCCCTGCTTTATGAGGAATATGCACGTGTACTAAATCGGGCTTGCCATTTTTTTCTATGTAATTTTCTACCGCGTATTTGTAAAGGCTATACCATCTTAAATACGCTACCGTTTTTCCTATAAAGGAATTTGGCTTGGGATAATAAATAAAAGTTTCTTTGAGATTAGGCCATTGTTGAAAACTGCGCGTGACTTTATTAACCGCTTTTGCATCAGGATCGGCTGTTAACTTAATAACATGAACCTCGTTAAGCAACGATGTGGCCTGCGCGTGGCGCTGAACAAAATTACCCCTCAAAGGATCGAGGGTATTAGGATACCAACTGCAAAGCCACAAAACTTTTAGCATAACTTGTATTTATATCAGCAACGGCACTATCACCGGCTTGTCGGCTCATCTTTATTCCTGCCGGGGAAAAACTTATTGTAATGCCTTGATGATCTCAGCAAAATCAACTGCATCTAATGATGCGCCGCCAACGAGGCCACCATCAACATCGGGGCAGGAAAACAATTCTTTTGCATTATTAGCTTTCACGCTCCCACCATATAAAATAGAAATCTCGTTAGCTACATCTTCCCCGTATTTTTTTGCAAGTACCGAGCGCAGGTGTGCGTGAATTTCCTGTGCCTGTTCGGTTGTAGCGGTTTTGCCGGTACCAATGGCCCAAATAGGTTCGTACGCGATCACAACTTTCTTCAGGTCTTCTTCAGAAAGATGGAACAGGGATTCCTGCAATTGCTTTTCAACAAACTCGTTTTGAGTTCCTGCTTCTCTAATTGAAAGCGGCTCACCACAACAAAAGATTGGTGTAATACCCGTACCTAACAATAAATCTAATTTTTCAGAAAGCATCAGGTTGCTTTCGGCAAAATATTCCCTTCGTTCGCTGTGGCCGATAATACAATGATGTATTTTAATTGATTCAAGCATTTCAACTGAAACCTCACCTGTATAAGCCCCTGATTTTTTGTTGTAACAGTTTTGTGCAGAAATATGATAGTTCTTCAGGTTGGCAACTTTTTCTTTGGCCATGATAAGATAGGGAAAAGGCACACCAAAAATCACTTCATGATGGTCTTTGATTTCAATATTTTCTGCAAGGATTTTGTCCAATAGTTCCTGGCCCTGTTGATAAGTAAGGTTCATTTTCCAGTTCGCCGCTGCAATTTGCTTTCTCATTTTTATTCTGTTTAAGATGTTTTATAAATATGTTTTAAGAGTTGTATTTCATTTTCAGACATAATCTGTCCTTTTAAGGCCTTCCACCGGCCAGCATCCTCCAAAGCCTTGTCCAGCCTGTATTTCACGGGCTTATTAAATCCCCAGGAAAATGAGGGTATTTCCCCTGGTGTTAACCCCATACCAAAAACATTGGCGCTTACTCCTATCACAGTTCCTGTATTTATGCTGGTATTGATAGCCGTTCTTGAAAAATCCCCCATCAGCACGCCGCATTTTAAACCGGCCCTGATTTTTTTGCCCCGCAAATGTACATCAATCTCGGCAGCCGTATTTTTTAAATTACTATTACTTGTGCCGGCGCCCAGGTTACACCACGCACCTATTACGGAATCGCCGAGGTAGCCGTCATGCGCCTTATTTGAGTGTTCAAAAAGAACAGCGTTTTTGACTTCGCCGCCCACCACGCAGCCGGGGCCAATTGTGGTTGCTCCGTAAATTTTAGCACCCATTTTAATCACCGCCTTTTCGCAAACGCTGACAGGACCGCGCAGGCTGGAACCTTCCATCACAACAGCATTTTTACCAATATAAACCGGGCCTTCTTCGGCATTAATAATACAACTTCTGAGGATTGCCCCTTGTTCGATAAAAATATTTTCTTTTCCTGTTATGGCATTCGATTTATCAACCCGTGCAGATTTTCTACCGGCGGTGAGTAATTCAAAATCAAAAGCAAGGGCCGTTTTGTTCAACTCAAAAATATGCCAGGGGTATGCAACCTTTACAACATTTTTGATAACAAAACTTTTTTCGGGAACAATCTTTTTATTTTTAAGATGTTTGGGTTCAATGAGCGCCGCCAGAATTTTTCCGTCGTCGTCAATCAAAGCTTCCCCTTTCTTTAGCTCTTTCGCCCGCCCGGCAAATCCTTTATCTGGTATAACATTGCACTCGATGTAATAAAGTGGGCCTTCAAGAATACCATCTTTTTTGAAAGCAGTAACACCCAAAACTCTTTCCCATTTTTCGCGGATCGTAAAAATACCAATCCGGATATCCTGAACGGGCCGCATTAGCGTAAAAGGATAAAGGTTTGAAGTGATTTGTTTGGATTCGGAAAATACAATTGCTTTCATGAACGGCTCTAAGGTACTTAAAAAACAAAACCCCGGCAAAACCGGGGTTAATAGTTCACTTATTCTCGCTGAATTATTTTTTCGCGTATTTTCTTTTGAATTTATCAATACGGCCTGCTGTATCTACCAATACATTTTTACCGGTAAAGAAAGGGTGCGAAGTGCTTGAAATTTCCAATTTAATTAACGGGTATTCGTTTCCGTCTTCCCATTTAACGGTTTCTTTTGATCCTGCAGTTGATTTACTCAGGAACGAGTCACCGTTACTCATGTCCTTAAACACAACAAAACGGTAATTTTTTGGATGGATACCTTCTTTCATAACTTTATGATTTTTAAGGTTGTACGGATTTTGCCGTACAGTTATTAATAAATTTTGAGCCGCAAAGGTAAGGGAATATGCTAAAAATATGAAATTGAAATTGTGATTTCCAAACCGTTTACAGTTATCGGCCCCGATAAAAAAGTCACTTTTCCCGTTGTTGGGACTGGTGCGGCGATACTAACCATCTGAGAAGAATGACAACGCAATATTTCCCCCAACGCAACAATGCCTTGGGCGCTGTTTGAGCGCCAGATGCGTCCGTCTTTTTCTTTTGAAGCCTCCTTTACTTTTTAAAATTCTCTAACTCATAAATTTAGAAGATTATTACGAAGAAGCGGTTAATTTTAACGTGATGAATATAGCCTCGCAAACAACGTTTATAAAACAAAAAGCGAAACAACTCGGTTTCGATTATTGCGGCATAGCCAAAGCCGAATTTCTTGATGAAGATGCAAAAAGGCTTGAAAGCTGGTTACAACAAGGCTTTCATGGTAAGATGCAATATATGGAAAACAACTTCGACCTGAGGACTGATCCGTCAAAGCTGGTTCCCGGAGCGAAGTCTGTTATAACTTTGATGCAAAATTATTATCCCCAACAAGTTCAAAAAACCGATCGCCCTAAGATTTCAAAATATGCTTATGGAAAGGATTATCACGAAGTGATCCGGGCATTGCTGAACGAATTTCTGAACGCGATTAAAGAAAATATTGGAGACGTGAACGGGCGCGGCTTTGTAGATTCTGCACCCGTACTTGAAAAAACATGGGCTAACAAAACGGGTTTGGGTTGGGTGGGCAAAAACGGTATGTTAATCACCAAACAAAGTGGTTCCTTTTTCTTTATCGCAACGCTAATCACCGATCTTGATTTAACTGCCGACGATCCTTTTGCCAAAGATTTTTGTGGAAGCTGCACCCGATGTATAGACAATTGCCCTACTGATGCAATCCTTCCTAACAAAGTGATCAATGGAAGCCAGTGTATTTCCTATTTCACAATTGAGTTAAAAGACGAAATTTTACCGGAAGAAATGAAAGGCAGGTTTCAAAACTGGGCGTTTGGTTGCGATATCTGCCAGGATGTGTGCCCCTGGAACCGTTTCAGCAAACCCACACGGGAAGCGGCTTTTGAGCCATTGCCCGAAATATTAAATCTTTCAACCAAGGAATGGCTGGAATTGGACGAAGAGGCTTTCAGAAAATTTTTTAAACACTCCCCTATTAAAAGAACCAAGTGGAAAGGCTTACAACGAAACCTCCGTTTCGTGCAGCGATGATTTAAATCGCCAGTAACTTTATTGAACTTTTCAATTTCAATAAATGAGTTAAGGAATGCGGAGCAAGCATAAAGAAAACAAAAAAGTGGCTCTCGGCCGCTTTAAGTCATACTCATATCCTCACAATTATTTTTTAGCACAGCAATCTTTGCCCTGAGCGTCTTTTTTGCACTCAACCGTCTTACCGGCTTTCCTGGCAGCCACTTTATCCTTGCAACACTGGTTATCGCTTTTTTCGCAACAAGCCATATCGTCTCCGCCTTTATTTTTTGTTGATTTAGTTACATAAGTTTTTGTACGGTCGTATTTGCAACAACTGTGTAAGTTGCTATAAGCAACATCGTCACCTTTAATATCTTTTGTATCATAACCTACGTTGGCAATACTTTGCTGAATTTTTGTAGCATCTGTTAATTTCGGGTTATACGTAACCGTGAGCATCTTAGTTTCTTTGTTCCAGTCAGCGGCTGATACTCCTGCCTTTTTAGCGGCTTTTTCAATATTGCCTTTACACATTCCGCAATTACCGGAAACGGGAATCACGTCTGTTTTATTTTGTGCACTTACAAAAGTTACACTGAACAAAAGCGCGAAGATGGTTGAGAATAAATGAATTTTAGTCATACGTTTTTTGTTTAATAAATAAATTAATCGTCAGCCAAAAGTATAAAAAGATTATTTTTTACATTAACAGGTTGCATGATTAATTGTTTAGTTTCAACACTAATTTACAAATCCCCAAAATACACCCAGTCGCAATATAAAACCCGGGTAAGGGTAATCCGGAGCGCCGAAATTATTGTTTGTCCAGCCGCCTAACCCGTTCAGGACCCTGAAGGTATTCAGGTTTTCGGCCCTGAAGAATAATTTAAAATTGTTGATTCTGAAATGAACGTAGCCTGAAATATCCGGTAATTTATATTGAACCACTTCTTCATTTTGATAAAAGAATTGCCCAAGCAAAGGCGAATAATTATTTGCTTTGTAATTGATCCTATAGCGCGTGTCGAGCCCAAATGCTAAGTCAAGGCGGCGGTAGCCCAGGTTTCCTTCGTACCCAAAACGGTTGCGCGTGTAAATCAACGGGATGTTTAAGGGAGCGCTGCCGATAACTTTTTGCACCGACACATCTGACCGCAACTTCCATTGGTTTTGGTTGCCAAATTCAAAAACCTTGTTTGCTGAAACCTGAAGTACATTAAATAAAGTTTTATGTTGCTGGTATCTACAAAATTCAGATAGATATAAAAAATTGTTTATCAAATAGTAATGCCCACTCAAGTTCATTTTTAAAACACGCTGATAAATATCTGCATAAATATGAGTTGTATTCTCTTTTTTGAAATTTTGCTCGGTTTCCATTAAATAAAAAGAGCTGTTGGGGTTCATAAAATAGCTTGGCGACCGGTTTACATTTTCAAATCCCAGTTTTAAACTACCTATCTTTTTCCCCAACAAACTTTGAATGCTTGCCCGGGCCTCATAGTCACCGGCATTTAGCCCAACGAAGTAAAATTTACCAAACGCGTTCAAATCCCATTTTTGATTGCGTGTTCTGTTGCGGTATTCACCATGGCCAAACACGTTGATAAACTTATGACTTGCCCCGTTTTTTAAAATGCCCGATAAGTTTTGCATAGCAGCCCCGGCCTTTATGAATTGCTGAGTATTCTTTGAGTCGGGAAAAGTGTAAATTGAAAAATCATTCAATAATTCCTTCCATCTGTCCTGAAGTTCAAATGCCCCGCCTCCTGAAATTACCTGATTGTAGTGTTCCATATAATAACCGGGTTCCGGGGCCACGTCTTCAAACAAAAACTTGTAATTGCTATATTGAATGGTATGTTCAAGCCGTATTGCCGGGAAAAATAAAGGGATTACGGTGCTATCTGTAACCAAAGAGTCCTTTCGTCCAAGATCAAATTGCTGGCGCATCACCGCGTGAAAATCACTGTATTTATTGCCCAAAGGCACATCGGTATCAAAAAAATTATAACCGCCCTGCGCGTCACCGCCAAGTTTCGTAGGAATCCTAAACCGGTTGATATAATAAGGATTATCAATATAGTTCATAGGGGTACCATCTTGTGCTGTATCCTTACTCCTGATACCGCCGTTAGTACCTGCCTGAAGTTTATTGCCTAAAATAATCAGGTAGTTGTTATATCTTTTATTTTTTGAATGTACCCAGTTTGTAACCAAATAATTGTTGTGGCTGGTCTTTTGGCTTTTATACATTCCCGGGGCGTTAATAAACCGGTAATCGAAATGAAAATTCCAGTTAGGTTTACGGTTCTGCGTGTGCATTACCTCAATAAACTGTTCTGATCTTGTGCCCAGCATATAATTGATCTCTGAAAAAGGCCTTGTTGTTGTAAAAAACCTGGCTTTGTCAATCGTGAACTTATAAATGTCAAGTGAATGAAAGCCACCATCCCAGCCAGACTTCATGTTTGGAGAAAATATCATTGACTGCGCAGGGGCGCCGGTATTTCCCAAGTGTGCATACTGGGGCGGAATGGGGTACCTGTTAAAATCATTTATCGAAGAATCTATTTTAAATTGCCGGATTGTATCGAGGTAACGAAAACTAATGGTAATAGAATCTTCGTTTTTGTTCCTCCGTCCCAGCGAGTCGGTTCCCTGCCCGCTCATCGCTCCCCGCATCCCGCGGATTCTATTGGACGCGCCCTGAATAGGATCCTGCGCAAACCCTTCAGCCGCTATAAAAAGAAAAAATAAAAAAACCAGGTATCTCATCAAAATAAATATCTTGATTTCAGTATTAAACTGCAGCAATAAGTTCTATAAAAATTTTGGCCAGTTTGGGTTCAGCGGCGTTTGCGGCTTCAAGCACCTCCTCGTGCGTGATCACATTTTCCGTTTCCCTAATTCCGATATCAGTAATCACGCTGGCCGCAAAAACATCCATTCCCATGTGATTGGCAACAATGCACTCTTGTACGGTGCTCATTCCAACGGCATCTGCTCCTAAAATATGAATCATTCTGTACTCTGCCCTTGTTTCAAAAGTAGGCCCCGTCACCACAAAATAAACGCCTTCCCTCACCTCAATATTATTTTGGGCAGCAATCTCTTTTGCTTTCGCGATGAGATGCTTTTTATACGGCTCGCTCATATCGGGAAACCGTGTGCCCCATTGGTCAATATTTTTTCCTATGAGCGGGTTAGGCGTATTAAAACTGATATGGTCGTTTATCAGCATGATATCGCCTACTTTAAATGAAGGGTTTACACCGCCGGCAGCATTACTCAGTAAAAGTGTTTTAACCCTAAGCTCCCCCAACACACGAACAGGGAAAACCACATCCAACGGAGAATGGCCTTCGTAATAATGAAACCTGCCCGACATTGCCACCACTTTTTTGCCCGAAATTTCACCAAAAATCATTTTTCCCGAATGCCCTTTCACCGTAGACACATGAAAATTGGGAATATCGCTGTAAGGTATTTCCTTTTCTATATTGATGTTTGAAGCGAAGTTTCCCAGGCCACTTCCCAAAATTATCGCCACCCGGGGCGCATGCACGTTTTGA
>ERZ778022.4276-NODE-4276-length-12451-cov-5.345595_pt1 | contig 12451 bp, 2 predicted proteins | sample MGYA00375752_ERZ778022 | MGnify/ENA primary metagenome ERZ778022 (study PRJEB29350, sample SAMN05389826) | bioreactor metagenome | isolation source: Thiocyanate bioreactor | place: South Africa: University of Cape Town | collected 2014-04-04 ... | reverse complement strand
GCGGCTCCCGGCATAGCCCCTTTGACGCACCTGCAATGGTTGCCAGCGACGGCGTACGCCCGCCGTCACCACGCGTGCATGGCAGGCTGGCCAAGATCCTGTCCGCCGCTGGCGTCGTGGTGAGCGGGTTTGACCCCGTGGTTGACACCAGCGGAGGCGGCCGCAGCCGGAGTGGCAAGCGGCCCAAGTCGGCCGCGTCCGGGCGGAAGTAACGATAACTTATTAAGTTGGGGTGTGTGAGTGTCTCGTTAGCTGTTGCGGGCGAGCGTGTGTGTACAGTTCCTACGGCGGCGTGTTCCCGTGCCACCACCACCTGTGACAATACCATATCGCTATTTGACTGCTAGGCCACGGCACAGTTCATACTTCAAGGGGGGTAGGCACGCAACAAAGTCATCATTATCGATAGTGAAACTAGGCACGCCCGGGTGGTGGCGCGCACCGTACAAGGGAATTGGCACTTTGGATGTCGACGCTTTCGGCGTCGTCACCGTAGCGGCACACGTACACCCCCCCGCCCTCGGCATCCACGCTGACCACAATGCCCACCTGGCCGGCGTTGGGGCCGCGGATGCAGCGGCAGTAGTCGTTGTTGGAGGGCAGCTGCGGGCGCAGGTCGGCCACGGGGATGGACACGCCGGCCGCCGCGGCGCCGCCCAGCGCCACTAGGCAGGACACGCCGCCGCCCTGCACCATGCGGATGATGCCGGTCTGGCCGGCGTTGGGGCCCGCCGTCACATTCACATAAACGCCCACGGCAAACCACGAAACTTCGCCGTCGGAGTGCATGTGGTCGCCGCTGCTGCCAACGCCGCCCCCGCTGCCAAACCCGCCGTACGGCACCGCCGGCGTGCGCGCTCCCACCGCTGGCGTCTGCCCCGCGGGCGCATACGCGGCGGCGGGCGTCTGCAATCCTGGTGCGTACGGCGTCGCTGCACCGCCACCGCCGCCACCGCCCACATACGGCGTCGCGGCGCCGCCGCCGCCTGCATACGGCGTGGCAGCGCCGCCGCCGCCCGCGTACGGCGTGGCAGCGCCACCGGCACCCACATACGGCGTGGCGGCACCACCGCCACCCACGAACGGCGTGGCGGCGCCGAACGCGCCACCCACGGCAGGCGTCATAGCACCCATGGCAGACACCGCCGGCGTCATGGCGCCGCCAATCACGGTGGCATGCCAGGCCGCCGCCCCAGCGCGTGCGCCGGCGCCCGCCGCTGGCGCGCCAGCAAGTACGACGCCGCTGCCGGGCAGCGCGCCGCCCGCGTCGCCAATCTCACGCACGTCACGTGGCGGCAGGTTTATCTTCTTCTGCGTGCCGTGCAGCTCCACCGTCACGTTGGTGGCGCCGGCGTCCTTCACGATGCCCTTCTTGCCCTTGAAGTTGCCTGACAGGATCTGCACCGTCTTGCCGCGCAGGTCCGACCCGCCGCCGCCGCCGGCGCCACGCCCCATGCCGCCTGCAAACCCGCCGCGGCCGCCACCGCGCCCACCCGCACCAATGTTGGCGGCCGGCGTGGTGATGGAGGGCCGCACCTTGGTGCCCTCCAGCATGACGTCCCGCGCGCGCGCCACAAACATGCCGGCGTTGGCGGGGCGCGAGAAGTCGTGCAAGAACACGCGCCCCGACCAGATGTGCTTGATGGGCCCCCACGCTGCCGCCGCCGCCGCGCCCGACGCCGACACCTTCACCGAGTCCGCCACCGCCAGCGCGTTGCCCAGCACGTCCAGCGCCGTCGCCTGGTCCGGCCGCACCCGGATGCGCCCCCGCAGCTGCGTCACCGTCACCGTCTTGGTCTTGCCGTTCGCCATCAGCAGCGTGATCTCGCGGTGCCCCAGCGCCACAATGACGCCCGCCTCCGGCGTGCCCGCATCGCCCAGCGTCTCCACCAGGTCGTACAGCACGTAGCCGTCCACGTCGCCCACCGCCGGCCGCGTGTCGGAGGTGCGTGTCAGCGACCGCACAAACACCTCCACCTGCTTCATCCCTGCATCCAGCAGCACCACCGCCATGCGGCCAAACCCCAGGTCGGCGCCCGCTGCGAGGATGGGTGGGTGGGGGTGGGGGATGGGGGGTGTGGGAGTGGGGCGTAAAAATAAACAACAAGCACCCCTGCCTCCGCCACAATCAAAGAACGTACAAGCGTCCGTGTCCTTCACCTTCACTACAATGCCGGTCTGAAGGTGCCCGCCAGCACCTTCACGCGGTCTCCCGTGTCAAACGACTTCATCACCTCCTCCACCGGCATCTCCAACCGCGACGGCAGCTCCACCCCCATGTCGGGCTCCACAATGGGCTCCATGGTGAAGGTGGCGCCCGTAACCGCCACAACGCGACCCGTCAGGTGCAGCAGGTCACCCTGCACCACCACCACCTTGTCGCCCGGGTGCAACAACTCGTCACCCCCGCCGCCCCCACCGCTGGCACTGCCGCTGCCGCTCGCTGCGCCCGCACCACCACCGCGGGCGCCGCCGCCGAGCACGCCCACAATGCCGCTATCCAGTGTGGCAGCAGCAGCGGCATCCACGGGGTCCAGCGGTGCGTCGTCGTCGCCACCGCCGCCACCACCACCAGCCCCCCCGCCACCACCCGTCCGCTTCGTGAACTTGGCCATCTCCTCCAGCGTGGGCGGCGCGCCAAACGAGGTGACGGCGCGCGGCTGCACCTCCTTCAGCAGCATGCCGCCCTTGAACATGTTGGCGCCCATGAAGTCGGCACGGAAGCCGTACTTGGTCATCTTGGACTCCAGGTCGACGGTGTGGTTGGACACCTCGTCCACCTCCTCCGAGTCAAAGAAGCGCTGTGCAGGACGCGTGCCGCCGCGGCCGGTGAGGAAGCCGCCGCGCCGCTGCTCGCGCGGCAGCGCTAGCTGCGCCATATTGATGCGCGGGATGGCGCGGATGAGGAGGCGCGCGCCGCCATCAAACACGTCCACCACCTGCGCCAGGTCGCCCTTGTACACGCCCTGCGTCATGCGCACAAACTGGTGCTTCTTGAACGACGCGCGGCTGGAGGCGACGCGCAGCACCGTCGTCATCTGGTCGATGGGCACCAGCGTGATGGCGTCGGGCTTCCAACCCCACAGGTCCGTGATGCCCGACACGGCGTGCCGCACCTGCGCCTCCCGGAACGCCTCCACCAGGATGACGCCCTTGGAGGTGCAGGCGGCGGACATGATGCCCAGCTGCTCGCCCGCCGCCTCGCGCGCCAGGTACTTGTTCACCAGCGCGATCATGATCTCCGTCTCTGACCCGTCCTTGCACCGCAGCATCCACAGCTTGGGGTCGCGCGCGTCCGGCAGCTGCGCCTGCTGCCGGATCACCGCCGCTGCGCCGCCGCGCCCGCCCTCCAGGCGGTCCGCGTCGTCCGGTCCGTGCATGTACGTCGCGCCGCGCGCCTCGTAGTCTGCCGCCACCTCCTCCGCCGTCCGGTCCTTGTCCCGCCGCTCCCGCACGCGCCGCGACTCCTCCCGGATGCGCGCCACCGCCGCCGCCGTCGCCGCAGCCTCCTCCTCCTCTGCGCGCCGCCCCACCCGGTGCCCATCCTCGTCCTCCTCATCCGACGCCTCCTCTGCCGCAATGTCCATCATGCGCGCTGCCAGCTTCCGCGCCGCAACATCATCGCGCGTCGGCCGCCGCCGCTTCCGCCCCGCCACCTCGCGCTGCTCCCGCTTGGCGGTGGCACCCCGCCCCGCCCCCTTCCGCCGCCGCGTGAACCCCTCCGCCTCTTCATCCTCCTCTGCTGCCGCTGCTGCTGGTGCACGACGCCGCGGTGCCGGGCTGCTACGCTCACTACCACTACCGCTCCCACTGCCGCTGCCGCTGCCGCTGCTATCGCTGTCGCTGCCACTTCCGCTGTCGCTGCCACTGCCGCTCCCGCTGTCGCTGTCACTGTCAGAGGCGCTGGCAGACGGCGACGACCCGCCACTTGCTGCCGCTGCGGGCGCCTTGCGCGCCGCCGCCGCCACCGGGGCGTCGCCCTCCTCCTTGTCGCTGTCTGCCATGGCGGCTGGCAGCGGCTGGCTGGAGGTGGAGGTGGGGAGTGGGGGAAGGTGGAGGTAGGGTACGACGATGGAAAGAGAGGGGAGTAGGAAGGAGGGGAGAAGGATGGAGAAGGGAGAGAGGCCGACTCAATGCAGAGCAAGGGAGAGCGAGCAAGAGAGGGAGTGGAAAGCGAGAGGCAGTGGAGAAGCAGTGGTGGTATGGAAGTAGGGAGAGAGAGAGAGGGGCAGAGGAGTAGAGAGCAGTAGAGAGGAGGAGAGGGGTGCTAACACACTTGACAAAACACAAAAGGAAAGGAAACCAACAAACGCAGGCACCCCTCAACCACAAGTAGTACTGGCACAGGACGGCCCCCACCCGCCCTACCAACCACCCATTTACTGGTTTACCCCACCCTTCTTCACACTGTTGGAAAAAATGAATTGGAAAAAATCTCGAATTCGATTTTTTCCAACTGAGTGGGTGCCTAATAGCTGCTGAATACCATTGTGTCGCTGGTGCAGGATAGCGGCGCAGGCACGCACAAGTGGTGGAAGGCGATTATTTTGAGGAGTGCTGGTGGATCAGCGTGTTTATTTTTGATTTGGTGTTGCTTTTTGACCCTATATTTTGCAGTATCTCTCTCTCTCTCTCTCTCTACTGCTCCTCTCTACTCCCTCCTCTCTCGTTGTCTCGTTGACTGCCCCCTCGCTCACTCCATCCATCGCCTGCAATGGCGGCCTTTGGCTTCCGGCTGCGCTCAAGCGCGCCGGCACCAGCACCGGCGCCTGCAGCAGCAGCTGCTGCATCGTCGACTGCCGGCACGAAGCCGCCTGCTGCCTCCGCTGCTGCTGCCACTGCCGCGACAGCAAAGCCTGCTGCGGCAACTGCAGCATCAAGGCAGTCTGCTGCCGCCGCTCCAACTGCCGCCGCCGCCCCTCCCGCAGCCGCCCCACCCGCAGCCGCTCCGCCGACAGCGCCACCGCCGTCGCCGCTGACGCTGGAGGCGCTGGCGCGCGCCATTGGGGAGGCGGTGGCGCCGGGGACAACAGCCAGTGGTGGGCGGCGCGGGCCCACGGCCATACGGAAAGGGCTGGTGCGGGCGGTGGGGGAGTGGGCGGCGGCGGCGCGTGTGGCAACACCAGCGGCGGTGGGCGGATGCAGCAATGCAGCAGAGGAGGCGCTGCGTGCCGCGTGCGCCGCTGCGCCGTCGCCGGTGTACTCACCCCCTGTGGTGCGGTGCCTGGCGGAGGCAGGCGTGACGCTGTACGTGGTGGGTGGCAGTGCCGCCCGTGGCGCGGCAGCATTTATGGAGGGCCTGGTAGCAGCTGCTGTGGCGCCGCCGGGCCGTGGGCGGGAGGTAAACGGCGGCAGCCGGGTGGCGAGCTTGGGTGTGGTGGCGGCGGTGGCAGGCCGGTGTGAAGGTGCGGCGGCAAGCGTGGCGGGAGACCTGTTGCCAGCGCTGTTCAAGGCGGCGCGAGAGGGCGGCAGTGCCGGGTTTGATGCGCCCGCGCGCGCCGCTGCAATATCTGCCGCTACCGCGCTGCTTACGGCCGCGGGGCCGCTGGCGCACAAGACGCACGCGCCGGCGCTGAAGCACTGGCAAGCAGTGACTGCGACGGACGGCGCGCACACGGTGCGCCTGGCGGGTGCGCCGTTCCTGTCTGCGCTGGCATCCGCGTCCGCCGGCTTTACCACGTTGCCGCTGGATGCCCTAGCGGCAGCCGCCCTGCGTGGCCTTGCTGACGCGCATGCACCCTGCCGCACCGCATACGCTGTTGCCCTGGCGTCGGTACTTGCGACCGCCGTCCTGGCACACCGTGCCGCCGCCGCTGCTGCCGCATCCTCCGCCCGCGACGGGGCTGGTGGGCTGGCCGGCGGGCTGGGCGGCGGCGGCGGCGGCGGCGGCGGTGACCGCAGTGACGGCGAGGAAGAAGGTGGCGGCGGCGGTGGCGGCGGAGGTGATGCCGGAGGCGAAGATGACGGCGGGGAGGGCGAGGGCGGCGGTGGGGAGGGTGCAGAGGGGGGTGGCAAGAAACAACCCAAGAAGGGTGGCAGCAAAGGCTTATTCCGTGGTGGCCTATTTGGTGGTGGCGCGGGTTCAAAGAGCGGTGCGTCACCAGCACCCACCAACACAACCACCACCGCCGCCAGCGGTAGCAGCAGTGCGCTGTCCCGCGTGTTTGGACTGGGTCGCGGTGGCGGGAAAGGAAGTGGTGGCGGTGCGGGCGCCGGCGGCGCGGGTGAGGGCGATGACCGGCCGCCGCTGCCTGGCGTGCCGCTGGGCGAGGCGGTTGGCTTCATTCTGCGCGCGCTGGCGGCAGCCGGCCGCCTAGCACATCGGGCGGGGCTGCGCGTGGGTGACCTGCGCCTGGCGCTGGCGGTGGCAGGCGCCAGCCTGCTGCGGTCGGTGCAGGTGGCGGGCGGCGGCGTGCCCGACACGGACGTGCCGGCGTTGCTAGCGGCGTTGCTGGGCGCGGTGCACACTGAAGCGGGCGCCACCGCCAGCCTGTACCTGACCGCCACGGCGGGCGCGCCGGCAGCGAGCGGCGGTCATGCGCGCCACACCCGCGCCGTGGTGCGGCACATGATGTGGGAGGGCATGCTGGCGCCGCCACCCGCGCCGGGCTGTATTGTTGCACCCCGGTGGCACCGGTGGCAGGCGTCTGCCGGCAGCCACCTTGCCACCGCGCTCAAGACCTACCTGCCGGATGCCGCCGCATCCATTGACGCCGTCGCGGGCGAGGCGCGCACACTGGCAAACCGCATTGCCGCACGTGCCGACGCAGACGACCCGCTGGCGCCGCCGCCGCCCGCCGGGTCGCCCGAGCCAGGCAGTTCTGCTGACGCGGAGACCGCGGTAGGGTTTGGGGTGGGTGGTGCGGGTGGCAGTGCGGGGCGTAGCGGGACGTCCACATCCGACGGCCCTCCCGGCTCCCCGCTGCCAGTGGCACCAACCTCCTCCTCCTCAGCCATTCCCCGCACCTGGAGCGGTCGCAAGTCGCTGTCTGCCGCCATGCGCGGCCTTGGGCTGGGCGGCCGCCTGGCGTCCCCCCTGGCTGCCGGCCGCACCTCCAGCACCGCTACCACCACATCTGGCCGGTTCGGCAGCCGCGCTGCGTTTGTGGCGGCAGACGGCGGCCCACCCACCTGCCAGCACCACGCCGTGATTGTGGCGCTTGCCACCGCCACCCGCCTTGCCACCACGGCGGTAGAGGCCGGCAGCGCGGAGGCGACGGAGGCGGCGTGCGAGCTGCTGCCCGTCGCGTTGGCATGTTTGGCCCAGGAGTCGGTGGACCTGCGCCACGCCGCCGCCAGCGCGTTGCGCGCGCTTCTGACCGCCGTCCCCGCGCTGGCCACCGACACCTTTGCCGTGTGCCTTGCCCACGCACGCGACGCGCATGCCGCCGTGGCGTCCGAAACGGCGCGTGCAGCCATCAGTGCTGCCGCTGCCGCGTCAGCGCTGGCTGACGCGGCGGCGGTGGGGGCGCGGCGGGGAGGCGGTGCAGCAGGCGGCAGCGGTAGCCGGGGTGGGCGGACCGGCTCCAGTGGTGCCGGCGGCAGCGGCAGTGTGCCCGCCGGCGCCGTCAATGTCATGACGCACCTTGGCGCGTCGCCGTCGTTTGCTGCTGCTGGCGGCTGCGGCGTGCCAGGTGCGGGACCTGGCAGCGGCGTGGGTGTCGTGACAGGCGCGCATGCCGCCGAGCTGGTGCGGCTGCACGGCTACACTGCAGGCGCGGCAGCCGCTTTAGCTGCCTTGGCAGACGCTGCGGCGGCCGCTGCCACGCGCACGACGGAAGAAAACGGTGGTGGTGACGAAGAGGCGGCGGGCTGGCACGCCACGCTGGCGGCGTGTGCCGCAGAGGCGGGCGCGACGGTGGTGGCGCTGGCAACAACTGCGCGTACCAGTGCCATGCTGCGTGCGTTACATGCTGGCGCGCCGCTGCCGAGCGCGGGCACACATGGCAGTGGCGGCAGTGGCACCGGCGGCGTGGCTGCAGCGGCGGCGGGCGCGGCGGGCGCTGAAGTGGATGCGGCGTGCGCTCGTGCAGCAGCCACGCTGATGCGCGCCATGGCGGGCGTGGCGCCCGACGTGGTGGTGCGCGGCGACGTGTGGCCGACGCTGTCCAGCCTGCTGCTGGCGGAGGCGTGGGCGTTCAAGGTGGACACGGTGGATGCGGCAGGTGTGGGCAGCAGCCGTGACGGCTCTGGCGTGTTTGCGCTGGCGCCCGCAGCACTGCCGCCACCCGTGCTGGCAGCAGCTGCGCAGGCCACCGCCGGTGCTGTCACCACTGGCGCCGCCACGCCATCCGCGTCACCCACACCGGCGACAGATGATGACCCCGCAAGCGGCGCCACGCTGGCACGGCGGCTGTACGCGGGCGTGGCGGTGGCGTGGCAGTGGAGCGCGGCGGCGGAACTCGCGGGCGCCACCGCCGCGTTGGCGACGGCGGTGGCGGGCCACGCCGCTGTGGCGCCTGCTGCCGCCGTCGTCCTGTACCGCGCCACCCGCATCCTGCTGGCGGCCGCCACGGCGGCACCTGTGACGCCTGCTGCCGCGCCGCCGTCACGCACGCGGAGCGCAGCGGCGGAGGCAGTGTGGGATGACGCGGCGGCGGCGTTGAGCACGCGCGGCGCCACCGGCGACGCCATTGCGACGGGTGCGGACGGCGGCGCGGCGTGGTACACGGTGGAGGAGGCGCAGTACACATCGCAGCACGGCGTGTCGTTGGCGGCCATTGCCGTCACACGGCGTGCGGTGCTGGCTGTGGCGGCAGGCGCCATGGAGGCGGCGGCCGCCTTGCCGCTGCACCTACTGCCACAGCTACCACTGCGAGGCCCCGCCCTGTCTGCTGCCACCACGGCACTCACCGGTGGCCTGGTGGCTCTGGCGCCACTGGAGCTGGGCCTGCTGGCATTTGACGCGCCGCCGGCGCCAACAGTTGCGCCGGTAGGCAGCAAGGTTCCGCCAGCATTGCCGGGCAGCCCGCCAGGGTTGATGTGCCCGGCACACGATGCGGCGCTGGCAGGCTACCTGGCAGATGGCTTGGCGGCGTCGGCACGCACCTGGTCGCCCCTGACGGTGGCGCTGTCACTGGGCACCATGCCGTACACCACGCCGACGCTGCGTGGTGCTGGCGGTGATGCGTGCGTGCCCACCAGTGTGATTGCGGCGTCAGGCGGGCTGGCAGTGGCGACGGGCGACGCTGACGCCATCCGCCGCCGGTATGCACACCTACCAACCTCGCTAGTAGACTGCGCCGCTGGCAGCGACGGTGCCGCACGGCCGGCGTTGGACGCCGATCTGGGTAGCCTTGCCGCGCTGTGTGCCCCGCGCCACCCCGCCGTCTCGCGCTACCTACCGCCGCCGCCCCTGTCGCCTGCTGTGCCAGACACGCAGGACGCGTATGCTGCGGACGCGGACGCCGTGCTGCGCCGTCCTGCTGGCGCCCCGGGTGTACCGCCGCCCGCCGTGGCGTCGCTGCTGCGCGCCGCGCTGGCGACGCACCGTGACGACCGCCTGCGTCATATCCGCGCGCCGCCAGACGGCGCGCCCGAGGAGCGGCTGGCCACTGCCGGCGTGGCGCTGTTGGTGTCTGCTTTCCCCTTCCTGCTGCAAGGCCAGGCTGACGCGGTGGTCAATGCGCTGTGCGCGCCGCTGCGCCCCGTCGCTGCCGTCGCCGCCGCGGACGCCACCACCGCTGGCTTCCGGCTGGCGCCGCACTTTGGCGCAGCGGCGGGCGAGCGGCACGGCGCAGCGCGCAACGTCGCGACGGCGCTCCTGGTGTTGCTGCACAGCCTGCGACCGGAGCACGTGCGTTCGTTGGCGCCGACGCCGACGCCGGCGACGGGCGGTGAAGAGGGCGGCGCGGCGGCGGCTGGTGGCAGCAGCGGGGGTGGAACGGTGCCGTGGCTGCTGACCGTGCGGTCGGTGCTAGGCACCGGCATCTGTGCCGCTGACGCGGTGGTGCGCAGCCTGTGCGGCGAGGCGCTGGGGGAGATGCCGCGGCTGGGGGGTGCGTCGTTTACGCGCCGCCTGCTGTCGGCGCTGACCAAGCAGCTGGCGCCGGCGAGCGCGCCAGCGGGCAGCAGCGCGCCGCCGCCGCCCGCCATCCCGTTCTCTGCCACCGCCGGCGTGCTGCATGCGCTGGCGGCGGTGCACGGCGGCTGCGCGGCGCTGGCTGCCGAGGAGGCGGCGGCGGAGGGCGCGGGATTGGAGGCGTGGCTGACGGCGTGCGGTGACGGCGATGCGGTGGCGCACCGTGCCGCGCGGCTGGTGGATGCGGCCGCCGTCCCGGCGGAGGGCTTTGACGACGCTGCCGTGTTTACCGCCGCGCGCGACACGCGGCAGCCGGTGCGAGCGGCCGCTCTGGCGGCGTGGACGGCGCTGGTGGCCGCGGCGGCTGGTGCCGCACGGAGCGCCGGCACGGCGGCAGGCCGTGCTGCCGGCGTCCGCGCCCTGCGCAAGCTAGCACTGCCCACCCTCGCCCTGCTGGACGCGCACTGCCTGTCTGAGACGCCAGCCGGCGACCCGCGCGCGCAGATGGCGGCGGCGGCGGCGCTGGACACCATTGAGGTGGCGGCAGGCGGCGGCGGTGGCGCGGCAGGGGAGGGTGTGGATGGCGCGGCCTTCTGTGCACGCCGGCTGGCGCGGCTGGCGTGGGGCGAAAGGGTGCCGCACGTGGCGTTCTTTGGCGGCGGCGATGACGTGCCGGCGGCGGGCGGCGCCGCCGACATTGCGCCAGCGTGGGTGCTGGCGCCCGTGGTGGGCGCAACCGCCGGCGTCGTGCCGGCAGCCGGCTGCGGTGCCATTGTGGCGCTGCCAGCGTCAGGCGGCAGCAGCGTGCCCGCCGTCATGGCGGCAGACGCCGCGTTGGCGACCGGTGTGTTAGGTGGCAGCCACCCGGGCGCCGTTGTGCTGCCAGTTGTGGACTTTACTAACGGTGACATCCTGCCGCCGCCTGGCGCCATTGCGGCACTGGCAGGCGAGGCAGGGGCGTCGGCGACGCCCGCGGCAGACGTCGGTGCCGCTGCGGGTGGCGGCGCCCGCCTACCTGCTATTGACGCCGTGTGGGCAGAGGCGGTGCACGGTATTGGGTGGGCAGGTGTGTCGTCTGCGGCGGGTGGTAGTAGCGGTAGTGGCGTGGCCACCGCCGGCGCCGTGTCGGCAGCCGCGGCGGCAGGCAGCCTGTCCGGCGACATGAGCGCGCGCGCCGTGCTGGCGACGTACCGCACCGCGGCACGCGCGGCTGCCGGCTTGGGCAGCACCAGCGGCGTGCCGGCGCGCACCATTGCCGCCGCCGTCATTTCGGCGCTTGCCACCGTGCACGCGCCTGCCGTGGATGCGCTGTCGTTGGACACCGGGTTTGCCACCCCCGGCGACGGTGCTGTGGTGGCACAGCTGGCGGCGCTGCTGGCGGCGCTGGTACATGGGCTGGCAGCAGCAGCTGCCACCTGGGAGCCCACCGACGGCAGCGGTGGCGGCAGTGGCGGCCCAGGAAGCGGTGGCGGCGAGGGTGACGATGGCGGCAGCGTGGCGCTGCATGCACTCGTACCGCGCGCCACCGCTGCTTGGGCGCTGCTGGCGGGCGCGGCGACCGCGGTGGGCGGCACGGCAGACGGCGGGCGTGCGACCGCATCGCTGGTGGGTTGCACCGCCGCCCTGCATGCCCTCACTGCCGCCGTCCCGCTGCCAGGCAGAACACCGCCGCCGTCCCCCTCGCGGCGTACCACCTCTGTTGCAGCGGCTGACCTGGCTGACTTGTTTGCAGCGCCAGTGGGCGGAGAAGGTGGCGCAGCACCGGCACTGCCGGCAGCTGCGGTGACGTCCAGCCTTGCTGCCGTCACTGGCCCGCTGGCGGTGACGCTGCTGCGTGCCCGCCTAGCGGGTAGCGGGGGGCCCAGCGCTGTCGCGCGCTGCCACACTGCAGCTATACCGCTGCTGGCAGCGGAGGGTGGCGGGCAGGAGGGCGGCGGCATGCCGTGCCCCGTACCCGCCGCGTTGGCAGCGCTGGCTGGGACGGGTCTGGCCGCCGAGGCGCGGGCACGTGCCGCAGCGACCGCCGGCACGTGGGTGTTGGCGTGTGAACGGCTGGGTGTGGTGTGGGCGCTGCCGCCGCCCCTCCCGCCGCCAGCCGCCATCCGGCGTGGCGCACCGGTGCCGCCTGGTGAGCCGTTCCAGTACAGCACGGTGGCGGGCGGGCACGCCGAGTGGCTGGCAGGCGCGCTGGTGGCTGCCGCTGCGCCCGCTGCAGTGCACTCGCCGCTACCGCTGGCGGCCGGCGCTGCCGCGGAAGGCGTGCCGGGTGCAACGCCGGCAGCGGTAGCGGCTGCTATTGCGGCAGCCGCGGCAGCAGAGGCGGGCGCTGCTGCTGCCAGCGTTGCCGCGGCTGCCGCGGGCGGCGGCGGTATCGGCGGCATTAGTGGCGCCGCGGGTGGCGGCGCGAGTGCGTCGTTGCAAGCGGCAGGG
>ERZ778022.4275-NODE-4275-length-12452-cov-4.025248_pt1 | contig 12452 bp, 12 predicted proteins | sample MGYA00375752_ERZ778022 | MGnify/ENA primary metagenome ERZ778022 (study PRJEB29350, sample SAMN05389826) | bioreactor metagenome | isolation source: Thiocyanate bioreactor | place: South Africa: University of Cape Town | collected 2014-04-04 ... | reverse complement strand
GAAGCTGGCGGTCTTCGTCGACGACATGCGGCGCAACGGCGTGGCGCTCGAAGGGCCGGACATGAACCGCTCCGAGGCCGAGTTCACCGTCGAGCAGACCGACGAGTCCTACGCCGTGCGCTACGCCCTGGCCGGCATCCGCAACGTCGGCGAGAAGGCGATGGAGGCGCTGGTCGCGGAGCGCGAGGCGAACGGACCCTTCGCCAGCCTCGACGACCTGTTCCGCCGCGCCCCGCCGGGCTCGATGAACCGCCGCCAGCTCGAAGGCCTCGCCGCGGCCGGGGCCTTCGACAGCCTGGAGCCCAACCGGGCCAAGGTGCTCGCCAATGCCGACACTCTGCTCGCCGAGGCCGACCGCTCGGCGCGCGAGCGCAACTCCAGCCAGCACAGCCTGCTCGACGACCATGCCGAGCAGGCCCTGCGCCTGGTCGAGGTCGAGCCCTGGGCGCGCACCGAGCAGATGGCCAAGGAGCGCGAGAACTTCGGCTTCTACTTCGCCGCCCACCCGGTCGAGCAATGGCGCGCGATCGCCTCGGCCAACGGCGCGCGGCCCTATGCCAGCCTGATGGCCGGCGGGGTCCAGGGCGGGCGGATGCAGGCGGTGAGCGCGGCGATGGTCGAGAGCGTGAACCGCGGCAAGACCCGCAAGGGCAAGGACTTCGTCCGCGCCGACTTCTCGGATTCGAGCGGCCAGTTCTCCGCCGCCTGCTTCGAGGAATCGCTGGTCGAGCCGATGCTGCAATGGGCGCGGGAGAGTACCTGCGTCCTGCTGACCGTCGAGCTCGACAGCCCGAGCCCCGAGGAGCCGCCGCGCGTCACCGTGCGCGGCGCCCGCCCGCTATCCGAGGTGACGAGCGCGGCGCGGATGATATTGACCCTGGAGATCGACCGGGTCGAGGCCGTGACCGAGCTGGCCCTGGCGCTCCAGCCCGGCCCCGAGGGCCGCGGCGAGGTTCGTGCCCGGCTCCGCACCGGCGGGCCGGAGGAGCCGACCCTGCGCCTCGGCGACAGCTTCGCGCTCGACGGCGAGTTGGCCGAGCGGCTGGCGACGATCGAAGGCCTGTCCAACATCTCGCTTTCCGCGAGCAACCGCCCGGCGCGGCTCAGGCTGGTGGCCTAGGACCGTGGCCCAAGCGGCGCTGCTGGCCGCCCTGCTCGCGGGCGCCGTCGCCGAGCTGTGGAACCCGCCGCCCCACCGGCGCTGGCCGCTGCTGACGCTTGCCGTGGCCCTGTTGATCGGCGCGACCTTCGCCGCGCAGGGCGTCCGGCCGGACCTGCTGCCGCTGCTCGCCCGCGATCCCCGGATGCTCGCCTCGGGCGAGGTCTGGCGCGCCGTGACCGCGCTGTTCGCCCAGGACGGCGGCACGGCGGGCACGATGTTCAACCTCGCCTGGCTGCTCGTCCTCGGCACCGCGGCCGAGCGGCGCTTCTCCCGCCGGGCCTGGCTGGCGGTCTATTTCCTCGGCGGAATCGCCACCGAGTTCCTCGCGCTTGCCTGGCAGCCGCACGGGGCGGGCAATTCGATCGCCTGCATGGCCCTGGCCGGCGCGCTGTGCAGCGACTGGCGCGAAGGGCGCGGGCGCTGGTGGCGCGCGGCGGTCGGGCTGGTCGGGACTGCCGCCGCGGCGCTCCTGCTGTGGGAGAGCGACATCCACGGCATCGGCTTCTGCCTGGGGCTGGCGATCGGCTTCGTCCTCGTCGCGCACGGGGCGCTGGCCCGGGGCCGCGATCTCGACCCCCCGGCCGAACCCGCCGACAATGTCGTTTTCATAAGAGGAACCGACACGTATCATTAGCGCGAGGCTCCCCTCTCCGGCGGGGAGGGCGAGAGTTTGGGAGGGGGCATGAGCCAGGCAAATCCGTTGCGCACCCACGCGCGCGTGCTGATCGCCTCGACCGTCGGGACGGCGGTCGAGTACTACGACTTCTTCATCTACGCGACGGCGGCGGCGCTGGTCTTCGGGCCGCTGTTCTTCCCGGCCTACGACCCGGCGGCGCAGACCCTGCTGGCCTTCGTGACCTTCGGCGTCGCCTTCGTCGCGCGGCCGATCGGGGCGATCGCCTTCGGCCATTTCGGCGACCGGATCGGGCGCAAGTCGACGCTCGTCGCCTCGCTGATGCTGATGGGCGCCTCGACTCTGGGGATCAGCCTGCTGCCGACCTATGCGACTACTGGCTGGATCGCCCCCGTGCTGCTCTGCCTGATGCGCTTCGGGCAGGGCTTCGGGCTCGGCGGCGAATGGGCCGGGGCGGCGCTGCTGGCGGTCGAGAACGCGCCCAGGGGCTGGGTCGCGCGGTTCGGCGCCGCGCCGCAGCTCGGCGTGCCGCTGGGCTTCGCCGCGGCCAACGGCGTGTTCCTGGTCCTCGGTCTCGCCATGACCAAGGCCGAGTTCGCCGCCTGGGGCTGGCGCATCCCCTTCCTGCTGAGCGCTGTCCTGGTCGGAATCGGCCTGTGGGTGCGGCTGCGGATCGGCGAGACCCCGGCCTTCCGCGCCGCGCTGGAGCGCGAGGCGCCGGTCCAGGTACCGGTCGGCCGCCTGCTGCGCGACCATCCCGGCGCGCTCCTCGCCGGCAGCGCGGGCGTCGTCTCGACCTATACCCTGTTCTACCTCGCGACGGCCTTCGCCCTGGCCCAGGGCGCGGGGCCGCTCGGCTACCCGCGCGAGGCCTTCATCGGCGTGCAGCTCGTCGCCAATGCCTTCCTCACGCTCGGCATCCTCGTCGCCTCGACCCATGCCGACCGGACCAGTCCGGGCCGCACCCTGGCCCTGGGTTCGGCCGGCACGGCGCTGGTCGGGCTGATCTTCTCGCCGGGGCTCGCCGCCGGGATGGGCTGGGCCGGGGCCATGCTCAGCCTGGCCCTGTTCGTCATGGCCTTCACCAACGCGCCGCTCGGCTCCTGGCTCTCCAGCCTGTTCCCGACGCGGGTTCGCTACAGCGGGGTTGCCTTCGCCTTCAACTTCGGCGGAGTGCTGGGCGGGGCGGTGACGCCGATCCTGGCCCAGGCGCTGAGCGCCGCGCATCTCGCCGGTTGGGCTGGCCTGCTGATCGTCGTCTCGGGCCTGGTCAGCCTGGTCGGCGTGCTCCTCGCCCGGCCGGTGGCGCCGGAGCCGGCCGCATCCTGACACCGCCTGCCCGCAACGACGATCTGTTACAATATTGGCCCTTTCCGGCCCATCGGCGCGCGGTACAAGACCGTGGAGATCAGGGAGAGTTCGATGAAGAGATTGTTCGCCTTTGCCGGCGCCGCGGTCCTCGCGGCGGCGTTGCCCGCTGCCGCGCAGCAGGTGCCGACCGGCCTTCACGGTATCAAGATCGCGGTCGCCGACTACGAGAAGACCACGCAATTCTACACGATCCTCGGCATGACCGCGGGGACGAGCTACAATCCCCATGAACGGGAGCTGCGCTGGGCGGACCCGGCCAAGGGCTCGGTCGTCATCATGGTCAAGGACGACAGCGGCCGGATGGCCAGGGGCGGCAATTCGCTGATGATCAGCGTGACCGACGTGCCCGCCACCGTGGCCCGGCTCAAGGCCGCCGGCTTCGCCGTCCCGGGCGAGCCGAACGTGACCCCGCGCGCGACGATCATGATGCTGAAGGACCCCGACGGCAACGCGATCGAGCTGCTCGGCGGGCCCTTCGGCGGCACTGGCGACACCCATCGCCATTGATCACAGCAGGCTGAGCTGGCCGTCGAGCGCGGGTCGCCGGAAGGCGGTGCGGTCGAGGTCCAGCTCGACCCGGTTCATCCCCAACCGCCGCGTCGCCAGACGGAAGCGGGTGCGGAACAGGTCGGCCCAGACGCCCTTGGGCTTCATCCGGGTGAACCACTTCGCGTCGTTGTCGCGCCCGCCGCGAACCGACCGGACGATGGCCATCACCTTGGCCGCACGCTCGGGATAGTGGACCGCCAGCCATTCGCGGAACAGCGGCGCGACCTCGTAGGGCAGGCGGAGCATGATCCAGCTCGCCGACATGACGCCGCGCGCCGCCGCCTCGCCCAGGATGCGCTCCATGAACTCGTCGGTGATCGAGGGGATGACCGGGGCGATCGAGATATGGCACGGCACCCCCGCCTCGGTCAGCCGGCCGAGCGCATCAAGCCGCTTGGCCGGGGCCGAGGCGCGCGGCTCCAGCAGGCCCGAGAGCCGGGGATCGAGGCTGGTCACGGAAATGCCGACCGCCGTCAGCCGCAGCCGGGCCAGCTCGCGCAGCAGGTCGATGTCGCGCATCACCCGGGCCGACTTGGTGGTGATCGTCACCGGATGGCGCGTCTCCAGGCAGATTTCGAGCACGGATCGGGTGATCCGGTAGCGTTGCTCGATGGGCTGGTAGGGATCGGTATTGGTCCCCATCGCGATCGGCGCGCAGGTGTAGCTCGGCCGGGCCAGCGCCTCGCGCAGCAGGCGCGGGGCGTCGGGCTTGGCGAATAGTCTGGTCTCGAAATCGATCCCAGGCGAGAGGTCGTGATAGGCGTGGGTGGGCCGGGCGAAGCAGTAGATGCAGCCGTGCTCGCAGCCGCGATAGGCGTTGATCGAGCGGTCGAACGGCACGTCGGGCGACTTGTTGAAGGTGATGATGGTCCTCGGATGCTCCTCGGTCACGGTGGTCCGTAGCTTCGGCCCGGGCCCGTCGATCCCCTCGGCCTGGTCGAGCCAGTCCCCATCCGCCTCGCGCGCGGCGAGCCCGAAGCGTTGCGGCACCGCTCCGGATTGCGCGCCGCGACCGTGGATGGGCTGGGGGAGACTCATTCCGTAGAATGGAACATAAGTAGAACAAAATGTCAAGAGGGAACTGCAATCCCCTCAGCCGTCGCCCCGGGCTTGACCCGGGGCCCCGCTTCCTTCGGCCAGGCGGAAGTGCCCTTGATGAGCACGGCAAAGCCGGACGAAGCCGATTGATCCGTTCGCCGGATGATCGTCGCGCAGGAAGAAGCGGGGCCCCGGGTCAAGCCCGGGGCGACGAGGTGGGGGTGTTGGAGGCCTCGGGCGATGAGGCAGGGAAGCGTTAGGCTTCCCGCAGCCGCGGCATCAGCTCGACGAAGTTGCAGGGCCGGTTGCGGCTGTCGAGTTGTTCGGCGAGGATGCCGTCCCAGCCGTCCTTCACCGCGCCGTTCGAGCCGGGCAGGGCAAAGATGTAGGTCCCGTTCGCGACCAGGCCGATCGCGCGGGACTGGACGGTGGAGGTGCCGATCGTCCGGTAGCTCAGCATCCGGAACAGCTCGCCGAAGCCGGGGATATCCTTGCCCTGGTGGAGCGCCTTGATCCGCTCCAGCGCCTCGGGCGTCACGTCGCGCCCGGTGAGGCCCGTGCCGCCGGTGGTGACGATGCAGTCGACCTGGCGGTCCTCGATCCAGGTGGCGAGGCGGTGGAAGAGCAGGGCGGCGTCGTCCTTCTCGATCGCGCGGCGGACCAGGTTGTGCCCGGCGTCCCTGATCCGCCCGGCGAGGATGTCGCCTGACGTGTCGGTCTCGGCAGTGCGGGTGTCGGAGACGGTGAGAAGCGCGATGTTGATCGGCGTGAACGGCCGGTCGGGGTCAACGGCCACGCAGGACCACCCCGTTGGCGGCGAGGCGCACGGCCTGGCCGCCGGAGAGGCCGGGGAAGGTCGGCCACATGCCCTGGGCCAGCGCCATGCGGCTTTCCGAGGGGCCGCCGGCCTGGCGCTCGTACATCCAGTAGTTGCGCATGACGATGTTCACATAGCCGCGGGTTTCCCAATAGGGCACGGACTCGATCCACAGCAGCGGGTCGCCGCCGTCGTGGATCTCGGTGTTCCAGCGCATGACGGGGGCGAGGCCGGCATTATAGGCGGCCATGACCTTGGGCAGCAGCCCGCCGGTGCCGCCCGAATCCTTGAGCATCTGCAAGTGCATCTGCCCGAATGCCAGGTTCACCTCGGGCTTGGTGAGGTCGCTCGCCGTGCCGGCATAGCCCAGCTCCGCCCCGCGGTCCCGCCCGGTGCCGGGCATGATCTGCATCAGCCCCTTGGCTCCCGCCGGGCTGGTGACGGCGGTGCGGAACACCGATTCCTGCAAGGTATGGGCATAGACCAGCGCCGGATCGACCTTCCAGCCGTTGACCGGGGTCCACTTCGGCGCCGGATAGCGCGCGGCCGGAGCGGGCACGCCGCCGGCCGGCACGTTGTAGGCCATCCACAGCTGGGTCGAGGGCAGGCCGAGGTCGCGGGCCAGGCGCGAGAGCGGCTGGTAGAGCGCGGGATCGCCGATCCGCGCCTGCTGGCGCAGGACCTCGTCGGCCAGGCCGTCCTCGCCGATCTCGGCCAGGGCCACGGCGCAGCGGACATTGCCGTAGTCGCGCAGGCGCTGCCAGTCGGCGGGGGTGAAATCGGGCTGCCCGTGGCTCTCGGGCACTTTCATGCCGAGCTGTTCGAGCGCGAGCATCCCGTAGAGCGTCTCGTCGCGCGCGGCGGCGGCGCGCAGCGGCTGGGTAGCCTTCTCGGGCTGGCGGGCGCGGATCAGCGCGCGGCTCTGCCAATAGTTGGCGGCGGCCTGAAGCTCGGCGTTGCTGGCGCCGTTCGCCGCCTTGGCGAAGGCGTCGCCGGCGGCGGCGAAGTCGCCCAGGCGCCAGGCGGCGAGGCCCGCGCCCCACCAGCCCTCGGCGACCCAGGGGCCGGCGCCGTCCGCAGCGGTCTGCGACACGGCATAGGCCGAGGCGTCGTCGTTCTCGATGTAGAACGACCAGGCGACCTTGGCCCGCCATTCGGCGCGGGCCTCGGGGCTCAGCGCGCCGTCGATTCCGTCGAGCAGCACCTTGGCCCCGGCGGGGTCGTCGTTCTTGATCCGCGCCTGGATGTTCGCGGCGATGCTGGCCGGCATCGTCCCGTCATTGGTGTCGCGCGGGCGGATGCGCTTGGGGGTCGAGGGCAGGCTGGCGAGCGGCTGGGCCTGCGGCAGCGCGGGATAGCTGGTCGCGCCGCGCTTCATTGCCAGGGCCGCGATCTGCTCGGCCTGGGGCAGGTCGCGCCCCGTGGCGAGCCACTGGTTGAGTGCGTCCAGCTCGATCCGCGGCGAGCTGGCGTCGAGGTAGTATTCGGCGCGGGCCACGGCGTGGAGCGGCCCGTCGGGCTTCTGCGCCAGCAGCATCTGGGTGCGCGCCCAGTCCTTCGCCTTGATGGCGCCGAAAAGGTCCTTGTAATAGGCCCGCTCGTCCTGGCTGAGCAGCGAGGGCACGGCGGTCCGGTCGGCCCGGCCGCGGAAATATTCGATCGCGGCGCTGTTGGCGTGGGCCGCGGGCGCCAGCAGCGGCGCGCCGATGGCCACGGCGCTCGCGACTGCGCCCAGCAGGGGGCGCGACAAGGTTCGTGCCTTCGCAATCACGTTGAGAGTGTTCCCGTCCAATCCAGCAATCGCTGCCACAGTCCGGCCTTTGCCCGCGGGCGCGCGATAAGCGCAGCCAGGTCCATCGCAGCCAATAGCGGCAGAGTCCGGCCTTCATGGTTAATAACGGGTAAATTTGTCGAATTATTCGCCGGGTCGTGGCCCAGCAGCGATGAAATGCCCCCGCCGAACAGGATCAGCCGTTTCGGCGCGGCAAGCCGGATATGATGCCACAGGACTTCGCCGAGTCCCGCGTCGGCGAGGCGATTCCAGTCCGGCAGGGGCGTGGTCCGAGGCAGGGCGCTGGCGAGATAGGCCTGTTCGGCGGTCAGGCCCAGCGCCGCGAGGATCCCCGCGAGCAGCTTGCCGTGGCGGCCGGAGAGCAGGATCTCGCCGTCGTCCTCGGCGGGATCGGCGACGAGGACCATCAGCTCCGCCCCGGCGTTGCCGCGCGGCGGCACGCGGCGGGCGACGACGCCGTGATCGAGCGACGGCTCGGCCAGCCACCAGGCGTGGAAGGCGGCAAGGTCCTGCGGCCAGCTTTCCGGCGGACCGCCGATGCGGACGCGCGGCGGCTCGGGCGCGGCGGGCCGGGCGATCGGCTGGAAGGCCATGTCCTCGGCCACGGGCTCCGGCTGCTTGGCCAGCCAGTCGCGCGGGGCGTCGGCGAAGTCGCAGTCGACCCCGGCGTCGCGCCACCATTCCAGCGCGCCTGCGATTTGCGCGGCAATGTCTGGTTTTGTCGGGCCGTCCATTGGGCTAAGCTCTTGACCTGCCGGACCGCACCAATCAAGGCGCAAATCTTGTGCCCGACCGGGAACCGGCCAGATGCTAAGGCCAGATTATTGAGGCCAGATACGAGGGAACCCATGACCGAACGCGAATCCATGCCCTATGACGTCGTCATCGTCGGCGGCGGCCCGGCTGGCCTCTCCACCGCGATCCGGCTCAAGCAGCTCAACGCCGAGCTTTCGGTCTGCATCCTGGAGAAGGGGTCGGAGATCGGCGCGCATATCCTGTCGGGCGCCGTGATCGACCCCAGGGCGCTCGACGAGCTGCTGCCCGACTGGCGCGACGACGGCTGCCCGATGGCCGAGACGCCCGTCACCGACAACTGGCACTGGTATCTGACCAAGACCCAGAAGTTCGCGATTCCCCACATCCTGATGCCGCCGTTCATGTCGAACGACGGCAATTATACCGGCTCGCTCGGCAACCTCTGCCGCTGGCTCGCCGGCAAGGCCGAGGAACTGGGCGTCGAGGTGTTTCCCGGCTTCCCTGCGGCCGAGGTCGTCTATGGCGACAACGGCGAGGTCATCGGCGTCCAGACAGGCGACATGGGCGTCGCCCGCGACGGCAGCCACAAGGGCGACTACCAGCCCGGCATGAACCTGCTCGGCAAATATACCGTCTTCTGTGAAGGGGCACGAGGAAGCCTGACCAAGCGCCTGAAATCGAAGTACGATCTTGAGCGCGATTGCCAGCCGCAGATCTACGGCCTCGGCATCAAGGAGCTGTGGGACATCGATCCCGACAAGCACATCCCCGGCCGCGTCCTCCACACCCAGGGCTGGCCGCTGTCGGAAAGCGACAGCTGGGGCGGCGGGTTCCTCTACCACCAGGCCAACAACCAGGTCGCCCTCGGCTTCGTCACCGCGCTCGATTACAAGAACCCCTACGTCTATCCCTTCGAGGAATTCCAACGCTGGAAGCAGCATCCCGCGATCCGCGCGGTGCTCGAAGGCGGCCGCCGCGTTTCCTACGGCGCGCGCGCGATCAACGAGGGTGGCTGGCAGTCGGTCCCGCGCCTGAGCTTCCCCGGCGGCGTCCTCGCCGGCTGCTCGGCGGGCTTCGTCAACGTGCCGCGGATCAAGGGCAGCCACACCGCGATGAAGAGCGGGATGCTCGCCGCCGAGGCGATCGCCGCGGCCATCGCCGCCGGCCGCGACAATGCCGACCTCGGCGAATACGACGCGGCCGTGCGGTCGAGCTGGATCGCCAAGGAACTGAAGATGGTCCAGAACGCGGAGCCGCTCGCCGCCAAGTTCCACGGCGACCTGTTCGGCTCGGCCCTGGCCAATGCCGACATGTGGATGCGTCAGTTCGGCGATGAAGCACCACCGCGATTGCGAGGAGACCGAGCGCGCCGATCTCCACCGGCCGATCAACTACCCCAAGCCGGACGGGGTGATCAGCTTCGACCGCCTGTCCAGCGTGTTCCTCTCGGCCACCAACCATGAGGAGGACCAGCCGTGCCACCTCGTGCTCAAGGACCCGGCGATCCCGACCACGATCAACCTGCCGCTCTTTGCCGGCCCCGAGCAGCGCTATTGCCCGGCGGGGGTCTATGAGTTCCTCGGGCTCGACGAGGGCCAGCCGCGCCTCCAGATCAACGCCCAGAACTGCGTCCACTGCAAGACCTGCGACATCAAGGACATGACCCAGAACATCGAATGGGTCACGCCCGAGGGCGGCGGCGGCCCGAACTATCCGAATATGTGATGCGGCCTGAAAACCTCCCCGGCACGGGGAGGCGCTGAATGGCGCTCACCGAAATCGCCTATGCCAAGATCAACCTGGCGCTGCACGTCCGGCGGCGGCGCGAGGACGGCTATCACGAACTGGAAACCGTCTTCGCCTTCCTCGACGACGGCGACCGCCTGACTGCCTCGCCCGCCTCGCGCGACGTGCTGCACATCTCGGGTGAGTTCGGTGGCGTGCTCGACGATCCCTTCGGCAATATCGTCGCCCAGGCGCTGACGCGGCTTCCGCATGTCCCCGGCTGGTCGGTCCGGCTCGACAAGCGCCTGCCGGTCGCGGCGGGGCTCGGCGGGGGCTCGGCCGATGCCGGCGCGGTGTTCCGCATGGTCGAGCGCTGGAGCGGCCTGCCGGCCGACTGGCACGAGATCGCCGCCGCCCTCGGCGCCGACGTTCCCGCCTGCGTCGAGAGCCGCACCTGCATCGGCCGCGGCACCGGCACCGAGCTTGAGCCCCTGCCGAGCGACCTCGCCGGAACGCCGGTCCTGCTGGTCAACCCGCGCGTGCCGCTGGCCACAGGCCCGGTGTTCAAGGCGTGGGACGGCCTGGACCGCGGCGCTCTGCCCCAGGGCGATGCCCGGGCCATCGCGCTCGCCGGCCGCAACGATCTAGAGGAGCCGGCGATCCGCCTCTGCCCGGTGATCGCCGACGTCCTGACGTCACTGCGCGCGACGAACCCCGTGCTGGCCCGCATGTCGGGCTCCGGCGCGACCTGCTTTGCTTTATACGATACCTTGGAAGACCGTGATAAGGCATTGAAGGAAATGAAATCCGATTGGTGGACGATGGCGGCGCGCCTGCGATGAGCGAGGCCTGGAAGCTGCTCGGCGAACCGCGCTTCGGCGGGGTGCTGATCGTCTCGGACCACGCCTCGAACCACGTGCCCGACGATATCGACCTCGGCGTGGCCCCGGCCTTGCTGGACGAGCATATCGCCATCGACCTCGGCGTGGCTGCGGTCGGCACGCTGATGGCGCGACGGCCCGGCTTCGCGGCCTTCCAGGCCGGCATCAGCCGTCTGGTCTGCGACCTCAATCGCGACGAGCACGCGCCCGCCGCGGTTCCCATCGCCAGCGACGGCCATGCGATTCCCGGCAATGACCTCGATCACGCCGGCCGCGAGGCCCGGCTCGCGCGGTTTCATCGCCCCTATCACGCGGCCCTGGCCGAGTTGCTCGACCGGGTCCCGCCCGCGCTGATCCTCTCGCTCCATAGCTTCACCCCCCGGCTCGCCAGCCATCCCGAGATGCAGCGGCCCTGGCAGGTCGGCGTCCTCTACAACGCGGATGACCGTGGCGCCCGCCTCGCGCTGCCCCTGCTGGAGGCGGAAGGGCTGATCGTCGGCGATCAGGAGCCCTATTCGGGCCAGCTTCTCAACTACACCATGAACCGCCATGCCGAGGCCGAGGGGCGTCCCTACCTCGGCATCGAGATCCGCCAGGACGAGATCGCCGACGCGGCCGGGCAGGCGGCCTGGGCGGAACGTCTGGCCCGGATCGCCAATGCCGTGGCGCTGGGGATGGGGGACTAGGGCTATCCGCCCTGTTCAAGGCAATGCCATAGCGATAGCCTGCCCGCGTCCGCTCGCAAGCGGCCTGGAATTGGGGGAAGGCAATGGCGTCGATACGGTTTCATCTCGCGAATCTGTTCAGGTTCGCCGGGCGCGAGAGCTGTTCGTTTTTCTGGATTTATGCCGGCTGCGTTTTCGGAGCGAGCTTCCTCGCGATGTTCGCCGTGATGGTTCCCATGTTCAGCTCGACATTCGCGCGGATGCAGCAATTCGCGGTCGCTCATCCCGATAAGGCGACGATTACCCAAGGGCCGGGCAGCTATTCCATCCAGATTCAGGGCTATCATCCCGAACTGTTTCCCGATCTGCGGCCGGTGATGGGCGCGTTTTGCCTGATTGTGGCGATCGTGGTGCTTCTGCTTGCGGCGGCGGTCGCGCGGCGGCTCCATGACCGGGACAAGAGCGGCTTCTGGGGGCTCATGCCCCTGCCGTTCCTGGCGACCGGCTTTGCCTTGATGCCTCGGATGTTCGATGCGCCGGAACCCGACATGACGCTGTTCGGCTATTTGTTCCTGAACAACGCCATCTACATCGGCCTGCTCGTTTTCCTGATCATCCTGCTTGCCGGACGCAGCGAGCCGGGCGAAAACCGCTACGGCCCGGTTCCCTCTCCATAACCGATCCCGCGGCATTTGCGCCCCCGCCCGGCTGGGAGTAGGGGCAATCCTCGCGTAGTAGCCAACACACATGCATCCCCGGAGCCTCGCCATGCCCGCCTATCGTTCCCGCACCTCCACCCACGGCCGCAACATGGCCGGTGCGCGCGGGTTGTGGCGCGCGACGGGGATGAGCGACAGTGACTTCGGCAAGCCGATCGTCGCCGTGGTCAACTCCTTCACCCAGTTCGTGCCGGGCCACGTCCACCTCAAGGACCTGGGCCAGATGGTCGCGCGGGAGATCGAGGCGGCGGGCGGCGTCGCCAAGGAGTTCAACACCATCGCGGTCGACGACGGCATCGCCATGGGCCACGACGGCATGCTCTACAGCCTGCCGTCGCGCGAG
>ERZ778022.4274-NODE-4274-length-12453-cov-5.353121_pt1 | contig 12453 bp, 3 predicted proteins | sample MGYA00375752_ERZ778022 | MGnify/ENA primary metagenome ERZ778022 (study PRJEB29350, sample SAMN05389826) | bioreactor metagenome | isolation source: Thiocyanate bioreactor | place: South Africa: University of Cape Town | collected 2014-04-04 ... | reverse complement strand
TGAGACCGACATGAACGCGGTGGTATGCGGGTGTGTAAAAGGCGCCAAGTGGCGTGGTTTGTGGCGGCAGGGGGTTTTGACGTGGGACTTGATGAGTAAGAGTGTGATTACATGTGAATATTTGATCCCCATCCACCCACCTCCCTCCCTCTCTCCCTCCCCTCTCCTCTCCACTGCCTCTCACCCTCTCCTCCTCCACTCCACCTCCCCACCCCCGCAATGGCGGCCGCCGCCAACGTGCACGACGCCGAGAATGTGAAGCGGCAGGGGGTGGTGTGCAGTAGTACGCGGGACGGGCGGGTGGCGGTGTCCGTGTCAGCGTCCGCGACGGTGTCGCGGTCCAAGATTGCGTTTTGTGTCGTGGTGGCGGCGCTGGTGGCGGGCTACGGCGTGGCGCCGCTGGTGGGCATGCAGGGCATGCGGTCGCGCGTGCTGCAGCTGGAGGGCCAGATGGCGCGCAAGCTGGAGTGGGTGCTGCGCCACCGGGAGCACCTGCAGGCGCACCTGGGCGTGGGCCGGCTGGCAGAGGGCGACGGCGACGAGGGCGCCGTTACCGGTAGTAGCGGCGGCGGCGGAACCAGTAACGCCGGCGGCCGGAATAGTAGCATTAGTGCGGGGCTCAGCGGGTGGCGGGCGGAGGATGCGGCGCGGCCGCCGCCGCCGGTGCCGGCGGGGGAGGTATACCCGTCAGATGGCCGCCGGCACTTGCTGGTGCCGGCTGGCGGCGTGAGTCGGCTGGCAGAGGCGCTGGCGCCCGACACTGCAGTACCCGAGTTTGACTCGCACTACCTGTGCGGCGACACGGAAGTGGGGGAGGGGGAGGTAGTGCGCAAGACGGTGGCGTTGGCGGCGGTGAGCTGGGCGGCGCCGCTGTCGTTGCGGAACAGCATGGAGAGCTGGCGCACGGGCGGCCTGCTGGACGTGGTGGACGAGCGCATGCTGTTCCTGAACAGCCCCACCGCGGAGGACCGCGCCATCGCCGCTGACTTTGACTTTGACGTGTACACCACGGAGGAGCACGGCGGCAACATCATGGCGGGGCCGGCGCTGGGGTACCTGGTGGGCAACTCGTCCGCCGACTACATCCTGTTCATGGAGAAGGACTTTGTGCTGTCCGCCGACGTGGCCACCATGAAGCGCGAGATGTACACCGCGGTGGCGCACCTGGCGCGCGGCGTGGAGGTGTACCGCCTGCGCGGCAAGACGGACCACCCGGCGGAGGGCATGCCAGACTGCTGCACGCCCGCCGAGCCGCCCACCTGCCCCTTCCACTCCAACTGGCGCTCCGCCGGCGGGTTTGGCGACCACATGAACTGGCTGCTCATCTTCTGCGACCCCGACATCATGGCGCACTCCAACGGCCGCCTCATCCGCTGCACCCGCGAGCCCGCCGCCCCCGACTCCTACTGCTTCACCTCCGGCGAGACCAACTGGAGCAACAACCCCGTCCTCTTCCCGCGCGCCTGGTTCATGGACCGCATGCGCGAGGTGGCGTTCAAGGACTGGGAGCGCAACAACATGTTTGAGTTCCTGGCCATGATGGAGTGGCTCTCCTGGTCGCCGCCCGCGCGCGTGTGCGTCTCCTGGAACGGCATCTTCACGCACCGCGAGATTGATCAATAGCCGCAGTAGGTTTTGTACGTAGGATGATAGTTGAGAGTAATGTGCCCTCCCCGTTGTCTCACGATCGTGTTGTTGCGGTGTGCATGTGTCCCCCCTTGCCGGCGCGGCATGTTGTGGCTGTTGAACTGCTGCTGCACTGCGCGTCACCACAGTCCTCACTCGCTTCGCCCGCCGTACACGCCGGTCGGCGTCCTGCACTGGCAGCCCCATCGCCGTGTCGACATGCAGCTGCAGCCTCCGCCTCTCAAGCTGCAGCTGCTAGAGCAAGCAACCCCGCAAACGGTGCAGAGTGGAATACAGCGGGGCTGCCATAAGTAGCAAAAATAATAGCGGGAAGTGGTTGTCGTGTGACGTGGGACGCGCACTAGCGTATTATATTTATGTGACAACGTATTGCGAACAATTATTTTCATTTGGCGCAGTCATACCCTCCACCCTCCCCTTGTGTGCCCCAGCTGCCAGCTGCTCCCCTTCTCCCCACTCACTTCAACACACCTCCGCAACACACACACCCAACCCACTACTGCGGGTCGTCGCATGCGTTGCAGCTTCAAGCAGCCGCATCTAAGTGCACCCGGGTGTTGATGCTGGTGCCCCCTGTAGGTGTCCTCATATCAGAATGGGGGTGCGCCACCGCCCTCCTCGGCCTCCGCAGCAGCAACGCGGCTGGCCGGTGGCGGCGGCAGTCGCTGTGGCGGTGGCTGCCGTCGTGGGCCGCGTTGTTACGCGCCACGCCGCTGCGGACGTGGTGCTGACGGATGCCGACCTGTGCGACACGTACAGCGGCGGTCTGTGCACCATTGCGTCGATGAAGGTGCTGAACTGCAGCGACGCGTGTGCCGCAGCGGCGCCTGACAACTGCACCATAGTGAACAACGCGTCTGCGCTGGCGCCAGCGCCGAGCTGGGATGGTGTGGCAGTGCAGGATGTATGCAACGTGCTGTTTAATGCCAGTGTGGAGGTGGCGGCGGGTGGCGGCCTGACGTGCGTGGATGCCAGCGCCTGCCAGCTGGTGGTGAACGTGACGGGGCACCTGGGCATTGCAGAAGCGGTGGTGGCGGCCAGCACCGTGATTGTGAATGCAACGTCGCTGGCAGTAGGGCCGGGGTCCAGCATTCATGCTAACGGTCTGGGGTGGCCGAGTGGCCCCGGCGCCCCGCTGGTAACCGGCGCCGGCGCTGGAGGCAGCCATGGCGGCGGCGGGGGCATGTTACCATGCTCCCTCTTACCAACAACAACAGACCTTGCCGCCGGCACCGGCGCCGCCGCCTACCGCACCTTACCGACATGTTGTGCCAACTCTGGCCCCTTCCTGTCCTACCTGGCGCCGTATGACACGTATCATGGTGGGCTGTGGGCGCAGCACTGGCCGGCGGCGTTTGGCAGCGGCGGCAACTGCACCGCGTGCGGGCGCGGCGGCGGGCGGGTGGCGCTGGTGGTGGCAGGCGCCTTCACGGTGGATTCCACCGGGTTTGTGTCTGCCGACGGTGGCAGCGTGGCGGTGGAGGCGGCCGGCACGTACGCCGGCGCAGGCGCGGGCGGCAGCGTGGTGGTGAGCGCGGGCGCGGTGGGCGGCCACGGCATCATCCATGCAAACGGGGGCCCCGCGCCCAGCGTGAGCACCGGCGCGGCGGGGGGGGGGGGGGGGGGGGGGGGGTACTGCCGCCCGCCATAACGCTGCCGCTGGCGTCGCTGGCCGCGACCGGCGGCTGGTTCAGTGGCACTGGGCCCAGCTTTGCCGTCTCATGCTACGGCGGCGGCGCGGGCACGGTGTGGGTGTCAGAGCCGGTGACGCGCGTCGACGGGTCGCAGGTGACCTACAACCAACTGCGGCTGTACAACGGCGGGCACGAGGCGTACTCGCTGACGCGGCTGGACATTGCAGACAGCGACGCGGCGTGTGACGCGGGCGGCGACGTGGATACCCTCGTCCTAGCGGCGTATGCCTCTGTCGCATCCTCCCGCCTGTGTCTGCGGCGCGCCTTGGCGGCAGCCGACGTGGCAGCGGCGGCGCCGCTCAGCGTTGCGCCCACCCTGGCGTACCCTGCCGCCCGCGTTGCCCTCGCGCTGCCGCACGCCGCCCGCGCCGCGCTGCTGTCCGCCTGCGCCGCCGGGCCAGACCCTGCCTGCGCCCTGCCCGGCGACGACGGCACACCACTGAGCGCCGCCGAAGCAGCTGCCGTTGCCTCCACCGCTGCCTTTGCCGGCATCTCGCTCGTGTCGCAAGCGCGCCTGCTGCCGCGCTCCGACTACGACGTGAGCGTCAGTGGTAGTGGCGGCGGCGGCGGCGGTGGCGTGTACGGCAACCTGACGCTGTCAGCTGGCGACGTGCAGCTGCTGGACGGCGGCGTACATGTGTGGGGCTGCTCCCTGTCGCTGGATGCCGAGAACGCGACGCTGGGCGCCAGCCTAGTCCTTAATTTTGCGGCCGCCGTGGTGGTGCGCGCCACACACTCGGCCATCATTCAGGGCACGTTTGACGCGTACCTGGGCCCGCTGGCGGTGCGTGGCGGCGGTGCTTTTGCCGCCGTGCCCGACTCGCCCTCCTTCATTGTGTGGGCGGGCGCCTCCCTGCGCGTTGAGTCGCGTGCCTTTGTGACCGCGCCGCTGGTGGGCATGTACTGCGACGGCGACATCACGGTGACGGGGCGGCTGGAGGGCATGATGCAGGAGGCGACGCTGCTGGCAACCTGCATCGGCGGCATCGGCGCCGAGACGTGCGACGACGTGGAGTGGCGGCTGCGGCCGACCAACCGCCTGCCGCCGTCCTCCAACTATTCCCTCAGACTGGTGGCGCCCCACGGTGCCGTGTCACTGGATCTGAATAGCGAGGTGTACGCCAGTGCTGCCATCGTGTGCGGCATGCGCGTGTCGGTGCTGAACGTGCTGTCTGCCGCCGGCGGCGGGTGCGAGTCGGGCGACGGGCCGGGCGCGGGCCAGCCGGGTACGCTGGCAGGCGGCGGCGGTGGGCATGCGGGGTGGGGTGGGGCGTCGGGCGACGGCGGTGCGGGCGGGCGGGCATACGACAGCGCGGTCGCACCCGTGAGGTTTGGCAGTGGGGGCGGCAGCATGGCGGATGCCGGCGGCACCGGCGGCGGCTACCTGTCTGTCAATGGCGTGAACTCGGTGCTGGTGGACATGTTTGGCACGGTGGCGGCGGACGGCGACGTCAGCGAGGAGGCGGGCGGCGGCGGCGCGGGGGGCACCGTCGTCGTGCGCACTTTCTCCCTCACTGGCACCGGCACGCTGTCTACCACCGGTGGCGCCGGCCTGGAGGACGGCGGCGGCGGATCGGGCGGCATGATCATGCTGCAAACGCCCATCCTGCGACCCACCTCGCTGGCGGCTGCATCACGTGCCCTGGCCGCCGCCTTGGTTGCGTCCGGCGAGGCGCCGCCGCTCGACACCGTGCACGACACGGTGGCAGCTGCGGCGGCGTCGCTGCAGCGCACGGGCGCGCACGGCGGCGCACCCCTCGCAGCGGCGGCGCGTGCAGCGGCGGCCGTGCTGGGCGCACGGGTTGAAGGTGGCGGGCACCGCAGTGCGGCGGCTGCATCGCGCCTGCGCGCGCTGCGTGCAACGGCGCAGGCTGCGGTGGCGGCACCCGGTGCGCCAGACGCAGAAGAGGCACTGGCGGGCGCCATCCTTGCCGCCGTGCCAGACAGCCTGGGCTCCATTGCCGACTCGTGGGCTGGCTTCATCTTGATGGACGGCGGGCTGGGGGAAGGCACCGGGGCTGCCGGCGGCAACGGCAGTATCGTGGCGCCACCCTGCCCGCCCGGCTACGGCGGCGTGCCGCGCTGCTCTCCTTGCGGCACCGGCTGGTACCCCAACGTGTCGGAGGGCATCTACTGCACGCGGTGCACCAACGCACCGTCACGGGCGGTGTACACCGCCGTCGTCGCTTCCACCTCCACTTGCCCCTACGCCTGCCCCGCTGGAACCCTGTATCCTACCTGTGACACGCCGTTTGAGTCCATGCTGGCACTGTTTGGCGGCCCCATTGGCTTTGCCTCCGCCACCGTGGGCGCCATCGCCGTCATTGTCCTCTTCCTCATCCTGCTGTGTTGCCGCCGCCGCTCCGCCGCGGCAGCTTTCAAGCGGTCGGCTGGCGTGGACACTGACGCGGTGGCGGCGCGGCGCGGATGGCGTGGCACCGGCGGCAGCGGCGGCAGCGGCAGTGAGGCGCTGCTGGGTCGTGGCGCCGGCGGCAGCGACTTTAGTCCGCTGGCGGCGGTGCCAGGTGGCGGTGGTGCAAACGCGCTGACGCGCGGCGGATACGGCGCGGCGCCTGCGGGTGTGACGGCTGGTAATAATAGCGGTGGCGGCAGCGGCGGCGATGGTGGCCGCGTGTCATTTGACATCCCCACCGCGCTCGGCCTACTGCGCCGCGCGCGTGGCGCCAAAGCGGACGCCACCGACTTCTTGGACACCGCACGGCCGCGGCACCACCGGCGGCACCGGCGCGGCGGCAGTGGCGGCGGCAGCGGGGGCGGTAGCAGTACGGGCAGTGAGTCAGACACCAGCGGTGCGGGTGGTGGCGCCAGGAAAGTGGGGGCGCGCACGCGGAGCAGCGGCGGCGGCCGCGGTGTGGACGGCCTGTCGCGCTCTGAGATCGACCTGCTAGTGGCGTGCGTGGCGCTGGCGGAGCGCGATGTGCCGCGCCACGTGTGCCGCATCTACCTGGGAGGCACTAACACGTTTGGCGCGGAGTGGGCGGTGCCTGCCACCCCGCCGCCGCATGCGCGGCGGTACGTACACGCGCACGCGTTTGCGCGCATGGCGGCGCGCGCCAACGCCGTGCTGGTGTGGCCGCGATGGGGGTGGGAGGAGGTGGTTTGCCTCCTCCTCGCCATCTTTGCTTTCCCGCTGTCCACCATGCTGCACCGCGCGCGCAAGCGTGTGCGCGTGGCGCGCCTGCTGGCGGCGCTGCTGGACCACGACGCCAGCCACGAGTGGCTGCGCGGCGCGCGCCATGCCGCGCTGCTGGACAGCCTGCGCGTGGGCGTGTCGTCCGACTCCAGTCTGGCGTACATTGATATCCTGGGGCGCGACCCGGCGGCGGCGCGCAAGCGACCGGGCGTGCCGCGGCCGTGGCGCGGGCAGGCGGGCGCGCCGCCGCCCGTCGCTGCGGCGCTGGCACGCGCGCCGCGCCTGCCGCTGGCGCTGCTGCTGGCGGGCGACGGCACCTTTGAGTCGCCGCTGTTCCTGGACCCCAACGACGTGCTGGTGCGCGCGGTGGCTACCGCGCCTGGCCTCACGCGGTTCATTGACCACGACTGGCTTGATTTTGTGGCCGAGTTTAACGGCCGCGCGCGCGCCGTGGCGGCGGGTGCTACGGTGCAGACGGCGGGCGCGCTGCTGGCGCTGCTGGAGGTTGTGAACGGCGAGCCAGAGCTGCTGGGCGGCCTGCAGGTGCGCCTGGTGCGGTACTGGCCATGCGCCACGCCGGCGCCGGTGGGTGCAGCGACGGGCGCCCGGCCGGGCCGCGCCGCCGGTGCCAGTACTGCTGCCGCTGCGGCAGCAGCCGCCGCAGCAGCAGGTGCGGCAGCAGCAGCAACGGCAGCAGGCACAGGTAGCGCAGCCGCCGGCAGCCGCGACACCAAGGAGCGTAATCGGGAGCGTAGTGTGAGCAAGAGCAGCGTACGTGGCCTGCAGCTGGGCGACCGCGGCGCGCCGGTTCGTGAGCCGCCGCGCTCTGCAATTCTGCGCGCCGCGCTCGGGCCGCTCCCCATCCCGGTGCCGCCCCCCACGCCAAGTCGTGCGCCTCGGCGGGCGTCTGCCGCCGCCAGCATGGGTGCATCACCGGCAGCGGAGGCGCCCAAGTCTGGCAGCTCCATGCGCTCCGCGCGGTCTCACGCATCCTCCCGCACCTCCCGCTCCTCCTCACACTCCTCAACGTCGTCGTCGTCGTCTTCTTCGTCGTCTGCGTCTGCCTCGTCCGCCTCGCCACCTCTCAAAGGCACCACCGCCGCCACCTCCGCCGCTGCTGGGACTGCGCTTGCCGACGCGGGCGGCGGCATGCTGGACCGCTTCCGGCACGGCAGCTTTGGCAGTGATGAGGAGGCGCCCAACGGCGTAGGCGGCGGCGGTGACAGTAAGGGTGTACCCGCCCCCGCCGCCGCCACTTTTCCGGCAACCGCAGACGAGGGTGGCGAGTACGGCGACGATGGTGATGGTGACGGTGACGTGTGGGATACGGAGGGCGACACTGAGTCGCAGCTGACGGCGCCCGCGGCGTGGGCATTCTTTTCGTTGGCAGAGGATGTGGTGTACCTGCCTGGCAGCCGGCTGGGGTTGCTGATCACACACCCACTGGCGCCGTCCCCCGCGGTGCCGCCGCCGCCCGCCGCGGCGTACGTGCCAAGTACTCGCATGCTGCCGCCACCAGCAGCGACATCCGCCGCCGCTTCCGCCGCCGCCGCCGCCATCTCTGCCCTGTCACCTAGGCTGAGTGGTGCCGCTGGCGGCGGCGTCAGTGTCGGTGGTGGCGGTAGTTCATATGTGGGGCACGATGACGGCTCGCTGCAGCTGGCACTGGCGATTGATGACGAGGGCGGCGCACTGGTGATGCACTCTGACACGGCGGGCGGCGGCGGCGGCGGCGGCGGCGGTGGGGGTGGGTCAACAGGGTTGCATGGGCTGGCTGCCCTACCACCGCCTGGGCTCGACCTACTGCACCTGCCGCCGCCGGCACCAGGTGCCGCCGCTCCAGCGCCCCGCAGTGGCGGTGGTGGTATGGGACGGGGGATGGTGGCGGGCCGGCGGGCGGTGGAACTGGGACCGGTGGTTGCCGCCGGCCCTGCCAACTGCGGTAAGCGTGCGAGTGCGGTGGCCGGCAACCTGCTGACGCACGCGGTGATTGACATTGGCGGTGCCAACGACGCGGTCGGCAAGCGACTTGACATGCGGCTCCCCATGCCTGGCGTGCTGGTGGCACCGCACCGTGCCGCTGCGGCGTGGCTGGTCCCCAAGGCACGCAGCCTGGCGCCGCCGGCCGCCGCGCCGGCGAGCACCACAGAACGTGGTGCCGCAGCGGGTGCGACGGCGGGTGCGACAGCAGTGGCGCCTGCCAGCATGACTGCGCTGTTTGGGTACGCGTACGGGCAGGTGACGGGGGACGACGGGCCGTCCGACCTGACACCTTTCATGCGCCGTGTACTGGCGGCGGCAAGCGCGGCTGCAGATGCAGCAGCACGCCGGCGGCATCATCGGGGGCACCGAGCGCATGCGTCGGCGTCACCACAGCGGCGGCGGTCCGGCAGCGCGACCAGCTCCGGCAGCCGGCACGGCCGCAGCCACAGCAGCGGCGAAGCCAGTGGTGAGGAGGCGCGCATCAGCAGCGGGGGACGGGCAAGGGGCCGGCGGCGGCGCAGCCGGAGCGGTAGCGGCAGCCGGCGCAGTGGCAGCACCAGTAGTAGCAGTAGCAGCAGCAGTAAGAGCAGTGGCGAAGAGGGCAGCGGGGGCGACAGCAGCAGCAGCAGTAGCAGCGGCGGCAGCGGCGGCAGTCGCTGCACCAGTAGCAGCAGCAGTAGCAACAACAGTGGTAGCGGTGGCGCGAGTGCCAGCAGCCTGCAAGGGGTACGTCGCAAGAAGGCGCGCGCTGCCAGTGGGGCGGTACCTGCGCCCCCTGCCACGTTGTGGTCAGCTGGGATTGGATGCGGTGGCTGCTGCGGCCGACGGGCACACGGCGGCGGCTGCCGCGCAATTCTGCGTAACTTGCCGTTTTTGGTCTGCCGCGCCCTCCGCCGCACCACGGTGCCGGCGCTGCCATCCCGCCCCAGCGGCATCCTTGCGCTTGCTGCCGTGCACGCAGTGCTGCTGCTGGCTGAGATTGTCATCACCTTCGTCCTGGCGTCGGAGCTGTTCTGCCTGGAGCCGGCGTCGGAGGCGGGCGCACCGGGGCCTCGCGTCAACGCCATGCGGCTGCTGCAGGTTGTCGATCCGGCTGCTCCCGCCGAGTGCAACTACATCCCCTTCGCCATCTTTTTTTCGGTCCCGCCCGCTGCCGCCGTCCTGCCGCCCATCCTGGGTCTCGCCGCGCTGGCTGCCCAGAGCTCACGCGGCTTGCGCATGTACGCGTCGTGGAACGGCGCCTCACTGTGGAGCGCTGGCGTCTCCCTCGTCGTCGTGTTTGCGCACCTGGACGTTCTGCCGCTGTATGCCATTGCGCTGCCGCTGGCACTCACGATCGCCAAGCTCGCGTCCGCGCAGTGCGTGCCGTGGCAGCTGGCAGAGATCGAGGCGACGCGCGCGGTGCGCGGCTGGCGCGGCCTGTACGAGGTGCGGCACGGCGCGCAAGAGCGCACCATGCGCACGCTGGGTCGCCCGTCGTAACAATAACGCAATCGACCCTATTTATTTATGATGTTATCATCACGAGACACATTCCCCACCGCACTGTGCACACCCCGTGATTGCCCCCGCCCCTGTCGCTGCCGCACCATGCGAGCGACGATGGTGACGAATCTTTGAGTTGAATGCAATGATTATGTGTTAGGGTACGGTAGCGGCGGTCGTGCTCACCACCCCCGGGGAACAAACTATCAGACAGCAGCCTGGCATGTGGCTTATGTGGAGCCGGCGCTCTCCTCGCCGCCCTCCTCCTTCTCCTTCTTGCTCTTCTTTGCCTTCTTGGGCTTCTTGTCCTTGTCGCCCTTCTTCCCCTTCTTGCCGCCGCCGCCGCCGTCGTCGCCGGCATTCAGGCTGAAGGCGCCGCCCTCATCGTCATCGGCCGGCCGCACGGGCGGCGGCGGTGCCGCGGCGGCCGCCGCCTTGGCAGCTGCCAGCGCGGCAGCCACTGCTGCCGACATGGAGCCCGATGCTGCAGCAGGTGCGGGGGCAGGCGCTGGCGCACTGGCGGCGGGCGCTGCACTCAGACTCCAGCCGCCCGCTGCCACCATGGCCGCGGGCTTAGCAGCAGGCAGTGGCGCGCCACCATCGTCATCATCGTCGTCTGGCCGCAGGCCACTCCCGGCCTTGGCTGCCGCCGGCGGCGCGCCGCCATCATCATCATCGTCGTCATCGTCCAGGAAGCCCTTGCGCACGCCGCCAGCCTTGCCGCCCGGCGCAAAGTCGTCTGTGGATGGCCGCGCTGGCGCCGCGGGGGCTGCAGCGGGGCGTGCCGGTGGGCGCACGGGCGCAGCGTCGTCGTCACTGCCGTCATCCAGGAAGCCGCGCTTGCCTGCCGGCGCACCGCCACCGGGTACAAAGTCATCCACGCTGCCGCCGGCCGGCTTGGCAGCCCGCGCTACTGGTGCAGGTGCTGGTGCGGGCGCGGGCGCGGGAGCAGGCGGAGAGGGAGCTGGTGGGGAGGCGCGGGGTGCAGAGGTTGGCGGGAAAGAGCGCTTGGGCTCATCGTCGTCGCTGTCGTCCAGCAGCTTTGACTTGGCGCTACTGGCGCCACCGCCGCCAGGAACAAAGTCATCCACGCTGCCGCCTGGCACCACGCGCTTTGGCGTGGGGGCCGGTGCAGGTGCTGGCGCAGGTACTGGCGCAGGTGCGGGCTTGGGAGGGCTAACCTTAAGTGCTGGTGCCGGCGCTGGCGCCGGGGCAGCAGCCCGCGCAGGTGCGGGCGCAGGCGCGGGTGCCGCCGGCTTACGCACGACTGCCGCCGGCCGCGCATCAGAGTCACTGGAGGAGGAGGAAGAGGGGCGCGTGACGGCGCGTGGCTTGGACTTGGAGCTGGATGACGCGGCAGGCGGCGGGCGGCGTGCGGCAGCCGGCGCGTCGTCGTCATCGTCACCCGACTCGGATGACGTGCTGTGCTTCCGCGCGTACGACGCAATTTTGGCGCGCGCCGCCTGCCGCGCCTTGGCGCCCGCATCCACGTCATCGTCGTCGTCGCCCAGGAAGGCGTCCAGGCCGCCGCGGCCGCCAAACACCATGTCATCCAGCTTGCCGGGCGGGCCCCCCGCTACCGCGGCGCCGCCACGTGCACCGGCGGCGGCGGGCTGCTTGCCGCCCGCCGGCGTCGTGGTTGCCGCCTTGGGCACAAACCCTGACACCTCGTCGTCGCTGTCCTCCTTCCGCTTGCTGCTCTTCTTCCCCTCCTTGTCCTTCTTATCCTTCTTGTCCTTCTTCGCCTTCTTGCCGGTATCGGCGCCGCCACCACCGCCGCCGGCACTGGCCCCCATGCCGGGGCCCTCCTCAGGCGCATTCAGGCGGAAAGCGGAGCCGCCGTCAGACGTGGCGGTGCCGCCGCGCTTGCGCGCCGCGTCTGCCGTGTAGGCGGGCGCCACCGATGACGGCGACGCCATGGCCACCGCGCCGCCGCCGCCCGTGCGTGCGCGCGTCTCCTCCCGCCACCGCTGGTACGCGCCGTAGTCCTGGCTCTCAATGTAGCACGCCACCTCCTCGCGCACGGTGGACAGCTCCGCCTTGGCGGCTTTCAGCGTGTCTGCCAGCACCGCCGCCTTCAGCTCCAGGAACGGGATGTTGAAGTAGTTGTACAGCACCTTGAGGCCGAAGCAGTCCTTCAGGCTGCACTCGAACGCCTGCACGCGGCGGCCCTCGCCGTGCCGCGTGCGGTCGCGGCACGCGGCGTCCGCAAACGCCTCCACCTCCTCCAGGCTCACCGCCAGCCGCGGCGCGTCCCGGAAGTTAGACAGCAGGAGGACGGGCAGGCGGCCGGGGATGGTGGGCAGCGTGCCGCGCACGTAGTCCCACGTGTCCCGCGCCGTGGCGTCAAACATGACCACGACGGCGTGCGCGCCGCGGTACACGTCCACGTGGTCGCCATCCAGCTTGTCTGCGCCGCCACCGCCCCCACCGCCCCCGCCGCCACCGCCGCCGCCGCCCGCAAACCCCGCCGGCGCGTCATCGTCGTCT
>ERZ778022.4272-NODE-4272-length-12462-cov-5.241315_pt1 | contig 12462 bp, 18 predicted proteins | sample MGYA00375752_ERZ778022 | MGnify/ENA primary metagenome ERZ778022 (study PRJEB29350, sample SAMN05389826) | bioreactor metagenome | isolation source: Thiocyanate bioreactor | place: South Africa: University of Cape Town | collected 2014-04-04 ... | reverse complement strand
GGAGCTGATGGCGCTGCTGGCGGACAGGATCTGCCTCAGCCGGGAGGAAGTCCTGGACGAGTTGAGGGCAGGCGCATGAGCCCCGCCCCGATCGTCCTCGAAGGCTTTTCGCTTGCGGCGGAAGCGCGCCGCGCCCGGGTCTCGGCGGACCTGACCGGGCGCGGCGCCTCCATCCTGCTGTGGCTGGCCGTGTCCCTGTCCCTCGGCGGCGCGACCATGCTTCTGGTCGACCGCTTCTATGCCATGGAGGCCGCGGCCCGCGCCGCGGCGGGTGTGTGATGACAGTCATCATCGAGACGTGCCCGGTCTGCGAAAAGGCGTTCGCGGTCGGCGATTTGTGCGCGACCGACATCGAGCTCGGCATGTGCCATGCCGCATGCCTCGCAGGCGCGCCCGTCGTCGATCTCGACACCGGCGAACCGAGCAACGGCCCGGTCGCCACCTATCCATATGAGCCGGAGGCAGCCCGATGACCGTGCCACGCTTCCCGCCCGACTACGCCGATCCCGAGCCGCTGCCGGCCCGCCCGTCCGACCGCTTCCTGACGGTCGTCGTCATCCTCTGCGCATCGATCGGTTTCTTCGCCGGCGCGCTGTTCATGGCGGTGATCGCATGAGCAAGGCACGCGCGCCCTTCGATCCCGGCGATCCCTTCGACGCGATGGCCGAGAGCATACGCCGCCAAGTCTGCGACATCGCGCTCGGGATGCTCAATGTCGGCGTCTATCGCGACCTGCCGCCCGGTCGCCAGCTCGAATGCCTGATGGCCGGCCTGCTGACCGGCACGATCGGCGTCCTCTTCGCCCAGATCGATCGCGCCCACACGGTCGAGGGCCGCGACGAGTTCATGCGCGCCATCGCCGACTACCTCCCGCTCGCGCGCCAGAACGCCGAGGAGATCATCTACAATGGCTGAGTTCTCCGAGCTTTCAGGCCGTTGGGCCGCAGATCTCGGCAATGCGATCTCCGACGCGATCCACGCAGCGCTGTTGCGTGGAATGGAAACGGACGAGGCAGCCTGCATCGCGGTCTCCGTGGCGGCCGACTATGCCCGCGCCGAATATGGCGACGCATATCTGCAAGACTTGGCAAAGGTCGTCGTCATGCGAGCCGGCCGACCGATGCCGGAGGATGCGTCGACATGACCGTCGCCCGCCACGAGGGCCGATTGCAGCTCTGCTGCGACGGCTGCCCCGCGTCCTTCCCCGAGACCTACGAGGCCGAGGACTTCGCCACGATGATCGCCGACGCCAGGGCGGCGGGCTGGCGCATCGTCAAGCGCCAGTTGCCGGCCGAGCCGGACACGAGGGGCCTGTTCGGCCGCGCGCCCCGCATCGCCGGGCCGCGCCGCAAGCCCGAGCCCTACAGCCACACCTGCCCGGCCTGCCTCGCGCCCGCCGAGCCGCACGGATCGCTGCTGTGACCACCCGTCCCAACAAGGAGAACTGCCATGCAGACTGACATCGTCCGGCCGCAGGCCGGCCTGCCGATCTTCCGCGCCGAGGGGCGCGACCGGCTCTTCCTCCGCGCCGGCGCGCAGATTGCCGGTGCGGACAGCCGCGCCGACGCCGAAACCGAGATCGCCCTGCCCGAGTTCGCCGCCGGCACGGACTATCTCATTCGCAGCGATGCCGGCGCTCTCGTCGTCGCGCCGGCCGGCGCGGACCTGGCCGACGCGATCGGCGGCTTCCATTTCGCGCCGGGCGACAACGCGTCCGCCCGCGCCGGCGGCGACGACGCGCCGGCGATCAACCCGTTCTCGATCTGGGACGCCGGCTTCCGCCCGGCCTGCGATCCGCGCGGCATGGCGCTGGTCGACCTGCCCGACGGCCGACGTCTCTGGGTCGACATCTACCTGCTCGGCACGGACCATCTGGCGCAGGGCACCAGCCGTCACGGCGCGACGATCGCCGACGGCCACAGGAACAAGCCGAAGAAGCCGGACGGCAGCCGCCACGACGGCCTCGATTTCCTGACGGCCGTCGACATCTATGCCGGCCACGGCAAGCGGCTGCTCACCTATGACGAGTTCCGTGCCGCCGCCTTCGGCGTGACGGAGAAGAGCTCGGCCGACGACAAGCCGGAGACCGCCGGCCTCGACGCGGCACGCACCAGCCGGTTCGGCCTGATGCAGGCGACTGGCAATCTCTGGGTCTGGGGAACCGACGGCGACCCCGACGATCCGCGCCCCTCGCTCTTCGGCGGCTCGTGGCTCAGCGGTCAGTACGCGGGCTCGCGCTACGCGGACCTCGACAGCTGGCCGGACTACTCCGTCGAGGGCTTCTCCGCGCGGGGCTGCCGTGACCATGAATCCTGACACCGCCGGCGCGAAAGCGCCGGCCACCCTTCCCACACCAACCAGGAGGCCGTCCATGGACGCCACAGTCAAGCAGACCCGTATCGATCGCGCCATCGCCGACGCGCCGATCTTCATCGTCACCGGCCGCGCGCGAATAGCCCTGCGCGCCGGAACCGTCATCCACCGGGACGGATTGCCGATCGCGCTGGACGGTGACCTGCCCATCTCGATCGACCTGGCCGACCTCGCGCCCGGAACGGACTTCGCCGTGCTGATCGAGGACGGCGCCGCCCGCGCGGTGCCGTGCCCCGGCGCCATCCCCGAAGGTGCGATCGGCGGCTTCCACTATGCCCCGAGCGGCAACGCAGAGGCCCGCGCCGGCGGCGACGGCCAGCCGGCCATCAACCCGTTCTCCTGCTGGGATATCGGCTTCCGCCCCGGCTGCGATCCGCGCGGCATGACGCTCGTCATGGTCGGCGGGCACCGCCTCTGGGTCGACATCTACCTGCTCGGCACGGACCATTTGGCGCAGGGCACCAGCCGCTGCGGCGCGGCGATCGCCGACGGCCGCGACCTGCCGCAGCGCGTCGACGGCAAGGGCGCCTGTCGCAAGCTCGACCATGCGACGGCGGTCGAGATCTACGCACATCACGGCAAGCGGCTGCTCGGCGCCGAGGAGTTCTTCGCCGCGGCCTTCGGCGTCGCCGAGCGGAAGTCGCTGGACGACGAGCCGTCGATCGCCGGTGCGCTGGACGGCAGGGGCGAGCGTTTCGTCAGCGCCCGCGGGCTGCACGGCGCCACCGGCACCATGTGGCAGTGGGGCACCGACGGCGACCCCGACGAACCGCGCCCCTCGATCTTCGGCGGCTCGTGGATCGACGGTCAGGACGCGGGCTCGCGCTACGCGTACCTCGTCGGCTGGCCGGACAACTCCGTCGGGAGCCTCTCCGCGCGGGGCTGCCGTGACCATGAATCCTGATGCCGCCGGCGCGAAAGCGCCGGCCGCCTGAACGGGGCCGACCGATGATCAGGGACAATCCGGCCAGCACGACGGGGCTGGCGATCATGGAGAGATACGAGGCCGCGATGGCCTATCTCTATCCGATCGTCCAGCGCTTTCCGCGCCGCCACGGCAAGCTGCGCGACGCGCTGCTGGACACGATGATCGCTGAGGTCGGCCTCATCTATCACGCGGCGAAGTCGCGGCAGGCCTCGCGCCTGCACGCGGCCGACGCCAATCTAGCGACGCTGCGTTTCTGGTTGCGCTTCGCGGCCGATCCCTCGCTCAAGATCCTCTCGCCTGCCCAGCACAGGGCCGCCCTGCGGCTCCTGGCCGAGGTCGGCGCGATGCTCGGCGTCTGGATCGCCTCCACGAAGGGCAACGGGTGAACGGGGATAGGATGGCGCGCCCATCGATCTTCGGCGGCTCGTGGATCAACGGTCAGAACGCGGGCTCGCGCTACGCGAACCTCGACAACTGGCCGGACAACTCCAACGAGAACATCTCCGCGCGGGGCTGCCGTGACGACCCATTTCCGGCGCGGCGGCGGCCACGGCCCCGCCGGCTCGCTTCCCGCGCCCGTCCAGGGCGCATGGGTGGTCAGCCCGGACATCCGGCTTCGGCGAACACATTGCAGGGTCCGGCAGAGCGGGGAGTAGCCCCTTGCGCATGCGAGAGGTCGAAAACCGCGGCCGGCGTTTCATCTGCCTCACGCGCCGCACCGTGGCCGCAAGCGGCCACTGGCGCTCCGGCCGGGCGCGCAACGATGCGCGGCCGCCGGTCGGCGTCTCGGCCTTCGGCCGGAGGATGCATCATGGCCAAGAAGTACCGCAACCTGATCGGCCGTATCGTGGCCGACGACAACATGCTGGCCGCCTACCGGCGCACGGCTGCCGGCCGGCGTCTCTCGACCGGCTACCTTGAGTTCAAGGAATTCTCGCCGCTCAACCTCGATCGGCTGGCGGCCGACATGGCGAGCGGCGCCTATCGGCCGGGCGCGCAGCGCGAGTTCATGATCTACGACCCGAAGCTCCGGCTGATCTCGGCGCTTCCCTTCCGCGACAGGGTCGCGCAACATGCGGTCTGCCGCGTCATCGAGCCGATCTTCGATGCGACGCTGTTGCCACGCAGCTTTGCATGCCGGAAGGGCAAGGGCACGCATGCCGGCGTCGTCGCGCTGCAGGCCGAATTGCGGCGCCTGACGCGCGACGGCGCGTCGCTCTATGCGCTGAAGACGGACTTCTCCCGCTACTTCGCCTCGATCGAGCGGCCGGTGCTCTGGCGCATGATCGAGGCCAAGATTTCCTGCCGCGCGACGCTGCGCGTCATCGAGGCGATGGTTCCGCGCGAGGGCATCGGCCTGCCGATCGGCAACCTCACCTCGCAGATCCTCGCCAACGTCTATTCCGGCGCCGTCGATCGTCACCTGCAGCAGGGCCTCGGCGAGCGCTGCTGGTATCGCTACATGGACGATCTCGTCGTGCTCGGCCGGTCGGTCGCGCATCTGCGCGCCGTCCGCGACGAGATCGAGCGGCTGGCCCGCGAAGAGCTCGGCCTCCGCTTCTCGAAATGGTCGGTCCAACCGATCAGCCGCGGCGTCAATTTCCTCGGCTACCGCATCTGGCCCCGCCACAAGCTGCTGCGCCGTGACAGCGTCGCCCGCGCCAGGCGCAAGATCGCCCGCTACCGCGCCGCCGGCGACACGGCCCGCCTGGAGCAATTCCTGTCTGCGTGGACAGGCCATGCGTCGTGGGCCGACACGCGCAACCTGCTGGCGAGCCTCGGCGTCGGAGGTCGCGATGGCGCTGCATCCTGACGGTCTCGCCTACCCGCCGCGCGGCATGTCGCGCGAGGAGGCGGCGCGCTATATCGGCGTCGGCACGACTAAGTTCGACCAGCTCGTCGCCGACCGCCGCATGCCGCGCCCGAAGCAGATCGACGGGCGTGTGGTCTGGGACAGGGTCGCGCTCGACGCCTGCTTCGCGGAACTGCCGAGCGAGGCCAGCGTCAATCGCATCGACGAGTTGCTTGCAAGAGCCGGCCAGCGGAAATAGCGTCCGGCCATGGACGATTATCCCGGCCTCGGCTCCTACCTCGACCGTCACGGCACGCGCCGCTGGCGCTATCGCCACAGAGGCAGGACGGTGTCCTTGCCCTGCGGGCCCGGCGAACCCGGCTTCGACGAGGCCTATCAGGCGGCTGTCGAGGGACGCCCCATCCGCAAGGCCGAGATCACGGTCCATCCTCACGCCGCCGCCCCTCGGTCTCTGGCGGCAGCCTGGAGGCTGGTGCGCCAGTCGGCCGAATGGCAGGTGCTGGACGATCTGACCAGGGCGAACACCACGCGCGTCGCCGAGCGTTTCCTGCTGTCGCCGGTGATCGAGGGCGAGCCTGATCTCTGGAGCGACATGCCGGTCGCAGACGTCAAGCGGCGGCACATCAAGAAGATCCTCGCCGATCGTGCGGCGACGCCACACGCCGCCAAGAACCTACTGACGCTCATCCGCAAGCTGATCCTCGCGGCCCTCGACGAGGAGTGGATCGAGGCTGACCCGACCTACCGGGTGAAATGGCGGCCGGCCTACGTCGGATTCCGCGCATGGACGGCCGACGAGATGGCTGCATTCGAGGCGCGCTGGGCAGTCGGCTCGACCCCGAGGCTCGTCTATGCCCTGGCCCTCTGGCTGGGAAACAGGCGTTCCGACCTGGTGCGGCTCCGGTGGGACCAGCTGGTCGAGCGAAAGCTTCTCATCGACGGCAAGATCGAGACGCTGCGCGGCTTCCAGATCGTGCAGAAGAAGACGGGCAAGGTTCTGTTCGTGCCGGAAACCCCGATGCTGGCGGAGGCTCTGGCGGCGACAGTGCGGCGAGGCGAGACAGTCGTCGTGACGGCCTATGGGGAGCCGTTCACCGCCAAGTCGATTACCGGACGCATGGCCGACTGGACGCACTCGGCCGGCCTGCCGAAGGGCTGCACGCTGCACGGTTTACGCAAGACGCTGGGCAAGCTCCTGGCCGAGGGCGGCGCATCTACCCGCCAGCTCATGGACGTACTCGGCCACGACGACATGGAGCACGCGGAACTCTACTCGCGCGAAGCGAACCAGGTCCTCCTCGCCGCCGCCGGCATGGAGCGCGTTGTCACGCTCGTCGGCAAGCGTAAGGTCGCCAGATGAGCGGAAGGAAGCGGGAACGTCGCATGGCGAACTTTTCGCCAAAAGATTGATTTTAAAAGCTTCCGGCAGTCCCCTTGGGCGTACCATCCCCTTCAACGACATGGCCGACCGGCGCCGACGTTAAGCATACGTGCCCATGCCCTGTTGCGGCACGAGGCGCCGGACCGTAGTCCTCGGCCATGCGTCGCGTGCAACTGTTCCTTGCAGCAAGCCTCGGCTGCTTCATCCTCGCGGGCGTCATGCTGGTGAGCCCCCATGCCGTCCCGGGTGCGCGCATGGCCGAATGCACGAAGATGCTCGAGGGCTACGACAAAGCCGGCTCCACTCCGCGGCGGGGCACTCCCGAACGCCAGCGCTACGTCGACTGCTACTACGTCGTTTGCGGCATCCGGCTCGACGGCTAGCCGCGGACGGGAACATTCGCCCGGCCCGGCCATTCCACTCCCACGCGAACCAATTTCACGGGAGATGAACATGCCAAGCACGAACAGGCGCGAATCCGGCGCCCGCAAGCTGGCGCCGGCGAAGGCGCCCGATCCGGCGGACGATTTCTCGCAGGACGCCGCGGCCAACAAGCCGCCGAGGTCGGGCATGGGCAATTCCCGGCCGCTCGACGAGACGTCGGAAAAGACGCGCCAGTCCGACGGACGGTCCGACCACCGCTAGGGCCGTTCGCCGGAAGCGGAGCTGCGGCGCCCCGCGATGCGGGGAGCATCGCGCACAGACATCCTCGGTTGACGCCGGCCCGATACGCTGCCAGTGCGTTCGGTGCGGTCATCGCGAGGAAGCATCATGGAACAATATTATCCCGTCGCCGTCGTCACGCTGCTCTGCGCGCTGATGATCTTCGGCATGGCGCTCATGGTGGCGCGGACGCATTCCAGGACGGGCATCCTCGCCCCGGCCATGACCGGGCATCCGTCACTCGAGCGCGCGATCCGGGCGCATTCCAACACACTGGAATGGCTCCCCATCTTCCTGCCCTCGATGTGGCTTTTCGCCATCTACTGGAGCCCGGCATGGGCGGCCGCCTTCGGCCTGCTGTGGATGGTCGGGCGCATCGCCTATTTCGCCGGCTACGTCACCGAGCCGATGAAGCGCTATCCGGGCTTCTTCATCCAGGCGGTGGCGACCTTCGCGCTGCTGCTCGGCGCGCTCGGCCGCATCCTCTGGCTCTGGCTCGCCTGAGCCTCGCCGCGGCTGCATGCCGCGCCTGCAAAGCGCGCCCGTGCCAACGGTTTCGAGCCTCTGGCACAATCTCCGCCACCGCGGCGCGCTAACCTCGCGGCACGGCATCGCCGCCGGCAGCGCGCGGCGACGCGGAAACAGGATGAACCAGTGACGGACCGCTCCTCGCAGACGCCCGGCCCCTCCGGCCGCACCTACCTCGCCATCCCCGGCCCCTCGGTCGTGCCCGACCGCGTGCTTTCGGCCATGCACCGGCCCTCGCCCAACATCTATGCGGGCGAGCTGGTCGACATGATGCCCGCCATGGTCGCCGACCTGAAGCGTGTCGCGCTGTGCTCCGGCCATGTCGCTATCTACATCGCCAACGGCCACGGCGCGTGGGAAGCTTCGATCGCCAACATGTTCTCGCGCGGCGACCGCGCGCTGGTGGCGGCGACCGGCCGGTTCGGCCTGGGCTGGGCCGACGCCGCGGCCCGGATGGGCGTCGACGTCGAGGTGCTCGACTTCGGCAGGAGCGCGCCGGCCGAGCCCGCCCGCATCGCCGAGGCGCTCGACGCCGACCGCGATCGGCGCATTCGCGCCGTGCTCGTCACCCATGTCGACACCGCCTCCGGCGTGCGCAACGACGTCGCCGCCATCCGCGCCGCCATCGACGCGGCCGGCCATCCGGCGCTGCTCGCCGTCGACGCCATCGCCTCGCTCGGCTGCGACGAGATGCGGATGGACGAATGGGGCATCGACGTGCTGGTCGGGGCCAGCCAGAAAGGGCTGATGCTGCCGCCCGGCCTGTCCTTCGTCTGGCTGTCGGACAAGGCGCTGGAGGCCTCGCGCACGGCCGGCCTCGCCACGCCCTACTGGGACTGGAAGCCGCGCACGGCGGCGGCCGAGTTCTACCAGCTCTTCGGCGGCACCGCCCCGACGCACCACCTCTACGGCCTGCGCACCGCCCTCGACATGATCGCCGAGGAGGGACTGGAGCAGGTCTGGGCGCGCCACCGGCGCCTCGCCCGCGCGGTGTGGGCCGCCTTCGACGCCTGGGGCGTCGAAGGCCATCCGATCGGGCTCAACGTGCGCGACCCCGCCCATCGCGGCCATTCGGTCACCGCCGCGCGCATCGGCGACGGCGGCGGCGGGCGGCTGCGCAGATGGCTGGAGACGGAGGCCGGCGTGACGCTCGGCATCGGGCTGGGCATGGCGCTGCCGACGGAGCCGGCCTACCAGGACTTCCTGCGGGTCGCGCATATGGGCCACGTCAACGCGCACATGACGCTGGGCGTGCTGGCCACGATGGATGCCGGCATGCGGGCGCTCGCCATCCCCCACGGCGAAGGCGCGCTCGCCGCCGCGGCCGACGCGCTGGCCGGCTGAACGCCGCGTCGCGCGGCTTCAGAAATAGGTCTCGATGCGGTCGCCGATCGTCGGCCCCTGCCGCCTGCCCTCGGCCAGCAGCTTGTCGCGGAGCTGGCGGTAGCCGAGGTCGCCCCTGAACAGGAAGATGCGCCCGCAATGGGCGAGGTCCCTCCGGTGGCTGATCACCTGCTTCGGCCGCACGGCGTCCGGAACCAGGGCGACCGCCCCGATCGACAGGCACGCGCCCGTCGCGTCGCTGCCGATCGCGGCTTCCAGCTCCCGCTTCAGAGCGGGAAGGTCGACGGTGGGATGGGTGATCGCGTTGCGCGGAACCCACAGATCGCGCCAGCCATTGCCGAAATTGGGCACGGCGAGGCTGCACCCGAAGGCCAGGACGAGGGCCGCGACGGCCTCGGCAGGACCCGCCTCTCCCCGCCGCAGGCGAAACGCCGCGACGATCAGCAGGCCCGACCAGACCACCAGCCACGGGATGCCGTAATAGGAGTGGAACAGGCCGATACCGTCCTGGACGGCGAGAAGCTGCGCGACGACGAGCGGCAGGATCAGCGCCGGGTAGACGAGGTAGCGCCACGAGATGGCGCCCAGCACCGCCACGGCCGCGACCGTCAGGTCGATCTTGACGTCCTGCACCAGCCCGCCGAGCCGGACGCCCAGCCACGGCCACGACAGGTGGTCCCAGCCATGGCCGGAGAAGGTGTTCTGGAAGGTCGGATAGAGGAAGAAGAAGTGCTCCTTGATCCAGAACAGGACGACCGAGACCAGGCCGGCCGCAACGGCCCAAGGCAGCTCCGGCGCGCGCAGTGCCGTGCGCCAGTCGAGCGGGGAGCGCATGCGCAGCAGCGCGGCGCCGGCCAGATACAGCGCGACGAAGAAGCCGGCGTCCTCGCGCACCGTCAGCGCGAGCGCCAGCGGCAGCGCGGCGAGCCGCGGCCGGCCGGCCAGCAGCAGCGCGCCGCCGCCGACGCAGAGCGCCATCGTCGCGATCTCGAAATGCGGATAGCTGGCGATGCGCCAGATGAAGTTGCTCCCCGTCGCGATCAGCAGCGCCACGGCCGCGAGCGTGAGCGCGATCCAGCCCCGGCCGGCGGTCGCCACCGTCAGGTAGAGCGCCAGCGCCAGCAGGCCGAACATCAGCCCCTCGTGCAGCGCGAGGATGCCGAACGGGTCGAACCCTGTGGCTCGGAGCGGCATGCCGAACAGCGCCAGATAGGGCGCGATGTGCATGTTGTAGTAGCTGAAATCGACGATGCTCTGCGGGTTGGGCAGCGCAAGGTCGGCCGACCACATCAGGAATGCGAACCAGCCGCTGTCGAGCAGGTAGCCGCCGTTCGAGAAGTGGACGAGGACGAAGCGCCAGTTGAGGAAGGCGAAGGCCGCGATCAGCAGGCCGGCAAGGATATGGAATGCGATCCGAGCCTGCATCGGCGGCGAGGAGGTCCGCCCGGCCGGCGTCGCGCCGGTCGCACCCTGATAGTCCATCCGCCGGCTTCCCGCTCCGCCTCGCTGCCCGGCACTCTCGCGAGCCGGCGACGGCTTGGCAAGGTTTGTATCGCCGGCTCGCCGCCGCCGCGCCTCAGCGCGTGCCCGAGATGTCGCTCTGCCTGAAGTTCCGCCCGCGCGGCGCCGGCGGCGGCGAGGAGTTCTGGATGGCGCCGGCGGCGCCGAGGCCGAGCGCCAGCCCTTCGAGCACCGATCCGAGGATCTCGACGCCGTCATTGCCGGAGCGCCGGGAGACCTGCGGCTCGCGATAGGGTCCTCCGTCGGCGAGGCTGTAGCCGTATTCGTGGCCGCAGGTCATGCAGCATCCCTGGCAGCCGTCGACCCAGCCGAGCCCGACGCCCCAGATCTGGCTGTTGTTGTTCTTGCGCGCCGCGCCGTAGCAGATCTTTTCGCCCGGCTGGCATTCCAGCGCGAATTCCCGCTTCTCGCCGGAGCTCATCACCCAGTGCCGGTTGTTACCCGGCCATCCGAAATTCTTTCGGTTGCTGGAATAGAACGCCACGCCGATGTCGAACCTGTCCTTGTTGTTGATGCGCACGATGAGCTGCGTACGCCGCCGCTCCTTGGCCGCTGCGGCCGCCCGCGCCTCCTCCTGGCGCTGCCGGTAGCCGTCGTCCCGGCTTCCGTATTCGGCCGCGACGCGCTGCTCGTCCGCCCACTCGCTGAGCTCGTCGCCTTTGGCGAAGCGGTAGCAGTCGGCCGCGCCCTTCTCGTCGCAGGCCTTCTGGATGACTTCCCAGGCGGAGGCTTCCGACTTGTGGCCCCATGCCTGCTGGCACCACGCCTCGCCGTCGATGATGTAGGCCCCCATCGCCTTGGCGTTGGGCCGGGCTCCGTAGAGACGCTTGTTCCAGCCGTTGCTGCAGGCGTCGTAGAGGCGCTGGGCGTCGCTCGTCGCGCGCGTCCCCGCGCGCGGCAGCATCATCCGGTAGCTCACGTCGATGTCGTCCTTGGACGTGTCGTACTGGCCGACGTCGCCCTTCTTGAACGAGGCGTAGAAGCCTTCCAGCCAGTCGTGCTTGACGGAGCTCGGATATTCGATCGTGAAGAGGATGAAGCGGTCGCAGCAGGTCGTCATCGCGTAGCTGAGCCGCGTGTACCCGTTGCCCCGGTCGGTCCAGCGGATGAAGGCGGCCCGGTCGTATTTCTCCTTCAACGCGATCTCGAACTCGAGGTCGTCGCGGAAATGGCCGTCGACGCGGCCGTAGGTGGGGTAGGTCTCGATCTCCTCGAGCAGCTTGGCGCCCGCATCGTCCGGAAAATCCCCGAGCCAACGCCAACTGAACTCGATCACCGTCTCGCCGTCGGAGAAATAGACCTGCGCCTCGTCGCGGTCGACATATGCGAACCGGCTCGGAAACTCGAACTTGAGCACGAGATTGTCGAAATGCATCGTGCGTTCCTGCGCGCCGGCGACGCCGCCGGCCAGCAGGAGCGCGAGCACCGCGCAGAACACCCGGACCATCGTCCTCCCCCACGCCATACGTTCCCCAACGGAATGGGGCCATGAATCCGGCGCCGAATCAATAGGCGCGGCCGCCCGCCCCTTGCGGCAGGCCGCGCGCGGTGCCACATGGGCCGCGAGGGGTTTTCGCGCGGGCCCTGTCGGGCTAAGGAACCGGAATGATGATCACCTATGTCGACGCCGACGTCGCGCCGGCCCGCAACACCGGCCAGATCAGGCTCTACGGGGCCGAGGCCTTCGAGGGCATGCGCAAGGCCTGCAACCTGACCGCGCGCGCGCTCGACGAGCTCGCCGCGATGGTCCGGCCCGGCGTCGCGACCGACGAGATCGACCGCTTCGTCTTCGAGTTCGGCATGGACCACGGCGCGCTGCCGGCCACGCTCAACTATCGCGGCTACACCAAGTCGATCTGCACCTCGATCAACCACGTCGTCTGCCACGGCATCCCCGACGACAAGCCGCTG
>ERZ778022.4270-NODE-4270-length-12468-cov-5.637396_pt1 | contig 12468 bp, 5 predicted proteins | sample MGYA00375752_ERZ778022 | MGnify/ENA primary metagenome ERZ778022 (study PRJEB29350, sample SAMN05389826) | bioreactor metagenome | isolation source: Thiocyanate bioreactor | place: South Africa: University of Cape Town | collected 2014-04-04 ... | reverse complement strand
GTCCAGGAACTCCACCGTGATGCTGCACGCCAGGGATGTGAGGGTATGGGTGGACAGCAGAGGGTGACGGGCCGACACCTCCACCGACAACTACGACAACGTACGAGTCCTTGTCAACGCCTCCTGCTGCACCGCCACCGCCGCCACCGCCACCGCCGCCGCCACTACCGCTCCCACCGCCCCTCGCTGCCATGGTGCCTGTCAATCAGCACACCAGCAGCCTCGTAGTGTGCGTTGCTTCGTTGGCACCTGCTGCTGCGTTGCGCTCCCGTTCTGTCGTGTCCTGTCGTTGACGCCCCTCACTTGCTGCTTCACTCACGCCGCCTCTCCCTTACGCTGCTCGCTCTCCTTCACGCCACTCGACGACTTCGTTCCCCTCTTGCTTATCTCGCCCTCGTCGTCTCGTCGTCTCGTCGTCCTCCAGTGCGCTCTCCCGTCTCGTCACGTCACGTCTCGCCTCGCCTCGTCTCGTATGGCAAGAGGTTGCACGGGTTGCACGCGGGGGGCGCTGCGGCTGCCAAAATACGAGCGGCAAGGGGGACCGGGACCCGGCACATGCAACACAGCGGGCCGACACTGGCGCGATGCCGGTGAATTTGGTGCCATCGGGTGGCGCGTTCGCAAGTGCCTGCACACCCACGCTGCTGTGTATAGAACGGCCGCCGCGGTAAAAAAGGAATTGGTGCGGGGACGCGGGTTTGAACCTGGGACAAATTTGTGCAGCGGCGCAATACGCCGCCGATAAACCGCGGTGAAACTCGCGCTGTGGAATACGATGCAGGGATATAGCAATGGGATACGCATTGGTTTGTAGAGTAGTTCCGATTGCGCCGGTGATTGGTGTGTGGGGTTGTGTGCCTGGCGCGTGACAACCCGTACAAGGGGCTGAGAGGGCGGCGAGAAGAGGGGTCCGAGTTACCCCGTCCTGTACCCCACGTTTGCCGGTCGACGCGCCCACCCACACGCAGAACTCACATCGACACACGGGCGCACGGTGCGTATCGTTGGATTGTGGCGTACCGTGTGATTTTCGAGTTGTGGGTGTGGCCGCAAGTTGGTGCAAGGGTGGTTGATAGAGCAGCTTTGATAGGGGTAGGAGAGGAAGAGAGGAGAGAGAGGAGGGAGGAGGAGAGGAGAGGAGAGGAGAGAGTGGTGAGTGGTAGTGGGGAGAGGGTGGTTAGTAGTGTGGTACTGGGTGCCAAGTATCATAGGTAGACTGATGAGAGGGGAGGTAGTAGAGACTGAGAGAGGGGGGGATAGTGAGGGAGTCAGCTTGTACGACACACACAACAACGTGAGCGAGTGAGTGTGAGTGGACCACCCTCGCCCACCATCAGATGAACTGCCTTGCTCCCTGCCCCTATTGGACGGGGTGAGAGGAGGGAGAGGGAGGAAGGGTGGGTGGGAGCCGGTGGTGCGGCAGGAGGCAACAGGCACGAGGTGGCTAGTGGTCCGCCACCCTGGCACATGGTGGCAGCCGTGGAAGGCCGTGGAAGGCGGGGGCGTGTGGTGGGCAGGAGTGGCCACAGTAGCTGTGGCAAGGGAGGATGCCGCCTGCATGGCTGCAGGCGCCTGCCACACTCGCCACCATCCCGCCCACCCACCTCCCTACCCAGTGCAGACACCGACTCCCGCTCGTTTCCACCGCACCCACCCACCCCGAAACCATGTTGATGCCGACACTGTCAGTCAGCGCTGGCGGCGGCGGCGGTGCGGCGGCGGCGACAGCGGCCGCCATGGCAGCAGCAGCGTCACCGGCGCTGCCGGCCAGCCGCGCCAGCGCAGCTGCTGCGTCTGCCGGCTCTGTTGGCGCCGCCAGCACCACCGGCGGCAGCAGCCCAAAACCCAACCACCCCCACCCTAACGCCCACCCTAACGCCCACCACCGCCGCCACCACCACCACCACGTGGAGCTGTCTGCCACGTCGCACGAGGAGTGGGTGCCAACGTCCGGGTGGACGCACAAGCCGCCGTTCCTGGCGTATGACGTGGGGTACACGGCGGCTGCCATGGCGGCCACCGCCGCCGCCGTGACGTGGCTGGTGGCCGGCTGGCGCGGCCTGGTGGGCGTCGTGGGCGCGCCCGCGAGCCTGCCACTGCCCGCCGCGGTTGCCGCCACCGCCGTCGGCGCCGCCCTCTTTGCCTTCCTGCGCCTCGTCCTGGAGCCCGTGTCGTACGCGCACATGCTGGCGGCGGAGGCGCGCCTGCTGGCCACGGTGGCGGGCGAGGTGCGGCACCACTGGACCAACTTCCGCACCGCGCACGCGGCGTGGCGCGTGCACTCGCTCATTATGCACGGCTCTGCCGCCGCCGCCCGCGCACGCAGTGCGGGGGCCGCCCCCGCCGCTGACGGCACGCCGACGACCGCGGGCGCCGCCGCCACAGATGCCAAGCCCGCCGTCGTGTTCCTGCACGGCCACAGCGCCGGCGCGGCGCACTGGGAGGCCATCTTTGACCGCATGGTGGAGGTGGCGGACGTGTACGTGCTGGACGTGCCCGGGTGGGGCCGCTCGCCGTGCCCGCCCGAGCTGCTGGGCGCCGCCTCCCCCACCGTCATCGCCGACCTGCATGCCGAGATGCTGCGCGGCTGGCTGGCTGCCAATGGCCTCCGGCGCATTGTGCTGGTGGGCCACTCCTTTGGCGGCTTCCATGCCATCCAGTTCACGCGCCGCTTCCCCGCCATCGTGGAGCAGGTCATCCTGGTGTCGCCCGCCGGCCTCACGCCCGTCATGCCGGAGGGCAGCCTGGCGTGGGGCGCGCTGTTCCGCTTTGCGCCGCCGCAGTGGGTGGCGCGCACCTTTGGCCGCCTCGGCTTCCTGGTGTTCAAGACGCTGTACCTGGCGTTCACCACGGAGGACCGCCGCTTCCCCGATTTTTATTACCAGCTGGCGGCGCAGACGGCGTGCACGGGCGCCGGCGACGCCGTGGCGGCGCGCTTCCTGCGCTTTGCCCCCTCCGGCGGCCTGTGGTGGTCGCACCCCTGCCTCACCGACGTCATGGCCATTGACGTGCCGCTGAGCGTCATGTGGGGCCAGCGCGACGACATGCTGCCGCCCATCGTGGGCGCCCTCCTGCACCGCATCCGCCCGCACACCGACCTGTACCTCATCAAGGACGCGCTGCACAACCCGGCGCACAACAACGTGCGCGCCTTCTGCGACGCCATCATTGACGCCGTGCTCAAGTACCGCTGCCGCCCGCGCGTCACGGCGGAGGGCCGTGGCAGCGGGCAGGAGCACGCTGACGGCACCGCCGACGAGCTGCTAGAGCCCGCTGCACACGCCTCCGGCACCGCCACGCCCACCGCCGGCCGCCTCGCCATGCCGCCGCCCGTACCCCTGTCGCGCTGCGTGAGCGCGCCTGCGGCACCGCGCGTGCCGGTGTCGCCACTGGTGGTGCCACCTGCCGCCGTGGCCTGCGGTGCCACTGCTGCTAATGCCGCTGCACCCGCACCCGCGCCCGCCGCGCCCGTTATCAGTGACTCGGACAGCGAGACGGAGGAGATTGGCACGCACGGCGTTCGCGGCAGCGGCAGCGGCGACTTTGACTCTGGCCACCTGAGCGATGGCATGAGCAGCAGCGAAGGCGGCAGCGCGGCGTCCACGCCCGAGGTGGAGCCTGTGCGGCACGTGGCGGCGGCGCCCGCAGCGGCGGCACCCACAGCGACGGCAGCCGCGAGCACTGGCTCGCCGGCGGGGCTACGCCGGCGCCGCGGTGCACGGCTTCGCGCCCTGGGCTCGCTGTCGCCCACCTCCGCGCGCTCCACCGCCTCCTCCACCCTGTCACGCACCTCTGCCTCATCTGACCAGCTGCTGGCGGAGCTGCCAGGGCACGCCACGCCGTCCACGGTGGACCGCGTGGTGCGCGACGCGGTGGCAGCGGCAGCGTCGGCCGGCGGCGCTGGCGACAGCGACAGTAGCGACAGCGACGTAACCACGCCGCTGCTGGCGCCGCCGCCGCAAGCGGCGCGCCACCCGACGCTGTCGCCGGTGTTGGAGGCGCTGGCTGGCAGTGAGGCGCCACCCTCGCCGGCCCTCTCCGCCGCCGCCCCGCTGTCGTCGCGTGGCGTCGCCGCCGGTGGTGGTGGCGGCGGTAGCGGCAGCGCGTGGCGGGGGCACGACGGCATTACCACCGAGTTTGGTGTGGGCCGTGGCTACTGCCGCGGCTGCATGCGCGCCGTGCTGCTGCACAAGTCGTATTGGCGGTGTGCGTGCGCCGCCTGGTCATTCAATGCGCATGTGTCGGACGCCATCACGCGGGAGCACTTCCGCGCCCTCCTCCGCTTCCTGGATGAGCTGTACGTCACCGCCGAGTTTGACGCGCGTACCAGCACCACCATCATCATGTACCTGCGCGTGCGCACACCGCTGCCGCTGCCCGCTGCCGGCGCGGGCGGCAGCGGTGGCGTTGCCAGTGCCGCCCCTGACGGCCGCAAGGCAGACGCGTCGCCGGCTGCCACCGCCGTGGCGGCGTTGCTGCGCAGCCGCGCGCCATCCAGTGTGGCGCCGCCGCCACCGCCGGCACCGCCGCTGCACTCGCCCCTGCCGCGCACGGGGGAGGGCAGCAGCGGCATCATTTTTACGCATGCGCCGCTCACGTTCCCACGCGGGGATGCCTTCCTGCTGGACTAGCAGCATGCAGCGGCCTGGCGCTTATCTAAGTTACAGTAGGTGGACAAGATGGTATTGATATTATTAAATGGTTTGAACCGCGTTTATTAACATATCACGCAAGTGCCAGTGGGTGGTGTGAGCGCGCGGGGCGGCACGTTGGACAGCACGGGGTCGGGGACAGGCACGGTGGCGTTGGCGCCACTAGAAGTAGGCGGCAGCTGCCACAGACGCACGCAACCGCGCGAACCGGTGGCCAGACGGCCATCCGGCAGCGCTAGCATCGCCATTGGAGCGCTCCTCAGTCCCTCCGTCACCGTAATCACTGGCGTCTCACCCGTCGCGGCCGTTGCGGCGCCACCACGCGTGTCCCACACTCGCACGCTGCCGTCGCCCGACGCACTGGCCAGCCGGCCATCCAGCAGGGTAGCTAGTGCGGTCACGGGGCCCCCGTGCCCAGCCAGCACGCCGACACAGGTGTGGCGCACTGTGTCCCACAACCGCACCGTGCTGTCGGTCGATCCGCTGGCCAGCAGGCCGCCCGGCAGCACCGCCAGCGCACACACGCGGCCTGTGTGCCCGGTAAGCGTGGCAACACACGTCCGCGCGCCCACGTCCCACAGCCGGATAGTTTTGTTCGCAGACGCACTGGCAAGCGTGCCGTCGCGCAGCGCCGCCAGGCCAGTGACCTCGTCAGAATACCGGCCGCCCTCCACCAGCGTTGCTGCGACTTCACACGTGTCAACGTCCAGCACAAGCAACGCGCCGTCGACACACCCCGCTACAAGGGTGCCATCACGCGACACCACCAGCGCGGTGACAAATGCGTCGCAATCAATGAGGTCGAGGGAACGTGTCGTACTCCTATTCTCATTACACACTGACTCTCCAGTTTCCCACACCAACACGCCACCCTGCTGGTCGTCGTCCTCCCACCGGAACCCCACTGCCACGCAGCGTTCGTCTGGCAGCAGCTGCAGCACAACCAGCGCCGTATACATGGACCCACGCAAGTTCAGCGTTGTGCGCAGGCTTTCACCCCGCTCCATGTTCCACGTGCCGCACAAACTATTATTGGAGGCGGCGACAAGCCGACCGTCCGGTAGCAGTGCCACTGCCACCACATCGTCCACCAGGCCACGCACCACACCATCTGCGGGCGCCGCGCACCCACACGCACGGAGCGCTGCTATGCTGGCGGGCGACAGGTCTGTCCCCGAGCTTTGCAGGCCCCGTAGCGCCGTCAGGTGGGAGAGGTCGGCGCGCTGCGTGACGTCCCGGCAGTCCGTCATACGCAGCTGAACCAGCCCGCTCGGCATGCTGGCAATGGCGACGTCCCCAATGTTGCTTTTGCTCACATCCAGCACGCGCAGTGCCGGCAAGGCTGGGAACACTGCAACGTCTGTCAGGTCGTAACAATCCGACACGTCCAGCACCACGAGCGACGGCGGCAGCGTAGCAAGCGTATCGTCATCAATGGTTGAGCCCTTTGCGCTCAGCGTGTGCAGAAGTGACAGGTGCGCAAATGACACGTCAGGCGGCAAATTGGTGTCAGACACATCAGGGACGGCGACAAGGTGGCCATGGTGGCGTCGTAATAAACGTCTCGAGATGCAGTGCGCAGCATGCGCAGACGCGGCAGGTGTGCGAGGGAGACGCCAGGTGGCCATTCTTTATTGGAGCCCCAGGTGCTGCTGACGTCCAGCTCCTCCATCGACGTCGGCAGGCTGGCGATGGTGGCCGCACTCAGCTCACAATGTTCGCCCGCGTTGTGCAGCAGCCGCAGTGACCGCAGGTGGGTGAAGTCGGTGTCTGCCGCCAGAACGACGTCGTTGATGCGCAGCTCGCGCAACGAGGGTGGCAGCCTATCGGTACTTACACTTCCATCCACCACGTGTGGGTTGCTGATGTCCAGTGACTCCAGCGCCGTCAGGTGCAAAAAGCTCCACCCCTCCCGCCGGGACGTACGCATTGTCAGCGAACGCAGCAAGGGAGGCAGGGCAGCAATGTCAGATTCAGCGACGTCGTCACAGCCAGAAAGGTCCAGCGACGTCACGCGCGCCAGCACTGCACCGTGCCTCGTTGGCATTTCAGCTGGCCGCATGCCCACCGCCGCCGGCAGCGCAGCGCGCCACCGCGGCACATCATTTACAACCGTCACCATGTCGACCCATGGCACCTCCGCCACGGCAGCCGCCATGGCCGGGTGCAGGCGGCGCAGCACGCAGGCATCCACCGTGTTGAGGCATGCCAGCACCATCGCCGTGGTGGCAGAGTTACCACCCACCACGCGCACCAGCGGTGGCGGCGGCAGGGCAATTGCAGGTGCGCTTGGCGTGAGCGCAGGGGCGCTGCTGGCGGCGGCGCCACGGTTGTAGCGCTTGCGGCGCGCCATTGTCGTTAGCGCCAAGCGACAAGCACACGGCCTCAATACTAATACAGTGCAACGCAGTCACAGTGTGCATGCGTGACGTGCATGCACACAAATTAGCCGCGCAGTGGGTGGTGCGTGTGTTGTGTGGTGTGTGGAATGTTTGCTGCGCGTTGCCGCCCGCCAGTTCAACTCGGACAAATGGTATCCACCGGTACTCGCTACGCTGCAGGCAGCTGCCACAGACGCACACAGCCGCACGAGCCGGTTGCCAGGCGGCCGTCCGGCAATGCCACAATTGTTGATATTGTCGTGGACTTACAAAATAGCCCCTCCACCATTTTGACAACCGGCGTGTCGCCTGCCACCGCTGCAGCGCCGCCACGCGTGTCCCACACTTGCACGCCGTCCCAGGAGGCAGCAGCTAGCCGGCCATCCGGCAGCGTTGCCAGGGAGAACACGGGGCCCCCGTGCCCAGCCAGCACGCCGACACAGGTGCAGCTTGCAGTATCCCACAGCCGCACTGTCCTGTCGGCCGCCCCGCTGGCCAGCAGGCCGCTGAGCAGCACTGCCAGCGCACACACGCGGTCTGTGTGCCCGGTAAGTGTGGCGACACACGTCTGCGCGCCAACGTCCCACAGCCGGATAGTTTTGTCCGCAGACGCACTGGCAAGCGTGCCGTCGCGCAGCGCCGCCAGGCCAGTGACCTCGTCAGAATACCGGCCGCCCTCCACCAGCGTTGCTGCGACTTCACACGTGTCGACGTCCAGCACAAGCAACGCGCCGTCGACACACCCCGCCACAAGGGTGCCATCATGCGTCACCACCAGCGCGGCTACTTCCGCGTGGCAGTCAATGCGTGCGGGGTTGGGTGTGCTATGAGTGTGGCCATAACACACTGACGTGCCCGTGTCCCACACCACCACGTCACTACGTTGTTCATAATCACTCGAGTCCCGGCATCCTACTGCCACGTGGCGGCCGTCAGGCAGCACAGCCAGCGCCGTGTACCAGGAACACCTGTCAAGGTTCAGTGTTGTGCGCATACCATCACCGCGTTCCATGTTCCACGTGCCGCATAAACCACGACTAAAAGCGGCGACAAGGCGGCCACTCGGTAGCAGTGCCATTGCCTCCACATCGTCCCCAGCCCCATGCAGCACGCCGTCTGCGGGCGCAGCGCACCCACGCGCACGGAGTGCTGCTACGCTGGCGCGCGACAGATCTGTCCCCGAGCTCTGCAGTGCCCGCAGTGCCGTCAGGTGGGACGGGTCGGCGCGCAGCGTGACTTCCTTGCAGTCTGCCATGCGCAGCTCCGTCAGCCCGCCAGGCATGCTGGCAATGGCAGCATCACCAATGGTGCTTTTGCTCATGTTCAGCACCCGCAGCACCGGTAAGGCTGGGAACACCGCGGCAGCTGTCAGGTCGAAGCACTCCGACGCGTCAAGCGACACGAGCGACGGCGGGAGGGTTGCAAGGGCGTCGTCGCCAATGGTTGAGCCCCTTGCGTTCAGCGTTTGCAGATGGAACAGGTGCGCGAATGACACGTCGGGTGGCAAGTAGGTGTTAGACACATCCAGCACAGTCAGGGACGGCGGCAAGGTGGTCATGGTGGCGTCGTCGATGTCGCGGCGCACAGAGCGCAGCACGCGCAGCTGTGTCAGGTGTTCGAGGGAGACGCCGACCGGCCATGCTTGAAGATACCCCTCTGTGGTGCTGACGTCCAGCTCCTCCAGCGACGACGGCAGGCTGGCGATGGTGGTCGCACTCAGCTCGCAGTGTTCGCCCGCGTTGTGCAGCAGCCGCAGTGACCGCAGGTGACTGAAGTCGGCGTCCGGCGCCAGGGTGCAGCCATTGATGCGCAGCTCGCGTAACGAGGGTGGCAGCCTACAAACACTTCCATCTACCACGCGTGTGTTGCTGCAGTCCAGCGACTCCAGCGCCGTCAGGTGCATGAAGCTCAGCCCCTCCCCCTGGTAGCCGAACGCATACGTGGTCAGCGAGCGTAGAAAGGGCGGCAGGGCAGCAAAGCTGGAGTCTGTGACGCCACCGGCGAGTGAGAGAACCATTGACGTCACGCGCGCTAGCGCTGCATCACGCACCGCTGGCAAGCAGGCCAGTCGCACACCCACCGCGCCCGGCAGCGCCGCGCGCCACCGCACCATGTTCTTTACAACAGTCACCATGTCGGCCCACGGCACCTCCGCCACGGCCGCCGCCATGGCTGGGTGCAGGCGTCGTAACACGCACGCATCCACTGTGTTGAGACACGCCAGCACTGCCGCAGTTGTCACGCAGTTGCCGCCCACCACGTGCACCAGCGGCGGCAGCAGGGCGGCTGAAGGTGGTGCACTCGGCGTGGGCTCAGGGGCGCTGGCAGCGGCGCCACGGTTGTGACGCTTGCGGCGCGCCATCGTCGTGTGCGGCTTACAGCGTCAAGCAACAATCGCACAGCGTTCGCACGCGTTGCAGGTATTGTATGGTGTCAGTGTCCGTAGCGCGCACACAAATTGGCCATGCAGCGGGTGGTGCCAGTGTTGTGTGGTGTGTGGAATGTTCGCTGCGCGTTGCCCGAGGGACTCGGAAGGAACGCCACAACAAAAACTTCAATCGCAGCGGCATGGGAGAAAGGGGGCACACCGGCACGTGGGCACACGAGGACACAACACATGGGTATCATAACTTGGCACGCTACCGCCGGCGCGCAGGGCTGGCCATGGCGGCAGCGGGCGGCTGGGGGGCGCCAGCGGCGGCGAGTGCAGTGCGAGCAGCGCCCTCCTGCGTCGTGGCAGCCTTCAGCAGGTACTCGGCCAGGCAGTCGACGGGGTCCACGGGGCCCGCCTTGCACACCTCAATCAGGCCCGCGGTAATGTGTGGCACAACGTTGGCCAGCAGGTAGGCGCGCAGCGGCGCGGTGCGCGCCTCCAGCAGTGCCGCCTCGGCGCGCGATGCGGCAGCGGCGTGCTCCGCCTCCACATCGGCCGCCGCCGCGCGCACGCGCGACTCCTCCTCCACCACGGCGCTGCGTGCCGCCGCCTCCAACGCGGCGCGGCGCGCGGCGCGCGCATTCAACACGCCAGCCAGCGCAGCAGCCTCGGACGGCAGGGGGCGGAAGTTTGCTGGCCGGCCGCCGCGCTGCGCAAAGGGGGCAGCGTAGCGCAAGATGGCCAGATCCAGCAGGGCAGGCGGCTGCAGGGCGGGAGGCAGGTCGGCTGGCACAAGAGCCGCCTCTGACAGCCCCACAAACGCGGACGGCAGGGTGACCGGCGTGGGCGCACCGGGCGTTGCGCCTGCAGCAGCCGCCAGCAGCGCGGCGGTGCGTGCATCGTCATCAGCGTCCGTCGCGGCAGCAGCGTGCGCCGCTGCCACCGCCGCCGCCACGCCGCCCGACCCCACCAGGTGGTCAGCATGTGCCGCCTCTGCCGCCGCCGCCGCCGCAGCAGCGGCAGCATGACGAGCCCGAGACCCGCCGCTGCCGCGCCGGGAGGCAGGCGGCGAGCCAGCCGGCGGCGCCGCGAGCGCCTCGGTCACCGTGTCCACCCGCAACTCGCACGCGTCCGTGCCCGCGTTGGCCTCCAGCCATGCCAGCGGGCTGCGCGCCAGCGCCGGGTGTGCGTGCAGGCGGTAGCGCTTGAGCCGGCGCATGAAGCGGTCGCGCGCCGCCGTGGCAGCGGCAGCCGCCCCGCCGGCCACTTCCGCCGTCGCCGCCCCAGCGCCGCCAGTGGCAGCAGCGCCGGTGGCGGCGGCGGCGGCAGCCAGTGCGCGCGCCTCCAACGCGGCGTCCGCAGCGTCCAGTACAATGACGGCAGTGGGCTTCAGGGCGGGGGATGCATCCTTCTTAGGCGGCGCCTCCACCTCTGCACCCTCCTCATCACCCTCCCCGCCCTCACCGTCGCCCTCCCCGCCGTCGCCGCCGCCGGTGCTGCCCTTGCGCGGCTCAGCCGTCACCGCCACGCCCAGTGCCGTGATGACAACGTGCTTGGCAGCCGCCTCCCGCACCACTGCAGCGTCGTCCTCCGCGTCCTCACGGCCTGCGGTGGCGGCCTCCAGGGCGCCGCCGTCGCCGTCGGGGGGTGAGATGCCGTCATCCTCCTCTGGCAGCGCCTCCCACACGGCGTCCGCCTCAGCCCACGTGCGCGGCACGCCGTCCAGCACCCAGCCCTTGTTCCGGCACTCGGGCGCCAGCAGGGTGGCGCGCAGCACGCGCGCCAGCAGCGCGTGCCCCAGGCGCATGCCGCGCTCCGGCGGCGGCGGTGGCGCCTCCTCCTCCTTCCCGCCCTTCTTGCTGTCCTTCTTCTTCCCCTTCTCCGCCGCGGCCGCCGCCGCCGCCAGCGCCGCATCGTGGTCCACCACCACCTTCTCCACCGCCTCCCGCAGCGCCGCCAGCGCGGCAGCGCGCTCCGGGCTGCCGTCGCCCAGCGCCCGCAGGTTGCCGTACCGCACCGCCGCCACCGCGCCCTTCACGCTCACCAGCGGCAGGCTGTACTTGATGGCCAGCGCGGCGGCGACGCGCGACTTGCCCGCCAGCGGCGGGCCCGTCACCGCCAGACGCACCGGCCGCAGGTCCAGCGCCTTCTTAAACTCGTCTGCCACCGCGGTAATGTGTGCCACCAGGCCGCCGCGTGCGTGCCACACGTCGTCGCTCAGCGACACACGGGCGTCCGAAAAAATGGCTGCCGACGAAGTGTCGAACTGCGCCGCCTGGCCCAACTGCATGGACGCGGTGGCTATGAGGGTGGAGTCATGTCCCAGCGGCGACGTGCCGCTGCCCCCGGCAGCCGCCGCTGGCGCCGGTGCGGCGTGCGCATCCACTGCCGCCGCCGCCGCTGCGCTGCTGGCACCGGCACCGCCGGCAGGCGGAATAACGACCGGCTCATCCGGCGCGGCAAAGAAGGCAGGCACGGCATCCTTTGGCAGCAGGCGCGTACCACCCGCGCCCAGCGTGCGGGAGATGGCCGCCACCATGTCTGCCAGGCTGTCGGTGCCCTCGTCCACCGCCAGGAAGTACTCCCCCGCGCCCACCTCCGGCTGCAGCTCCGCGGAGGCGCCCGCCACGCGTACCACAAAGGCGCCCAGGTCGCGCACGTGGATGGTGGGCACCTTGTTCTTCCCGCGCTCGTCGCGCACGCACGGCACAGGCAGGCCGACGGCGGCATTCAGGGTGGCCAGGCTGGCAGCTGACAGCGGCGCTGCGGCGCCGGTGGCGCCCACGCCCGCCGCGGCATCCACACACAACCAGGCGCGGCGCAGCAGCGGGTACAGGGGGCCAGAGCCGCCGCCGTACGGCAGGCCAGCGCCCACCACGTGGCACCGCACGCCACGGTCCGGCCGCGCCAGCGCCAGGATGGCGATCTCCGTGTCGCGCACCTCCGCGCCCTTCATACCCGGCCGCCGGCGCTTGAACGCCGTCTCCTCCCACGGCTGCGGCATGGAGGTGGTGCGGTCCCGCGACAGCGGGGTGGACAGCGCCACCACTGTCTTTGCCTG
>ERZ778022.4268-NODE-4268-length-12473-cov-3.795217_pt1 | contig 12473 bp, 10 predicted proteins | sample MGYA00375752_ERZ778022 | MGnify/ENA primary metagenome ERZ778022 (study PRJEB29350, sample SAMN05389826) | bioreactor metagenome | isolation source: Thiocyanate bioreactor | place: South Africa: University of Cape Town | collected 2014-04-04 ... | reverse complement strand
CTCCTACCCGCGGATCTTCATAGGAACCGCTTCCAGTAAGGATATGAACGTGATGGCTTTTGTTGATTTGAGCAATAATATTTTGATCGGTGAGATTGGGTACGTAATGCTGCGGACTGTTGAAGTAAACAGTGTCGTCCATATAACCATTTGAATAGTAGGTTAAGTCGTACACGCCGCTCATAGCAATGACACCGTTTAAAAGGTCGGGACGTTTTAAGAATAAGTTCATGCTATGTAAAGCTCCAAACGAGGCGCCACTCACGATGATCGGCGTTTCAATGCTGCTGCTGTTCTTAATAAACGGCACCACCTCGTTATAAATATAATTGTTCCATTCATCCTGGCGACGGGCTGCATCCCACGGTGCGATGTTTTTGTTTAGCCAACTGTTGTTATTCTCGCTATTTACTGAATACACTTTCAGTTTGCCACTATTTATAAACGGTTCCAGTTCGTTTATAAGTTGAAACCTTTCGTATTCAAGGAAATCTGCTCCGGCCGTGGGTACTAAAAGTAATGAAAAACCGTAATGGCCGTATGTTACCACAGGCATGTCTTTGTTAAGGGATGGGCTGTACCAGGATGTGATTTCCCGCTTCATATTATCAGATTTTGTTATTCAGGCAAAGATGGGAAAAAGTTTTGGTTATTTTGTTCCCATCACAGCGATTAAAAATGTCATGGCTTTCTTTGTGAGGCTTTGTTTCCTTGTGTCTTCGCGATTCCAAAGTATCTCACCTCAATGACGCGAAAGAACAATGACAGCAAAGCTTACTGGCCGATTATGGCGCCGTTGCACAAAAGTTCCACAACAAAAAAACTGCCGCTCTTTATGAACGACAGTTTATATTTAAAAGTTTAAAGTGAATCTTATGCTTCTTCTCTGGTTGCTTCATCAGCCGATGGAGCGTTGTCCTCAGCTTTTGCTTCGGCTTTTGGCTCTTCAACTTTCGCTTCAGTTTTAGGCGCTTCCACCTTGGCTTCGGCTTTAGGAGTTTCGGCTTTTACAGGGGCTTTAGCCGCTTCTTTGCTTTCAGCATCGAGCTTTTTCTTAAGATCTGCAAGAACGCCTAAGTCACCCAAAGTTGCTTTTTCAACTTTGCTTTGAATGTTCTTAACGGCTTTCTTGGTTTTATCGTACTCGGCGCGTTCAGCTTTTTTAACACCTTCTCTTTCAGCATACTGCTCTTGTTCCCAAACGCGAGCGTGAGAAACCACGATGCGTTTTTCGTTACGATCGAACTCAATCACCATGAACTCGCCTGTTTCATCCTGTCCTAAAGATTTACCATCTTTAGTTGCGAGATGACGGTTGGGAGCAAAACCTTCAAGGCCGTATGGTAATTGAACCGTAGCGCCTTTGTCGTCCTTACGGGTAATCGTTCCTTCATGAATGGAGCCTACTGTAAAAGTATCCTGTAAAGCGTTCCATGGATCTTCTTCCAATTGTTTGTGGCCTAACTGCAATTTGCGGTTGTCTTTATCAATTCCCAAGATGGTCACATCAATGTTTTCACCAACCTTGGTGTATTCACCCGGGTGGTTGAAACGTTTTAACCAGCTCAGGTCGCTGATGTGGATCATACCACCGATGCCCTGGGCTAATTCAACAAACACGCCGTAGTTAGTGATGTTTTTCACTACTCCTGTGTGCTTGCTGCCTTCGGCAAATTGGGTTTCGATATCGTTCCACGGGTCTTCTGTCAACTGCTTGATAGAAAGGCTCATCTTACGGGTATCTTTATCTAAAGTAACGATCTTGGCTTCGTGCTCGTCGCCCATTTTGAAGAACTCTTTAGCGTTGATTGGCGTATTAGCCCATGTAATTTCACTTACGTGAACCAAACCTTCAACACCAGGATTAATTTCAAGGAACGCGCCGTAGTCTTCAATATTTACTACTTTACCTTTCACTGTTTTACCTTCTTCAAGGCCTTCAGGCAATACATCCCACGGGTGTGGAGTTAATTGTTTCAAGCCAAGGCTGATACGTTTTTTCTCATCATCAAAGTCCAGAACCACCACATTTACTTTCTGATCCATTTTCAGCACCTCGTTCGGGTGAGAAATACGTCCCCATGAAATATCAGTGATGTATAATAATCCATCGAGGCCGCCAAGATCCATAAACGCACCAAAGTCGGTGATGTTTTTAACAGTTCCTTCAAGTACCTGGCCTTTTTCAAGTTTACCGATGATTTCAGCGCGTTGTGCTTCAATATCGCTTTCAATAAGCGCTTTATGTGAAACGACAGCATTTTTAATGGTTTCGTTAATCTTAACCACTTTAAACTCCATTGTTTTGCCAACAAACTGGTCGTAATCTGTAACAGGTTTTACATCAATTTGAGAACCCGGCAAGAATGTTTCCATACCGAATACATCAACGATAAGCCCGCCTTTAGTTTTGCTGGTAACAAGGCCTGTAACCACTTCGCCGGTTTTGTTAACCTCAACAATTTTTTCCCATGCACGGGTAGTGCGGGCTTGTTTGCGGCTCAGATTCAGGTGCCCCTTCCTGTCTTCTTTTTCAACGATCATAACTTCCACTTCATCGCCAACTTTAAGTCCGGACAAATCGCGGAATTCGTTTAAAGAAATAAGGCCATCACTTTTAAAGCCAATGTTTAAAACAACATCAGTGTTTGTAATGCCTACCACGGTACCATTTACCAGTTCGCCATCAGTTAAGTTAACGAAAGTGTTTTCGTAAACTTTGTCGTACTTTTCTTTTTCTTCTTTGCTGTAAGAAGATACGTTGCGTTTGTCAACCGTCCAGTCATAATCGTCGTGTGGCGTTTCTTCCTGCGTGGGTTGAGATTCGACAACTGCCTCAGATTGTACTTCATCAGCAGGCGTTGGTTCTTCAACAGGTGCATCGGCGGGTTGAGGATTTTCAACCGGCGTTTCTTCAGGTGCAGTGGTTGTCGCTGTAGAAGCTTCGTCAACCGGCTCTGCGGCTGCGCCTGCGTTCTCCTGAGCATCAGCGTTTAATTGTTTAAAAATAAAATTCATAAAAAAAATCCGAAGGGTTTTAAAATTTCGGACTGCAAAGGTAAGGAAAACCAGGCTATTTGCGAAAGCCGATTTAGGGCTTTCCGGTTGATTGTTCACTAATTGATTCAGCGGCAGAATTTCTATTCTCTTTACCACGCGAGCGCAGTCAAAACTCCGGCATTTTTTATGTTTAACATATCTTTAGATTTGCATCAAATATACTTTTTTAAGAAACCCTGTTTTCTGGCTACAATCACACTAAAAACTAACGAGCCTTGTTGTATAAAATATTGAAAATATACGTTCGATTCGCCATTAGGTTTTTTTGTCACTCCATAAATGTGAATAAGCCTGAAATATTAAAAACCCCGGGGCCGTTGCTCATTGCCAGCAATCACCCCAATTCTTTTCTTGACGCAATTATCTACGATATTTTATTTGATGTGCCCATCTGGTCTTTAGCCCGCGGCGATGTTTTTAAACGGTTTCCTAAAGCGGTTCCTTTTCTTACCAGCGTAAAAATTTTTCCTGTGTACCGGACAAGGGAGGGCGCGGAACATCTCACAGAAAACTATCAAACCTTTGATGCCTGCATGAAAGTTTTTGAACAAAAAGAAGCTGTTACCATTTTTAGTGAAGCGCGGTGTGTGAACGAATGGCATCTGCGGCCTTTGAAAAAAGGAACGGCAAGAATTGCATTTATGGCCTGGGAAAAAGGCTTGCCCGTGAAAGTGATTCCTGCCGGGATCAATTACAGCTCCTTCAGGCGTTACGGTAAAAAAGTAGATGTGAATTTTGGGTCACCGATATTATCAAACCGTTTCAATTTAAACGATACAGACGGCAGCAAACATCAATCCTTTAATAAAGAACTTACAAACCAGTTGAGCGAACTGGTTTATGAAATCGAAAAGGGCGATAATGAAACATTTGATCGAAAATTCAGCATCAAATCAAATTATGTTAGGAAAATACTTTTATTCATTCCTTCCGTCTTAGCCGCAATTCTTCACGCTCCCTTGTATTTTATGGCCAGAATTTTCACGAAAAAACTGGTGAACAATAACGACCATTACGACTCGGTAATGCTGGCGTTTTTGCTTTTTATCTATCCGCTTTATTTGGCCTTTATCACAATATTATCCTGGGCGTGTACCAAAAATGCTGCGAGTTTATTGTTATTGATTTTTATGCCGCTCACAGTTTTGGCTTACGTCAAATCACAGATTCGAAAAGATGAAATTTTCCGTAAAAGAACATTTAACAAAACTTAGCCTGCCATCCTGTCATACAAAACCATTCATTTACTATCTTTGCCGTTCATTTTAAATTGAATAAATGTTAAATCTGGCTGAACTTAAAGTACAAGATGAGCAAAGGCAGGGGGAAAGTTTTGCCCCTTTTGCCAATGATCCCAATAATTACAACAAAAGCTTTTATATAGAAAGTTATGGCTGCCAGATGAATTTTTCTGACAGCGAAGTGGTTGCCTCTATTTTGCATAAAGAAGGCTTTGGGGCTACCAGAAATGTGGAAGAGGCTGACCTGATCTTTATCAATACCTGTTCAATTCGGGAAAAAGCCGAACAAACCGTTCGCAAGCGCCTGTCTGAATTTAAAAAATTAAAATCGCAAAAACCCGGCACCCTGGTTGGCGTTTTAGGCTGTATGGCCGAACGCTTAAAATCGCAGTTTTTAGAAGAAGAAAAACTGGTGGATATTGTTGTTGGCCCGGATGCGTATAGAAGTTTGCCCCAGCTTGTTGATGAAGCTTCCGGCGGGCAAAAAAGTGTAAACTGCTAAGCCGCGAAGAAACCTATGCCGATATTTCGCCCGTGAGGCTCAACAGCAATGGCGTTGGCGCTTTTGTGAGCATTGTGCGGGGTTGTAATAATATGTGTTCTTTTTGTGTGGTTCCTTTTACCCGCGGCCGCGAAAGAAGCCGCGACGCTGAAAGCATTTTGCGCGAATGCCGTGATCTTTTTGAAAATGGTTACCGCGAAGTGACGCTGTTGGGACAAAATGTGGATAGCTATCATTACACACCGCAAAACGGTAAAGAAACAGACACAGTGAGTTTTGCAAATTTGCTGGAACTGGTGGCTCAAATTTCGCCCGACCTTCGTGTGCGATTTTCCACTTCACATCCAAAAGATATTACAGATGATGTGTTGCATACAATGGCGGCTTACGAAAATATTTGTAAATGCATTCACCTGCCGGTGCAAAGTGGTTCCACAAGAATTTTGCAGTTGATGAACCGCACTTACACGCGCGAGTGGTACCTGGCAAAAGTTGACCGCATCCGCGAGATCATGCCCGATTGCAGCATTACATCTGATATTATCGCTGGCTTCTGTACCGAAACAGAAGAAGACCACCTCGATACACTTTCAGTAATGGATTACAGCAGGTACGACATGAGCTATATGTTCTTTTACAGCGAAAGGCCCGGCACGCTTGCCCAGCGCCGTTATGAAGATGACGTTCCATTGGACACGAAAAAAAGACGCCTGCAGGAAATTATTGAAAAGCAAAATTCGCTCTCACTAGAAAGTTATAAAAAAGATGTTGGCAATACATATAAAGTGTTGATAGACGGCGACAGCAAGCGCAGCGAAAATGATTGGGTCGGCCGAAATTCGCAAAATAAAGTAGTGATCTTCCCCAAGCAAAACCACGCTTACGAAAAAGGAGATTACGTGAACGTAAAAATTAATGATTGCACGCAAGCTACTTTGTTTGGTGAGATTGTTTAACACTCAAAGCTCTAATTAAAGAAATGGGTACCTCAAAAAACAGATTGATTGATGAGGTAAAGAAAACGGTAACCGTGGAAATATTTCAGGGCTTTTGAAATTATGAAGATAAGTAAGTTTTAAATTATTTATGGATCTACAATCAATAAAAAACCGTTTTGGTATCATTGGCAATTCGCCTGAACTAAATTATGCTTTGCAGGTGGCCGTTCAGGTTGCTAATACTGACCTGACCGTTCTCATCATCGGCGACAGCGGCGTGGGTAAAGAAGCCTTCTCTTCCATCATTCATTCGCTTTCTTCAAGAAAGCACAATCCTTTCATTGCCGTGAATTGCGGTGCCATTCCCGAAGGCACCATTGACTCAGAACTTTTTGGGCATGAGAAAGGATCGTTCACCGGCGCCGTCGATTCGCGCAAAGGGTATTTTGAAACTGTGAACGGCGGCACTATTTTTCTGGATGAGATTGGTGAAATGCCGCTGGGACCCCAGGCCCGCCTGCTCCGCGTTCTGGAAGCGGGAGAATATATCCGTGTAGGTTCGAGTAAAGTACAAAAAACCGATGTGCGCGTGGTTGCTGCAACAAACAAAGACTTGCTGCAACTGGTTCAGCAGGGCAAATTCAGAGAAGATTTGTATTACCGTTTAAGCACGGTTCCCATCAGGGTGCCGTCACTTACAAGCCGTAAAGAAGATATTGTTTTATTGTTCAGGAAATTTGCATCAGACTTTGCCAACAGGTACAAAACTCAGTCTGTACAATTGGATGAAGAAGCCAAGCAATTGCTCCTCACCTATCCATGGCCGGGCAACATTCGCGAGCTTAAAAATATTGCGGAACAGGTTTCGGTATTATCTCAGGATAAAGTTATTACGGCGAAGGAACTCAACAGGTATCTTCAACCATACTCCAACAACCGGCTGCCAATGGTGATCAATGCTAACGGAAGCCATGAGTTCAACAACGAAAGAGACATTTTGTACAAGCTTTTTTTTGACATGAAAAAAGACGTAAACGAGCTAAAAAGAATGTTTCTTGACGTACTGCAAAATCCCGAATTGATTGAGCAGAACCACACACTGATAAATGAATTAAAAGAATTGCCAACACACCCCGGAACTTTTCAGCAGGTGCCTGCATCATTAAATTATAGCCTTCAACAAGTGCAACCCTTACCTGCGGCACAACCGGTGATTATTAGTGATGATGGTATACAGGAACATGAAGAAGTGGAAGAAAGTTTAAATATCGTTGATAAAGAAAAAGAACTTATTATTAAAGCTCTTAAAAAACATAAAAGCAAACGAAAAGACGCTGCGCTGGACCTTGGTATCAGCGAAAGAACTTTGTACCGAAAATTAAAAGAATATGATATTGAAGACTTATAGGCCAATAGCCGCAGCAATTAGCGTTGTTTTGCTTTTGTTAAGTTTTAGTCAATCGGGCTGCGGCGTTTACCGCTTTAATGATACCGACATTCCTCCCGAAGTAAAAGTTGTAAAAGTAAATTTCATTCAGAACAAAGCGAGATACATCAGCCCTACTCTTGCCGGTGAATTAACGGATAAGCTGCGCCAAAAAATCATTTCGCAAACACGGTTGAAACAAACAAATGGCGATGATGCCGATTGGGAGATCAGCCCTACAATAACCTCCTATAACTTAAGCACGTCGGGTATTTCAAACCAGCAGGTAAACAGTAACCGGTTAAATGTGGCCATCAGCATAGAGGTGCGGGACAGTACCCAAAAACCAAAAAAATTTGACGTGAGCCGAAGTTTTGATTACCCAGGTTCTATGACGCTGCAACAGGCAGAGGCGCAATTGAAGGACGAAATGCTACGTTCATTAACCGACGACATGTTCAACCGTATTTTTTCGAACTGGTAGTCGTTTTTGTTTTTCAGTAATTAAAATACAAATCCGTACTTTGTACTGCTTCGCATGAATAATATTGTAAATACGATATCGTCGTCGGTCCTTTCAAAAGATTTTAAAGATCTTTCTGCTGATGAGTTACTGAAATTGTCAACCGATCATCCATTTTCCGGAGCATTACAACTATTGTATGCGCAGAAATTAAAAGATGAGAACAATGGTGATTTTGCTCTGCAATGGCAAAAAGCACTGCTCTATTTTAATAACCCTCTTTTTGTTCATCATGTATTGAATTCGGCCACCGCGTCAACGCAAATTGTTGAGGAAAGCCGGGAAACCATTGAAGTTGGAGATCAGGAAATAAAAGTTGATCAGCCTGAAATTGAAAAAGGCATCGAGTTCAGTGTGGACCAGCCCGAGGAGGATCAGCAAGCGTTAAATATCCCCGGGTTAAAGATTGAGCCGATTGACCCTGCGAAGGCATCCCTGAGTTTTACGCCTTATCACACCATAGATTATTTTGCATCGCAGGGAATTAAAATAAGCAACGAAATAAAAAGTGCCGACAAATTTGGCAACCAGTTAAAAAGTTTCACCAGTTGGCTTAAAGAAATGAGGCGTTTGCCCGAAGCAGAAATCATATCTAAATTTTCAAATTTCGAGCAAACCAAAGTTGAGAAAATGGCAGAAACTTCGTTAACCGGCGAAAATGCTATCACCGAAGCGATGGCGCAGGTTTGGATCAAACAAAATAATCGCCAAAAAGCAATCGAAATATACAAAAAATTAAGTTTGCAAAATCCCGCCAAAAGCGCTTTCTTTGCAGCCAAAATTGAACATTTAAAAAAGCAAATATGACCGTTTTATTCGTTGTATTAATTGTAATCGCAGCAGTTGTTTTAGGCTTGCTGGTGTTGATTCAGAACCCAAAAGGTGGCGGATTGGCCGGTAATTTCGCCGGCGTGAGCAGCCAGTTTATGGGCGTAAAACAAACAAATGACGTGTTGGAAAGAGGCACCTGGATTTTTGCCGCGGCAATTGGTGTGTTAAGTTTATTAGCTACATTTTTCATTTCCGGCGGCTCCGGTTCAAACAATGATGGGCGCTTACAACAAATTGGTACAGCTCCCGTTCAACAGCAACCCGCGGCGCCTGCCGTTCCTTTTAATCAGGGCACACAACCTGCGCAACAGCAGCACTCAACTCCGGCTACTCCCGCAAAATAAGCAATAGGGTGTTCCCACTCCTTACTCAACATATTTCAACCCTGAAGCAATAACCTTCAGGGTTTTGTTTTAAATTGCTTTTTATATAAAATCATTTATGCGTAAGAAAACACGCCTTATTATTTTCGCAGCCATCGTTTTAGCCGGTGCATTTCTATTGTTTAAGTTTTTAGGGCCGGCGGCCAGAAAACCGGAAAAAGAATTTCTTTACATTAAAACAGGAAGCAGTATTAACGATGTTAAACAGCAGTTGCTGGATGAAGATATTTTACCGTCACTCACCTGGTTTAACCTGACTGATAAATTTTTAAAAATACATAACATCAAACCCGGGAAATATGAAGTAAAAAATGGCATGAGCGTTTTGAATCTCGTGAGAATGATTCGCAATGGCCGGCAAACGCCTGTTGAATTTGTTGTTACAAAGATCCGAACCAAAGAGCAGTTAGCCGGCAGGCTTGGCCGTGCTTTTGAATTCGATTCTCTCGCGGCCATTCATTTTTTAAACAACAACGATTCTCTTAAAAAATATGATCTTGACACTAATACAGTAATGGCGGCGGTACTACCACTCACCTATGAATCAAACTGGGCAACAACCGCTCAAGCCGTGTTTGAAAAATTCAACACTGCGTACAAAAAATTCTGGACAGAAAAAAAAATACAGAAAGCGCAACAGCACGGGCTCTCGCCAATACAGGCAGCCACTTTAGCATCCATCATTGACGAAGAGACCAATGCAAAAAAAGAAAAAGGAACTATTGCAAGCGTATACCTTAATCGCATTCAAAAAGGAATGCCGCTACAGGCCGATCCCACTGTAAAATTTGCTTTAAAGGATTTTGGTTTAAAAAGAATTCTTAACAGTCACTTGCAGGTTCAATCGCCATACAACACCTATAAAAACAGGGGTTTGCCGCCGGGTCCTATTTGCACACCGCAGCAGGAAACGGTAGAAGCGGTTTTAGATGCTCCTAAAACTGATTATATTTACTTTGTGGCAAGCACTGCATTTGACGGCACCCATCAGTTTACAACCAACTATGCCGATCATTTGAAACTCGCAAAAGCATACCAGCAAGAGCTTAACAAACGATTTGGCAAACCGCAGCCAACTCCGGGAAAATAATGAAGAGGTTAACTAAAATAAAAAAAAGAGTGGCCACATCCGCCGAAAAATTCGTTGGGTGGACTAAGAGAAAAACCCTGCCGGGCTTTCAACGCATATCAGTGTTCGATGTTGTTGAAAAAACAAAACGGCAGATCGCCGATGATGATATTTTGGAGAGAGCATCCGCTATCTCCTACAATTTCGCGATGGCCTTTCCTCCCGCAATCATTTTTTTAGTTACACTAATTCCCTATTTCCCCATCAGCGACGGTTTCATTTACGAGGTCAGAACAATGATAAAAGACATTATTCCGGGCCCGCAGAACCACACCGCAATCATTCATTTTTTAGACGATTTTATCAATAATCCAAGAAATGATTTATTATCCTTCGGTTTCTTGCTCTCTCTGTTTTTCTCGTCCAATGCTATTATTGGGGTAATGCGTTCTTTCGATAAAACATTCGCTGGTTTTACCAAACGAACCGGATTACAAAAACGAATCGCAGCCATAAAGATCACGCTTGTATTGTTCCTCTCGTTCATCGTGTGTATAGCTGCTTTAATAGCAAGGGGAATTGTGCTGAAATGGCTTGGTATTGAAAATGAATTTGTAATTGAACTGATCAGCAACCTAAGGTGGATTGTTATGCTTTTGCTCATTTTCTTTATGATTTCGTATTTGTACCGGGCAGCCCCTTCAATAGATAAAAAATGGAAGATTATTACACCGGGGTCAGTTATTGCCACCATTTTGATGTTAGTCTGCGTTATCGGGTTTTCATGGTGGGTAAGCAATTTTGGAAACTATAATAAGCTATACGGCTCAATAGGAACATTAATTATTTTGATGGTGATGATATTTTTAATTTCTCTCAGCCTGTTAATCGGGTACGAGATTAATGTGGGTATTTACACCTTAGCAAAAAGGCGTGGCGACGAAACCACAAGGATTAGTAATGAGGATGTTGTTGTTTGATCGATGCTAAAGAAATTAAAAAACAAGACGAAAGAATTAAAAAAGCAATTATCAGTTTTGATGATCGCTTATAAAGATACCCGCACTCCTCTCCTTGCTAAAACCCTCATCGGCATTACAATCGGGTACCTGTTAAGCCCCATTGACCTCATCCCCGATTTTATACCGGTACTTGGTTTGCTTGATGACCTTTTGATCGTTCCACTACTTATCACCATTTCAATAAAATTAATTCCGGAAACGATAATAATTGATGCGAAGGCTTACGTCGAAGCGCATCCCGAAATGGTAAAGAAATCCAATTGGATATTTGCTATCGCGATCATTATTGTTTGGATTGTACTCATCGCCCTTTTTGTAAAGAAGCTAAAATTCGGAAATTAGTCCTTGGGCCAGTTTGCAATTGGCAACACAGTATAGTCAATGTCGTTGAAATTTCTTTCAGGCGAAAGAAATACGTTAAACACTGCTGAAGTCTCGGCAGGAAGGCTTGCTTCAAAGCCTACCAAAGTTGTACCCCGATTTGCAGCGTCATAACTATTGGGCGAAACCGTAGTCCACGTTTTCAACGTTACCGGCGTAAAAGAAGCGATTTTTAAAATAACTTTTTTCGTTCCTTTGGTAAGTGTAATTGTGGAATTGGATGCGTTGATAGTTGGTGTAGCTGTTGTAAGCATTGTCCAGCGCATAGTAGTGGGTGCCGTTGCAGCCTGAACTTCATCGCGAACCAGAACATATTTTTTGTTCGCTATTGCTACACCTCTTTCAGCCCTTGCTAATTGCCCTTCATAAACTTTTGTAAGATCTGTGGTTGCGCTCATAAAGTTTTCCTTTTTTGAAATACTTGTCAACGATGCGTTGCCTTTCACTAACTGATACTGATTATTAAACGCGAGTGTGTTATGGGCAAGATTATTGTAGCGGAACACCGTCCATCTCTCGGAGTTTTGTGCCCTATTCCACAAATCCACGCCAGCGGTTTCAAGTGAATTATAATCCTGCATTCCAAAATCACTTGCCCAGCGTTCGCCGTCAGCATCCATCACAAAGGAGCCAATATCCATGTGGGCATGGCTCGCTGACGGCGTTCCTAATTTAAACCCTAAATAGATAGCGTTGAGATCAGACCATGATGTACGCATCATTGTAACAGGAACTTCACCATTGCCGTTCCACATATTTGCAGCCGGAAGCGACACGTTATTCATTGTTTTGCCCCTGCTCCAAATAAGTAACGCAGGGAGCGTGCGCTCGCCGATAAATGCCGATGTAGTTGTTTTCGCCAGATACTCTTTCTCATAAAAAAGCAATGACCAGTCATTCTTTTTACTGGCAAACCAGTACATAGCCGGCTGTACGTAATTCTTTGTTCCGGCATCAGAATAATTAAACGAAAAACCCGAAGGGCCTGACAGGTGTAACATATATTCAGGCGTTTTCAAAAATCCCGGAACGGCTGAATAATCAAAAGTAGTTTTCTTAAATTTTTCGTATGCATCAATAAACAAAACATTGAACAT
>ERZ778022.4260-NODE-4260-length-12493-cov-4.773838_pt1 | contig 12493 bp, 9 predicted proteins | sample MGYA00375752_ERZ778022 | MGnify/ENA primary metagenome ERZ778022 (study PRJEB29350, sample SAMN05389826) | bioreactor metagenome | isolation source: Thiocyanate bioreactor | place: South Africa: University of Cape Town | collected 2014-04-04 ... | reverse complement strand
CGACTTCGTGCACCTTCCCGGACGGTCGGTTACGCGGGATCGTCGCGCCCGCCTCTGCGAGGAGCGCAGCGCGTTCCGGCTCCAGGACGGGAGCTTGCTCTCGTGGCCACAACACCGTGACCGAGACAGCTACAGCCGCCGCGGCTCCTGCCAGCAACATCCATCGGCGCATCGAGTTCACCTGCCCGGTATCCGTCGAACGACCAACGCGCCACGCGTCAGACCATTCCAGGTACCGTAGAGGCCGATGGGAGTCGTGTCGAAAGTGGCCGCCTTCCTCGGCTCAGCCGGCTGCGTGTTCTCGGCCGAAGGCGAGTGAGCTCGAGGATGAGCTGAGCGGCTGCGCTCGACGAGGCGTTCGCGGCGCTCGGGGCCGCGAACGAGCCTATCGGGACGCTCCCATACCGAGGCCTCGTCATTCTCCGTGCTCCGCGTCGAGCATCTCGCGTCCAGTCGCGGTCGGCTTCGGCCCGATCTTGCTCCACACCGCGAGGAGGCGAAGCGGCGATCAAAGCAGGGGGAGCTTTACCGGTTTCGACCTCGCATTGTGGTGGAGGCTCACGTTGAAGTCGGCGGCCGGGTAGGCCCCCCGTCCGGGACGGATCGAGACGGTCCTCCACCACATAACAACCGTGAGTGTCGATCGGCAGGCCAGGGAAATCGGTTTTTTTTAAGAATGCCGAAACGTAGGCCGATTCGCCTGGTTCGGTGTCGATCATGACGTAGCCGCGTCCCGTTGCCGGCCCCGCGTCCGCTTCGCTTTCGCCGCTATCCTGAGCTCCAGAATCGAGGGAGCCCTCTGGCTCGGTGCCTGGCGGCGCGACGCTATCTTGCTGGCAGGCCGCGCTGCCGAGGAGGAGGGGAACAACGGATCCTGCCACGAGCCACATGCGACTTCATGAGCTCATGGTAAGCACGTCCCAAGCCAAATTCACAAACCATTGATTGTCGAGCGACTTGCTGCGGAGAGCACGCTTCGTTCGTCGCCCCGTCAGTGAAGTAGCAGCCCGCCGTCAAGCTTCTGACCGCGCGCCCGTGTGCAGCCTGCTGCCTTCGTGCTCCTAGTGGCAATTGCCTCTCGTATATCGAGGGATTCAGTCGATCATCGGAGCCCGCAAGCGCAATGAACCCGACTCCGGTCGTTCCGGAGACGCTCGAATGAGTACGCGCGCACGCTGAGGAGCGCCGAGCTACGCCGCGCGATTCCGCTCGTCGGTTCCGCGTTGCTCGGCGACCTCATCTGGATCGCCCGGCACGCAGTAGCGCCGCCGCGCCGAACGGTTCAGCTCGCAGCCGAAGCCCTCGCTCGTTCCCCCGACAAGGCGATCGTGGGGCGCGACACAGCTTGTGCCACGTCGAGCTCGGAATCCCGCGTTCTCCGCGGAATAGCCGAGTGGCTCGGGCTTTGCTGGGCGTGGGCGTGCTCCAACTCCGGGCGATCGAGCCTGCCCCGACGAACGACGCCCCCGAACCGGGCGATGTGCATATGACACTACGCCTGCCGAGCGCGAAGGTCGTGCGGGCGGCCATCACCTGCTTCATCGCGGCGGTCGCCGCGCTCCACCTCGCGTACTACTTTCCCCGGGTCGTCGACGATCTGTTCATCTCGCTCCGATATGCCGAGAACCTCGCCGAGGGGAACGGTGCCGTCTACAACATCGGGGAGAAGGTCGAGGGGTACTCGAGCCCGATCTGGATGCTCCTGCAGGCGCTCGGGTTGCGCCTCGGCTTCGAAGGCGTCCTCTTTACAAAGGCTCTCGGGGTCGCTTCGTTCGCGTTTCTCTTCGTGGGCCTTCATCGGGTCGCGCGGGACGTGATGCGGATTGGACCGTGGGCTTCGTTCATCCCACTCGCCTGGCTCGCGGCGAACTCCTACGTCGTCAATTGGACGGTCCTCGGGCTCGAAACTCCGCTTCATCTCGCTGCCCTCGTGTGGACGATCGTGTGGCTACGTGCCTTCGACGCCGATTCCGGTTCGAGCGCAGCAAGCACGTCATCTGCGCCACGGCGAACGACGGCCTTCGCTGCCCTCTCGATGATCGTGCTCGGTCTTTCGCGCCCGGAGTCGCCGATGCTCCTCGCGATCCTCGTGGCCGAGTCGATTCTCGTCGCGCCGCGCTCGACGTGGCTGTCGAGGATCAAGGCCCGCGGCCCCGCGCTGCTCGTAGTCGCGGGCGTTCTCGGCCTCGGGCTCGCGGTCCGCTGGTCATACTACCACGATGTATTTGCCAATACCTATTACGTGAAGGGCAAAGGCGCGCACTTCGCCCTTTCGAAGCTCGGGGCCCTCCACGCCGAGGGCGTCGGGAGATTCGAGCGCGTCGTGTTCATCGTGGGAGCGGTCCTCGTCGGGCTCTTCGGGGTCATGCGCCGCCGCCTCGGGCCCTTCCTGGCAACCGCGGCGGTCATCGCCTTCACCACCACGGTGGAGCTGGATTGGATGCCGAGCCTCCGGCACCTTCTCCCGGTCACCATCCTGGCCCCGCTCGGCGTGGCTGCCGCGATCGACGTCCTCGTCCCGGGATCGAGGGATGGTCGCTTCAACCCCCTACGCCACGGCGGCGCCGCCGTCGCGCTGTCCGTCGTCGCCATCGGTGCCGTGGAGGTCGCGCGGCTCGACAATCGCTTGAGCCCGGCCGAAGCCAGCCCGGGGCGCTTTAGAAAAGCGAAGTCGTGGGAGAAGTGGAACGACACGCTCCTGGCGTATCGGCGAGTCGAGCCACCTCACGTGAAAGCCATGGGCGACTACGAGACGGGACAGATCACCCAGGTTTGGGGTGTCCTCGAGGCCTGCTCCGAGCCGATCGCCTCGAGCTGGTTCGTCGGACGCGACATCGGAGCCGTCGGCTACTACACGGGCGTTCGCGTCTACGACACCGCGGGACTCGTCACGCGTGAAGTGTCCCATGCCGAGCCGTGGATGCACCGGCGAGAGGTGACCGACGAGATGGCGCAGCTAATGATGGAGCGAAATCCGCTTGCCGGTGAAGTGTACGAGGGCTGGGACACGGCGCTCGGTCGCAATCCCGAGCTGCTCGGCGGCTATCGAATCCGCTTCGGCGGCGCGAAGCGCCCGCACGGCTTCGTTGCGACCAACCGCGTTCCCCCCAGCCGCGAGGAGAAGCTGGCTCGATATCGAAGCGTAGTGGACAAGTTTCCTCGCGCGTTCCACCTGCACACGCTCTACGGAGAATCCGTCGGAGCCGTCGTCGAGCGCCGGTATCGCATCGTCTCGACGTGAGCGGCGTTCATGACGCTCTCAGGCTTCTGAGTGCCATTCGCGAAGCCCGGCGCGCGTGTCGGGGACTCCGTGCCCCTCGAGTGCCGGTCGATGTCGTCGACACGTCGCGCGGGCCGGTGTCCCACGTGCAGGGGCGATCCCCGAGAGCGCGGTGCACATCCTGTCGCTCGAGCCGCCAGCGACCATGCGGACCGCATCGGGGCCCGACCTCTCCGCCGCGCCTGCGGCGTGTCGTGGCGATCCGGGCCCCGGTTCGAAGCTGTCACGCTTCTCGCGCACGAGCGCGCGCCCACCGGCGTTCGACGGACGGTCTCGCCGGGGCCGGTGCCTTGCACGGCGCGCGAGACGAAAGGAGCAACGGATGGCGGAGGCGCGCTCGATGGACCGGTACGTTCGAGGATCTCGCGGCACGAGGGCGTGGGCGGCGCTGCCGCTCGCTCTGGCCCTGCTCGCTGCGGCCCTGGGTTGCAAGCGAGACGAGAAGCCTACCCCGACGCAGACCACCGGGGCGCCGATGGTGTTGCCGACGGCCAGCGCGCCGTTCGCGGCGCCGCCGGTCCTCCCCGGCACGCCCGACGTGCCCGCGCTGGTCGCCGCCGTGCGCCCTTCGGTCGTGAACATCACCTCCGAGACCGAGGTCCAGCGCCCGATGACCGTCGACCCGTTCGAGTTCTTCTTCGGGCGACGCGGTCGGCGCGGTGGAGAGGATCAGGTCATCAAGCGACGAGCGCTCGGCTCGGGCTTCATCGTCGACAACGCCGGCCACGTCGCGACCAACGCGCACGTCGTCGCCGACGCGACCGCCGTTCGCGTGAAGCTCGCGGACGGTCGGGAGCTGCCGGCGACAGTGAGGGGCGTCGACGAGCGGCTCGACCTCGCCGTGCTCGAGATCCAGGGAGCGAAGGATCTGTCGTTCGTCTCGCTCGGGTCGAACGACGCGATCAATGTCGGCGAGTATGTCGTCGCGATCGGCAATCCCTTCGGTCTCGGTGACACCGTCACGATGGGCATCGTGAGCGCCAAGGGACGCGAGCTCGGCGCCGGTCCGTACGACGACTTCATCCAGACGGACGCGTCGATCAACCCGGGCAACAGCGGCGGTCCGCTCTTCAACCTCCGGGGGCAGGTGATCGGCATCAACACCGCGATCAACCCTTCCGGTCAAGGCATCGGCTTCGCGATCCCGATCGACTCGCTGAAGGACGTCCTCCCGCAGCTGGTCGCGACCGGGAGGGTGCAGCGTGGTCGTCTCGGCGTCCTGATCCAGCCGGTGGACGCGGCGATGGCCAAGGCACTCGGCCTGCCGCAGACGTCGGGCGCGCTCGTCAGCGATGTCGACCCCGGCGGACCGGCGGTGCGCGCAGGCATCGAGCCCGGTGACGTCATCGTCGCCGTCGAGGGGACGCCAATCGTGGTGGCGCACGACCTGCCGAGGCAGATCGCGCGGCGCAAGCCCGGCGAGAAGGTGTCGATCGAGGTCCGGGGCAAGAAGGGGACGCGCACCGTCTCGGCCTCCCTCGACGAGCTGAGGGACGACTCGTCGCGTCCAGCGAAGCAGGAGGCGCCGAGGGCTCCGAGTGAGAAGCACGGGCTCGGAGTGGCGATCGCCGAGGACCCGCGGCTCGGCGTCGTGATCACGGAAGTGGATCAGGGCGCGCCGGCAGCCGGTCAACTCGACGTGGGAGACGTGATCGTCGAGGTCGACGGTGTCCCGATCAAGTCCGTACGCGAGGCGGCGGAGCGTATCCGCAAGGTGCCGCCCGATCGTCCCATCCTCCTGCGCGTGCGCCGCGACGGGAAGACCCGCTTCGTCGCGATTGATCGCAAGTCGCCGTGAAACGCTCAGTACCGAGCGCGCCGCGACTTCGCCTCCAGCGCTCACGCGACTGAGCGCGTCGTCGGGAGCGTGCACGCCGAGCCCGCGTCGGCATCGTCACGACCGGAGCCGGACGTGCACGTGGTCTCTGTGCATCAGCGGCCGCCCCTGCGTCGATGGCCTGACCCTCTCTCGTGTGTCAGGCCGCTCCCGCCGAAGCACGAAGCCGGCGGCTGCGCGGCATCCCCCGTCCGACGCCGCGCAGCCTACCAAGCTCCGTGGCGGCTTACCTTCTCAGAGCTTCTCGACCGAGCTCCTCAGATCCGAAAGCTCCTTGTCGACACGCGTCTTCGTGTCGTCCCACGTGCTCGCTGGCGCGCTCTCGAGAGCACGCGCATCGGTTGCAAGCGAGGCGCGGTGAGCACGAATGGACGGGAGGCTCGCGTCGAGCTTTTCCTTCTCCTTGCCCATGGCCGCTTTCGACTTTGCCTCGAGCACGTCGATCTTTTTGTCGACGTCGATGAGCTCGGACTCGAGCTTGTGGCGGTAGTCTTCGCGCCGCTGGCTGAAGTCCTTCTGCGCGGCGGCGATCTTCTTGTCGGCCTCGAGCTGCGCGCTGGTCGTCTCGACGTTTGCCTCGTTCTTGGCTTCGGCGATCTTCTTGTTCGCCTCGGCCTGGGCCTCGTTTGCCTTCGCCTGGTCGTCGGCGGCGCGGTCGCAGCCGGTTACGAGAGAGAGGCAGATGGCGAAGGAGCCAGCCGCAGAAGAGAGAATGAACGTTCGCATCATTTATTGTCCTTGAGGATGGGAAGTGGGACGACGCGTCGTCGGACGCAACTTCGGCAATTCAGCAATCAGCAACGCCATGGCGTACGGCCGTGGCGCACGAGTTTGGCGCGTGACTACCGGTGTGACGCCGGCTGTGCGTTTGGGACCGCCTTCTCGGGAAGAGTCGAGATGTCCTCCGCGCGGGCCAACTTGTAGATCGCCTCCACGCGCTTGCGCTGATCGGGGGCTTCGACGTGCGTGGCGATGAGGACATTGCCGCCCTTGATCTTGCCCTCGTACTTGCGGGCCTCGATCTCGGAAATTTCCATGCCGATCAAAGCGCCCGTGAGGCCCCCGACGCCTGCGCCTACGGCAGCGCCGCTCAGCGCGCCCATGAGCGGGCCCGCCGCGATGAACGGGCCGAGGCCGGGAATCGCGAGCGCGCCGATGCCCGCGAGCAGGCCGACCGTTCCGCCGAGCACGCTGCCGGTTCCTGCTCCTGCAACCGCACCCTCCGGGGCCTTCGTGTCGTGCTCGTGCGCGAAGTCCGCCGTCCCCTGCTTGTCGGGGAAGAGGACGGAGATGTCGTTTGGTGAAAAGCCAGCGCTCTGCAGCTGCGCGATCATCGCCTCGGCTTGGTCCGGGCGCTGGACGATGCACATGACGGCCTTCTTCATTTGGATACTCCTTGATTCGGAATTGACGGATGATTGATTGTCGAAACGTTCACTTCTTCACGTCGAGCTGGTTGTCGACGGCCGACACTCCGGGCGTCGCCTTCGCCTCGATGGCGCTCCTCTCGACGTCGCTCTCGACCCGCCCGCGCAGCGTGACCTTGCCGTCGACCGTGACGATCTTGACGTTCTTCGCGGTGAACGAGAGAGCCTTGTCAGCTACGACCGAGCGCCGGAGCGCCGCGGTGATCTCGCGGTCGTTTCCGCCTCCTTGATCGGTCGGGGTCACCGCCCCCTGGCGATCGCGATCGTTGATGTTCGTGTTGTCTGCATCCCTGGAGCCACCGGCGACTCTCGGAGCCCCGCCTGTGACCGGCGCGACGATCGACGCGGGCTTCGGTTCCACGCCCGTGGCATCGACCGGCTCGTATGTGCTCCCGTCCGATCCGGGGGGGCCCGGCGCGTCGGCCGTCGCCGTCATGCTCGCTGTCGACCGCGCGGTGCTCGCCTCGCTGGTGCTCGTCTCGTCGCGCGTGCCGGGTGCCCGCGTGGAGGCCGTCTCCGCGGTCGACGTCATCGTGGCCGTGGATGCCGATGGAGCGCCCGCCGGACGACTCTCACCGCAGGCGGCCGCTCCGATCGTACAGAGCACTCCGACCAGTACCTTCTTCATGCATCTTCCTCCGTGCTGGGTGGCGCACCGAGGCTCAGCAAGGCGTGCGCCACGCGGGAGACAGAAGCGAGATCGCAGGGGGATACCGCCACTCGTGCGGCGGTATCGCCCGGGCCCGGGCGCGCTTCTGGTGCTGGTTCGTCACACGCGGCGTCGAGCGTGTGGCGCATCCGCGCGATGCGCGACCGCTGGCGGCGGTGAGGACCAGCGTGCTTCAGGAGGCGCTCGCTGTGTTACCGCACGCCGACCCGCGCGGACGACAGCTCGGCGACGACGAACGGATCGGAGCAAACGCGGACCGACGTGTTCGGTTGGCGGCGTACCTGGAGCACGCTCGCAAGTACCGGCGTCGAGGGTGCGGTGGGCGACATGACACGCGTGGAACGGCACTTGCCAGACGCGGTCACATGAACGCGATCAAGCTGCTCAAGGCGCAACACCGGAAGACCAAGGCCGCTCTCGAGAAAGGCGCGCACGGAAAGCTAGCTCCCGCCGAGTCGAAGAAGGCGGCCACCGAGCTCGTCGCCCACATGGTCATCGAGGAGCATGTCTTCTATCCCCGCGTGCGGGAGCTCGTGGAGGAGCTCGTCGGCGAGTCCCTCGAGGAACACGCGGTCGCGCGGTTCGAGCTCGCGCGGTGTCTCACGGCGCGCACCGACGACCAGACCAAGGCGCGCTTCACCGTCCTCAAAGAGCTCATCGAGCACCACATCGACGAGGAGGAGAAGGAGATGTTCCCGAAGGTGGAGGCGGAGATCTCGAACGAGGAGCTGACGCGCCTCGGCGAGCGCATGCGGAAGATGTTCGACGACGCCGTCGAGCGAGGACTCGATGCGCTCGTCACCCGTGCCACGCACGATCTCCGCCGCCCGAACGGCAGCAAACGCGCCGGCGAGAACGGCAGCAGAGGCGCTCGCGAGAACGGCAAGACCGGCAGCAAGAACGCCAATCGCACGACGAAGGCCCACGCGCTGCGGCGCGCGGCTTGATCGTGAACGCGCGGCTCGGGCAGTCGACGGGCGGCTTCGTCCGAGGCGCGCGCTCGAGGCTGATCGCGCGTGCGGCCTGATAGCGCACTGTCGTCGACGCTTCTTTCCTATTGCTCCCCTTAGTTGCGTCACCTACCAGAAGCCGCGTAATGCGAGGGACGCCATTCCGCTCCCCGAATGCGTCGGGGGGCCCTCACGGAGCGATGGATTCGTTCGACGACGTTGCTGCGCATCCAGGTGTGTGGAAGGTGTCCGCGCATCGGTTGCTCGAGCAGCACGGCTTGCCGGCCACGAAGAGATCGGGAGGCTCTGGAGGCTCGAGCTCTCCGTCTCTCCGTGGTGGACGCGCGGATGCAGGCGCAGCGGGCCGATGTTGGTGCCGCCGGTCGTGAGGTCGTTTCCGCCGGCAACGGCGCAGCAGGGCGGCTTGTCCTCGTCAACGACGAGCCCCTCGTGATCGAAAGTCCGCCAGAGACCAAAGCTCTGCCGAAGGAGGGTGCATGAACGCTCAGAGCCAGCTCACGTCGGGTCTGAAGGTGCTCATCGTCGACGACGCGACCGAGAGCGCGGACATGCTCGCCGACGTCGTCTCGGCGTTCGGGCACCGCGTGCGTGTGGCCCACCTCGGGTCCGTCGCGCTCGATCTCATCGACCAAGACGCGGCGGACCTCGCCTTCGTCGATCTGAGCTTGCCTGACGTCGAGGGATACGAGGTCGCCGAGAAGATCCGGCGCCGGCTCGGAGAGCGCTGCCGCATCGTGGCCCTGACCGGCTTTAGCGGAGCAAGTGAGCGCGAGGCCGCTCGCGACGCGGGCTGCGACGCGTTCCTCGTAAAACCCTTCCGCGTTTCGGAGATCGAGCAGCTGCTCGCCGCGGTGGCCTCTTCGAAGGCCCCCGATTGAGCACCGAGGACGGTCGCATCCTCTCCGAGGACACTCGCCCCGACGGGCTGTCCTTTCTCGAGGGCGGTGGCGAGATGGGCGCGCGCATGCGCTCGTTCGAATGGTCGAGGACGGCGGTCGGGCCCGTCCAGACGTGGCCGACGAGCCTCAAGACGATGGTCGGTGTGCTGCTTGCGAGCCGCTTCCCGATGCTCATCTGGTGGGGACCGGAGCTCGTCCATCTGTACAACGACGCTTATCGCCCGATGCTGGGCGACAAGCACCCGGCCTCGATCGGCGCGTCCGCGGCGGACGTGTGGGCCGAAATCTGGCACATCGTTGGTCCGCAAGCGACGGGCGTCCTCGGTGGCGGGCCAGCCACGTGGAACGAGGACCTGCTCCTCCCGATGAACCGGAAGGGGTACGTCGAGGAGACATATTTCACGTTCTCTTACAGCGCGATCCCCGGCGACGGCGGCAGGGTCGGTGGTGTCTTGGTCGCTGTCCACGAGACGACCGAGCACGTACAAGCGCAGCGGCAGCTCGAGATGCTGCGGGACCTCGCCTCCGCTTCGTCCGCCAAGACACCCGCCGAGGCCTGTCGAGCCGCCGCGGCGATCCTCGCAACGAACGACGCGGACGTCCCGTTCGCGCTTCTGTACTTGCTGGACGAAGAGGGCACCCACGGCGCCCTCGCCGCGACGGTCGGCCTGGAGACTCCCGACGAGCGGCGTGCGCCTTCCCGCATCTCCGTCGCGGCCTCCGCGGGCGTCGCATGGCCCCTCGAAGGCGCAACGGGGGCCGGCCTCGTCGTCGACGCGCTCGAGGAGCGCTTCGGTTCATTCCCGGGCGGCCGTTGGGGGCGCCCACCGCAGCGAGCCATCGTGCTCCGGCTCGCCGCCGGCGGCCACCGCTACGGCTTTCTCGTCGCTGGAATCAGCCCGGCCCGTGAGCTCGATGACCGCTATCAGGAGCTCTTCCGGCTCACGGCGGAGCGGATCGCGACGGCGATCGGGAGCGCACGCGCGTTCGATGAGCAGCGCAGACGCGCTGAGGCGCTCGCGGAGATCGATCGCGCGAAGACCGTCTTCTTCAGCAACATCAGCCATGAGTTCCGGACGCCGCTCACGTTGATGCTCGGACCGACGGAGGATCTGCTGACCGGCGCCTACGGCGAGCTCACCCCCGCGCAGCGCGCCCAGCTCGAGCTCCTACGGCGCAACGAGCTTCGCCTCCAGAGGCTCGTCAACGCGTTGCTCGAGTTCTCGAGGATCGAGGCGGGGCGCAGTCAGGCAAGGTTCGATCCGGTCGACCTGGCGGCGCTGACCCGCGACATAGCGAGCTCGTTTCGAGCCGCCATCGAGCGCGCTGGACTCGCGTTCATCGTCGAGTGCGCTCCGCTCGAGCGCCCCGCTGCCGTCGATGTCGGGATGTGGGAGCAGATCGTCTCGAACCTCCTCTCGAACGCATTCAAGTTCACGTTCGAGGGAGCGATCACGCTCGCGCTACAGGCCGTGGGCGACCAGGTCGTCCTCCAGGTGACGGACACCGGCGTGGGGGTACGCGCGGAGGACCTGCCTCGGCTCTTCGAGCGTTTCCATCGCGTCGAAGGGACGCGCGCTCGCACGCACGAAGGATCGGGGATCGGCCTCGCCCTCGTGCACGAGCTGGTCCGGCTGCACGGCGGGACGATCGAGGCAGAGAGCGCCTACGGCGTGGGCACCACCTTCAAGGCGACGATCCCGAGGCGCGCCGACGCCGCCGATCTCATGGCGAACGCCGCGCCGCGCCCTTCCGTAGCGTCGACGTTCGGGGAAGAGGCGCTGCGATGGCTCGCGCTCGACGCCCCGCCTTCGCACGGAGCCCCTGGGACGCGGACGGCACGGATCCTCGTTGCCGACGACAACGCCGACATGCGCGACTATCTTCGCCGCATCCTCGAGACGCGCTGGATCGTCGAGGTCGCTCCGGACGGCGAGGCCGCGCTCGACGCCGCTCGAGAGCGCCGTCCGGACGTCGTCCTCACCGACGTGATGATGCCCGCGATGGATGGTTTTCGACTGGTCGGGGCGCTGCGGGCGGATCCCGCCACGCGCGATGTTCCGGTCATCCTGCTCAGCGCTCGCGCAGGTGAGGAATCGCGCGTCGAGGGCCTCAGCTCAGGCGCGGACGACTACCTGGTGAAGCCATTCTCCGCGCGCGAGCTCGTCGCGCGCGTCGCCGTCCATGTCGATGCTTCGCGACTTCGCCGTGCGGTGGAGCTCGAACGAGCGAAGCTGCGCGCCGTCTTCGAGAGCGTACCCGCGATCATCTGCGTCCTCGCCGGGCCCGACCACGTGTTCGAGCTCGCGAACGCGCCGTACCTGCGGCTCATCGGCGATCGCCCGGTCATCGGTGTCCCGATTCGAGACGCTCTCCCGGAGCTCGAAGGGCAAGGGTACTTCGAGCTGCTCGACGACGTGTACCGAACTGGCGTGGAGTCCCAGGCCAGCGAAGCGAAGGTGATGCTTGCCCGTCCGGGTGGCGGGGAGCACGGAGAGGAGTTCGTGAACTTCGTCTACTGCCCTCGTCGCAATCTCGATGGCGCCGTCGACGGCATCCTCGTCTTCGGCTTCGTCGTCACCGAGCAGGTCGTCGCCCGACGCGAGATCGAAGACGGGCGCCGAGCGGCCGAGGCCGCACAACGGCGCGCAAAGTCCGCCACCTTCGCGCGCGACGAGTTCTTTTCCATCGCGTCGCACGAGCTTCGCACGCCCCTGACGACGCTCGGATTGCAGATCGACGGACTGATCCGGTCTCTGTCGGCGCATGCATCTTCGGCACCCGCGACCGGACGCGAGGCATCGACCGAGCGCTGGCTCGACAAAGCCAAGAAGCTCCGTGTTCAGGCGGACCGGCTCGAGCAGCTCATGGAGCCCATGCTGGACGCGGTCCGTCCGATACCCGAACGCACCGAGTCGGCGTGCGAGGAGCTCGATCTCGCGGCCGTCGCGCGCGAGGTGATCGACCGAGCACGGCGAGCGTCGAAGCGAGCGCAAGGGATGATCGAGCTCTCGACCGAGCCGGTCGTGGGGCGCTGGGATCGAAGGCAGCTCGAGCGCGTCCTCACCGAGCTCCTGTCGAACGCGCTCAAGTTCGGGCGCGACCGTTCGATCCGTGTCCGCGTCGAGGCGGCGGAGGGCTCGGCTCGGCTCATCGTGGCCGACCAGGGGATCGGCATCGCGCCCGACGATCACGGGCGGATCTTCGAGCGCTTCGAGCGCGCCACGTCCGCGCACCATTTCGGCGGGTTCGGGCTGGGCCTCTGGGTGGTGCGCGAGCTCGTCGACGCGATGCAGGGATCGGTCGACGTGGAGAGCGAGCCGGAGCGTGGGGCCACCTTCGTCGTGCGACTGCCGAGGCGATCATGACCGAGGCGACGTACGTGATGGTCGTCGATGACGACGAGGCG
>ERZ778022.4259-NODE-4259-length-12493-cov-5.456745_pt1 | contig 12493 bp, 9 predicted proteins | sample MGYA00375752_ERZ778022 | MGnify/ENA primary metagenome ERZ778022 (study PRJEB29350, sample SAMN05389826) | bioreactor metagenome | isolation source: Thiocyanate bioreactor | place: South Africa: University of Cape Town | collected 2014-04-04 ... | reverse complement strand
CTCGGCGGCATTGATGATGCGCGGGGGCTTGGCCTGCATCTCGGCCGGATGCGCCCTGGGATGCCAGAGGTGGCGGGCATTGTTCTCGATCAGGAAGTTGGAATCGCGCATGGGGATATCCTTTCAAATTCCAAGCATTTTCAGGGCCTGTGCATAAGAGTCGGCAGGCCGGGTCACGTCGAAATGCACATAGGGAAGGCCGACGGCTTCGGCCCCCTCGATATTCTTCTTCTGGTCGTCGACAAAAACGCAATCCGCCCGGTCGATGCCCACTTCCGCCAGCACCTGCTCATAGGCGCGCGGATCGGGCTTGAGGATTTTTGTATAAGTCGCATCGACGATGACGTCGAACAGCTCGATCAGCGGGAAACGCTTGCGAAATTCGACGCCGTAGAACAGGTCGAGCTCGTTGGAGAGGATGGCGAGCTTCAGCCCGGCCTCCTTGGCGCGCAGGATGGCGTCGCGCGCTTCCGGGCGCAACACCAGCTCGGCATCGGCGCCGCGCGCCCGCTGCACGAAGGTCTTCATGTCGTCCCACTCTTCGCCGAGCATCGCGCCGACTTCGCGGGTGCGGGTCATCCAGTAATCGCGCTCGGTGATTTCGCGCGCCTGCATCGAGACCCAGAGCGGATCTGTCGAGGGATCGAAGGGGCCGCGCCAGGTCAGCGTGCCAGCGGCAAGCCCAAGCGCCCGCTCGGTGATGTCATGCGTCTCGAACAGTGTGCGGGTGACGACACCGCCGAAATCGAGGATCAATGCTTTTTGTTTTTTCGCATTTCCGGTCATGCAATGCGGCCCTTCTCGATGATGCCTTCGGCGACCCAGCGATCGAAAACTTCCAATGCCTTGGCGGCGAAAGCCGGGGTGTTGATATGGGTATCGACCTCCTCGAAGGCGACGGAGGCGGGCACCGCCTTGCGCATCTCGTCGAGGAAGGCGTCGAGCGCTTCCGGCTCGTGCAGCGGTTCGCCCGCCTGGTCCCATTCCTGGATGCCCCTGGCCGGCAGGATGAAGGCGACCGGGGCGGCGGCGGCTTGCAGCTTGGCGGCGACGACATGGGCGACGTCGCGGCGATGCTGCGCCGAGACGGTCACCGAACCGATCAGCCGGTTATGGGCATGGTAGGGCCGGTCGGCGAAGCGCTCGGGCGCGGCGGCCCAGGCGGGAATATCGACCATGTCGATGGCGCCGGGGGCGACGATCTGCGGAATGCCGGCGCGGCCGGCATTTTCGAGGCGGTCCGGCCCCGAGGTGACCACCGAGCCGTTATGGGCATTGGTGACTTCCTGGATGCAGAAATCGAAGACGGCGGCAAAACCCTTCTTGGCAGCTACCGCCTCATAGGCGCGCCCGCCCATGCCGGTGGAATGGAAGACGGCGACGTCATAGCCGCGCTTTTCCAGCTCGGGCTTCAGCATCTTCATGTATTTGAGGCAGGAGGAGCCGAGCGAGGTCATGCCGATCAGCGGCCGTTCGCGGCCGGGCTTTTCGCTGGCCTTGGCCGCGCCGACCACGGCGCCGCAGGCCTGCGACAGCACAGCGCGGCAGATCGGGTTGAGGCCGTAGAGCCCGCCGGCCCACAGGATCATCATCAGGTCGGGCGCGATGCGCTCCGGCGGCAGCAGGTGCGAATAGGCGATGGTCGAGACGATGAATTTCGGCACGCCGATCGGCAGAACGGCAGCGACGTCGAGCGCCAGATCCGTGCCGAGCGAACCGCCGAGCGCGATCACGCCGTCGACTTCGCCGGCCTCGTAGAGACGGCGCACTAGCCCGGCCGCACCTTCGGCCATCAGCACCATGGCGGTGTTTTCGTCGCCGCTATCGATGATCGCCTGGATGGTGGTGCCGGCGCTCGCGGCGATGTCATGCTTGGAATGATCCGGCATATAGGGCGGATCGCCGAGCACGCTGACATCGACCATGATCGGCAGACCGCCGGCCTGGCCGATGACATCGGCCATGAACAGCAGTTCGTCGCTCTTGGTGTCGCCAGTGCCGATCACCAGAATTTTGGGCAGACGGGCGCTTGCGCTCATCAACCGTTCCTCCTCGATTGATTGGGGGGACGGATCTGCCGATCGGTCCCGAAAAAAGCTGCGGAAATGGCCTCGGCGGCCGCACGGACTGCGGCGCCATAATCCAGAACGACGTCCTCTCCGGTGCGCACCAGCGGCGCGGCGACCGTGATACAGCCGATCGGTCGCGCACCCGGCCCGGCGATCGCCGAGGACATGCTGACGACCCCGAGCTCGCGGCCCTGGCGGCTGATGGAAAACCCCCGCGCCCGCGCCTCCGACAAGCGTCGACGCAGAATGGCGGGAATTCGGTATAGGCGGCCAGTGGCTTGGTCAGCTCCGCTTCGATCACCTCGTCGGGAGAGGCCGCCAGAAAGGCAAGGCCGGAGGCGGTCGCATGCGGCTGCAGCACCGTGCCGACGTTGACGAAGACGCGGTGGGCGTGCGGCGATTCCTCCACATGGATGGTGGAGAGGCGGCCGTTGGAAAATTCGGAGAGGTGCACGGTCTCTTCCGTGCGCTCGGCAAGCTGGCGTAGAAAAGGCAGCGCTGTGCTAAGGAAGGGGTAGCGCGCCTCGCGGATGCGCGCCAGCCGAAGCGGTGCCGCGCCGATGCGGTATTTCCGCGTCTCGGGCAGTTGTTCGACGAAGCCGTGCTTTTCCAGCTCGACCAGGAAACGACGCGTGGTCGCCTTGTCGTAGCCGCAGGCCTGCGCGATCTCCGTCAGCCCCGCCTCGCAGTCGAGCCGGGACAGGACGTCCAGAAGCGTCAGGGCCTTGCCGATGGTGCTCATTGTGTTCTCCTCAGGTCAAGCACCGGAACCTGTCCACCACGCCTCTCCGGGCGTTTCGCATGGCAGAGATACTTAACATGCGAATTAACTTGACAGGAAGCGGAGCGATTTGCAAGTCTATATTTGAAGCATAGGTTCACATAATGAACCAGCGTTTTCCGGCCTCAAGATGAAGAAAAATGCCGGGCGCAAGCTTCCGCCTATGGGCCGCGATTGGAGCGCGGCCACCGCAAATCCAAGGGGAGCTGACATCATGACCAATCCGCAAGTGCCGGCCCAGGAGGCCAACCAACTGCGCAAGAACAGCCTCGGCGTCGGGGCTGTGACCTTTCTCGTCGTTTCCGCGGCCGCGCCGCTGACGGCGGTCGCCGGCGGCGTGCCGCTGTCGATGCTGCTCGGCAACGGCCCGGGCATACCGCTGACCTTCCTTTTCGTCACCGCCATCCTTCTCTTCTTCTCGGTCGGCTATGTCGCCATGGCCCGCCATATCCGCAATGCCGGCGCCTTCTATGCCTATACGGCGCAAGGGCTTGGCGGAATGATGGGCGGTGCCGCCGCCCTCGTCGCCATCCTCGCCTACAATGCCATGCAGATCGGCGTCTTCGGCCTGTTCGGGGCTGCCACCTCCGGTTTCTTCGCGGGGCTCGGCATCGACCTGCCCTGGTGGGTCTGGACCTATGTCGGCATCGCCGCCGTCGCCGTGCTCGGCTATCGCCGCGTCGATCTCTCGGCGCGCGTGCTGACCGTGCTCGTCATCCTCGAATATCTCGTGGTGCTGGTCATCGATGCCGCCATCCTGTTCAAGGGCGGCGACAGCGGGCTGACGGCGGTGCCGTTCACGCCCTCCGCCTTCATGAGCGGCACGCCGGCCATCGGCATCCTGTTCTGCTTCGCCGCCTTCATCGGCTTCGAGGCGACCACCATCTACAGCGAGGAAGCCCGCGACCCCGCCCGCACCGTGCCGCGCGCCACCTATATCTCGGTGCTGATCATTGGCCTGTTCTACATGCTGACCTCCTGGCTGATGGTCACCGGCGCCGGTTCCGACAAGCTGGTCGGCGAGTTGCAGGCCTTGGCCGATCCGACCACCTTCCTGTTCGGCCTGGCCGAGCGTTACGTCGGCCACTGGATCATCCCGGTCATGAACCTGCTGTTCGTCACCAGCCTGTTTGCCGGCGTCGTCGCCTTCCATAACGGCGTCGCCCGCTACATGTATGTCGCCGGTCGCGAAGGCTTGTTGCCGCGCAGCCTGGGCGTCACCCATCCGGTGTTCCAGAGCCCGCATGTCGGCTCCGTTGTCCAGACGATCATCGCCGTCCTCGTCGTCGGCCTGTTTGCGGTCACCGGCCAGGATCCGGTGCTGGCGCTCTTCTCCTGGCTCACCAATGTCGGTACGCTGGCGATCATGCTGCTGATGACCTTCACCGCCTTTGCGATCGTCGTCTTCTTCGGCCGCCGGCCGGAGCTGGGCGGCAGCGCGCTCGCCACCCGCATCCTGCCGGTGCTGACCGGCGTCATCCTCGCAGCGCTGGTCGTCTATATCGCCGTCAATTTCGGCAGCATCGCCGGCGCCAGCGGCGCTCTCGCCGTCTTCCTGCCGGGGCTGGTGCTGATCGCCGTCGTCATCGGCTTCATCCTCGCCGCCCGGCTGAAGGGCGCGGATGCGGCCGGCTTCGCCCGGCTCGGCGCCGGCCAGGCCGCCTGATCTGCAACGGACGGCGGCCGGAAACGGCCGCCGTCAAAATTCGCTATTTCGAGGATACCGCCATGCAAGACAAGATCGATCATCTCCGCCAGCAGGCGGTTTCCCCGCAGGGCCTGTTCATCGACGGGCGCTGGCAGGAGGCGGCCGAGGGCCGCACCATGGCGGTGGTCTCGCCCATCGACGGCAGGCATCTGACGACGCTCGCCGCCGCAAGTGCTGCCGATGTCGACCGCGCCGTCGCCGGCGCCCGCAACAGCTTCGAAAAGGGCATCTGGGCGAAAGCCGCGCCCGCCGAGCGCAAGAAGGTGCTGCTGAAGATCGCCGAGCTGATCGAAAAGCATGCGCTGGAACTCGCCGTTCTCGGCGTGCGCGACAACGGCACCGAAATTTCCATGGCGCTGAAGGCCGAGCCCGGCAGCGCCGCCGGCACCTTCCGTTATTATGCCGAGGCGATCGACAAGGTCTATGGCGAGATCGCCCCAACCGCCGAGAACGTGCTCGGCCTTATCCACCGTGCCCCCGTCGGCGTCGTCGCCGCCATCGTGCCGTGGAATTTCCCGATGATGATCGGCGCCTGGAAGATTGCGCCAGCGCTCGCCGCCGGCAATTCCGTGGTGCTGAAGCCGGCCGAGGGCGCGTCGCTGACACTGCTGCGCCTTGCTGAACTCTGCGCCGAGGCCGGCCTGCCGGAAGGCGTGCTCAACGTCGTCACCGGCGAAGGCCGCGTCACCGGCGAGGCGCTCGGTCTCCACATGGATATCGACGTGCTCGCCTTCACCGGCTCCGGCCCGGTCGGGCGCAAGCTGCTCGAATATTCGGCCCGCTCCAACCTCAAGCGCGTCTATCTGGAGCTTGGCGGCAAGTCGCCCAACATCGTCTTCGCCGATGCGCCCGACCTTGCCCAGGCGGCAAAGGTTTCCGCCTACGGCATCTTCCGCAATTCCGGCCAGGTCTGCGTCGCAGGCTCGCGCCTGCTGGTCGAGCGCGCCATCGCCGAGGAATTTTCCGAGAAGGTGGCGGCCATCGCCGCCGCGATGAACGTCGGCGATCCCCTGCATCTCGCCACCGAAGCCGGCGCCATCTCTAGCGAAATCCAGCTGCAGAAGGATCTGGGCTTTGCCGAACAGGCGCTCTCCGAAGGCGCGAAACTGCGCACCGGTGGCACCCGCATCCTCGAAGAGACCGGCGGCTTCTACATGCAGCCGACCGTCTTCGACGTCACGCCTTCGATGACGCTGGCGCGCGAGGAAGTGTTCGGGCCGATCCTGTCGATCATTCCTTTCGACACGGAAGCGGATGCCCTTGGCATCGCCAATAGCAGCGAATACGGCCTTGCCTCCGCCGTCTGGACCGCCAACCTGTCGCGGGCGCATCGCATGGTGCGCGGCATCCGCGCCGGCGTCGTGCATGTCAACACCTATGGCGGCGCCGACAACACCGTGCCCCTCGGCGGCGTCAAGCAATCCGGCAACGGCCACGACAAGTCCTTGCACGCGCTCGACAAATACGTCGACCTCAAGACCGCCTGGATTCAGCTCTGAGGCATCGCCCCGCCCGGCGGGTGGCCGCAAAGGCCGCCCACCGGTCACTGCGGATCGGATCAAAAAATATTTAACGTGTGAATTATATTGACACCGGCCCGCACCTGCGGCAATCTGATATTGAATAATAGGTTCAAATAATGAACCATAACGGGAACGACATCATGACGACTGCGCCACGCGCCGATCTCATCCTCACCCATGGCCGCATTTACACGGTCGATCCGAACAATTCCTGGGCCGAAGCCGTAGCCATATCGGGCGGACGCATTCTCGCCGTCGGCGGCGCCGCCGAGATCGAAGCCTACAGGGGCGAAGGCACCGAGGTCGTCGATCTCGCGGGACGCATGGCCATGCCCGGCTTCGTCGACATCCACAACCACATCATGATGGGCGGCCAGGCCGACCTGTTCGAGACCCAGATCGCCGCCGGCGCCTCGGTCGACGACATCTGCGCCCATGTGCGCCGGCAGGCGGAAGCCGCAGGCCCCGGCCAGTGGATCGTCGCCAACCAGTGGGGCGCCGACATGATCACGGCGCTGAACAGCGAGGCGTCGCTTGCCAAGCTCGATGCCGCCGGCCTCGGCCATCCGGTACTGCTGCGCGACGAGACCATGCACAATCGCTGGGTCAACAGCGAGGCGATGCGCCTGTCCGGCATTTCCGACAACCAGCCCGATCCGCCGGCCGGCGCCTTCGGCCGCGACCCGGCGACCGGCCGCCTGACCGGCCTGCTGATCGAATCCGCCGCCGGCATCGTCGAGCGCGTCGCCGCCGACCACTTCACCGAAGCGATGGGCGAAGCCGCCGTCGCCCGCGCCGTCGAGATCGTCAATTCCTACGGCGTTACCGCCTTCCAGGACGCCGCCTCGGTGCTGCCGATCCTCAAGGCCCTGACCGGCCTCGACGCCAAGGGCGAGCTGACCGCCTGGGCCGTCACCTCGCTGCCGCTGATCGAGCCCTCCTTCATGTTCGGCCTTTCCGGTGACGAGTTGCTGGCGCTGCGCGACGACTATCGCACCCGCCACGTCCATCCGAACTACACGAAAATCTTCCTCGACGGCGTTCCGGGTGCGCGCACCGGCGCCTTCCACGACGCCTATGTCGACGATGCGGCCCATCCGCACGGCTATCGCGGCGAAGTGCTGGTCACCTATCCCGATCTCGTCAAATATGTCGACAAGTCGGAAAAGCTCGGCATGGGCCTGAAGATCCATTGCGCCGGCGATTATGCCGTCACCGAGATGCTCGACGCCGTCGAGGCGGTGCGCCATTTCAACGGCCCGACCAAGGTTCTGCACCACATCGCCCATGCCAGCTATATCCGCCATGAGGATGTCGCGCGCTTCGCGCCCCTCGGCGTGGTCGCCGATCTCTGCCCGATGATCTGGTATCCGACGACCTTCCTCGAAGGCCACAAGGAAGCCATGGGCGAGGAACGCGCCACCCGCTTCTGGCCGATTGCCGACCTTCAGAAGACGGGCGCATTGCTGGCCGGCGGCTCGGACTGGCCGGTCATCCCCGTGCCCGATCCGTTGACCGGCATCGAGGGCATGGTGACCCGCCAGAACCCGTCCGGCGCTTTCCCCGGCGTTTCGCTGTGGGCCGAGCAGGCCATCGATCTGGCCACCGCCATCCGCATCTTCACGCTCAATTCGGCCATCGCCATGGGCATTTCGCAGGAAACCGGCTCGATCGAGCCCGGCAAGTCGGCGGATATCATCGTCCTCGACCAGAATGTTTTCGACGTGCCGGCGAACCGCATCGCGGCCACCAAGGTCGTGACGACATATTTCGAAGGCCGCGCCGTTTATCGGCGCTAACGTCTTCAGGGGAGAACGCCTGCGGCAGCAGCCAAGGGTAAACAGGGAAAGGGAGCAGCATGACATCCACCAGAACCATTTTCCTCGCCTCCGCGGCGACGGCGCTCGGCCTCTTCGCCGCCAACGCCTCGGCTGAGGCCGCGCCGACCTGCGCGAACGGCCCGATCCAGATCGGCGCCGTCTCCACCGTCACCGGCGTCTCGGACTTCTCCGACGCGCCCAAGGCGACCGGCGCCGTCTTCAAGCAGCTCAACGATGCCGGCGGCATCAATGGCTGCAAGATCGAATTCACGCTCGCCGACGACAAGGGCGACCCGCAGGTCGCAGCCCAAGCCGCCCGCGACCTGATCGACAACAAGGGCGTCGTGGCGCTCGCCGGTGGCGCCAGCCTGCTCGATTGCGCCGTCAACGCCGCCACCTACAGCCGCAACGACGTCATGGCCGTGCAGGGCGTCGGCGTCGATCCGCTCTGCTTCAACGCGCCGAGCGTCGCCCCGGTCAATGTCGGCCCCTATACGCTCAGCACCGCCGTCCTCGACTATGCGACAAAGGATCTCGGCGCCAAGAAGCTCTGCGCCTTCTTCATCATCATCGGCGGCACGCAGGAGGCCTATTCCGCCGCCGTCGCCCGCTGGGAAAAGATGAGCGGCAACAAGATCACCCTGATCGACATGACGCTGCCGCCGCAGGGCGACCTGACGCCTTACGTCATCAAGGCCCGCGATGCCGGCTGCGACGCGGTCATGACCAACCAGGTCGAGCCGGGCGTCGTGCAGTGGGTCAAGACGGCCGATGCCCAGAAGGTCAGCGGCATCAACTGGCTGTTCCTCGCCCCGGGCTACACCGACGGCGTCGCCAAGGCGCTGGCCGACAGCAAGCAGCCGGTCTATGTCGGCACCGAATGGGAGCCCTACACCGAGACCGGCAGCGAAGCCAATGCCGACTGGATCAAGACTATGGATGCGGCCGGCCTCGCCAAGACCGCCTTCTCGCAGGGCGGCTATCTCGCCGCCAAGGTGCTGATCGACACCATCTCCGGCATCGACGGTGAAGTCACCCGCGAAGCGGTGACCGCCGCGCTGAAGGAAGGCAAGGAACTCAAGTACCCGATGGCCGGCAGCACCTATGTCTTCGGCGACGCCAAGGCGCACTCGCCGATGCAGGCCACCAAGGTCATGCAGCTCGTCGACGGCAAGTGGACGGTCAAGACCAAGGACTGGTTCGTCCTGCCCAAGGCTGAGTAACATCCTTCGAGACGGCCTGCCCCGCAAGCGGGGCGGGCCAACACGGCTGCGGAACCGTTCCAGCGCCGATTTTTCCGACCCCTTGGCCGCGCCCGGAGGAGGGCCGCCCCAAGGGAAGCGACCGAAGACAGGATGCGCCGCTTGCGCATCGGCCCCGGAGTTCCGGACATGAATTCTCTCTTTACGGCTGCCGTCGCCGGGCTATCGGCCGGCGGTGCTTACGCCATACTCGGCGTCTGCGCCATCTTCACCTATCGGCTGGTCGCCGTGGTGAACTTCACCGGGGCCGCCATCGGCGCCATCGGAACCTTCGTCATGGTGACCTTCGTCGAGCTTGGCATGCCGCTGCTGCCGGCCGTGCTGCTCGGCGTCGCCGCAGGCGCGCTCGCCGGCGTGCTGATCGGCCTGGTCATGACCACCTGGTTCGCCAACACCAACGCCTCGACCAAGGCGGCGGTGACGGCGGCATTGCTGGTCGGCATCATTGCCGTCGGCCTGCGCCTGACCGGCGGCCAGCACCCGCATTATTTTCCCGAGGTCATTCCCGGCTCCGCCTTCCGCCTCGCCGGCGTCGAGGTCACCTGGGCGGCGGTGACGACACTCATCCTGTCGGTCGCCTTCACGGTGCTGACCGAGCAGTTCCTCGCCCGCACCCGCACCGGCCTGCAGCTTCGCGCTTTGTCGCAGCGGCCGATGGCGGCCGAGCTGATCGGCATCCGCGTGCGCCTGCTGGCGCTCGGCGTCTGGGCGGTCACCGGCGCCGTCACCTCCTTCGCGCTGATGATCATCGCGCCGTTGCGCTCGCCGGACTTTTCGTCGCTCAGCCTGCTGGTCGTGCCGGCGCTGGCCGCCGCCCTGATCGGCGCTTTCTCCAGTTTTCGCGCCGCGCTGATCGGCGGCGTGATGATCGGCCTTCTCGAAGGCGGCGTCAGCGCCATCGATGCCGTCAGCCAGTACCGCAGCACCGTACCTTTCCTTGTCATTCTTGCCGTCCTGTTGTGGTCGCAAAGAGGAGCCCGCTGGGATGAAGCACGCTAGTTTCCGCGCCGCCGTCACTACCGCCCTGTCGCTTGCCGTTCTCGGCGCCATCATCCTGCTCCTACTGCCGAAATACTGGGTCTTCCTGCTGACCGCCGTCTTCATCGTCGGCATCGCGCTGCAGAGCCTCGGCCTCGTCACCGGCCGCACCGGCATGATCTCGCTCTGCCAGATGTCGTTTGCCGGCGTCGGCGCCTGGGTGACGGGTTATCTCAACCTGATCGAGGCGCCGGGCGGGCTTGCCGTCTGGATGCTGGTCGGCGGGCTCGCCGCCGTGCCGGTCGGCGTCGCCATCGGCCTGCCGGCGCTGCGCCTGCGCGGCATCAACCTCGCCATCGTCACACTTGGTTTTGCTGCTGCCTTCGACACGGTGCTGGCGACCATCCCCTTCCCCGGCCAGACGAGCTTCACCCAGGTCGCCCGCCCGGATGCCTTCGTCACCGACCGCGGCTATTTCCTCTTCGTGCTGCTGGTCTACGGCATCATCGCCGTGGCGCTGGAATTCGTCAGCCGCTCGCGGCTCGGCGCCTCCTGGCTGGCGGTGCGCCATTCCGAACGCGCCGCCGCCGCCAACGGCATCTCCATCCCGCGCGCCAAACTCAGCGCCTTTGCGATCAGCGCTTTCATCTCCGGCGTTTCCGGCGGGTTGCTGGCCGGTTATCTCGGCACCCTGGTCTCCGAGAACTTCTCGATGATGCAGTCGCTCGCCTTGTTCGCCGTCGCCACCATGGCCGGCGCGCATTTCACCCTCGGCGCCATTGCCGGCGGCATGATGATCGTGCTGTTCCCGGAACTCCTGCGCCGGCTGAACCTGCCGCAGGACGTCGGCAACGTCTTCTTCGCCGTCGGCGCGGTGCAGGCCCTCTCGAGCGGCGAGACCATCGCCGAGACCTGGACGCGGCTGGCCCGCAAGCTCGGCCCGAAGCGCAAGGTGGAAGCCGCCGTCGCCGCCGGTGCCTTGCCGGAAAAGACCGCCCATCCCGCTGGCATCGCGCTGGAAGTGCGCGACGTCACCGTCCGCTACGGCGCGGTGACCGCCCTTTCGGGGGTCAACCTGACGGTGCCGGCCGGCACGGTCGTCGGCCTGGTCGGCCCGAACGGCGCCGGCAAGTCGACACTGGTCGATGCCATCGCCGGCTTCCTCTATCGTTATGACGGCTCCATCCTGCTGAACGGCAAGCCGCTCGAAGGCCTGTCGGCGACGTCGCGCGCCAATATCGGCATCCGCCGCACCTGGCAGACGACCCGCATCGCGCCGGAACTGCGCGTCGGTGAATATATCCGCCTGGCCAGCGGCCCGATCAGCGCCACCGAGCTGGAAAGCCTGCTCGCCTGGTTCGGCTGCCCCGGCCCGGATACGCCGATCGGCACTGTCGACGTCGGCACGCGCCGCCTGCTCGACGTCGCCGGCGCGGTCGCTTCCCGTGCGCCCGTCATCCTGCTCGACGAGCCGGCCGCCGGCGTTTCCTATGACGAGGCGCTGAAGCTCGGCGAACGCATCGCCGCCATCCCCGCGACCTTCGGCAGCGCCGTGCTGCTGATCGAGCACGACATGGACCTCGTCCGCCGCGCCTGCTCGGCGATCACCGTGTTCGATTTCGGACGCGTCATCGCCTCCGGCGCGCCGGCCGAAGTGCTGAACATGCCGGTCGTGCAAAAGGCCTATATGGGCATCGAATTCGAGGAGGCAGCGGAATGACCACGTTTTCGATCAAGGGCCTGCAGGTCGACCGCGCCAGCATCCCCGTCATTCGCGGCATCGACGTCGAGGCCAAGGGCGGCGAGATCAGCGTGCTGCTCGGCTCCAACGGCGCCGGCAAGACCACCTTCCTGGAAAGCCTGTCGGGCATCATTCCCGCCCGCGCCGGCTCGATCGGCCTCGACGGCACGGAACTGACCAAGCTGCGCGCCGGCGCCCGCGCCAAGGCGGGGCTGAGCCATGTCGAGCAGGGCCGCACTGTCTTTTCCGAGATGACGACGGAAGAAAACCTCAAGGTCGCGCTGCATCCCGATGCCGACCTGAAAGAGGCCTACGACCTGTTTCCCGAGCTTTTGCAGCGCCGCGACGTCAAGGCCGGCATGCTCTCGGGTGGCGAGCAGCAGATGGTGGTCATCGCAAGGTCCATCGTCAACCGGCCGCGCGTCATCCTGATCGACGAAATGTCCTCCGGCCTCGCCCCTGTCATCGTCAACCGCCTGATGCGGGCGGTGCGCCAGCTTGCCGACGACGGCATGGCGGTGGTGCTGGTGGAGCAGTTCGCGGCGCTCGCGCTCGCCATCGGCAACCGCGCCTATGTGCTGCGCCGCGGCCAGATCGTCTATGACGGCGGC
>ERZ778022.4258-NODE-4258-length-12495-cov-5.253135_pt1 | contig 12495 bp, 8 predicted proteins | sample MGYA00375752_ERZ778022 | MGnify/ENA primary metagenome ERZ778022 (study PRJEB29350, sample SAMN05389826) | bioreactor metagenome | isolation source: Thiocyanate bioreactor | place: South Africa: University of Cape Town | collected 2014-04-04 ... | reverse complement strand
CCCTCACCCTTATAAATATTTAATCAATAAATGCGGCTGTTATGCCTAATTCTATAATTTTATTCTTTGTTTTATCAATCAGCACATTCAGCTTTTCCCAAAGGCATAAAAAAGATCAGTTTGTATCAAAATCGGGTTTCACGATTAATGAAGGAGACGAAATTGAACTAGGAATTGGAACACTGTCAAACGGAAATTTTAAATTTATATTTTATAGCGGTAGCGTAATGGAGGCAATCATCGATGCAGATCAAAATACAAATCACTCGGCAAAAAAACCATTAGATAAAAAATATTCATCGGAAAAGGTAAAAATAAATAAGATAAAAAATGGTAACCTCTTTTTTAAGAAAAGAAGTATAGGCAGTTATAATATTATAGGAGAAGCCGCTGTTCAAGTTGGCGAAATAGTAATACCACAAAAATATAGAATGTATTATCAAAATAAAGATAAAAGCGAGCAGCGATTTAGTATAGCGGATGAACTAACGAAGCTGAAAAAACTGTATGACGATGGCGTGCTAACCAAAGAAGAATTTGAAGCGCAGAAAAAAAAACTATTAGGTAACTAATTTCTATTGTTTAAAATGAATGTGTGTATTAACCAGCTTAAAAACCGCCCTAAGTATGGAATATTCTTTCTGATGATATTTTTAAGAGATTAATTAATACATATAGCATTTATAGAAAGGCTCTTCGAATATTAAAAACGCAATTTCTTACTTTTAATACTTCGATCAGAAAGCTGACCAATTGCTTTTTGAATTTCAACGTTTATTATTTCCAAATGATCTCTTAGCTGTTTGCGGATAGACGGAGAATCCATACCATACTTAATCTCACCCCTTGAATTCGAATAAGTTTTTTTTGAGGAATTATAAGCGTAGGTAAGGAAGTTCCGTTTTCCGACATGCGAATATCTGCTCAATATTTGTTTTTTGAAAATAACTGATGATTTTGATTTTTTCCCGTAAGCCATTATTACAGTTTTTATGATTCTGGCTTTCATTTTTCTGAAGTACCTGGAAAGACTCGTGGGGCGTATATAAATATTCTGTCCGTTAAATTCAAAACCAAGATATTGCAGGTTGCTGAAATTTATATCTTCATTTGGAAGTGGATCGAAGTCTTTTGTGACTTTATTGTACTCTCTTTTATAAGAACGAACTTTACCGGCAATTGATTTTTTAAAATCTATTACATCCGTTTTTTTATCTTGGATAGTAAGCTTGCAATCGTCGTCAATTTTTTTAATTAAGAAATTCTTGATTCTATTTACATCTTCTGGCTTGCATATAACGAGGATGTCATCACAATAGCGCCGATATTCAAAATCTTCCACTTTACTTTTTTCATAAACCGCCAAGTCAAACTCTACTAAGTAAATATTTGATAAAACTGCGCTCATTGCCGAGCCTTGAGGAATTCCACACAGCTTTCTACGCCGTTCTTTTTTGTGTTCGTGAATAGTATTTTGAGTAATCAGTTTCTTATCTCTTATAAAATTCATTTTCGATTTAAAGTCCTTACCGCCCGCCGGGTTTTCAAAGAGGTCGAGAATGGATTGAAATCGTTTCTTTTCCCTTTTATTTTTTTTTAGATCAATATCGAAATGGTTTAAGAAACTCACGTAGTTTATGTATGAATATTTGGTGAGAGATTTAAATATCTTATACTGATCAATTGGCAGTTCTTTTTCATCAATGATTTTGCACCACATTCTTTTTAAGAGATCATGATCAATGTGGTCGAAATAACCCTTTATATCTAAAGCGATAGCAGCGCAATTCCCTCTTTTAAGGATTTTTGATTTTACAAGATCAAAAGTATCCTTAGCAAACTGGATATTACATTTTCCGTTCAAGTTAGTACGGTATGCCAAAACAACATCGTTGAGTGTATTCTTTTCTAAGTATTCCTGGTACTGTATATTTAGGACAAAAGAATAGAAACTGTAGATATAGGTATCAAAATGAGAAGCAAAACATATTGGTCGTATTTTCGTATCCAAGTAATATTCACCTCCATCAACTAATGAATCATCTTCGTGCCATTTGTATCTTGGTGTTGATTTTAAAACTTTTAGGAATGGTAAGAATGAATGCGTAGATACCTTTTTCAACGACGCATCGGATACAAGGTCTTTTATCTCGTACTTTCGTTTGGGGAAATCAAAATAAACATCAAGATGCGGATACTTTTTAAGTTCGTACTGTTCTTCTGTTTTTTTACAAAAGGCAATCCAGTTAGCCTCGGTATAAAGACTTTTCATTTGTTTTTCATTGGGAGCATGGGCTATGAACAGATGACTACATCATCCCGCAAAAAGCGCCCCCCAATTCATTAGGGACTTTCACCCCAAAGAGCCCTATCTCCAACCCATTTTGGATCATTAGAAATGCCAACAAAACGAGCCCCAACTTTGGCGTTTCCGCCGTAAAGAACTATTCTGATTTTACAACCAGTGTCATTAATAACCTTACCTCTGTAAGGGTTAAGGGGAAATTGAACAAATGTTATATCATCATGAGCATCACAACTTTAGCATCTTCCTTATCAACATTATTAGTAACTTTACTAATAACACAAAATTCCTTCATCACTACAGTAGAACTAATGTCAGCCTTGCTGCTCCTTATAAGGAGTTGCAAGGTGGCCGTGAAACTGTTAAACATAACACCATCAAGCCTATGCTTGAAGCACTACAAAATTACTACAAATTTTTTATAAGCAATCCGAATACGGGTGATTGTGAATAAGTTGTAGGTTAAAATTCGTTCGGTATTAAAAACTGATTTTTACCAGTATATATCCCAACATCTGCATGTGGCTTTATACTTCGGAAAGCGTTTACAACATCGTTTATTGAATCATCCGGAGATTGAATATGTACTTTTGTTCTTCCTGATTTATTTCGGTATCCGGATTCATTTATCACATCAACATTTTGAAAAATAGCTCTATCAACTTTCCGATTAAAATATGGGAAGGAATACCCAATTACAACAACCAAATCACTTTGCGATAATATGGAAGATGCGGCTTTTATTGCCTTTTTAGAAATCTCGTTCTCGATCCATGCAAAACGCAAACTTGTTTCGTATTCCGACGATCCCGGTGATAAGGTGTTGGATAATATTTCTAACGATTTATTATCTACGCTATGCTTACTGAAATCAAAAAGATCGCCATGAGTTCTATCTCTTTTATAAAATCCTGCTGTTCCGTTTAACTTTATAACGCCTGATTTCAAAGGATTGTATTCTTCGCTTTCAGAAGCACCTAGGAAGTTGAGTTGTTTAAGAGCATCATCATATCCAACTTTGGAATAGTTCATAAAGGCCTTTTCTATTTGCGCATCATAATTCCATGATATAATATTCACTTCATCAGGCATAACGATATTTCTTGCCGAATCGTGCGTTAAAATAGAAGCAAAGAAACTGTCATATCTTGCATCCAAATCATTGAGCAAAGAATCCAAATTCTGTTTATCGTGCTTGTGTAATTGTCTTACGCCTTCGTACAAACCTTGTAGTTCAGGTTTTGGATTTGTTGCATCAAAATTTAAATATGCTGGTGAAATTTTAAGCTGTTCAAAAATAAAGTACGCAGAGATCAGCCGTGTCAGATTACAATATTCGTTGTTTGTATGAATAAGCGGTTGATGCAAATAAAGTTTTTTTGCATAGGTGTCAACAGTTTGATGTTTTTTAATTTCGGAAAGAATACCATGAAGATTTAAAATAGCATTTTTATCAAACTGATCTAATTTAATGATCAGATTTATTATGTCTATGAAGATTTCAAGCCTTTGATTAAAGCCGCTTACAACTGGCAGTGCGTTTGCACTTGCTCCTGCGCCTAATAAATAAGTTAACCTTTTCATTATTTTACATTCAAAACCTTAGTGCTCTCTTCCCCAAACTGGCTGATAATTCTTACAGCAATTTTTTGCCCCTTGTTTTTAATTTCAATTGGGTGGGAGATGTGGCCGTAAAGGCGGTCAAACGCCTCATCATCAATTTCTATTTTGAGTGTTTTCTCAACTTTCTTTTTGGTGGTATCTTTGGCTAAGGTATCTAATCCTTTGCGCCATTTTGCAAACGCATCTTTTTCACCGCCGCAGAAGAAAACCTGTTTCACAACAAAATTGCTTCCATCATAATCATCATCAACCATCCAGTAAGCAATATCATTTACATTTCTTGCCTTTACTTCATCCTTAATAGGATCGTCAATATCCAATCACTGAATTTCAACATTAATTGTATTTCCTTCTTTGTGTAATGCGATGTCCGGTTCTCCTATTGTTACAAAGCTCGCGGCAGATTTTGCAGGTTTTTTCTTCAACCCTTCCTGTAAAAGATCATCATGAATACGGCATTTTGTAACCTCAAAATTGCCCATGCTTGTAGTATGGCTACCTCCTTCGATATCACTTTCAAAACTGAACCCTAAAATTACCAACCAATTGGCATCTCCTTTATGCCGACATTCTTTTACAGCATCACTCACTAACTTTTTGCTGACTGTTCCAAATTTTGGCCCGATATGAAAATATGCTTTTTCCTCACCTTTTGTAGTTTCATAAAATCCCTCTGCATGTAATGCTTCTCCTGCCAGTAGTTCCACCGATCTGAAAATTACCATCTCATCTTTTCTGCCATTTTTAATACCTGCACTTAATAGGTGTTGTTTTATCACTTCTTCAAACGCACCTTCTTCTTCGTTTACGCGCACTTCTTCATCAAGTTCTTCGGGATTTATCGGTTCGAAATTTTGTAGTGTTTCTACTGTAAACGGCCCGCTTACACGTAAAACCTTCTTTTCAACTTCCGGTTGATCATAAAGCGTTTCAGTTGCGGGAGGCTCATCGTTGGCAAGTGATTTCAATGTAATATGAGGAACAGTTTTGTAAATAAATCCTTGACGGATGTTACCCTTTTCATCATACATTTTGTAGTAGGGGAACACAGCAGTTATCAAACGTTGTTTAGCAATATTAACGGCAATCCGGCTTGTATCAATTGTTATCCATCTGCGACCCCATTGCTCGGCTACAAACGCAGTTGTGCCACTACCACAAGTGGGGTCGAAAACTAAATCGCCGGGATCGGTGGTCATTAACATACAACGTTTAATTGGTTCCGTTGCTGTCTGAACTACATATATTTTCGCATCTAAACGACTTTGAATCCCACCGATTTGCCAGTTATTGTTTAACGGAAAAGCAGGAAAATCGTTGAGGTATCTTACGTAATTCAAAGAGTTGGAGGAAGCAACTATCCTATTTTTGCTAGATAGATTCTCGAGACCTAACAGACTTGATTTCCATTTTTCTGTGTACTTTTTGCCATTGAATGTAAATTCAAACGGAGTGCCACTTTGGGAAGTCATGTTATCTAATCGAAAAATCCTAGCACCTTTAGGAAGTACAGAAATATTCTCCTTCTCCTCTCTAGTTAATGGTCTTCTTACTTTCGTCGGGAGTTCTACAGAATTATATTTAGACGCACCATCGCCGCCAAATTCCTTTTCAAAATACAATTGCCTATATTTTATTTTAGAAACATCCTTCGCATACCAGACAATAAAATCAAAAATCCCATCCAATAACGAACTACCTAGCCCTCCTGTTTTTGAATAACATATCAAACTGACAAAATTTTCACTCCCAAAAACTTCATCCATTAAGCTTCTTACCAAATGCACATTTTCATCGCTTATCTGAACAAAACAAGACCCACTTTCTGTTAAAAGTTCTTTTGCAATTAACAGGCGATCCCTTAGATAAGAAAGGTATGAATGAATGCCAAGCTCCCACGTATCACGAAATGCTTTTATTTGTTCCGGTTCACCTGTTAAGGCTTCGTCATTACCATCCTTAACATCTCGATTATTCAATTTTATTTGCCAATTCCCCCCGTACTTTATACCGTAAGGTGGATCAAAATAAATACACTGTACTTGTCCTGCCATTCCTTCTCGCTCTAACAAACTTGCCATTACCAAATGGCTGTCGCCTTGTATCAATCGGTTTGTCCATCCGTCCTGATGATGATAATATTCACTTACTTTCTCTATTTCATCTTTTTCAAGTGCATTACCAAATAGTTCATTTACGCTAAACATGTCCAGTTGCGGGCTGGCCGTTTCCGTAACCTTGTATAAGTTTTTAATAAGCGTTTCAGGTGCTATATGTTCATGCCGGTAAAGGCTGCGTATATCCACTTGCAGCAAATCATCCCTGTCATCGTTACCATATTTATTTAGCCAAAAAAGTTCTGGATCCTGTCCACGATGCACAACAGGATTCTTTGGTAGTTCTAAAATTTTTTTACCGGACTGTACTTTATCGTTAGCGTCTTCATAGCCCGCCTCTTCTTTGCTTGGAATATGCGCACGGGTGGATTTGTGTTTTATGGAATCTATTTTCTTAGCCATTGCTATGTATTAAACTTGTGTAATTTTAATGATTTAAGATATCTATCTATTTTTACCGCATCTTCTTTCGTTTCGGTTTCTAATGTGCGATATTCTAAATCCGGCCAGTTCGCAAGAATATATTCACGTTTACTTTCATTATTCCTTGTGCCTGTTCCATAGGGTTTAGGGAAGAATGATTTCATACGTTTCAGGCAGGTTTTGCTTTCTCCAAATAAGATAAATTCACCTGTTTTTCTATTCTTTATTTGATATACTCCGCAACCTGTCGGGCCTTCTATTTGCCTGCAAACTTCCGGAGCAGGAATCTTTTTCCATCCAGACCAATTTAACTCCATAAGCTTTGGATTTTTTCTATTAGTTGATTTCTAATGTTTCTGATATCATTCGCTATTTCAATAAAATCCCATTCAGGATATTCGTATTTATCTTTCAAAGCATTAACAGCAGGTATCCATCGGTTTTCAACGAACCACTTTTTTTCTGCTTTATCTGTGTTCATTCCAGTGATTTCAATCAAAAGGTGTTTTACTATGCCTTCTTTTGATTTAATGCGGGCAATAAAATCGGTATAATACTGTTTATCTTTTCCGTCTTTTGTATAAGGGATAGTAAAGCCAAGAAATTGGTTTTTCACATAACAGTCCACCTCTTCCATTTCTTCCAAAGTTTTGGCGCAAATCCCTTCCCAGCCGCTATCCATTACCACAAAATTCACATGGCTTTTTGTTGTCTCATACACATCCTTTACGGTATTCCCATTAACGTATTTTGTACTGCTAAACTTGTTATAATAATTAAAAACAGGGCGCACGTATTCACTTGTATTAACGTGCGTATTTATGCCCCTCGCGATATGGTCAACAATTGTTTTTGGGTTATCGAAATATAGTAGTCGTTTATACCTTTGGTCATCAATATTTAATAACAATACTTTGGTGTTGTACCAAACTTCAACAATATTTTTAAGCTTATTAAATTTTTGAAAATTTTTGTTTCCATCCTCATCACTAAAATGATAATTTATCAGTTGGGTGGTAAGCCACCATATAATCTCCGTATCTCTCTTTTCTAAAATTGATTGAATTTTTAAATCTATTTCATCTTTAGAAAAAGCCGTAGCCATTTTGGTTTGTATGGGCGTAAGGTCACCCCGTATTTCAAAGTTTTCAAGCTTATCAAAATTGTATTCAATCCTGTCTTCTACGTTTTCTATTCTATATCCTATTATGTTAGGGAATTCAATTTCATAATCCTTTTGCCTCTGCGGAATTGCAGTAACGTGAGTATAATCAACGGGGCCGGGAGGGGTTACAGATTTGCCACCTTTAAATAATTTGAAAGGAACCCCAATAATATGTGCATATTCAGGAGGAAATTTTTCAATAACAGTTTTCCTTTTATCATCAGTAGGATTTCCATTTTTATCATAACCCTGCAAAAAATAATTCATTCTTCTGAGGGCTCTGCCCGCAACCTGCTCACACAGCAACTGCGAACCAAAAGCACGCAATCCCATGATATGTGTTACGGTGTTGGCATCCCATCCCTCCGTTAACATCGACACAGATACCACACAGCGTATATGCGCACCCAATTTTCCCTGTTTACCTACTGTGTTTACTACTTCCCTTAATATTTCTGCATCAGTTATTTTTTCAATACTACCCTGACCGTGTATGCGTGCATAATCTTTTTTAAATTCTTCAATTTCTGAAGAAAATATTTTTTTGAAGTCATCATTTATTTGTTCCCCGTTTTCTAGAGCATCGCTGTCTATAAGCAGGGTAGGTGGGCGTTTTAAAGGTGCTTTAGTAACAGGATTATAGTTTGAGAATAATTCTTTAACACCGTCCACCACGATCAGTTCTCCATCTTGGTTTGCATATTCGTATCCCGCAATGTATTTGTAGACTTCCTTTGATACAGCGGTATTATTACAAACTACAATAAATACCGGTGGTGCAGAAAACAGGGTTTTTCTTTCTCCATTTTGTTTCCTGATACCGTTATCATAATCAACGTAGTGATTATAAAATTGATCCATTGCGGCTTTTACCAAATAGTGCAAGTTTGGTGGTGGCTCACTAAACTTTTCTCCTTTTTCACTTGCTTCTTTTTTTTGTTTACGTACGCCTTTTCTGGGGAAAGCATTCGGATCTTGTTCAACTATCTTACGATATAAGTCTCGTAATACAGGCATTGTTAAATCCTGTGTGTTATCGCTTTCAGGGAGGAATGGAATTTTCACTAACCCGCTTTCGATGGCTTCAATTAAACCAAAATCAGAAACTACCCAGGGAAACAAAGAGTAGGCAGGATAACCCGAGCCCTGTAAATAATATGGTGTAGCAGAAAGATCGTAAACAGATTGAAGTTTGAACTTTTGGGAAATTTCTTTGATTCCCGTGAACCATACTGCTGCTCTTTCATTTTCATCAGCCTCCTCATTATCGGTGGTTTTGCCTTTTGACTTAGGCAGATAACAGTGGTGCGCCTCATCATTAATGACTAAAAGACGGCTGCCTGTTTTAAATTTTCCAAGCATACGTTTAGCCACCTGTGAAAAATCCTCCTTGTTTCCGGTATCTATTTTTTCTCCCTGTAGATTTACTTTTCCATCGAACGGACTCTTTTTATTGCCTTGAAGTGTTTTGGGTTCAAAGCTGTGATAATTTGTTATAACCAACCTCGCATTAAGATTTTGCAAGCGTGGTTCCATATTTTGAGGAACTAAACCTCTAATGCGATAGTGATCTTCGATAAGTGCAGGGTTTGTATTTTTAGTGTCGACAAAGAGAACCCCAAGTCTATCCTTAATTGTTACGCCTGGAGCAATAATTAAGAAGTAGTCTGCAAAACGGGTATCGTTTCTATATTCCTGCCTGTTAAAATAATGGTAGCAAATTAAACAGGCCATAACAACAGTTTTTCCGGTTCCCGTAGCCATTTTAAAGGCAATTCTCGGTAACTGATCGCTTACATTAATACTTACTTTTTGCTGACCATCTCTCAACAAGTTTAAAATATGCTGCCCTGCATTTGATCTATCAGCAATTTCATTTAACCAGATGGCAGTTTCAACAGCCTCTTGTTGTGCAAAGAATAGCTTTTTTGTAACGATTCTATCAGGATTAATAAACCAAAACGTAAGCAATTCTTTTGTTATTCTTGTTGTATTTGGATATTTTTCACTCCGCCATTGAGCAACTTCCTTTCTGCACAGATTAATGATATGTGTGCCATAATGTTCTGCATCATCATTCCACTCCCACATCTCTTTTTGCCCTGATTGTTTTGACGGAATTACTGCAATATCTGGATTAAATATCCGACGCCCCTCACACACTTTTTCGTAATCAAGATTTCCTGAGCTATCAGTATCGTAATATTCTTTTGGTTCTTGATAAGGGCTATTTAAAATAGGATTGTCATTACTCATATAAAATCAAGCTGATGGTATTTATTGTTTTTTGGAAAACAATTACATATTTAGGTTTGGTATTCGTTTAATATTTTAAATATTCGGATCATTGGCGTTTCATGATCTCTAATGCCTAAAAATATGAAAAAAATGTGTAAAGAAAAAAGCATCTCTACCTATATATGATAACCTAATGCAATCATTATTTCAAAATAATGAATTTTTTGAAGATGGTCAGTTTGCATGAAGTGTAAGGAGTGTACGCAAAAACAAAATTTTTATAACAGTATATATCCAAATGGTTAGAGGCGGCTTACCGTGGCTCAAAATACTTTATATGTGCCATTGCAGAACCCCGGTTATAACCATTCCCCGCTCGCACAATCGTTCCCGGCTCCAACCCCACACCCAAAAATTGGCGAATTACCATTGTATATTCATGTAGGAGTTATGCTGAATTTTCTTGGCTATGGATTTGCCTTTACCATAGTTTTCTTTTGAGATGGCTTCTCTTCCAAAAAACCACTGAAAAGAATATTGAAAACCTTACAAGGCAAATGGACAAGGTTTTCATTTTTACATCTCGCAATATTACTACTATGTCACCCTTCAAAATCGGGCAAAAAGTATTTATTGCTGTTGGAATAACTGACCCCATTAACAAGCAGGGCGCGGTTGTCGATATTATTAAAATTAGCCATATAGAAAGTATTGCATGGGTTCGGTTTGAAGATGGAAAAGTAGGGCAGTATTATTTCGATTGCATTACTAATGTTATCCCCTCAAACAATTTGTCATAAAACTATCGTGCAACTTCTAATATACTAAGCCTCGTAAAAAAACATATCAATTACCACAGATAGGAGAGTTTTAGCATTGTTTTAGCGTAAAATTATAATGCGCTATAAAATATTGAGTTATAGCGCATTATAATAACTATTAGTGACCCCGTCAGGATTCAAACCTGAAACCTTTTGATCCGTAGTCAAATGCTCTATTCAATTGAGCTACGGGGCCTTTTTGTGGACGGCAAAAGTAATAGCTTTTTATGGAATCGCCAAACTAATAATCCTTGTGGCGGGCCGTTGCCAAAGCCCTTTTTTTTGCTAATCGAAAAATATTTTTGATTGGTTGACTGAAACCATTTCTTTTTTTGTAGAATTTGGCTCCAGTTTCCCTGGCAAGAAACTGTTAACCAGGCCGGATTGGCCAATAACGCTCTGAAATTTCAAATTCTTAAAGTAAAACAACTAAAACTCAACAATAATCCCGATTGTTTCCACAAAAGTTTTGAATTTGTTCTCTATGATCTTTGTTTGATACCGGGGCGGATCACTGCCTTCTATTTTTTGCGGAGTACCATCTGCATTGCGCGCTACTGTTAAAATCGGAACGCCCGTTGTTCGGGCCTGTGTAGCATTCTGCATATCAAAATAGAGGTTGAGGTTCCAACGTTTAAAAAACCATTTCTTGTCAATCCTGAAATCTACCTGGTAATTAGATGGAATACGCAAGCTATTAACACGAGTGTAATCGGGAAACCCGCGCCCGCTTACATCCCAGTAAGGTTGAAGCGACGAAAGTTCAGTATCGTAAGGCGTATACGGGCTGCCACCGGAGTAGCGTAACTTCATGCCTGCCTCCCAATTTCTCTTAAAACGCCTGCCTAATACAATGTTTAACAAGTGCACCTGATCCCACGATGAGGGGGCGTATAACCCATCGGCGTTTGTGAAAAAACTACGCACATAGGTATAAGCCAGCCAGCCATAGAAATTTCTCCATAATTTTTGTTGCACAAAAAGCTCGGCGCCGTAAGACCGGCCCCTGCCATCAAAGTTCACGGGCTCGTTACCCACAATTCCATAATCGGCGCCAATATTTGCCAGGCTTAACCCGGTGCGTTGGCTGACGGGGTAACGGCTGTATTTTTTATAGAAGCCTTCCAGCGAAATTTTAAGGTTGGATGCAATCCTTTTCTCAACACCCAAAACGCCATGAGTGGATTGTGTGTACCGCAATGCTGCCGACTGGTTTTGAAGGGTTCCGCTGTTATTGCTGTACCCCAGCACTGTGGTTGCCGGCAGTTGCTGATAAATCCCGGTGTTGCCATTTAAGCTCCAACCATCGCCAAGGGAATACGAGAGCGATAGCCGGGGGCTGGGTTGGTTAAACAAATTTTGTGTGTGGCTGGTAAAACCAGCTCCTTCAAACCTTATGCCCAGCGCCGCACTCATGCGGGTGGCAAAAAAGGAAGTGGAAGTTTGAGCGTAAACAGCGTACCTGAAAAAGTTAATAGCATCATTGAACCGGCTTTCCACTATGCCTGTCTGCGTGGGAATTTTATTAAAAGCATCCATTTCATATTTCGCAAAAATGCCGCTCGCCCCAATATTGGTTTTAAAATTATTCCGGTAGATATTTCGCTCGACCTTTAGGTGGTTTTCAATATCCCTGCTGGTATTATCGTTTACTTTTTTTGTTTGATCGTTGTCCTCGTTATTGGTGTATTTAAAAAAACGATTGTTGATCATACTGCGGCTAAGCACAAACTGCGTATTACCATTGTCATGATTGAGCCTTAGCACGGAGCCGACAGTATAGTTCCATTGCTCAATATTGGG